>Ga0302324_100000207_pt1 | contig 158435 bp, 142 predicted proteins | sample Palsa_T0_1_FD_201949 | JGI IMG/M metagenome (GOLD analysis project Ga0302324, IMG submission 201949) | Peat permafrost microbial communities from Stordalen Mire near Abisko, Sweden - Palsa_T0_1 | ecosystem: Environmental > Terrestrial > Soil > Palsa > Peat permafrost | place: Sweden: Abisko...
TGTCAAGACCCGGTACCCGGGTAACAGGTTGGCTCCGGTAGGTGGGTAACAGGTCTAAGCCTCCCTATGCCACGCCTCGGCGGTTGCGGGGTCGGCCGTTGGGGGTGGCGAAGGCGCCGTGTTCTTTGGCCGGGTCGTGGCGGGCGGGGTGGACCCTGACCAGCTTGCCGTCGATCGACAGCTGTACCGACCCGGCGACCAAGGTGACGGTGACCTGGTGGCGGGCCCACATCCGCCCGGCCCGATACATGGCCCCGGCGAAGCTGATCGAACCGTTGCCATCGGCCATGCGAAGCACCGAAGGGCCGGCCGCCGGGCGGCGAGCCCTGGGCGCCATCGACGGTTGTCGTTTCGGTCGGTCATTCTGGGCCGGTCGGCGTTGCACGTGAGTGGCGACGAGGACCTGTTGGTGGAAGATCTGCACCAGCCCGCCGGTCACCACCGCTTCGACCAGCTCACCGGCGAAGGACGGCCCGACGCGATAGCGGAACCCGGCCAGGCTGATATGGCCGCGCTGGTCCGCCCAGCGAGTCACCCCTGCCGGCCTCGCCACCGGTGCTGATGCGGCGTCGTCGAGCTCGTCATAGATCTCGCCGGTCTCTACATCGACACTCCGCCCGGCCATAGCGAAGCGCTCGGCCGGCGGGCGGTCACCCAACGACTGGTGCGGACGGTCATGGTTGTAGCCGTTCACCCAATCATCTAGCGCCTCCTGGGCCTCGGCGATTGTGACGAAGCGATAGTCGTTGGGCGTGAAGAACTCCTTGCGCAGGGTTCGGTGGAACCGCTCGACCTTGCCCGTGGTGGTCGGCGAGTACGGCGCGGTGAGCAGATGCGTGATCCCGTTCGCTGTGCAGGCCTGGTCGAACAGCACCGGGCCCGGCCCGGTCCCGAATCGGGCCGTGAAGACCTTGCCGTTATCGGTCAAGATCTGAGCGGGCACGCCATGAGCCGCCAGCGCGTGGCGCAAAGCGGCCACCACCGGCCGAGCCGTGGCCCTGACCACGATGCGGGCGCACACGCAAAACCGGGAGTGATCATCCACACCGGTCACGACCTTCACCTCGGTCCCGTCAGCCAAGTGGAACCGCCCGACGATGTCCATCTGCCACAACTCCATCGCCCGGGACCGCTCCCACCGCTTGTAATCCGACCGGCGCCGCTTACGTGTCGTCGGGTCGATCAGCCCATGGCGCAACAGGGCCCGGTGGATCGAGGACCGCCCCGGCAACGGCGACACCCCCTCCCGCCCCAGGCGGGTCCGGATCGTGCGCGGCCCCCAGCCCGGATGCTCCCGGCGCATCTCCACCACCCGCGCCTCCACCACCGGCGGCATCTGATGCGGGCAGCTCTCAGGCCTCGAGGACCGATCAGCCAGGCCCCTCAGACCGTCCGCCGCGTAACGACGCAGCCACTTGTGCACCGTCTTGCGGCTCACCCCATACAACACCGCCACCTCGGTGACGCTCGCACCGTCGAGAACCTCCAGCACAGCCCGATGTCTCTGCTCCACCAGTCCCAACTCCACCAACACGACCGATCTGCCTCCTTCGCCGCGCCGGCGCGCGTGAACAGAAGCGAAGAAGGGTGCAGCCGGTCAGTGGTGGACCCTCAGGAACGGCGGGTGTGTAACCCAGGTACCGGGGCCACTGTCGCCCAGGAACCGGGACCGCGTCCTGAAACTGTCACCAACCTCCCGGAGCCACGGTGTCCATCATGAACCGGGTCCGCACATGCTCTCGGCTCCGTCGGCTACAAGTTTGGCTACACCAGCAGAGAAAGAACTAACCCTCACCTAAGGCGATACCTCTGTCGACCTGCGGGTTCACAGCGCGCGCTCGGAGGGATTCGAACCCCCAACCTTCTGATCCGTAGTCAGATGCTCTATCCGTTGGGCTACGAGCGCTTGGAGCGCAAATCCTACCAGTGGGGTATGGAGGCGCCACCCCGGACAATCAGGTCAACGACGCTGCGCTTGGCCCGGCCTCAACCCGAACCGCTAGTCTTGTGTCTTCGACTGAAGCCGAGGGCGGAGTCCCGGTTTGCTGCGTTCGCAGCCGCTTGGGCCCGAGAGGAAGGTCACACCCGTGGCAGTTCATCATTTCGCGCCAGGCCGTGCTTCTCGCCAAGAGCGCATGCGGCGGGGGCCGGCTCAGCCGCAAGCGAGTCGGGCGACCATCAGGAGACGGCAGATCGTTCTTACTTTGGCGGCTCTAACAGCCGTCGCCGTGGTCGTGGCCTTGGGGTCTGGCAGCGGGACGGCGTGGTGGGTCGTCGCTGGCTTGTTCGCGGTGGACGCGGTCTACCTGGGCATGTTGCATCGGTCGCGACGTCAGGCGGCCGAGCGCGAGTTCGGTTCGTGGGACGGCCCCGCCTCCGACGTGGTGGGCCTACTGACCACGTCGCCGAGCGACGACGAAGTCCCGATAACCCTTCGCCCGGCTCCGGCTCGAAACAGCTACAACCCATGGGCGGCGGTGCGCTTCACGCTCGCGTACGCAGCTGGGTGGGCCCTCTCTCCGTTCGTGTTCGCCCTGACCGTGTTGTCGCGCGAAACCCCGCGCGACGCCACCAGCCAGCGCTGGTTGGCCAACCTGCAGACCGTTCAAGAGCGATTGCGTGAACAGTCCCTGCGCACCCTCGCGGTGTCAGCCGCCACGACGGCCAGCGTGGCCGCGACGGGCGCAGTCGCCTTCTCTGCTCCCGGAATGGCCAGCGCCACGACCGTCACCGCGAGCGCCAGCGTCCTGGCCACTCCCGTGATCGCGGCCGCGACCCCAGCCGGAATCACCTATACCGTCGTGGCGGGAGACACGTTGTGGGGAATCGCCGATCGGTATGGAACCACTGTGTCGATGCTGGCCTCCATCAACCACATCTCGAACCAAAATCTGATTTTTGCGGGTGACGTGTTGACGGTCCCGGAGGGTACGTCGGCATCCAGGTCCCCGAACCGCGACGGCACCTATAGGGTGAGCGAAGGCGACACGCTTTGGTCCATCGCGGCCCGATTCGGTTCCACCGTGTCGGTCCTGGCCGCCACCAACAACGTAACCGACCCGAATCTCATCTTCCCCGGCCAGATCCTGGTCGTGCAGGGCGGATCGGGTGTTTCCGACCGGCGTGGCTCGGCCGGCTCGACCAACCGCACGACCACCGGCACTCGGGCCCGCCAGCCCACCCGCAGCCACACTCGACCGGTTTCGTCGCCACGAACGGTCGCCCCGACGTCGGCCGCGGCAATCGCAGTCCAAGTGGCCCTGGCCCAAGTCGGCAAGCCCTACGTTTGGGCCGGGTCCGGTCCGTCGGACTTCGACTGTTCGGGATTGGTGATGTACGCCTGGGAACACGCCGGCGTCGGGCTGCCTCACTACTCGGTCTCGCAGTATGCAGACACCCAGAGGATCGACGGGTCGCAGCTACGGCCCGGCGACCTGGTCTTCTACGACACTGGGGACGGCGCTCAGCCCGGTCACGTGACCATGTACGTCGGCAACGGGCAGGTCGTCACGGCCGACGAGCCCGGCACGGACGTGCGGGTCGAATCCCTCACCTGGGACGGCGCTCCGATGGGTTTCGGCCGGGTTCGCTGACCAGTCGCCGCGCTGTCGAGGGGCTCAACCTCCAGTCGAGGAACTAGAAGTAGACGACGGCGAGGTCGTAGAAGTCCGCCCGGTGGTCGTCGTGGTGGGTGGCGCGGGCATAAACAGGTTGATGGTCTCGGTGAGAGGGGGGGTCGGCGATCCCGACGTCGGTGTGACCATGATCGTCAGCGAGAACGGGGTGCCTTCGGGCGGGTTGAGAGGACCCAGACCGACGATCGTGTGGGCCTGACCAGGAACCAGGAATTCGTATTCCCGAACCGACGAAGCTCCGGTCCCCGGCGGCGAAATGGAAGCCGTCACGGTCAGGTCGTTCTCCGGTTGGTTACCTACGTCGGCGACAACGATCGTCACGCTCATCGAAGTTGCATCGGGCAGCACCTGGGTCGTGCCGTTGGTGGACACGGGAGCTGGCGTGGTGGCGACCGAGTAGATCCTGACTTGGTGAATCGGCGTCGAGACGACGGTGTTCTGCAGGCTGGTCAGGAAGACCTGCGCAGCCTGGGGTTGATACGGGGATGGGTTGGACACCCAAACTGATGCTGGCATCCTCATCCCCGCCGCGGCCGGCATGCTCCTAGAGAACAGGGTGTACGCCTGATCGCCAATTTGGAGGTCGTCGCCCGCCGTCTGGATGGCCTGGATCGCCGCCCCTCCCCCGGCCTGCGAGGCGGTCGCCGAAGTGGGCCCGCCGACCGCCCCAATAGCCTTGGAAAATACGCCTTGCAGGGTGGCCATGGCTTCGCTTCGGGCCAGCAGGCAGGCTTCCAGCAGCCCAGAAGCCCCGGCCAGATTGATCGGAGGGCGCAGCTTAACCAGGTCCTGGTAGGCAGTGGCCGACCCAGACGTGAGTTGCTGGAGCTCGGAAGCAATGATCGAACCCGAAAGGTGCAGACCGTTGGCCCAGAACTGCGCGAGCTGCTGACCTTCCTCGGTTGACACCGCCACGATCGGCAGGACCCGGTCGATCCACGTTCCCGCTACGAGACCCTCACCCTCGGTGACGGAGCGCGAGTGAAGCGAGGCATCCACCAGCAGCACGAGCAAGGTGATGACTACTCCAATAGCGAGCCACCGGACCCCTGTCCCACCGCGGCGAGCAGAACGTCCAGCCAACGCCATAGCGCCTCTACGATAGTCAGGGTGCGGTACCGGTAATTGGGGAAGTCCTCGCCGACCGTGGCCGTGGTTGGCCTGGGTGCAATAACTTCGGCGGCAGCCGCTGAGCTATAGGTCGCCGGCGAGCAGATTGACGACCGCGTCCACGTTCGACAGGTCATCGAACACGGCATCGGCGCCCAGCGGTGCCAGCTCCTCTGACGAGTAGCGGCCGGTTCCTACCAGAAGGCATCGGGACCCTGCCGCTCTGGCGCATTCCAAGTCGCGGGGTGTGTCGCCGATCACCCACACGTCCGTCGGATCGAGGAGCACCCCTCGTGCCGAAGCCACTCGGGTCACCGCGATCGGCACCAAGCGGTTGCGGTCGGCGTCGTCGCTCCCGTATGCGCCCACCTCGAGGTCGAGCCACTGATCCAACCCGAACGCGGCCACTTTGAGAAAGGCGTTCGGCGCCACGTTCCCGGTCACCAGCGTCGACAACACCCGGTCGTCCGCCGCAAGGATTCTGAGCGCGGCCCCGACGCCCGGTAGGGCCGAACCGCCCGCTGCCAGCTCCCCATCGGCGGAAGCCGCAGCCAGCTGAACCTCGATTCCTCGCAGGATGGCATCGACGCGTTCGTCCGTTTCCTCCACGCCCATCTGTTCGAGGTACTCCTGAACGATCTGCGGATCGGTCTTGCCGCTCATGCGCACCCGGCTCGTCGGCTTCATGCCCAGAACCATCTCGAGGGCCGAGTCGAAGACCGCCGCACCCAGTTCTCCGGCACGCACGAGGGTTCCGTCCACGTCCCAGAGGAGCAACCGCCGGATCACCCACCGAAGTTACCCGGCCGCCGCCCAGCTACGGCCGACTAGCCGCCGGCGCCGGGTCGCCCTCCCATCCGCGAGACTGCGCTCATGGACATCAGACCAGTGGCCATCACGTCCACACCCGAGTGGCAGGCCCTGTGCGAGCACCGCGACATGCTGGCGCACACCCACCTGCGGGACTTGTTCGCCGACGACCCGGCCCGGGGCTCCACCCTGACCCTCGACGCCGCCGACCTGCACCTCGACTACTCCAAGAACCGCCTCACCTCCGAGACCGTCCGCCTCCTGGCCGCGGTAGCGAGGCGCGCCGGTCTTAGGGAACGGATCGACGCCATGTGGGACGGCCAACGCATAAACGTCACCGAGGACCGCCCTGTCCTCCATGTCGCGTTGCGCGCACCGAAGACCCAGGCCATCCTCACGGGCGGACAGGACGTCGTCCCCGACGTCCACGCCGTGCTCGACAAGATGGCCCGGTTCGCCAACCAAGTGCGCACGGGCGAATGGAAAGGGCACACCGGCCAGCGCATCACGACCGTCGTGAACATCGGGATCGGGGGATCCGACCTCGGCCCCGCCATGGCCTACGACGCCTTGCGCCCCTACGCCGATCGCGACATCGAGTGCCGGTTCGTTTCCAACGTGGACGGCAGCGACGTCTGGGAAGCGACCCACGACCTCGACCCGGAGCGCACCCTATTCATCGTGAGCTCCAAGACGTTCACCACCCTCGAAACCCTCACCAACGCCACCACAGCACGCGACTGGCTCCTGTCGGCGCTCGTGGACACCAAGGCCGTGGCCCGCCACTTCGTCGCCGTTTCGACCAACTCCGCCAAAGTCGCCGACTTCGGAATCGACACCGACAACATGTTCGGATTCTGGGACTGGGTGGGCGGTCGCTACAGCTTCGACTCGGCCATCGGCCTTTCCCTGATGATCTCGATCGGGCCGGAGGCCTTCCACGAAATGCTGACCGGCTTCCACGCCATCGACGAGCATTTTCGCACCGCCCCGTTCGACGAGAATCTCCCGGCTCTGCTCGGCCTCATTGGCGTCTGGTACAACGACCTCTTCGGATCCGAAACCCAGGCGGTCCTCCCCTACAACCACTACCTGTCGCGCTTCCCCGCCTACCTCCAGCAGCTCGATATGGAGAGCAACGGAAAAAATGTGACCCTCGCCGGCGATCCCGTCGACGTGAACACCGGGCCCGTGGTGTGGGGCACTCCAGGGACCAACGGCCAGCACGCTTACTACCAGCTCATCCACCAAGGGACCCGCTTGATACCGGCCGACTTCATCGGCTTCGTCGAGCCCAACCACGACGTCGGCGTGCACCACGACCTGCTCATGGCCAACTTCTTCGCCCAGACCGAAGCCTTGGCGTTCGGCAAGACGGCGGCCCAAGTGGCGGCCGAAGGCGTTCCCCCGGCTCAGGTTCCGCACCGTACGTTCGCCGGCAACCACCCGACCAACACCATCCTCGCGCCCAAGCTGACACCCCGCGTCCTTGGCGAGCTGGTCGCTACCTACGAGCACAAGGTCCTCACCCAAGGCGTGATCTGGGGGATCAACTCATTCGATCAATGGGGGGTCGAACTGGGCAAGGCGCTGGCCCAGAAGATCGTCCCCGAACTGACCGCCGACGCCGTGACCGGACTGGGCCACGACAGCTCCACCAACACCTTGATCCGCCGCTATCGGGCCGGGCGAGGCCGGCCCTGAGAGCGCCCGCCTTAAGGCGATCGGCATCACCGGCGTACGGGGCCAATCCGATCGTGAATGGGCCCGGTCGTATCCCGCAGAGGCCGCGCCTCGCGACCGCAGTGGCAGGCGAGGATCTCTGCGGCTATGGCCAGGGCCACTTCCGGTGCTCTCCGGCCGCCGAGGTCGAGCCCGATGGGCCGGTGCATGCGGGCCAAGTCGTCGGTGCTCACTCCGTCCGCCGACAGCCGATCCGAACGGCGCGATTGGGTCGACCGCGAGCCCATGGCCCCCACATAGGGAATCCGGCGGGCCAGTCCGATGGCCAGGGCTGGCGCGTCCACGTGCGGATCGTGGCTGAGCACGATCAGGGCGGCGGTCGCTCCGGCCCAGTCGAGAAGGCCTTCTACCTCGCCAGCCGTGTCGGTCGCCTTGGTATCCCAGCCGAGTAGGGCGCCCTGGGCGGCCACGGCACCCACCATGTCCCCGGTACCCACCACAACCAGACGAGGAGCTGGTACCCAGGCCTCTATGAGAACCACGCCCTGCTCGTCCTCCACCCGCCGCCTTGCGGACCGACCACCGAACAAGAGTGCGACGGCATCGTCGCGTAGTCCTACCCCGCCGGCCCCGCCGGAGAGCTCACCCCACGAGCGGCCGTCACGGTCGACTACGACCGCTGATGGCCCGGCCCCCGGCCCGTCGATCCGGGTGATCAAGGCGGCAGGCGCCCGGTTGGCCAGCAGGTCCCAGAGGTGGGACGGGATCGCGTCCGCCGCCTGCAACAGCACTTCGGCCCGGCCGCCGCAGGACAACCCGACCTCTTCGACTTCTTTCCCGTGGATCTCGACCGCCACCGCCTGCAGGGCGCTGGCCCCGGATCCGAACATCTCCGCCGCCGCGACGCCGAGCCTCTCTGCTCCGGGCCGCCCGAGTATCTCCCCGTGCTGGGATCCGTCGCTCTCGATGGCAATCAGCTCGTCGACGGGCATCGTCGAGAAGCCGGTGACGTCGATTACCCGCCCGACCAGAGCAGAACGCCCCGCCGCAGCTCCCTTCCGAATGGCTTCAGCCACCTCTTGCACCGCGATCACCTCCCGCCGCGAGGCTACGCCAACCGCCCTGGATATAGCTTGGCTCCATGGCCCAACCCAGGACGGCCCTCATTGCGGTCGACGTTCAGCGGGACTTCTGTGAGGGAGGCAGCCTGGCCGTCTCGGGCGGCGAGGCCGCCGCTGCTGGCATCAGCGATCTCATCGAGGCGGCCGGGAGCGCTTACGTCCTGGTCGTGGCCACGAGGGACTGGCACTACGACCCAGGAACGCACTTCGCCCAGGCCGGCACCGACCCGAACTTCATCGACACCTGGCCCGTCCACTGCGTGGCCGAGTCGCCGGGCGCCGACTGGCACCCCGACTTTCGCCTGCCTCCGGATGCTGTGGTCATCTCCAAAGGCGAGCACGAAGCGGCCTACAGCGGATTCGAGGGTCAGGCCGGCGACGGCCGTTCTCTCGCCCAGGTCCTCCGGGACAGCGAAGTCGACCAGGTCGACGTGGCCGGCATCGCCACCAGCTACTGCGTACGGGCCACCGCTATCGATGCAGTCAAGGCCGGCTTCGCCACTCGAGTGCTCGCACCTCTCACCGCAGACGTGGACCCGGCCGCAACCCACGAAACCTTGGAAGCCCTGCGCCGCTCTGGGGTCACCATCGCCGGTTGACGGCGGTGCCCGCCGGCTCGATCGGCTGGCGCGACCGGTCGGGAGTCAATCGTGTTGCTGGGACTCGTGTTCGAGGTGGCTGGCGGGTTCCAACTGAAAGGTCGAGTGCTCCACGTCGAAGTGTCCGGCCAGGCACGCCTGGAGCTGATCCAGGACCTGGGGCGCCCGGCCGTTGGCGAAGCAGGCATCGGCAACGACAATGTGAGCCGATACGGCCGGCAGGTCCGACGTGACGACCCAAGCGTGCAGGTCGTGCACAGATGTCACTTCGGGCAACTCGAGGATGTGGCTGCGGACCTCGTCCAGATCGAAATCCTCGGGGGCGGCTTCCAGCAGGACCCGGCCCGACGCTCTCAGGAGCTGCCAGGACGCGCGCCCCATCAGGGCTACGACCAGTATCGACGCGATCGGGTCGGCGCGGTCGAACCCCGTCGTCAGGATGATGATGCCGGCCGCCAGGGTTCCGAGGAAGGCCCAGAGGTCGGTGAGTAGGTGGGCGAAGGCGCCGGCGATGTTGAGCTGGCCTCGATTGGCCCGAGCGAGGACACTGGTCGCGACCAAGTTGACGGCGACACCGACGCCCGCCACCACCGTTACCGCCGCGCCGTGCACGTGCAACGGATGAATCAGTCGATCGATGGCGGTTACGAGCACGACCGCTCCCACGACGGCCAGGGTCAGGCCGTTGGCCGCGGCCGACAGGATCTCGGCTCGCTTGAAGCCGAAGGTCATGGCCCCCGCCGCCGGACGGGCTGCTAGGCATAAAGCCCAGAGCGAGGCGCCGAGGGCGCCCGCGTCGGTGAGCATGTGGCCTGCGTCAGCAAGGAGGGCGAGGGAGCCGGCCCAGACGGCGACTACCACCTCGCCGATCATGAACGCCACGATCAGGGTCAAGGCGACTAGCAGATAGCGGCGATCTCCGTTTGCTGCGATATCGTGCGCGTGATCGTGGCCGCGATCCCGCATGGGATGACGTTAGTGCCCGCACCGAAGCCCATCTGGCCAGACCAACACTCAGAACTTGAGTGTCTGCAGGTCCGACTCTAGGAAGCGATCGAGGCTGGCGACTGCGCTGTCCAACACGTCTCTGAGGGCGGCCACCTCCACGTCAAACTCACGTCGAAGCCCAGCCAGCTGGGCGTCGGCGCCGGTGCGGACCGCCTCCAGCACTCGGCCGCATTCTGCTTTGACGTCGGCCGACATCTCCTCGGCCTCCGACCGGGCGTCACCCAGGATCTTCTCGGCTTCTTCGCGAGCCCTGGTCGCCGCCTCCATCTCGAGCTCGGCTTGCCTGCGCATCGCCGCCACGACGGCCCGATCACGCTCCAACTCGGACCTCGATGTCCGGACCAGCTCAGCGGCGTGAGCTTCGGCCCGTTCGACCAGGTGCTCGGCGTCCCGCCGGCCCTGTTGCATCGCGGCTTCTCCCAGGGCGGTCAGCCTGTCCGCCTCTTCCTCCGCCGCGTCCGCCAGACGACTGGCGTCTTCTGACATTCTGGCCAGTAGCTCCGCGAACGGTGGTGCCTCTCGGTGGTCCTCGAGCACGGTAAGACGTCGTTCGGAAGGCGTGCGCTCTTCCCAAGGACTTTCGGTATATCGCCGCGACGAAAACATCGGGGCCCCTGACGTAGTCAGGTCCGCAACGATCTCTGTCCCATTGGCAGAGCCCGCTTGATCTGCCTCTTCTGGTCGTTCCGCCTGTTCCACCCGCTCCACCTGTTCTATCGGTTCCGCCTGTGCCTCCGGCTCAATCTGCTCCATCTGTTCGACCTGTGCCCCCCCCGGATCCTGCTCGATCCGTTCCATTTGTTCGATCTGGAAAACTTCTGCCTCCTGCTGTGGCTGATCTTCAGCGGCCCAGCGCTCAGCTCCCGTCAACGACTCGGCCTGCTCGGCTCGAAGACGGGCCAGCTCCGACTCGGCGAATGCGGCTCGCTGGGCCGCCATCTCCGCCTGCCTGCGGATCTCCCGTACCTCTGACGCGACCGCTTCGCGCGCCAGACGTTCCGCCTCATTTCCTCTCTCCTCCGACGCCAGCAAGACGTGCTCCGCCTCCTGGCGCAGCTCCTCGGCATTCTCGAGAGCTTGAAGTTCGGCGCGCGAAACAACCCGCCGGGCCCCCTCTAGGTCCTGGGAGGCGGGTCTGCGACTCAAAGGACGCAACGCACTTCCTTCGCCATACCCGTGAGGTTACTTACCCACCCGGGTTCGGTTCACACAATGCCCGCCCAATTGCGTTATTTACCCTATTAGGTATCTATCGTCATAAAGCCCGACAAAGGTGAGGGAACGGTCAGTCAGCGTTGGGAGGCCTGGCCATCGGAGTGTCAAAACGTGTGGTTGACTCCGTCCATGCCGCCTGAAGCGAGCGGTACCATCCAGGCCGCCCCGGGCGCCCTACCTCTGCCTCGAAGCAGCGTGCTGTTCCGGGTGGCGGCCGAACCGGCCATGGTGTTGGCGAGCGGACCCCGGGCCCTGCTCCTGCAAGTCGCCCACCCATCGGTCGCGGCGGGAGTCGCTGAGCACTCCGACTACCAATCCCGCCCATGGGTTCGGCTCGTCCGCACGCTCGCAGTCGTGTCCGCCATCGCCTTCTCCGAATCGACCCATTCGGAGGAGGCATCCCGGCAGCTCCGGCAGCGCCACGCCACGGTCACGGGGCGTACCGAGGGAGGCGAGCCATACCGGGCCTTGGACCCGGAACTACTCCTGTGGGTGTGGGCCACGCTCGGCGACTCTCTGGTGCGGGTGCACGCCAGCTTCGTGCGCCCATTGACCGCCGCCGAACGCAACGAGTTATACGGCCAATGGAAGCTGGTCGGCTACGCGTGCGGCATGCCGGTTGGTTCCTGCCCGGAGACTTGGGCTGACTTCACCGCCTATTTCGAGCAGATGGTCGACAGCCGGCTCGTCCCCACCGAGGTGGGTCAAATCGTGGCGGGCTACGTCAGACGCCCGCCCGTCCCCTTTCCGCTCAACGTCGTCTCCGGCGAGATCATGCACGTTTTGACCGGCGGCCAACTTCCAGATCACCTTCGCCACCAGCTCGGCTTCTCGTGGACTACGGCCCACCACCTGGCATTCGAGGCAGCCAGCGGAGCATCCCGACTCTCGGCGCGTCTCGTCCCTGGCTGGATCCGTCGGGCGCCGATGACCGTCGCCACGTCGTCGGCGCTCATGTCGAACCTGTCCCGTCTCGGTGGGGTCGCTCGGCGATGGGCTCCACCGGAAGGCGAATCGGACGGTGCTCCGGTACACGCATGACGTCGTTGCGCTTTCCGAGACGCGGCCCGCCCATGTTCTTTGGAGGACGGCCGGGGGCCGCATTGACGCGCTGTCTACGTATCCCGAGCGGTACAGGCCTTGACGGCATCCTGCACACTGGGGAAGAGCTGATCTACGCCTAGGTCCTTTAGGAGCCCGCTGCGCTTGAGGTTCTGGTGGACCAGATGCGACGATCGGGCGAGGCAGAGCCTCACTCCACGATCCCGGAGTTCGGTGTTGAGTTGGTCGAGCGTTCGGGCTCCGGTGTAGTCGATGTCGGATATGCCGTCTGCGTCGAGAACGAGAGCGTGCACCGGTTGGGGTGAGGAGTTGATCACCTTGCGTACCCTGGCGACGACGAAGTTGGCATTGCCGTACCACAGCGGGGCGTAGAGCATATATACGAGCACGCCGGCGACCTGCTCGGTTGGCTGGCCGATGTCGACCGGCATCCAATGATCCGTGCCGGGTTCGCGGCCGAGCACGGCGTCTCGGGGTCGGGCCGTGAGACGGACCCGCTGCGCCATGGCCAACACGATGGCCACGACGACGCCCTGCTCGATCCCGACCAAGCCGACGACCAGCAACGTGACTGCGGCGATCGCGAACTCGATGCGATCAAAGCGAAGGATCCGACGCAGCTCGCCGACGCGCAGGAGCCGGGTCGCCACGAAGATCAAGATGGCGCCGAGGGTGGGATCGGGCAGATCCTTGAGTACCCCCGAAGCGAACACGACCGCTACCACCACGGCCGCGGCGACGAGGCTGGAGGCTTGGGATCGACCCCCCGAGGCCGCGACCACTGCACTTCGGGGCGGGCTGGCGTTGACCGCGAAAGACGCCGTCAGCCCGGCGAGCAGGTTCCCAGCGCCCAAGGCCACCAGATCCCGATTGAAGTCGTCGATCTCGGGATCGTCACTCACCGACGATCGCGCCGTGGCGGCGGTCTGCACGACGCAGACGAACGCGACCGTGAGCGCCGGCGCAGCCAAGCGGCGGATATCGGCTAGTGATGCGGACGGGCTGCGGAAGGAAGGGAGGCCGGCGTGGATCGACCCCACCAAGTGCACGCCGCGGGCTTTGAGGCCGAGCCCGACGACGGCCGCGATCGACAGAGCCAGCCCCATGAGCGCACCTGGGGCCCTGCGGTCGATGCGCTCCGCCCCGACGACGACGACGAGGACCCCGGCTGCAATAGCTAGAGCCCATCCATTCACGTCGTTCCGCTGATCGAATACCGCTCGCAGCCGACCGAAAGTGGTGGTCCCTCCGCCTGGGAGCCCCATAACGGTCGGAAGCTGGCGGACGAGGATCTCCACGGCGATCCCGGCCAGCACGCCGATGACCACCGGCGCAGGTAGGAAGTCTGCGATCCAGCCGAGTCGCAACAGGCCGACCGCGGCGACGAGCGCCCCGACGACCAACGCCAGGACCATGACCAGGTCTGCGTATCTCGGAGTCCCCGCTGCCGCGATCGTGGCCACTCCGACGGCAAAAATGGGGGTGATGGTCGAGTCCGCTCCGACGGACATCCGGCGGTTGGACCCCAGAAGAGCGAAGGCGACCGAACCCGCCAGGAAGGCGTACAACCCGACGACCGCGGGCAGGTTTGCCAGCCGAGCCGTCGCCATCTGCTCTGGCACGGCGATCGCAGCCAGCGTCAATCCGGCAACCAGGTCCGGCCCGACCCATGAGCGCCGGTAGTGGCGCAGCGTCGGCGGGACCAGCGACGGGCGCACGTGCCTTGTTAGCACTCGGGTGGCTCTCGCTCGGGCCAATCGCGGCTCCCGACGAACGGCGTCACCCGGATGCCGTTACCACTGCGGGAAGATGTGGGCATGATTACCAGTACCCACGCCATCATTTATGCAGAGGACCCCGACAAGGCGCGGGCGTTCTTCCGGGACGTGCTCGAGCTCCCTTACGTCGACGCCCACGGAGGCTGGCTCATCTTCAAGTTGCCTCCTGCCGAGCTCGGAATACACCCCGCCGGTGATAACGGTGACCCCGACGCGGCTTCGCCGAGCGGGCACCACGAGCTCTACCTGATGTGCGATGACATCGAAGCCACCGTCGCCGATCTGACCGCGAAGGGTGTGGAGTTCACCGCTTCCGTGCAGCAACAGGGGTTCGGCCTGCTCGCTCGGTTGCGGGTACCCGGCGCCGGGGAGATCGGCATCTACCAGCCGAGGCACGCCACCGCCTACGAGCTCGACGGCTGACCCAGCCCCGGGCGGGTCGGCGCCTAGTCCGCCCGGCCGGCAGGTCCGTCGGGATCCTCGTCCGGCCGCTTGGCCTCGGCGGCCATGTCGGAGAGGGCGCGTCGGCCCGCCTTTAGACCGGAGCCACGGGGGACCCTCAGCGATATGTAGGCGGCGGCGCCGGCCGGGATCGGTAGCCAGAAGTTGACGAGCCGCCAGCCGAGCACGCCCAACGTCCCGACGTTGCGCGTGACACCGAAGCTCACGAGCAAGGTGACGCACGACGCCTCGACTATCCCGAGGCCGCCCGGGGTAATCGGAATGGCGGCGAGGACGTTGGCGATGCCGTAGGCCGCAAACAACTCGAAAGGATCGACGATTCGACCCAACGCGGCAAGAAACGACCACAGCGAGGCCGCATCGAGCAGCCAGTTGAGCGCGGCCCAGACGAGTGCTCGTAGGAGCAGCGCACGATCGCTCGCTACACGCCCGACCGACTTGCTGGCTTGGCGAAGCAGGCGTTCGAGGCGGTCCTCGCCGACGGTGGGTACCCGTCGACCGACGGCCCTCACGAATCGCACGGCACGTTCCTCGCCCCTCGTGAAGGTGTAGACGAGCGCGGCCACCGCGAACAAAGCGAGCAACCCGATGAGAGCTGTCGCGACGTAGATGGGGTGGACGCCGGCGAGGGGAATGGAGACGATGAGCGAGAGCCAAAGAATCACGTTGAGCACGATGGCTGAGCCCATGGCCTCGGTCGCCAACGCGAACCCCGCGTCGGGTCCCTCGACTCCGCTCGAGGTGAGGAGTTGATAGCCAACCCCGGCCCCGCCGGCGGCCCCGCCAGGGATGACGTGAGCGACCGCGGTCGTCGCCATCACGATGCGAACGAGCCTCCAAAGCGCGGGCGTCTCGCCGAGCAGGAGCGAGCGGGTTAGCAACGCGTAGCACAGGACCGACCCGGCTTCGAGGAGGATCCCCACTCCGAGCCACCAAATGTTGAGGTCGCTGAGAAGGTGGAGGTCCTTGCTGGCGCCAACCAGCTCGGGGATGACCAGGTATTCGATGACCAGCAGAGCCAGGAAGATCACCACGCCGTGGCGTAACCAGGCGGGAACGACCGAGGTCCAGCGACGAAGGCGGGATCCACCTCCGTCGTTGGCTGGCACCCACCTATGTTTTCATCCGGCGCGCTCACGCGCGGCGCGCTTTACGTGTTCTTCCAAGCGTTGTAATGGCATCGCCGCTGAATATGGGGCCGACCGCTCGACAGTACGACGGTGGCGGCTCAACTGCCTCACTTAGAATCACAGCCATGAGCTCCACGATTCCGCCGGTCGATCGGGCCTCGGCTCTGAGCGCGGGTCCGACACGCGTGGTCAACTTTCTAAGTACCTACCGGGAACTCTTCCTGAATCTCACTCTTCGAGATCTTCGCTCCAAGTATCGCCGGTCTTTCCTGGGGTGGATGTGGTCGCTCCTAAACCCATTGGCCTACATGACCATTTACACCATCGTCTTCGCCGAGTTCCTGAAACAGATTCCGCCGGTCGGCAGCCCGAGCGGGATCAAGGTCTACGCCCTCTATCTAATGTGCGGCCTCTTGCCATGGAACTTTTTTCAAGCAGGAATACTGACGTCCATCGGGACCGTGATCGGCAACGCGCCCTTGATCAAGAAGACCTATTTCCCTCGGGCGCTCCTTCCGGCCGCGAGCGTGTCGTCCGCCTTCGTGTTCCACCTGATCGAAATGGGGCTCCTGACTGCGATACTGGTCGGCTTCGGCAACTACCACGCTCTCGAGTTCTTGCCTCTGGTCCTGGTCTTGATGCTCCTCGTCGCCACGTTCTCACTGGGCTTGGGTCTGGCTCTGAGCGCCATCAACGTCTACTTCCGGGACATCGAGTGGTTCGTGACCATTCTCTTTATGGCCTGGTTCTTCCTTACCCCCATCATCTACACGACGTCGCGCGTTTCCAGCACGACCATCAATATCCTGAAGCTCAACCCCATGACGGATGGGGTGTTCTGCTTCCGCTCATTGCTCTACGACGGCAAGATGTTCTCGCCGCTCGAATTTGGTTACTTCGCGGTTGCGGCCATCGCCTCCTTGGTGACGGGGTCCCTGATATTTCGCAAATGCGAGCCGCAGTTCGCCGAAGAGCTCTGATACGACGAACCAGAAATCATCGACGCGTCCAAGTAGGCCTCCGCCGCTGCGGCGGCCGGATAGCTTTGGAGGTCGTGGACGAGGAGAGCGAGACGAGAAAGAGGTCACGCCTGGCGATGGCCGGACTCTTGCTCTTCGCCGGGACCAGCCACTTCCTGGTCCCAAAGCTCTATGACCGACTCATCCCGGCCTGGCTGCCGCCGTCGGCCCGGTTCTGGACCCACGCCTCGGGCGCGGTCGAGCTGGCCACCGGCGCCGCCCTGCTCGACCGGCGGACGTCACGGGTCGGGGCGTGGGCCGCGTTCGCCCTGCTCATCGGGGTATTCCCCGGCAACATCAAGGACACGGTGGACCATTGGCCACCAGACACCTCGAGAGGGATCGGATCGGTGATCCGCTTGCCCATGCAGCTTCCTCTGCTCGCGTGGGCCTGGCGCCTGGCCCATGCGTGACCCATCGCGCCCCGGGAAGGAGATACAGACGTCCAACGACCTAGAGAGCCACTTCTATGGGAACACCGGCAGGCTGATCCACAAGTGGCTGCATTACTTTGCCATCTACGATCTCCATTTCAATCGATTTCGGGGCCGCCCCGTAACGCTAATCGAGTTCGGAGTATTTCAAGGCGGATCGTTGCAGATGTGGAAAGACTACTTTGGCCCAGAGGCTCGAATCATCGGCATTGATATCGATCCTCGATGCCTTGCTTTCGAGGACGAACAGGTGCAAGTTATCTTGGGCGATCAGGACGATCGACAGTTTCTTCGCTCGCTTCGGGAAACGGTCGACTCAGTGGACATCATCATCGATGATGGCGGCCACCGAATGAGCCAACAGATCGCCACCTTCGAGGAGCTATGGCCTGCGGTCTCCAATGGCGGCGTTTACCTGACGGAAGACGTCCACACCAGCTACTGGTCGGAGTACGGTGGCGGATACCTCGAGCCGACGTCATTCATCGAATATGCCAAGACCCTGATCGACAAAATGAACGCTTGGCACACAAGAGATGCGTGCGCCATTGATTCTTATACGCGATCGATCGCCGGCATGCACGTGTATGACAGTATCGTTGCCTTCGATAAAGCAGTCGTCGGAGAGCCCACCCATCGGATGACGGGCGTTCCGGCTTACGAGATGAGTGAGGAGCATCAGCGCCTGCTCCTCCCCCCGCCAGCGGGATGAGGGCCATGGACAACGGTGACACCTCCGTCCAGGGGTAACGTGTGGGGTTGATGGATGATCACCAGTGGGGCTTTCGAACCCGCGCGATCCACGCCGGAAACCGCCCCGACCCCACGACAGGAGCCCGTGCGGTTCCGATCTACCAGACGACCAGCTTCGTGTTCGAGGACGCCGCCGACGCCGCCGACCTCTTCGCCCTCCAGAAATACGGCAACACCTACTCCCGCATCGCCAACCCCACCGTCGCCGCCTTCGAGGAGCGCATGGCCAGCCTCGAGGGAGGCATCGGCGCCGTGGCCACGTCCAGCGGCCAGGCGGCAGAGCTACTGGTGTTCACGGCGCTCGCCGGTGCCGGCGACCACATCGTCGCAAGCGCCGCGCTGTACGGGGGCACGCACTCCTTGCTCGACGTCTCCCTGCGTCGGTTGGGAATAGAGACGACGTTCGTGCCGCCTGACGAGCCCGCCGCCTTCGCGGCAGCTGTCCGCCCGGAGACGAAGGCGTTCTACACCGAGATCGTCTCGAACCCCTCGGGCGTCGTGGCCGACCTGGAAGCCCTCGCGGAGACCGCCCACCCTCGGGGCCTACCGCTCGTGGTGGACTCGACGCTGGCCACCCCGTACCTGTGCCGCCCGTTCGAACACGGGGCGGACGTTGTCGTGCACTCGGCCACCAAGTTCATCGGCGGCCACGGCACTTCCATGGGCGGCGTGGTGATCGAGAGCGGACGCTTCGACTGGGCCAACGGGCGCTTCCCGCGCATGACCGAACCCGTCGCCGGCTACAACAACCTGCGCTTCTGGGAGAACTTCGGCGAGTACGGCTTCTGCACGCAGCTGCGCGTCGAGCAGCTCCGCGACTTCGGCACATGCCTGGCGCCGCTCAACGCGTTCCTGCTCATCCAGGGCCTCGAGACGCTCCCGCTGCGGATGGACGCGCACGTCTCGAACGCCAAGGGACTCGCCGAGCACCTGGCTGACCACCCCGACGTCACGTGGGTCGCGTACTCGGGCCTCAGCGACTCCCCCTACCACCCGCTGGCCTGCCGGTACCTGCCTAGGGGGCCGGGCGCCGTTTTCTCCTTCGGGGTCAAGGGTGGCCGCGCCGGCGGTCAGGCTTTCATCGAGTCGGTCGAGCTGGCGAGCCACCTCGCCAACGTCGGGGACACCCGGACGCTCGTGATCCACCCCGCGACGACGACCCACCAACGGCTGTCCGACGAGGACCTTCAGGCCGCGGGCGTGCGGCCCGACCTGGTCCGGGTGTCCGTCGGCATCGAGGATCTCGACGACATCGTCTGGGACTTCGACGAGGCGCTGGCGGCCGCGACGAAAGCGGTCGATTGACCGCCGCCGTACCTACCGCCGCGGGCACGCAGCGGGGGTCCTGGGCCCCACCGTCGGCGCGGGAGCGGCTGCGGATCCTCGACCAGACCCGCACCATTGCGATCGTTGGCGCGTCGTCGAATCCGGCCCGGTCGAGCTACTTCGTAGCCACCTACCTGCTGAGTTCGAGCACCGACTACACCGTGTGGTTCGTCAACCCTCGGGAGACGTCGATACTCGGCCGACGCGTCTACCCGACGCTGGCCGACCTGCCCGAAGCGCCCGACCTCGTCGACGTGTTCCGCCGCGACTCCGACCTCCCTGAAGTCGCAGTGGAGGCGGTGGCGGCCGGGGCGACAACGTTCTGGGCCCAGCTCGGCCTGTGGAACGAAGAGGCCGCCGCGATCGCCCACCGGGCCGGCCTGAGCGTGGTGATGAACCGCTGCGTCAAGATCGAGCACGCCCGCTTCGCCGGCGGGCTGCACCTCGCCGGCTTCGACACGGGGGTCATCAGCGCCAAGCGGGTCCGTCGCCCGGGACCTCCGGCTGACCGCTAGACGCTGACCAGCTCGTCGAGGTACCGGTGCAGATGAGCGCTCAGGTCGCGCGCGTCATCGCCGGCACCGTCTATCAACGAGGACTTGCGCCGGCGCAGGAACGGCGCCCCGATCAGGTAAAGGCCGGGAACGGTGGCCACGCCCCCGTCGTGACGGACCCGTCCTTTCGCGTCGAGCGCAGGCACGTGAAGCCACGGGTAGGACGGTCGGTACCCGGACGCCCAGATGACCGTCTTGACGTCCCCCGACCTCAGCGACAAGCTGAGTGGAGGTGACTCGGCCACGCTTGTCGGCGCCGGCCGCCTGGGAGGCTCGGATTCGCTATTGAAGCCGCTGCTCGCCGCCCACTCGTCCAGCGTGTCGAGCAGCCGGTTGAGCTTGAGATCGGCGAGCGCACACGCGTTCGGCAGGGAGCCCGAGAACTGGGCGACGCCCTCGTCGGTCACGTTCATGAGGCGACCGACGGTCCGTACGCCGATCCTCTGCAGCGCGTTCAGGTCGATCGTCGTGCGCTCAGGGGAGCCGACCAGCTGGAACGACGCCAGGTTCCGAGCCCGGATGATGTCGTCGACCTCGTCGTAGCGCTCCTCGAGGATCCCGGCCGTGTCCAACCACCACATGATGTCCAGCCCTCGGTAGACGCGTGGCAACCGCACGTGATTGCCGACGGCGAGGGTGACGGGCCGGCCGGACCGGTGGATCTCGTCGGCCAGCTGGACCCCCGTCGCCGCCGCGCCCACGACCAGCACGCTTCCGTATTCCAGCTGATCCGGATTCCGGTACTCGTCGGGGGTGATTGACGCGACCTTCTCCGGCAGGGCCGCGGCAAAAGGCGGCGTATCGGGAAGGCTGTAGGGGCCGCTGGCCAGGACGACGCTGCGCGCCGACCACTCACCCTTGTCCGTCACGACCACGAAACCGTCGTCCGACCGCCGGACCGACACGACCTCGGTTCGAGCCTCCACCGGAGCCGAGATCACCTCGGCGTAACCGTTGATGTAGTCGACCACTTCGGGCATCGTCATGAACCCGTCGGGGTCATGGCCCGTGTACTTGTACCCCGGGAGGCGGTTCTGCCAGTTGGGAGTGAGCAGGCGGAGGGAATCCCACCGCTCGGTGCGCCAGGAGTTGGCCACCTGGCCTCTCTCCAGCAGGACGTGGTCGATCGACAGCTCGGTCAGGCAGCGGCTCATGGCCAGGCCGGACTGTCCGGCTCCCACGATGACCGTCGTGACCGTGCGCAAAACCCGTCTCGCCCTACCGCCTCGAAGGACGGTTGATCAGGCGACCTCGACCTTGACGTTGGTTGGGTTCGTGATGATGTCGTACACCGCCGAGCGCTTCTGCGACTGGGCGACCAGTGCCTTGATCTCGTCAGGTGAGGCGTCGGCGTCGATCTGGTAGCTGACCCTGATCTGGCTGAACCCGTTGCGCACCTCGGTGTCGACCCCGAGGATGCCGCGGATGTCCATATCGCCCTCGAGTGTGGCCGTTACCGACCGCAGCTGGATCTCACGGTTCTGGGCTACAGCGGCCACGCCGGCGGTCAGGCAGCCGGCCAGGCTCACGAGCACCATCTCGACGGGTGTCGGCCCGTTGTCCTCAGACGAAAACAGCTCCGGGTGGTCCCCGTCGTAGCTGAACTCGCTCTTGTGGGACTGCTCCGCCCCCAGCCCGAAGAAGCCGTCGACTCTGGTCCGGCTGTGGGTGCCCTGGACCCAAGTGTTGCTGGCGCGCCACTTGAAGTTGGCGGCTTCCGGCTGACCCTCGAGGGTCTCGCGGGCCGTCAAAAGGAACTGGACGTCGACTCCGTTGTCCACCGGTGTAGCAGTGCTCGTCATTTCGGTCACCTCCGCATGGGGCCCAACCCGCGAGTTGAGGAATATCGATGTGGCGACGACATTACCAGCCAAATCCGATAGCTGAAGTCGGAAATTCCGCTGGCCAGGACCGAACAGACCCTTGCCGAGTCAACCCCGCCCGTCAGCGTCAACGCCGGCGCCTTCCGGCGCCGGCGTCATCGTGTTCGGGCTGCGCAGTGATCTATGGGGCGGTAGCGGTCACGGCGGTCGGCGAGTAGCTGACGGTGTAGGTACCGCCCACCGTGGTGAACGTTCCCGCCAGGTCGGGTGAGTTGAGGATCGTGAACTGCTCCCCCGAGGTCGGTGTGAAGTTCTTGTTCGTCACCTTGATCGTGCCGGCCACGGTCGCATTACCTGCGACTTGCACACGAACAGTGGCGCTGCTGCTGCCGATCTGCACGGAAAGAGTCCCGGTGGACGCTTGCGTGAAGGTGCCGCTCGGATTCAGCAAGCCGCCGCTCTTGAGCTTCAGCTTGCCGGAGTTCGAGACGTTGCCGGTGACGGTGACGGTGACGCCCTTGCCCACGTTGAGCTTCTTGCCGGCCGAGTTGGTGAGCGTCTGGCCGCTCGGCAGGGTGACGGTGGTGGACCCGTTGAGTGTGATTGTGCCGTTGTTGGTCAGGCTTCCGAGGTCCAAAACGGTGTTGTAGCCGCTGGTGGGGACGGTAATCGTCCCCGTGTTGGTCAAAGGCCCCGAGGATGTGATGGTGGCGCCGAAACCAGGTATGAGCGTCCCGGCGTTCGTGGTCCCCGAGAACGTCACGTTGGCAAAGGAGGAGCCGCCATCCCCGACGGTGACCGTCCAGTTCAGCGGGATGTTGGTGGAAATTGTCCCCGCCACGTTCGGCACGAATATCTGGTTCAGCTTCTGCCCCGGCCCGCAGGCCGGACCTGACGTCGGGGCCGCTGCGAACTCGAGCGTTCCCGCCGTGCCGCCGTCACCGGATCCGGAGTAGACGGCGTTGCCACATATGCTCCCGCCCTTGACATCGAGGACGTCCGCGACCGTGACGCTCCCGAGGTTGGTGAGCAGCCCGCTCTTCTGCTCGAAGGTGCCGCTCTGCCCGCTGGGGCTGGTCACGGCGAGGGTCTCGCCCGACGCGACCGTGATGGTGCCGGCGTTGGTCAGCGTCGAGGCGGTCGTGGTCAGGCTCACGTCCAAGGTGGCGTCGACGTTGGCCTGGCCCTTGTTGTCGATGCTGGTCGAGTCAAAGGTCGACACGAATGACGAGGTTGGCACCACGAAGGTCCCGTCGTTGACGAGGGCGCCGGTCAGCGTCCCACCCCATCCGAAGGACAGCGTTCCCTTGTTGGTGACCGAGGTCAGGGTGACGTGGGCGAAACTCGAACCCCCGTCGCCGATCGTGACCGTATAGGCCGCTGGGATCGTCCCGCTGACCGTGGCTGTGACGTTTGGCACAAACAGGAAGTCGGTCTTCACCCCGGTGCCGCAGGCGGGTCCGCTTCCGACCGTAGCGTCGAACGACAGCGTGCCGCCCGTCCCGCCATCCGCCGAGCCGATCACCGGAGCGGTGCCGCAAATGCTGCCACCGGAAATCTCGGTCTCGTCCGCCACGGTGAGCGCGCCGCTGTTGTCTATCAGCCCGTCCTGGTCGAGCGTGCCCGTCTGTCCACTCGGGCTGGACACGGCGAGAGTCTCGCTACTCGCGACCGACAAGGTGCCCGAGTTCGTGAGGGTCGAGGCCGTCGTGGGAAGGGTGTAGTCGGCCGGCGCGTCCACCGTAAAGGCGCCGGTATTGGAGAACGTGGTGATGCTGAAAGTAGAGGTGAACGACGACGCCGGCACGATGAACGTTCCGGAGCTGTCCACCTGGGTGGCCGTGAACGTGCCGCCCCATCCGTCCGACAAGGTCCCGGCGTTGGTAACGGGCCCGTTGACGGTGATGGCGGGGAAGCCACTGCCGCTATTGCCAATTTGCAGCGTCGGGGTGGAGCCACTCCCGCCGATGACGAGCCCGGCGACGGTGATCGTCTCGTTGCCGATCACCACTGTGTAGCTGCCCGACGCGGTAATGCACGCCACGTCGCTCGAACCGGGCGTGTGGCCGAGGCTCCAGTCAGTCGCGGTATCCCACGTGCCGCCTCCGGTGTTGTTCCAAGAGTCCGTACAAGGCGATGCTGACGCACTGGTGATGGCCGGACCGACGACGCCCAGGACGGGCAACCCGATCACTAGCCCCACGCCAGCCGCGGCGACCCGCTTGGCCGCTCCCGCGCCTACAAAGCGCCCCGATCGCCTGGCAAATCCACCCAAACCTCGGACAACCTTCATCGCGGAACCCCTTCCGGTCGCAACCTGCGGTAGGGCGCCACAAAACGCAGCCCCGTCGAGACTGTAGCGGGGCGCCCACCTGTCGGCGACCTCCGCGTCATCGCCACAATGGCCGGCCCCAGATCCCAGGCCAACGACCGGTGGGCGAGGGGGTGTGGGTGGGCGAGGGGGGACTTGAACCCCCACATCCTTTCGGACACAGGAACCTGAATCCTGCGCGTCTGCCAATTCCGCCACTCGCCCGAGTGGACCAACGAGCATATCCGAGTTGATCCAACCCGAGCCTGCCTTCACCCGGTGCCGCCGACGCCCGGCCGGTGCCGAGTACGCTCGGTCGCGACCATGGGATTGCAGCAGTTCGAACGGCGCCTCGAGCGCATGGTCGAGGGCGTCTTCGCCCGGGCCTTCCGCGGTGGCTTGCAGCCGGTCGAGATCGGCCGCCGTCTCACGCGCGAGATGGACTTGCGCCGCACCGTCGCCCCTAGAGGCACGCTGACCCCCAATCGTTTCACCGTCGTTCTCTCCCAGAGCGACAGGTCGAGGTTCGCCCCGATCGAAGGCGAGCTGGTCGACGAGCTGATCGCAGTGGCCAAGGACCACGCCGACGTCGAGCGCTACACCTTTCTCGGACCGGTCACCATCGAAATGGAAACCGACGCGGACCTCTCCCCCGGGATGGTTCTGATCTCGGGCGACATCGTCAAACCGGACGAAGCGCCGAAGGCCTACCTGGTGCTGCCCGATGGCGAGCGGCGCGAGCTCGGGCCGAAATCTCTCACCATCGGCCGCCTCCCCGACTGCGATGTCATGCTGGCCGATCCAAACGTGAGCCGATACCACGCGGAGGTGCGCCCGGCGGCCGCCAGCACCCCCGGGCCGTCCAGTGCCTCCCCCGGTTCTAGCGACTACGAAGTCTCGGATATGGGAAGCACCAACGGCACCCAGGTCAACGGCGTGCGTCTTGCCGGCGCCCAAGTCCTCCGCGTCGGCGACCAGATCACGGTCGGGGCTACCACCATCCGGTTCGAGCGGGGATAGAGGGCCACCGCCGGCCTGTGCCTGACCCGGTCCTCACCCTGCTCAAGTACCTCTTCCTCGCCGTGCTGTACCTGTTTTTCATGCGGGTGCTGCGCGCCGTATGGGTGGAGTTGCGCGAGCCCAAACCTGCGCCGCTCGCACCCGCACCCGGTCCCGTCCCGAGCTCGTCCAACCAGCCCGACGCCCGTTCCGCCCATCCCTCGCCAGGCGAGCGCGGCCCTGAACGCCTGGTGGTCGTCGCTCCCGCGGACCACAAGGGCTCGGAGTTCGCCCTTAGCGACGAGGTGACCGTCGGTCGGGCGGGCGGGTGCGGGGTGCTGCTCGCTGACGACACCTTCGTATCTCAACTCCACGCTCGCGTGTTCCGACGAGACGGCGACATCTACGTGGAGGACCTCGGGTCGACCAACGGCACCTACCTCAACAAGAAGAAGGTCACGGCTCCCGTCGTCGTCCACAAGGGCGACAAGATCCAGTTCGGCCGGACCACGTTGGAAGTCAGGAAATGATCGCGCTGCGGGCCGGGTCCGCCACCGATGTAGGCCAGGTCCGGAGCAACAACCAGGACCGGCTGCTGGAGGCGAATCCCGTCTTCGCCGTCGCCGACGGCATGGGGGGCGCGGCCGCCGGCGAAGTGGCGTCGGCCACTGCCATCGAAGCACTCCAGGCCTGGTTCGCGGCGATCGATGCGCCCACCCCGGACGACCTGATCCGAGGCGCCGAAAAGGCCAACCGGGCGGTGTGGGACCGGGCCGAGGCCAACTCCGAGATGCGCGGCATGGGCACCACCCTCGTCGCCCTAGCCCTCGTCGAGGCCGAGAAGGTCGCCATCGCCAACGTCGGGGACTCCCGTCTGTACGCGATGCACCAGGGCGAGCTGCGCCAAGTCACCGAAGACCACAACTTGGTGGCCGAGCTCGTCGCCGAAGGCCGGCTGTCCGCAGAGGAGGCGGAGTTCCACCCGAGACGGAACATCATGACGCGCGCCCTCGGCGTGGACCCCGTGGTCCCCGTGGATCTTTTTCTGGAGGACGCCGAGGCCGGTGACCGCTACCTACTGTGCAGCGATGGGCTCCCGCGGGAGGTCAAGGACGACCAGATCGCTTCCATTCTGCGACGGATGAGCAACCCCGAGGAAGCGGCCAAGGAGCTGGTCGACGAAGCCAACCGCAAAGGTGGCAACGACAACATCACGGTCGTGGTCGTCGACGTGGTCGATGCCGAGAAAGACACGGTCGACGCGACGTCGGTTGTACCGGCGGTAGCCCCAGCCCTAGAGACGGAAGAGCGGGACGAATCCCGGGCGTCGCTCCGTCGTCCGAAGCTGCGTGGTTCGAAGCAAGAGAGCGACGCCCGGGAGCCGGCCCCGCCGAAAGCCCGCTTGATAACTCTACGGGTGGTGGCCTTCGTGCTCGTGCTGCTTCTCCTGGTGGCCGGAGGAGCTGTGGGAGTGGCCTGGTATGCGAGGTCGGGGTACTTCGTCGGCTTACGGGGACAGGAGATCACCGTATTCAAGGGGAGGCCGGGCGGGGTCCTGTGGTGGAAGCCGACTGTCGCCCAGGCCACCATCACGTCGACCGCGGACATAGAGAGCCGCCACGTCGCCGATCTGCAGGCTGGGGTCGAGGAACCGTCGCTTGGTGCGGCGAATCAGTTCGTGACTTCGTTGGTGATCGAAAAGCAGCAGGCCGAGACGGCCGCGCTCCCGCCGACGACCGCGACGACGTTGCCCAATCCGATAGCGCCTGCAACGACATGACCCGCGCCCCGGCTCGGAGGCGCACCGAACTCGGCCTCATCTTTTTGGTCGTGATCCTGACCGGGGGGCTGTACGCCCTGGCCGGATTCGGGAAGGCCGGCGACCTACCAGCCGACATGGGGCCTTTCCTCGGGATCATCTTCGCCTTGTTGCTCGTCGGCCACGTTGCCATGAGACGGCTCGCCCCCAACGCCGACCCGATTCTGCTGCCCACGGCCGGTCTGCTCAACGGGATCGGCTACGTATTCATCGCCCGGCTCTCGACCCACGAAGCCCGACTGCAAGCGGTGTGGACCGCCGTCGGGATGGCGGCGTTCGTAGCCACCCTGGCCTTGGTGCGACGAGCTCGGGACCTCGAGCGCTACCGGTACACCTTCGCCTTCCTCGGTATAGGCCTGCTCCTGCTTCCCCTCGTCCCAGGCGTCGGCGAGAACATCAACGGAGCCCGGCTCTGGGTCCACCTGGGCTCGCTCAACTTCCAGCCCGGTGAGATCGCCAAGCTGGCGCTCGCGGTGTTCTTTTCTTCGGCGCTCGTCGAGCGGGCCGACCTGCTCAGCAAGGCCACGCGGCGGGTGGGTCGCTTCCTCGTCCTTGACCCGCGCTATCTGGCGCCGATCCTCGCGGCCTGGGGGCTCTCGCTCGTCATATTCCTGGCCGAAAACGACTTGGGCTCGTCCTTTCTCTTTTTCGCCCTGTTCATCGGACTGCTCTGGGTTTCGACCGGACGGACCTACTACCTGGGTCTGGGAGCAGGACTGTTCGCGATCGGCTCCTACCTCGCCCTCAATGTGATCGGCCACGCCCAGTCCCGGGTCCAGGCCTGGCTGAACCCCTGGGCCCATCCCTCCACGTCCGGGTACCAGATCATCCAAGGCGAGTTCGCCATCGCGGCCGGGGGGCTCTTCGGAGAAGGGCCGGGCCAGAGCAACGCCAGCCACATCCCTGAGGCGTCCACCGACCTGATCTTCGCGGTCATCGCCGACGAGTTGGGCCTGATGGGAGCGGCGGCCATGCTCTTCGCCTACCTACTGATGGTGGGAACGGGCCTCAGGATCGCGGTCCGCTGCGAGCGGCAGTTCGAGAAGCTGCTGGCGACGGGGCTGTCGCTGATCCTGGGTGTCCAGACCTTCGTGATCGTCGGAGGCGTAACCCGGTTGATCCCCCTGACCGGCGTGACCCTGCCTTTCGTCTCCTACGGCGGATCATCGCTGGTCGCCAACTACATCCTGCTGGCCGTGCTGCTGCGTATTTCACATGACACCGAGACGCCGAGACCAACGGACCAGATCCCCGAGCTATACGGGACCGGAGCGGCTTCGTTGTGAACCGGCAGATCCGCCTGCTGGGGCTCGGGATCATGGTCCTCTTCGTCGCCTTGTTCATCCAGCTGAACTATCTGCAGATCGTGCACGCCAAGGCCCTCGAAGCCAACCCGCTCAACTCCCGTGCCGTGGTCCAGGAGTACACCGCCAAGCGCGGCGACATCGTGTCAGCCGACGGGATCACGCTGGCCGCCTCGGTCCCCACCGCTGACCAGTTCAAGTACCTGCGCGAATACCCCACCGGCGCCCTGTTCGAACAGGTCACGGGGTACTTCTCCTTTATCTACGGCTCCGACGGGGCCGAACGCAGTTACGACAAGGTGCTGACCGGCAGCCAGAGCCCGTTCAAGCTGCCGACCAGCTTGAGCGGCTTGCGGAACCTTCTCACCAACCGCGACCAGAGCCAGTCCATCATCCTGACCGTGCTCGACAAGCTCCAGACCGTGGCCGAGCAGCAACTGGCGGGGCGGACAGGCACCGTCGTGGCCCTCAACCCCCAGACGGGGGCCATCCTCGCCATGTACTCGAACCCCACGTTCGATCCGAACCTCATATCGGGCCACGATCTGACGAAAGTCCAGGCGAACTACAAGGCCCTGACCCGGATCCCTGGGGGCGTCTTCGCGCCCGGGGGCTACGAGCAGCGGTGGTTCCCTGGATCGACCTTCAAGGTCATCACCGCCTCCGCCGTGTACGACCGCCAGCCTGCGCTGGCGGCCAAGACCTATCCGACGCTCGGCGCCCTGGCCCTCCCTGACACCATCAACCGCCTGCACAACTTTGGCGGCGAGGTGTGCGGTGGGCAGCTACCCGAGTTGTTCACCGTCTCCTGTGACACCGGTTTCGGCCAGATCGGCTTGGATCTCGGGGCTTCCGCGCTCGCCTCCGAGGCCGGCAGCTTCGGTTTCGACCAGACGCCGCCGATCGACCTCCCGTTCGCGGTCCAGTCGAGCTTCCCATCGGCTTCGAGCTTCACCCAGGACCTGCCCGGCCTCGCCTACTCGGCCATCGGCCAGCAGGACGTGCAGGCCACCCCTCTGGAAATGGCCATGGTGGCGGGGGCCATCGCCGACGGGGGAAAGATGATGACGCCCCACATCCTCGACCGCGTCACCAACTCGCAGAACCAGGTGGTCAGCACCTACCAGCCCAAGGTCTGGCAACAGGCCACCTCGCCGGCGACCGCGGCGCAAATGACGACGCTGATGCTGTCGGTCGTCAACTCGCCCCAAGGAACTGGCGTCCTGGCCAGGATCCCGGGAGTCGCCGTGGCCGCCAAGACCGGTACGGCCCAAACGGGGACCGGCAAGATCGACGCCTGGTTCATCGCGTTCGCACCGGCAGTCGACCCGACCATCGCGGTTGCGGTGCTGCTCCCGAACCAGCCGTCGCAAGACGAGTACCAGGGCGGCACCCTCTCCGCTCCCATCGCCAAAGCCGTCATCCAGGCCTACCTGTCGTCTGGTGCTGCACCCGCCCACCTGGCCGCGGCCCCCTAGGCTGAGGATTCGAATGTCGCAACAGCAGGTCTTCAGCGACCGCTACGAAATGGTCAGCCACATCGCGCGGGGTGGTATGGCCCAGGTCTACCGGGCGCGAGACCTGCTCCTTGACCGTCCGGTTGCGCTCAAGGTCCTCTTCCCCGAGCTCTCGGTCGACCGCTCCTTCGTGGAACGGTTCCGCCGCGAGGCCAAGGCCGCTGCCAACCTGACCCACCCCAACATCGTCTCCATCTTCGACTGGGGCCAAGGCGAGCACACCTACTTCATAGTGATGGAGTTCGTCGACGGATCGACGCTCTCGTCGCTCATACGGCAGGGACCCATCGAAGCGGCCCGGGCCGCTGCCATCGGTGCCGACGTGGCCGCCGCCCTCGAGTTCGCCCACCGACGCGGGGTGATCCATCGCGACGTGAAGCCGGGCAACGTCCTCATCGACAACAACGGTCAGGTCAAGGTGGCCGACTTCGGCATCGCCCGGGCCGTGGGTTCTGATGGCGACCTCACCCAAACCGGGTCGGTGATGGGAACGGCCACGTACTTCTCGCCGGAGCAGGCCCAAGGGCACGGCGTCGACGCTCGCAGCGATGTCTACTCTCTCGGCGTCGTCCTCTATGAGATGGTGACGGGCAAGCCGCCCTTCGCCGGCGACAATCCGGTCTCGATCGCCTACAAGCACGTCAAGGAAGTGGCGCCCAACCCGGGTGAGATCAACCGGGACGTTCCAGCCAACTTCGAAGCCATCGTCATGAAGGCCATGGCCAAGGACCCTGGGGAGCGTTACCAGAGCGCTGAGGAGCTGCGAGCCGACCTGGTCCGCTTCGGCAACGGGCAGCCGGTTGCGGCGGCGACCGACGCCACCCGGGTCGTCTCGGCCATCGTGGTCGGGGCCGGAACTTCGGTCGGGGTCGATGCGACCCGGGTCCAATCCGCAGCCGGTGGCACCGCCACCCTGCCCGTCACGCCCGGTGGTGGAGGTCCGGGGGGCCCCGGAGGAGCGGGGTGGTCCGGGGATGGGGGCTCGAGTGGTGGAGGCGGCTCGGCCGAAGAGCACCGGTCACGAGCCGGGCTCTACGGGGCCCTGGCCGTCCTGCTCGTGCTGCTGATCGCGGCGGGCTACTTCGGCGGCCGGGCCGCCGGATGGTTCGGCACCTCCACCAAAACGCTCACGATCCCGTCCAACCTCACCAACAAGACCTCGGCCGCGGCTCAGAGCGAGCTGCAGCAGATGGGCTTCACCAACGTGACTACCAAGCCAGAGTCCAGCTCCCAAGTGGCGCTCGGGAACGTGATCTCGACCACCCCGCCACCGGGAACGACCTTGCGCAGCAATCAGCCCGTCGTACTTTCGGTCAGCGACGGGCCGGTGTCGGTCACGGTCCCCAACGTCGTGGGCAAGACCCAGAGCGCGGCCACGGAGTTGCTCACGGCCGCCGGGTTCATCCCCAACGTGACCCCGCAGACCTCCGACACCGTCGCGTCGGGTGTCGTCATCAGCACCAGCCCGGCTGGTAACCAGTCGGCCGGACAGGGCACCGCGGTCCAGGTGATCGTCTCGAGCGGGAAGCAACAGGTGACGATACCGTCGCTCGTCGGTCAAGGTCCCGAAGTGGCGAGCCAAGAGCTCGGAGCGCTCCAGCTGAAAGTGGCCTTCTCGCCGGAAGCGTCGCCCACCATCCCGGCCGGCGAGGTCACCCGCACCAGCCCTCCCGCCAATTCCCAGGTAGCCGTCGGCTCCACGGTCACGGTCTTCGTGTCCACCGGCGCCCCGCCCGTGACGGTGCCGAACGTGGTCGGCAAGAGCCAGGCGGCGGCCACCCAGGCGCTCGAGAACGCCGGCTTCACCGTTTCCATCAGCCCGACGACCGAGACGGTCACCGACCCCAACCAGGACGGCAAGGTCCAGTCCGAGACCCCGACCGCCGGCACACAGGCGGCTCAAGGATCGACGGTCACCTTGGTCATCGGCTCCTACCAGCCGGGGGGGAGCACGACCACGGCGACTTCCACCACGACGGCCCCGGGCGGAGGTGCTGACGCCCGGAGATTCTAAGAACCTGCTCTAGCCCTTGAGCTGCGCCTCGGCGAAGGGGACGGCGGCCAAAGCGTCGGACTGACCGCAGGTGGCCAGCCAGTTCGCCATCAGCCGGTGACCCCCGTCGGTCAGGATCGACTCGGGATGGAACTGCACCCCTTCGATGGGCAGGGTGCGGTGCCGCAGCCCCATGACGGTTCCGTCCTCGGTCCAGGCCGAGGCCTCGAGCACTTCGGGTATCGAGTCGGCGGCCACTACCAGCGAGTGGTACCTGGTCGCCACCAGAGGCTCCGGCAGACCAAAGAAGACTCCCCGGCCGTCGTGGGTGAGCTCGGAGGTCTTGCCGTGCATGACCTGGTGACGGACCACCTCGCCGCTGAACACCTGACCGATGCACTGGTGGCCCAGGCACACGCCCAGCACCGGGGTCAATAGCCCGAGCTCCTCGATCAGTGAGCAGCTGACCCCCGCGCTTTCGGGCCGGCCCGGACCGGGAGATATCAGCACCCCGTCGGGTTCCAAAGCGCGGGCTTCGGCCACGTCGATGGCGTCGTTGCGGTATACGAGCGGCTCGGCGCCGAGCTGACCGAGGTACTGGACCAGGTTGTAAACGAAGGAGTCGTAGTTGTCGACTACCAGGATTCGCGCCACGGTCCGAGGCTATCCCTCCTAGAGTCAGGGATATGCCGAGGAAGACCAAGGACGCGCCGGGCCGGGTTACCCCCAAAGGCGGCAGTGTTAAGCGGACCTCGTCCAGCTCCGGCGGGACGGGTGCGGGCGGGGCCAACACCGGGCGATACACGCCGCCGATACCGCGCGAGTACCGGTCCAGCCCGTGGTGGGTACCCGCCCTCATCCTGACCTTCTTTGGCGCCGGGATACTGGTGATCCTGCTCAACTACATGGGCGTCCTCGGCAACGCCAGCAACGTCTACCTGTTCATCGGGCTCGGCTGCATCGTGGCCGGCTTCATCGCCGCCACCCGCTGGCACTAAAGCTTCGAGACGATCCCGGCGGTAGCCGGGACCGGGGCGGGTACTTGGGTCTCTGGGAGGCGGGGTCCGCTGGACCAGGAAAACTTCAGGTGACCAGAGGGTAAAAACGCGTACGCGGTTACCAACGGGAAAGTTACATCCATGTGACACTCCCCAATGTTGTCCACAACCTGGGGATAAAGCTGGGGTGGGGTCCGCGGTTCGCTTAGCCCGCTAGCCCAAGCGCTCGATGATGGTTCCGTTGGCCATTCCGCCGCCTTCGCACATGGTCTGCAAACCGAATCGGCCGCCGGTGCGCTCCAGCTCGTTGAGCAGGGTGGACATCAGCTTGGTGCCGGAGCAGCCCAGAGGGTGGCCGATGGCGATGGCGCCGCCGTTGACGTTGACCTTGTCCATGTCAGCGTGCAGTTCCTTCTCCCAGGCCAGCACGACCGAGGCGAACGCCTCGTTGATCTCGACCAGGTCGATGTCGTCGAGGGTCAGCTTGGCCCGCTCGAGCACCTTCTTGGTAGCCGGTATGGGCCCGGTGAGCATCGTCACCGGATCGACGCCCACGACCGAGAAGGCGTGAAATCGAGCCCGGGGGGTCAGACCCAAAGCGGAAGCCTTCTCCTCGCTCATGATCAGCACGGCCGAAGCGCCATCCGTGATCTGCGAGCTGTTGCCCGCGGTGACCGTGCCGTCGGGCTTGAAAGCCGGCTTCAGCTTGGCCAGGGTCTCCACCGTGGTGTCCGGGCGGATGCCTTCGTCCGCTCCGACCAGCTCGTCGCTCTCGGTGACCTTGCCCGTTTCTTTGTCTTTGTGCTTGAGACCGACTGGGAGTATCTCCCGCTCGAAACGGCCTTCAGCGGTGGCGCGGGCCGCGTTGTGTTGGCTGCGAGCGCCGTAGCGGTCCTGGTCCTCACGCGACAGCCCCCACTTCTCGGCGATCAGTTCCGCCGAAATGCCTTGGGGCACCAGGCCGCCGACCGGTTCGTAACGCAGCCCGACCGTCGGGCCAAACGGGAATCCGACGCCCTGGCCGATGCTGGCACCCATCGGGACCAGGCTCATGACTTCGACGCCGGCGGCGATGACCACGTCGTACTGACCGGCCATGACCCCCTGCGCCGCGAAGTGCATCGACTGCTGGGAAGACCCGCACTGGCGGTCGATCGTCGTCGAGGGGACCGATTCCGGAAAGCCGGCGGCCAGGACGGCGTTGCGGCCGACGTTGACGGCCTGGGCGCCGGCCTGCATGACGCAGCCCATGATCACGTCGTCGACGAGCGCCGGGTCGAGTCCGTTGCGGGCCGTAATGGCCTTGAGGGTCTCGGCTGCCAAGTCGACCGGGTGCCACCCCGACAGCTTCCCGTTCCGCTTTCCACCAGCAGTACGAACGGCATCAACAATCACGGCGGTAGGCATCTGACCGTACTCCTTAGTATGTAGGTCCCTGGGGTAAAAGGTACCGCCGGGTGTCCATCGAGCGAAACTCGGCGCTCTCCCGTCGGCCGACGGTCAAGCCGGTGGGCGAGCTATTTGTTGGGCTGAGGGGTCAACCGTAGGTAGGGCCGAACCGCGTCCCATCCCTTGGGGAACTTCTCCTTGGCCGCCTCGTCGGACACCGCGGGGACGATGATGACGTCCTCTCCGTCCTTCCAATTGGCGGGAGTGGAAACCGAGTACTTGGCCGTCAGCTGCAACGAGTCGATGACCCTCAGGATCTCCTGGAAATTGCGGCCCGTGCTCTGTGGATAGGTGATCGTGAGCTTCACCTTCTTATCCGGACCGACAACGAAGACCGACCGGACCGTGACGGTATCGGCTGCGTTCGGGTGGATCATGCCGTACAAGTCGGCCACCTTGCGATCTGGATCGGCGATGATCGGGAAGTTAACCGTGGTGCCTTGCGTCTCGTTGATGTCGGGCACCCATCCGCGGTGGGACTCGATCGGGTCGACGCTGATGGCTATGACCTTCGTGTTGCGCTTCTCGAACTCGCCCTTGAGCTTGGCTACCGCGCCCAGCTCGGTGGTGCATACCGGCGTGAAGTCCTTGGGATGGGAGAAGAGCACTCCCCATCCATCGCCCAAGTAGTCGTGGAAGTTGATCGTGCCATCGGTGGTGTCAGCGGTGAAGTCGGGTGCCTCGTCTCCAAGTTGCAATGCCATTTGGATCCTCCTCGATCTGTCTCAGCTCTTGGGCTGGTTCGGCGCTCCTAAAGCTACCCGGGATTGGGGCCAAAGTCGACCGGTTCAATCAGGTTTGCCGAAAGAGCCGGTGACGCCGCGAGGGCCCGGCCCGCTGAGGCCCATCGTGGCGCTTGGCACCCCCTCGCGGCCTCATGTAGCATGGCTGCTCGTGCCAACGGGCCGCATGGGTTGGCGCGCATCTACTTCGCTCGGGAGCACCGGCGACTGGTAGCGCTGCCGGGACCGAGGAGGCGATGAGTGAAGAGAACCTTTCAACCGAACAACCGCCGGCGAGCCAAGCGGCACGGATTCCGCCACCGGATGTCCACTCGCGCCGGACGGGCCATCATCCAGTCGAGACGGCTGAAGGGCCGTCATCGCCTGTCGGCCTGATCTGGCGGGTCGACCGACGCGAAACGCTCGAGGCTCTTCGCCGTGGGCGACGTCGCCGGGAAGGGCCGATCACGGTATCGTGGGTACCGGGTGACCCGACCGAGCCACCGCGCGTGGCCTACACCATCGGGCGGAAGGTCGGGTCGGCCGTCGTCCGCAACCGTGTTCGGCGGCGAATCCGTATGTTGATGAAGGATGCAGCACCGACGCTGCGACCCGGCGCCTACCTCATCGGGGTGGCCCCGGCGGCGGCGCTCCTCCCCTATGAGGAGCTTGGAAAGACATTGTCCAAAGCCCTGAAATACTTCGAGGAACCATGACAGGGGCTGTTAGAGCACTGCCCGCGGGCCCTCCTACCATCCCGGCCAGGTTCTTCATCGCCCTCTTCAGGGCCTATCAGGTGGCGCGCTCGGGCCGGGTGTCTCCCTGCCGTTTCACCCCTACCTGCTCCCATTACGCCATCGAAGCCGTCAACCGTCACGGCGCCTGGCGGGGGCTCTCCCTGTCGGCGCGCCGACTGGGGCGCTGCCGTCCCGGAGGCCCGTGCGGCTTCGATCCTGTCCCGGAATGAGATACCTGACATGATGCTCGCCTCGGTGCTGACCAGCGGATCAACGACGGTCACAACAGTGGCCAAGGCCGCGTCCAAGTCGGGCGGAAGCATCCTCGACCCCATCGCCAAACCCATCGCCTGGGTACTCGCCGAGATCTATTCGGTCATCCCCAACTACGGAGTGGCCATTTTGGTGCTGAGCGTCCTATGGATGGCGCTCATATCGCCGCTGACCCTCAAGAGCACCCGGTCGATGCTGGCGATGCAGAAGCTGCAGCCCCTTCTGAAGAAGCTGCAGGAGCAGCACAAAAACGACAAGCAGGCATTCGCCCAGGCCCAGATGGAGCTGTTCCGGGAGCACGGGGTGAGCCCGTTCGGCGCCTGTCTCCCGATGTTGCTGCCCATGCCGGTGTTCTTCGCCCTGTTCCGAGTCATCGACGGTCTGAGCCACACCGTCAAGGGACCCGACCCGTCCATCCACTGCCTGACTGCCACCTGCTACGACCCGAAGTACCTGTCGTCGTCGAGCCGGATGTTCAAGGACATCGTCGCCGCGGGTGGCCACATCAACGCCTTCGGGATGAACCTGTCGCAGACGGCCCTCAGCCACCACTCGAGCTTCATGGCGGCGCTGCCCTTCTGGATACTCCTGTTGGTCATGGGCGGGACGTCGTACTTCCAGTCGTCCATGATGATGAGTCGCAACCAGGCGAACCAGAACAATCCTCAGATGCAGACGCAAATGCGGATGATGAAGTTCCTCCCCCTGGTCTTTGTGGTGTTCTGCATCCGGTTCCCGGCCGGCGTGATCTTGTACTACGCCATGTCCAACGTCTGCCGGATCGCCCAGCAAGACGCCATGTACCGCTTCGATCCGAAGGTCAAGGCCCTCGTGGTCCAAGAGGTGCGAGAGGTCGAAGCCAAGACCCACGAGATCGACGAGCTGGAGGCAAAGGGCGGCTCGTCCGGACCGGCTGGAGGGTCCAAGGGGTCCAAGGGCCCGAAGGGAACCTCCGGGTCCGGCTCAGGAAATCAGGGGGCGCCGAAGGGATCCTCTAAATCCGGGTCCGGCGGGGCGGCGACATCCAACGGTGCGAACGGGTCCGGCAGCGAGGCCGGCAAGCCCAAATCGGGCTCGAATGCGCCCGCCGCGTCCGGTCGAGGCTGGTTCCGCGACTTACTCGCCACCGCCGAACAGGAGCAGAAGAACCGGAATGCGGCCAAGACCGCATCGACTCCGAAGGGTTCGCCTCGGACCGGCAGCAATGGAGGCAAGAGCGGACGCCCCTCAGGATCCAACGGCAGTTCCGGCGGGTCCCGTGCGTCTGGAGGGTCGCGTACATCCGGCGGATCAGCCGCCGGCAAGGGCAGCGGGTCGTCCGGCGGGCGCAGGACCAACCGCAAACGGCGAGGGAGATAGGGATGGAGTGGGTCGAGACCACCGGACGTAGCGTCGAAGAGGCGAAAGAAGCTGCCCTGGACGAGCTGGGTGTGGACGAGGCGGACGCCGAATTCGAAGTCATGGCCGAGCCTCGGGCCGGCCTCTTCGGGCGGCTGCGGAGCGAAGCCCGAGTCCGAGCTCGCGTCAGGCCGACCGCGCCGCGAGCCAAAGAAGATCGTCGCGACCGCCGGCGCCGGAGCACAGCAGGCCCAGCCGCCGGAGCGACTCCGACGGGTCAATCCCGCGATGCGAAACCTCAGCCCGCCAGCACCAAGGGAGCGGCCGGCAGGGTTGCACCCAACAAGGCCGGAGCCTCAGCCGCTGTCGACCAGAGCCAAGACGTTTCAGGTGGCTCCTCGGCGCGACCCGCGACCCGCGCCAAGCGCACGCGCGGACCGGCGCCCGGCGGAGACAAAGAAGGCTCTCGCCGGGAACGGCGTCCGGATCGGATCGACAATGAGCAGAGGGAAGGAGCCGACGTGGAGGTAGCGCTCGAAGAACAGGGGAAGATCGCTGAGGAGTTCCTTATCCAGCTGACGTCGGAGTTCGGTCTCACCGCTTCGGTGGCCATGACGAAGCTCGACGACGAAACCCTCGACATCCAGATGACCGGATCCGACCTTGGGCTGTTGATCGGCCCCAAGGGCGCCACCCTGCTAGCCATCCAGAACCTGGCCCGGACCGTTGTCCACTACGAGACCGGCGCCAACAACGGCCACATCAACGTGGACGTCGGCGGCTACCGCCGGAAGCGGACCGAAGCCCTGGTGAAGTTCGCCCAGCAGGTGGCGTCGACTGTTCAGCAAAGCGGGTCCCGCACGGCGCTGGAACCGATGTCGTCCGTGGACCGGAAAGTCGTGCACGACGCCATCGGCGAAATCGACGGGGTTTCGACGGTGTCCGAGGGTGAAGAACCCCGCCGACGCGTAGTCGTGGTCCCGACGGCGACCAACAGCTGACCGGCGGCCCTGTCACCGCTGGACTCAGCCCACCGGGCACCGCTCTACTCCGTCCTACTCGAGGCGCAGCGCCGAGGGTTTTTGGGACCCGGTCCGATCGACCCCCACATCGAGCGCGCCCTCGACATCGGGGCCGCGCTCCGAGGCGCGCCGAACATCGCCCTTGACCTCGGCAGTGGAGGGGGACTGCCCGGCCTACCCCTGGCCCTGGCCTGGACCCAAACGAGGTGGATCCTGCTCGAAGGCGGGAGCAAGCGGGCCGCTTTCCTCGAGGAGGCGACGGTCACCTTGGGTTTGCAAGGGCGGGTGGAGGTCGTGGCTCAGCGGGCCGAAGAGGCCGGCCGGGGACCGCTGAGGGGGTCGGTCGACTGCGTGGTGGCGCGAAGTTTCGGGCCGCCCGCCGTAACTGCCGAGTGTGCCGCCCCCTTCCTTCGCGTCGGTGGGAACCTGATAGTGGCGGAGCCGCCCGGCGGAGCCCCGAATCGATGGGACGATGCCGCCCTCTCCCTTCTCGGCATGAGGCCGGGCCGCGTGGGATCAGGGCGGACGTCATACCAGGTGATCGATCAGTCGGCCCCCTGCCCAGATCGCTACCCTCGGCGCACGGGCGTGCCCGGCAAACGGCCCCTCTTTTGAGGCTTGTGTTTCACGTGAAACACGATTGAGGGGCGAACCCTCGACCCAATGCCCTGAAGGTTTCCCGTCAAACATCCGCTGGACCCTTGATTTGACGCTCACCAGTGGCCAAAATGATGACACAGTGACTCAGCCCAACGATCTACGAGCTCGGGCGAGTTCGATCTTTGAACGGCTGAGAAACGCTGACTCGAGCCGGGCCGACGAGGATCTCGGTTCCGAGCCGCTCGCTACAGATCTGGACTCGGCGGCAGAGGATCGATCCGTCGAGCAACTGCCAGCCGCCGTCGACCCCGAGGCCGCCGCACCGAGGGGAGCAGAGCCGGTCGTCGCAGAACGCGGTGGTAATCCCGCAGCCTCAAGCCCCGGTCCCGATCATTCCGGCACCGTAGGTCCTCCCGCCGACGATGTGGGTCCGGCCGAGGCGGAGCCCGTGGGCGATCCCACCGTCGTCGAGGCCCCCGATGCGGCCACAGGTCCCGCGTCGGGGTCAGACGCCGTAGCCGTCGAAGCCCAGGGCGCGGCCAGGGCCTCCGGGCTGGGGGCGCGTCCAGCCTCGACACCGCCGCCGGCCCCGCCGGCCCGGTCCACCCAGACCATCGGCGCCAAGGTGCACCCCGGCGCGCTCAACCGGGCGCTCCCGCGCTGCTTCGCGGTGGCCAACCAGAAGGGCGGCGTCGGCAAGACGACCACGGCCGTCAACTTGGGCGCGGCCCTCGCCGAGCTGGGCTACCGGGTCCTGGTCGTCGACCTCGACCCTCAAGGCAACGCCACGACGGGTCTGGGTATCAACGCCCGCAACCTCGACGCGTCCATATATGACGTCATCCTCCATGACACCCCAATGGAGGACGTCATCGAGCCCACCACGGTGCGGAACCTCTTCGTGGTGCCCGCCACCATCGACCTGGCCGGAGCCGAAATCGAGCTGGTCCCGGTGTTCAGCCGGGAGCTGCGCTTGAAGAAGGCCCTCGAGTCGGTCGACGGAGACTTCGACTTCATCCTGATCGACTGCCCTCCGTCGCTGGGCCTTCTAACCGTCAACGGACTGGCCGCGGCCGGCGAAGTCGTGGTGCCGATCCAGTGTGAGTACTACGCCTTGGAAGGTCTGGGCCAGCTCCTTCGCAACGTCGGGCTGGTCCAGGCCAACCTCAACGAGCAGCTCGACGTGAGCACGATCATCCTGACCATGTACGACGCCAGGACCAAGCTGGCCGAGCAGGTCGCGGACGAGGTGCGCCAGCATTTCGGCGACCGGGTGTGCCGCAACGTCGTTCCACGGACGGTTCGCTTGTCGGAGGCTCCATCCTTCGGACAGCCGATCATCGTTTTCGACTCCTCGTCCCGGGGGGCAATCGCGTATCGAGAGTTGGCCAAGGAGGTGAGCGGTGGCGCGCCGCAGCGGGTTAGGTAAGGGCCTTGGGGCTCTCATTCCGACCGAGGTGATGGGTGACCGCAGCTCGGCCCTGCTCGACATCCCGGTCGTGGCCATTCGAGCCAATTCTCATCAGCCGAGAACGGACTTCGACGAGGATGCCATGGCTTCTCTCACCGCCTCCGTCCGGGAGGTAGGAGTGCTGCAGCCGGTCCTCGTCCGCCAGACGGGGGAGGGGGCCTTCGAGCTGATCGCCGGGGAGAGGAGGTGGCGGGCCGCCAAGCGGGCCGGCCTTCCGACCATCCCCGCCATCGTCCGCACCGTCTCCGACCTGGGCAGCGTGGAGCAGGCCCTGATCGAGAACCTCCACCGCGAGGACCTCGATCCCCTCGAGGAAGCCGGCGCCTACCAACAGTTGATCGAGGACTTCGGGCTCACCCACGAGCAGCTGTCCATCCGGGTGGGAAAGAGCCGCGCCGCCATCACCAACACCCTGCGGCTGTTCCAGCTGCCCCCCACCGTGCAGAGGTTGATCGGTGAAGGTCAGCTGAGCGCGGGCCACGCCCGGGCCCTCCTAGGCACCCCCGACCGCGCTTTCCAGGAAGCCCTGGCCCGACGAGCCGTGACCGGGCAGCTTTCGGTGCGCGCCGTCGAGGAAGCCGTCAAGGATCACAACGAACTCGGCAGTTCGACGGCGGACCGGGTCGCCTCGGCCACCAAACTCAGGGCGCCGGGAGTACTCGAGCTAGAGGAACTGCTGTCGTCTCATCTCGATACGAGGGTCAAGGTCAACCTGGGAGCCAAGAGAGGTCGGGTGACGATCGATTTCGCCACCTTGGAGGACCTCGAAAGGATCTACCGGGCCATGACGGAGCCGCCGAGGCCCGAATAGGCCACCGGACTCTCAACCGACGGCTAAGGATGCCCTCGGGTGCACCTCATCCACAGACTGTGGCTAAGGTGTGGACAGCCCCGCCGTCGGGGGGAATCTCCGGCGGGGCTGACCGTAAACTTGGTCACAGGTAGGGATTGAGCTCCTGAAGCAGTTGACCCTTACCCTTGGCGCCCACAATTCGCATCTGAGGCTCTCCGTCCTTGAAAAGGATCATGGTCGGGATGCTCATCACCTCGAACCGGCGAGCCAACTCGAGGTTCTCGTCGATGTTGATCTTCCCGACGCGAAGCTTGCCCTCCTGCTCTGTGGCGATCTCGTCAAGGATGGGCGCCACCATCTTGCACGGCCCGCACCACTCTGCCCAGAAGTCCACCAGCACCGGTTCGGTAGCCGACTGGATTTCCTCATCGAACGTCTGATCGGTGAGGGTCAACTCGAGCTGCGTCACTGTGATCGCCTTCCTCCAGGGCCCTGGGTCCGTCCCCGGGCTCCTGAGGGTGCAACAACCGCGACCCCTGGTCCCATTCCACCCGTCAGGCTTCTCGTGTCGGCGCGGCTGGCTCAGGACTCCTGGCCGGTGACCTCCAACCAGCGCTCGGCGTCTATGGCCGCCATGCATCCGGTCCCAGCGGCGGTGATGGCTTGACGGTAGGTGTGATCCTGGACGTCGCCACAAGCGAACACCCCGGGCACATTCGTAGCCGTGGATCCGACCGCCGTCACGAGATAACCGGCGTCGTCCATATCGAGCTGGTCGCTGAAAACGCCAGTGTTTGGCACGTGACCAATGGCCACAAACACCCCACCTACTGGCAAATAAGACTCTTCCCCACTCGTCGTATTACGTAAATGGATGCCCTCCACTTTAGATGTACCAGCTATGTCAGTGACGACCGAATCCCACACGAACTTTATCTTCGGATTCTTGAACGCGCGATCCTGCATTATCTTGCTCGCCCGCAGTTCCTTACGCCGATGAACCAGCGTCACTGTCTCGCCAAACTTGGTGAGAAAGATGGCTTCCTCGAGGGCCGAATCTCCGCCCCCGATGACCGCTATGTCCTGACCTCGGAAGAAGAAGCCGTCACACGTAGCGCAAGTGGAAACGCCTTTGCTCAGAAGCTGTTCTTCCGCCGGAAGCCCTAGCATCAGCGAGCGCGCCCCCGTCGATACGATCACCGACCGAGCTAGATGTTCGACCTCCACACCGGTGGACGGGTCAGGCGCCCATATCCGGAAAGGTTGGGACGAGAAATCGACCCTTTCGGCCTTGGTCGTCAGGAACTCGGCACCAAAACGGGCGGCCTGACTTCGCATATTCCCCATCAGTTCGGGGCCGGCCAATCCCTCTATAAACCCGGGGAAGTTCTCGATATCGGACGTCAGCATAAGCTGGCCCCCCGGTTGATCACTGGTCGACGACGGATACCCCTCTATGACCAACGGAGCCAGATTGGCCCGAGCGGCATAGATCGCCGCGGTCAAGCCTGCGGGACCCGATCCGATGATGATGACGTCGCGGACCGACGTGGTTGGGGATTCGCTCATGGGCGCTACTCCTGCACTCGACTCAGACGCTCTTCGGGCGCCTCCTGCGCCACAAGAACGCCCCAGAGCCCAGGAATATTGCCGCCGCGCCCGCGTCCACCACCCATACACGCCGGCCTATCGGGTGGAACGGCAGGTATACGTCGAGAACCCTGGTCAAACCGAGCACCAGAAGGAACAACAGAGCGGCCCCAAGAACGCCCGCCACCAACCCGTAGACGAGTCCACGCGCCACCAGCGTCGCCGGCTTGGTCGTCTTGTCCCTCACCGTCTCCACGACGGATTCGATGCGGTCGGCTACTTGGACGGTCCAGTCGTGGTCGCCCGTTTGCGCCGGTCCATTGGGTGCCATAGAGGGTCAGCCTAGCCACCGTTGGCGGCGGCATCGCTCGAGCTGAGGATCGGGATCGCCTCGGGTCGGGGCCTCGATCTGATCCCATCGGTGGCGTGGGCCTCGATCGCCATCGGGCTCGGTATCGCCGATCATCTGGGCCGGATTCCACACCCTGGGTTTCGCTTGGCGGGACCGTCAGTTGATACCCAACTCGGCTACGGCAGCGTGATCCTCGGGGCCTAGGTTCGTCAACCACAGCAGGACGTACCGGCCGGAGCGTCCGCCGAGATGGAACGTTGCATTTCCCGCGATCCCGGTCTGGGCGTCGACTGGCTGGCCCCACTCAGAGACGGGCTGGCCGGAAGGCACTGGTGATGACGACACGAAGACCTCGGCCGCCCATCCGAATGAGGGCGAGGTCACCGACAGCGTGTGGAGCGGCGCGGCCTGGTCGAGTTGGATGGACAGTCCGATGCCTGAATAGAGGTTCCCGAACCTCCGGTTCCGATACGTCTCCGTCGACCAGTACGTGGCGGGGTTGCCATCGAAAGTCTTGTACGTCTCAGTCGGGTTATCGGGAGCTCGGTCGTTGTTCATGTAGACCGTCACGGAATCGATGTGAGGCGGGGCGGGCGGAACGGTGATCGCCGGGGCGCCGCGTCGGGAGGATCCGGGCTGGGATGCCAGGAGGATCAGGGCCACGATGGCGCCGGCCAAGATCAGACTGGCGACCACCGCACCCGCGACCCGGCCGCGGCGCCGAAAGCCGACCCGCGACAGGGCCTCCATCTCATCGGTCGATCGGCCGGAAGGAGAAGGGAAGGAGGGCGGCCGGTCCGGAGACGCGGGCGGCCCGGGTCCATATGCGCTAGCGCCGACCGGAGGGGGCCGCGGAGTGAGGACCTCCGCCTGGCGGGGAGCCACAGGCTGCCGTGACGATGGGCCCGCCGCTCCTCCAGGAAAGGCGACCGTGGCGCCCGCCTCGGCGCGCGACGAGGACGGCGGGGCCAGTGACGAAGGCGACGCCCGCGGCGGCGAGGGCAGCGACGTCCGCCGGGCCACCGGGGATGCGCCCGCCAGCGACCGGCGATCGGCGCGACGAACTTCTCCCCGAGCGGAGTGGGCCGGGGAGTACCGGCCGTCCCGCCCGCCAGGCCCGCCGGACCGGCCCACCGGGGCCGACAGGGGGCCGAGGGTGTCCAGTCGCTGGCGGAGCTCGACCGCCGATTGCACGCGCCGCTTCGGCTCCTTTGCGAGCAGGTCGCTCACGAGCCGGTCTAGCCCCGCGGGGACGCCCCGGACCTTGGCCGACACCTTGGGAACCCGGTCGTTGAGGTGGGCCATGGCGGTGGCCAGGTCGGTGTCGCCCACGAATGGGGGCGTCCCGGCGAGCATCTCGTAGAACACCACTCCGAGCGAGTACAGGTCCGCCCGGGCGTCAGGGTCCTGGCCTCTTATCTGCTCGGGGCTGACGTACTTCGGGGTTCCTAGGACGGTCCCTGTACGCGTCAGGTCGCTTCCCATGCCAGCGCCGGCCTTGGCGATGCCGAAGTCGGTCACCTTCACCCGCATCCCGCCCGACTCGTCCTCGGTCACCAGCACGTTGGCCGGCTTCACGTCTCGGTGAACCAACCCGGCCTGGTGGGCGCTCGCGAGCGCGTCGGCGATCTGCCTGGCCACCGCCACCGCCTGCCACGGCTCGAGCCGTCCTTCGTCGATCATCAACTGGCGCAGGGTGCGGCCCTTGACCAGTTCCATGACGATGTAGGCCGTCCCCTCGTCCACTCCAGTGTCAAATGTCGACACCACCCCCGGGTGGGCCAGCCGGGCAGCGGTGACGGCTTCGCGGCGGAACCGCTCAAGAAAGAGGCCGTCCGTCGCCAGGTGCGGTTGCAACACCTTTACGGCAACGGGACGGCTCAGGATCTCGTCGTGGCCCTCCCACACTTCGGCCATGCCGCCGCGGGCGATCGGCGCCACCAGCAAGTAGCGCCCACCGAGCGTGCGCCCCGCGTTGATCGGGGTGGTCTGATCGAAACCGGGCACGACATCACAGGGTAGTTGCGCGCCTCGTTGTTACCCGGTCACGTCCTACGACGGACCGGAGCCCCGCCGACCGGAATCACATTGACCGGAATCACATTGATCAGGTTGGAATCCAGGCCACCCCGATGGCCCCCGGACCGGCGTGGGTGCCGATTACCGGACCGACGTCGCCCAGCAGGGTCTTTTCGGATGGATGAACGCCATCGAGCAAGGCGAGGAAGTCGTCGAGGTCGGGCGCGTCCGCGGAGAAGACAGCGAGGCGCGAGATGGGGCCGGCCGCACGGACCTTGTCCGCGAGGTAACGCAGAGACTTCGACCGTGTCCTCTGCTGCGACTCCTTCTCCACGACCCCGTCTCTCACCTCGATGACGGGTTTGATAGAGAGCATGGAACCGAGCAGGGCCTGGGCGCCTCCGATCCGCCCGCCCCTCTTGAGGTTCTCGAGGGTGTCTATGGCGCCGTACAACTTCAGCTTCCCTGCCGCATCCTCGGCCGCGGCCACCACTTCGTCAAGGGTGCCACCGCGAGCGGCCCGCTGGGCGGCGTCGATCGTGATCAGGCCCTGTCCCAGCGTCACGCTCTCGGAATCGACGACCCGAACCGGCAGCGTCCCGTCCAGTGCATCCGCGGCCTGCCTGGCGGCTTGGATCGTCGCCGACATCTTGGCGGACAGGTTGACACACACGACCCCATCGGCTCCCTCCGAGGCCATCCTTTCGAAAGCCTCCCGGAACTGTCCGGGGGACGGCGCCGAGGTCTCCGGCAGGCCGTCGTAGCTGCTGCAACGGGACCAGAACTCCTTGGTCGACAACTCGACCCGGTCCACGAACTCCTCGGACCCGAACCGGATCCGCAGCGACACCAAGCCGATGCCCAACTCGGCCAGCAGTTCGTCGGGTAGGTCGGAGGCGGTATCGGTAACCACTCGGACGCCAGCCAACGTATGTCCCTCCCCCTTGGGTCCGGGTGCGTCCCGGTGACCAGATTCGACCTCGACACCGCCTCAATAGTGACAATCGCGTCCACAACCCGTTCCCGGCCGCGTCCACAAACCGTCCGGCCGGCGGCGCCACAAATGCGGCGTCGCCGGGGGCGGAACCATCAGCTGTGGTGGGGCTCCCTGTAATCGGGCGGTGGCTTGGCGAAGAACTCGTTGACGACCGGATCTTCGCTGACGGGGTCCGTCGCCTCCGAGTGGGCTCCCGGATCGGTATCGGTGACGATCCTTGGGTCCATCGGAGCAGGTACGAGCCTCCTCGCCCGCCTTCCGTGACGGAGGTCGCGAACCCACCACACGCCCAGCGATACCACCGCGAGCACGATCAGCACGACGCCTACCCCGGAGATGGCAGTGCTTCGGACGGTGTCGAGATCGCGAGCGAGAAGGTCCGCTCCTCCCGGCGAGTAGAGGGTCACGTCCAGGGGGAACACGCCCGACGAGCGGGCCTCGACCGGGACCTTGAGGGTGGTGTTTTGGCTGGTCAGAATCAGGTCACAGACCTCGGCGGTCGGATTCGGGAGGACTCGGCACCGGCCGCTCGGTGGATCGTAAGCCAGGAACAGAAGTCGCTGGCTGCTCAGTTGCACTTGGACGTGGGCCTTGAGCGACGCCGTCGACAGGATGGTCAAAGGGATCTGGGCCCGGGTAGAGGTCAGTGTGATGGACGAAGAGCCGGGCAGGCTGATTTGAGCCGTCAGCCGACCCACAGCCGTCGTAATCGAGTCCAGTAGGGATTGGCGCTGGGATTTGGTGACATCGATGGACTCGGCTGCGAGCAGCTGGCGCTGGAGGGTGGCGGCGAGCGCCTGATCGTTGGGGACTATGGCCGCTATGCCGGACACGTGCAGGCGGGCCGAACGGATCGTGTCGCCGTCCAGCGAGCCGGCCGCCCCGAGGCTCGAAGCCAAGGGCCCTGCGCTGTCACTCTGTGTCGAAGGACTCGACGGTCCGCCCGCCGGCGAGACGAGCTGCCGGACCAGGGGCGCCACCGGCACTTGGGAGAACAACGACGACACGGTGACCGCGCCCAGAAGGGGGTGGCCTCGAAGCCCGCTGAGAAGGGTCGCCACGAACATCGGGTTCGGCACCCAGCCGGGCGGGGGAAGCGCCGCCACACCCCTGGTCACCCCCGGAGTTTCCAGCTGGATCATGGCCAGCTCGGCCAGGAGCTGATTGGCGGCCAAGACGGCGGGCTCGCCATTAGCGAAGTCCGCGGTGATCCCAGGGTCGGCCCCGTAGACCGCCAGCTTGGGGCCTCCTGTGATAGTCAGCCCAGTGGGGCGGGCGAAGGTCGTCTCCGTGACTGAGGTTGGGAGCGCGGTCAAGGTCGAATCCGGCACGACCAGGCGGCCGGCGCCGGCTGCCAGCGCGGCCGAGACGATCGAATCGTCGACCGGACCGTCCACGACCCAAGTCGAGTTCGACGGAGCGGAGCCGAAGACCCGGTCGAGCGTTTGGGACCCGGCCCGCAGCTGTTGGATGACCTCGCCGCCCAACCCCTGGGCTTCCATGTCGGAGATCGACGCTCGGACGTATGGACCAGGCAGCACCTGATCGCGCGCTGTGCTTACGACCCCGGCCAATGTGGCGGCGGTCGCCTGATCGGTCGAACTGCCAGCATCGAGCGCGTCGAGGGTCTGCGGCGTGACGTCGAGGCTGAGGGGGACGGGCGAAGCGCTGAGGACGGTCGCGAGTTGGCTGAGACGTTGCGACTCGCTGGCTCCGAGCGGTCCGAGCTGCCCGCGGCGGGTGACTGCGGGGGCCGAGTGGAAGGGAAGGACGAGCGCGACCGACAGCCGGGGCAGGCTGGTCACTGACGGCGGTCCGGCTGCATACACCAGGAAGGTCGTCAGTGGCTGTCCCTGGAGGACTCCGTTTTGGTCGTATACGCCGATCTGCAGCGGGTACACGCCGCTGCCGACGGTCGCGTCGAGGGTTGGGACGACGCTTCCCGCCGGCGGGGCCACGTTGACCGGGATGGCCACGTCGACACCTCCCGCCGGGTCGGCCGGAAGGCTCGACAAGCTCAGCGGTCCAGCCGTGTACCAGACGAAACCGTTCATGTTCCCTTGTTTGGCGTCGTCGAAGTCGGTCCGGGTGGTGAGACGGGTATAGGCCTGCACCGCCAAACGGTCGACCGACGGGTCGCTAGCGGTCACTTCGAGGCGGAGACGAAAGATGCCGCTCTGCTCCACCCACGGTGTCTGCCCCAGCAGGGCGACCGTCGGTGGCCCGGTTTCGATCCCACTGGCCAAGCCGGATGCCGAGGCCCGCCCGGCCGCAGCCGAGGCCCGGGCGGCGTGGGCGCCTGGGAGAACGACGACTCCGCCCGCGACAACCAGCGTGGCGCCGACGAGACGCGACCACCAGAAGCGCGGCCGCGTCACGGCAATCCGGTCGATAGCACGGAGAGCCCGACGGGTTCCTCGCGAAAACCTGCCTTCAAATACAGGGAAAGGGCGGCCTCGTTGCCCACCTGGGTATTGACAACGGCTCTGGCCACGCCGTGGCGCCGCATCCAGTGCAGGCCGTCAAGCAGGAGCCGGGCTCCAGTCCCGCTGCGCTGTGCGCCCGGCAGAACCGCCAGGCGCTGGACGAACCCGCGGGGGCCCGACCGGCCGGAAATGGCGTAGGCGAGCACCTCCCCGCGTGCCCCAACCGCCATCCGGAAGCGGACCGAAGGCGTGGCCCGCAAAGCGTCGAGCAAACCGTCGGAGTCGAACTGCCAGAAGTCCATGAAAGCGGCCCGGTCCACGCCCAGGACCTCGGGTCGGCGCCAACGCGGCACCCGATGGAGGGCCGCGCCAGGTGGAATGGGCGGAAGGCGGTCGCCCAAATCCATTCCCAGCAGCCGGAGACGTTCCTCGACGTCGAAACCCGCAGCGAGGAAGCCGGCCTGTTCGAGGGGCGACAAGGCCCCGGTGACCACCCGGCTGAAGCCCCGAGCCGACAGGGTATGCAGGCAGTGCCGTACGAAGTCGGCCGACAGGAAGGGGGCGTCGGGAATCGGGTTTATGAACGCCACGTCATCGTCGCCACGCCACCGTCCCGTACGGGCCCGCTCGCGGCCCCACCGGATGACGTCGATCGATGGTGCGCTCAACTTGAGGCCCCGTAGGAGGCCGACGGCGACCCGGGACTGTTGCCCGGCCCCCTCGAGGGCAAACGTGAGCGGGTCCCCCGACTGGCGCGCTGCTCCTTCACGGCGGCCCTACGCTACAGCGCCAACCGTCCTGATGGTCGTAGCCTCCAGGTTGGTGGCCCGCTCGACAGTCCTCGTGGAGATGCACCCGGCCTGCGACCGCCACGATCCGGGCCGTTCTCACCCGGAACGACCGGCCCGCCTGGATGCGGTGAGGCTCGGCCTCGAGGTCGCCTACGAGTCGGGGTACGCGGAGGCGGTCGTCCCTCGGCCCGCTACCCGCGACGAGCTCATCCGGGTCCACGATCCGGCGGCCGTGGACGCTCTGGAGGCGTTTTGCCGAGCTGGGGGCGGGAGGATCGACGTCGATACCACCGCCACCGCCAGCTCCTGGGATGCGGCCCTGGTCGCCGCCGGCGCCGGACTCGACGCCATTGAGCGCCTCCGTGCCGGCGAGGCCGACGCGGCGTTCATCGCCGTGCGCCCGCCGGGTCACCACGCCACCCGCGACCGGGCCATGGGCTTCTGCCTCCTCAACAACGTCGCCGTCGCGGCCGCCGCCCTCGCCGACGCGGGCGAGCGGGTGCTGATCGTCGACTTCGACGCCCACCACGGGAACGGAACGCAGGACGCGTTCTACCGCGACGGTCGGGTCGCTTACGCGTCTCTGCACCAGTGGCCGCTCTACCCCGGCACGGGGCGGGTCAGCGAAAGGGGCGAAGGCGAGGGAGAAGGGACCACGGTCAACCTCCCGCTTCCGGCGGGCGCCACCGGCGACGTCTACCTGGCCGCCCTCGACGAAGTCATCGTTCCCCTCTCCGAGCGCCACGCCCCCACCTGGCTGATCATCTCCGCCGGTTTCGATGGACACCGAGACGATCCCCTGGCCGGCCTGGCCCTGACCTCGGGTGACTTCGCCGAGATCACCTCTCGCCTGTGCGGGCTCGTCCCGGCCGGGCGCCGGCTGATGGTCCTCGAAGGCGGCTATGACCTGGACGCCCTGGCCAACTCCACGTCGGCGTGCGTGGCGGCCCTGGCAGGCGAGCGAATCCGACCGGAGGATCCGACTAGCGGTGGCCCGGGCCGTCAGGTGGTCGAAAGCGTGCGGGTCCTCGGTCCTTAGCGCAGAACGAGCGACATGCGGACGACCAGGATGAACTGGCAAAGGTCTTCGAACTAGTTCCTCACCTGCCAGGCTCTGAGGGTGAAAAAACGGGTCCGAAGTGGAGGTCCCGCCTATTCGGGCTCAACCCGGCCGAATTATCCACCGATAGGAAAACGTGCTCGACTTGCAGTCAATCCTCGCTCACGTAACTGAGGTTGGCGGCTCGGACCTTCACGTCAAAGGCAGTTCTGCCCCTAGGGTGCGGGTCAACGGCGACCTGCGTCCAACCCCTTTCCCTCCGGTCGAGCGGACAGAGGTGGAAGAGTGCCTGCGCGTGATCATGCCCGTCGACCGGATCGAAGAGTTCCACCGGACAGGGGAAGCGGACTTTTCGCTCTCGGTCGACGGGCTTGGTCGATTTCGCGGGAACGCCTTCCGCCAGCGCGGCAGCGCCGCGATGGTCCTGCGGAGGGTGCTCCCAGCGGCCATGTCGGTAATGGACCTGGGGCTGCCGGGGATCGTCACCCGCCTGGCAGAGGAATCTCGGGGCATGGTGCTCGTAACCGGGCCCACCGGATCCGGCAAGACCACGACCTTGGCCGCGATGATCGACCACATCAACCAGACTCGGTCGGCCAACGTCATCACCATCGAGGACCCGATCGAGATCCTTCATCCCGACAAGAGGTCGATCGTCTGCCAGCGTGAGATCGGCACCGACACCAGGGACTACGCCCAGGCCATGCGGCGAGTCCTGCGCCAGGACCCCGACGTGATACTCATCGGAGAGATGCGAGACGTAGAAACCGTTTCGGCTGCTCTGATGGCCGCCGAAACCGGCCACCTCGTGCTGTCCACCCTGCACACCACCAACGCCACCGAGACGATCAACCGCATCGTTGACTTCTTCCCCCCGTTCCAGCAGACCCAGATCCGCCTCACGCTCGCAGGCGTCCTCAAAGGCGTGATCAGCCAACGCCTCGTGCCCCACTCCTCCGGCGAAGGTCGGGTTCCTGCCATCGAGGCGTTGGTCGTGACCGGCCGGATCGCCGACCGGATCATGGATCCGACCGCCAGCGGCGGCGAGTCGATCGAAGAATTGATCGCCGACGGCGAGTACCACGGCATGCAAACGTTCGACCAGAGCCTGTTCTCGTTGTTCAAGAGCGGCGAGGTCACGCTCCGGGCGGCGCTGGCCGCAGCCACCAATCCGCACGACTTCCGGGTCGCGCTCCAGACCGCAGGGCTGCTTCCGGCTTCATAGCCCCGGCGGGCGGGCTCGGGCGTCGCATACCTCCCCCATGCGACGCCCAGGCCGCTCGCCTGCACCCGACTTAACCGATGGGGCCGGTTGGATGGCGCCGGTAGGCTGGTCCGTCGTGATACCGGAGCGGCTGCGACCCTTGGTCGTCGAGACGAGCGACCTGGCCTCGCTGTTCGACGCAGCCGGCCACCGCCTCTACCTGGTGGGCGGGGTGGTCCGCGACGCCGTGCTCGGGCGCGGCAGCGACGACCTGGACTTCACGACCAATGCCCGCCCCGACGAGATCGAGGCGTTGGTGTCGGGTTGGGCTGACGCCGTATGGACCCAAGGCAAGCGCTTCGGAACCATCGGGCTTCGTTACCGCGGCCGCAACATGGAGATCACCACCCACCGGGCCGAGGCCTACAACGCAGACAGCCGCAAACCCCATGTCGTATTTGCCGACGCCATCGAAGCCGACCTGTCGCGGCGCGATTTCACGGTCAACGCCATGGCCCTATCGCTGCCCGACTTGCAGCTCATCGACCCTTTCGATGGGGTGGGCGACCTCGCCGCGTCGCGGCTCCGCACGCCGCTGCCTCCCGAGGAGTCGTTCAGCGACGACCCGTTGCGCATGCTCCGCGCCGCCCGCTTCGTGGCCGGCTACGGTCTGGTGCCGGATCCAGCTCTGACGACAGCCGTGCTGACGATGCGCTCCAGGTTGGACATCGTGTCCGACGAGCGGGTCCGAGACGAGCTCGACAAGCTGATGGTCGTCGAAAGGCCGGGGGAGGGGTTGTGGTTTCTCGTCCGCACCGGGCTGTCCGACGAATTCCTCCCCGAGCTGCCGGCCCTGGCCCTGGAACAGGACCCGATCCACCGCCACAAAGACGTGCTGGCCCACACCATCGCGGTAGTCGAGAACACGTCGCCGGACCGACTGCTCCGCCTCGCCGCCCTCTTCCACGACGTGGGCAAACCCAAGACCCGCTCGTTCGGACCTCGAGGGGCGGTGTCTTTCCACCACCACGAGGTGGTCGGGGCCCGCATGACCCGCGATCGCATGAAGGCGCTGCGCTACTCGTCCGACGACATCGAAACGGTCAGCCGTCTGGTGGAGCTGCATCTGCGCTTCCACACCTACCGGATGGGCTGGACCGACAGCGCCGTGCGTCGCTACGTGCGCGACGCAGGCCCGCTGCTCGAACAACTCAACGAGCTGACCCGCTGCGACTGCACGACCCGCAATGCGGCCAAGGCGGACGCCCTGGCCCGCCGCATGGACGAGCTCGAGGCCCGCATAGCCGAGCTCCACGAGCAGGAGGAGCTTCGGGCCATCCGCCCCGACCTCGACGGCAACGCGGTGATGGAGCGCCTGGGGTTGGGACCCGGCCGCGACGTGGGCGAGGCCCTGGCCTTCCTCCTCGAGTTGAGGCTGGAGGACGGTCCCCTCGGCCCCGACGAGGCCGGACGCCGCCTCGACGCCTGGTGGGCCGGGCGGCCGCACTAGCGGCACCGGTCGCCGCGGAGGACAGGCTCGAGCAACCAGGGCGACTTTCACGTCACATGGCCCGGTCGGCGCGCTAGTTGCCCTCCTTGCGGGCCCGGATGATGAGCGTGCGGGGCACGTGGTTCATGGCGTCGCGCCAGGCGTGTCCACGGGGAGCGCCAGGGATCGGTTCGGGCTCCAACATCAGGTCCACCCGGTAGCTCGCCCGGCTGAGTCCCATGTACAGCTCCGCGAACGTGTGGTGGTAGGCGGTGAAGTCGATCCCGCCCCACTTGAACTCGATCGGGCTGCGGTCGAAGTACGGACGGCGGATCAGAAGCCCGGGGTCGGCTTCGTCGTCGATCATGGCGTAGGCGGGATGGGGGAGACTGAACACGAGCGGGGCGCCGACCTTGAGGACCCTATGGACCTGGCGGAACACCCGGTTCAGGTCCTCGACGTAGCCGAACGCATAAGCCGAGAAGACCAGGTCGATGGAATCGGCTCGTAGGAACGCCAGGTCGGCCAGGTCACCTTGACGCAGTTCGACCCTGACCTCTTCCGCCTCGCAGAGCTGCCGGCCATGAGCAAGCTGGGCCGACGAGATGTCGACGCCGATGGCGGTAGCCCCTTGCTTGACGAACGCGATCGAGCACTGCGCCCCGCCGCATCCGAGCTCGAGCACCCGCTTGCCCTTGACGTCTCCGAGCAGATGCAGCTCGGCTTCGGTCGGGATGTCCGGCCCGTAGTGGGCGACGTTGACCGGTAGCCGGGCGTCCTTCTGATACTCAGCCGAGAAGCGATTCCACGCCGTCGTGATGTCGGTAGCCACCGCGCCATCCTGCCGCAGAGCAGCACCCCGGCGCGTGATCCGCGACCGAAGGTCCGAGCCCGGACGCGGGACCGCCGGGCCTAGTCGGCCCGGCGGTCAGCAACCCCCTCGGAAGTCGGTACACGTTCAGCCGGCCGCGAACTCCTCGACCAGCCGGTGAGCTTCGTCGTCGTGGTACTGGACCGGGGGCGACTTCATGAAGTACGCCGACGGCCCGATCAGAGGGCCGCCGATACCGCGGTCTTTCGCGATCTTGGCACAACGGAGGGCATCGATGATAACGCCGGCCGAGTTGGGCGAATCCCACACCTCCAGCTTGAGCTCGACGTTGAGGGGGACGTCGCCGAAGTTGCGGCCCTCCAGCCGGATGTAGGCCCACTTGCGGTCGTCGAGCCACGGCACGTGGTCCGAGGGGCCGATGTGCACGTCGTCCGCCGCGATGCCGTTGTCGAGCTGGCTCGTGACCGACTGCGTCTTCGAAATCTTCTTGGATTCCAGGCGCTCCCGCTCGAGCATGTTCTTGAAGTCCATGTTGCCGCCGACGTTGAGCTGGTAGGTGCGATCGAGCACGAGGCCACGATCTTCGAAGAGGCGGGCCAGGAGGCGGTGCACGATGGTGGCGCCGACCTGGCTCTTGATGTCGTCGCCGACGATTGGGACGCCGGCATCTGTAAACTTCTGGGCCCACGCGGGGTCGCTGGCGATGAACACCGGGATGGCATTCACGAAGCCGACCTTGGCGTCGAGGCAAGCCTGGGCGTAGTGCTTCTGGGCCTGCTCGCTGCCGACCGGGAGGTATGAGACGAGCACGTCGGCACCGACTCGGCGGAGGGTCTCGGTCACGTCCACGGCATCGAGGGGCGATTCCTCGATGGTCTGGCGGTAGTACTTGCCCAGGCCGTCGAAGGTAGGCCCGCGCTGCACGGTTATGCCGAGATCGCCGACCGAAGCGAAGCGGATCGTGTTGTTTTGCCCGGAGAAGATGGCCTTCCCGAGGTCCAGCCCGACCTTGGCCGCGTCGACGTCGAAAGCGGCCACGAACTCGACGTCGCCTACGTGGTAGCCACCGAGGGACACGTGCATGAGGCCCGGGACCGTGTCCGCCGGATCGGCGTCGCGGTAGTACTCGATGCCTTGGATCAACGAGCTGGCGCAGTTGCCAACTCCAGCTATCGCGACCCGGATCTTGTTGCTCATGGCGCTGTGTCCTCCTCGGTGTCAACGGGCCGTAGGCCCGAAAGGCTCGGGATCCCGGCACCATTCGATGTCGAGGTCGTCGTCGATGCAGCCGGATGGTCCGGCTTGGCTTGCGGATCAGAAGCGTGGGCTCCGGCGCGCTCGGAGGCGATCAGCCGGTCGATCCACGACAGGTCGTGCTCGGCAGCTTCGCGGTCGTGCTCGATGAGGCTGAGGGCGTAACCGTCTCGCACCGCCTTCAAACGCGCCCGGATCTGGACCGAACGCTCCACCAGGTGAGCCCGCCGCCGTTCGAGCATTCCAAGGCGAGCATCGGGCGGGAGGTGCCGGGCGAAGGCCAGGCGCATGTTGAACAGGCGATCGTCTTCGTTGGACTGGCTCTCCGTCGCCAGGAGCTCCTCGAAGAGACCGTCTCCGAGATCCGTGATGCCGTACACCTTCTTGCCTCGGCTTCCGCGGACGACGCCTTTGCGGGCCCGAAAGGCCGCCAGCTCGCCGCTCAAGGATCCGGTCAGCGGGATCGGCGTCGTAACCGCGGCCTTGGCCTCCACCGCTTTGACCGCACCCGCGGCCTCGAGACGGGCCAGGGCGGGATAGAGCGAGCCGAAAGAAACGCCGCTGGCGAAGCCCAGCGTGTCGGAGAGCCGCTTCTTGAGCTCGTAGCCGTGCAGCTCCTGCTCCTTGAGGAGCCCGAGGATGGCCAGTTCCAACATGTCGAGCTCCATATTACACGTTCCGATGTATCGTGTCGATATATCGGAGTGACGATAGTGGGGAGGTTCGAACCCGAACGGACCTTCAAGGTGAATGCGCGAGGCCTTACCCCGCTTCGAGGCGAGGCGCGGGGTAATCTGCTGAGCGTGATGAGCTTGCGCCCCGAGGCCCTCCGCGGTGCCGGCGCGGGGACCCAAGTGGCCGGCGAGGTGGACTACCGGCTGGCCCGCAATGCCATCGTGAGCGAATTCCACAAGGGCCGGCTTTCCCGGCTCGACGTGTGCGACGCCCACCCCGAGCTGCTCAGGGCGGCGGTCAATGTCGGGGACGAGTCGCACGAGGACTGCCCCATCTGCGATGGCGCCAAGGTCCGCCTGGTTTCCTACGTGTTCGGCAGCCGGCTGCCCCCTTCAGGGGTCTGCGTCACGTCCAAGCGCGAAATGGCAAAGCTGTCAAGGACGGCCAAGGACCTGGCTTGCTATGTGGTCGAGGTCTGCCCCAGCTGTTCGTGGAATCACCTGGCCCGGAGCTTCGCTTTCACTTCGCGCCGCTAGCCGGGTAGCGCTCCCTCTATGGCTCCGCGCGCCAGACCGCCGGTCCGCTCAGGCGCGCCCCGGCGGGGCCGGGACCAGAGGCCGGGCGGGCGGTTGTGGCGGTGGCGGCGGTGGCTGTTCGGAGTGGTCCTGCTCGGGGCAGCTGCGACCGCGAGCGGCCTCTACCTCCTGTCGCGCGTCCCACTCCCGACGGCGCGGGTCTTGCAGCAGACCACCTTCGTCTACGACTCCTCCGGCCACGTGCTGGCCACCTTCTCCGAACAGAACCGCGTCAACGTGTCCTTGAAACAGGTCCCGCCGATAGTCGTGGACGCAGTGGTGTCCACCGAGGATCGGCACTTCTTCACCGAAGGGGCGCTCAACCCCGTGAGCATCGTCAGGGCGTTCCTATCCGACGTCAGGGGCTCCGGCAACCTCCAGGGGGCATCGACGATCACCCAGCAGTACGTCAAGCAGACCTACCTGACCTCGCAAAGGACGATCACCCGCAAGCTCAAGGAGGCCGCCCTGGCCATCAGGGTCTCCCGGTCGGAGTCCAAGGACGAAATTCTTCAGGGCTACCTGAACACGATCTACTGGGGACGGGGTGCGTACGGGATCGAAGCCGCCTCCCAGGCCTACTTCGGCCAGAGCGTCGGCCAGCTCGGGTTGCCTGAAGCGTCCCTGCTCGCCGGGCTTATCCGCGAGCCCGAACTGGCCGACCCGGCCCGGAACCCGTCGCTGGCCCGGCTCAATCAGACCGACACGTTGAAGGCCCTCATCCGTGACAGGAAAATCACCGAAGCCCAGGCCGCGGCCGTCGAGGCCACTCCTTTTTCCAAGTACGTCATATCACCGTCGGCTTCGAGCGGAGCGGTGGGGACTTCGAGCAACGGCGACGACTACTTCATCTCGGCTGTGCGGGAGGAGCTGTACGCCAAGTACGGACAGCAGATGGTCGACGGTGGCGGCCTGCGCGTCACGACCACCCTCGACCCGACGATGCAAGCCGAAGCGTACGACGCCATGTACGGCGACAACGCCGACTCTCTCGACCCGGCCGCCGGTGAGCCGTCCGGTGCCCTGGTGTCTATCGACGACAGCGGGGAGGTCAAGGCCTTGGTGGGTGGTCAGAACTACGCCACGTCCACTGTCGACCTGGCCCTGGGGACGGCCGGAGGCGGAAGCGGCCGGCAGGCCGGCTCGACGTTCAAAGCATTCATGCTCGCCGAGCTGCTCAAGGAGGGTTACTCCCCGCTATCGGTCTTCCCAGCGCCCCCCGAAGTGGTGCTTCCCCACGGCGACGCCAACGGCAGCCCGTGGAAGGTGACCAACTTCGAGCACGAGAGCACCGCGCCCGAGATGAGCTTGGTCGACGCCACAGCCGACTCCATCAACACCGTGTACGCCCAGGTGGTGGCCCGCATCGGAGCGGCCAACTTGGACACCATGGCCGAGGCGCTCGGAATCAACCCGTCAGAGCTGTCCGGGGCCTACCCGTCACAAGTGCTCGGCACCGCCGACGTGTCGCCATTGGAGATGGCGGCCGCCTATGCCACGTTTGCCGATGGCGGCATCTATCACGCCCCGCTCCTGATTACCGGCGTGACCACTTCGGATGGGACGGCCCTCCCACTGCCCGTCCAACCCCAAACCAGGGTGGTCCTCACGCCTTCAGCGGACAGCCAGGAGACCTACGTGCTCCAGCAAGTCGTGCTGCACGGGACGGGCACCGCGGCCGGGAACGTCGGATCGCCGGTGGCCGGCAAGACGGGGACCACGGACGGATCGACCGACGCCTGGTTCATCGGGTACACCCCCAACCTCACCACGGCCGTCTGGATGGGCTACGCCTCGGGGTCGCGGCCGATGGTCGACTTCAGGGGTCTGAGGAGCGTGCAGGGCGGCACCATCCCGGCCGAGCTGTGGCACAACTTCATGGCCGCGGTCCTCGATTCCTTCCCGCAGTACCAGGGACAGTTCAAACCGGTGTACTCGTTCAATGACCTGACCCTGACTCCACCGCCTCCTTCCGTCGTCCAATTCCCGTTGGGCCTGGGGACCACGACCACGGTTCCGACCACCACGACCACGGCCGGGTCCACCACGACCACGACGGTTCACCCCGGCTCGAGCACGACCGTTCCGAAGACGACTTCCACTACGAAACCCACGACCTCGACCACCGTTTCGCCCCCGACGACCACCCCCGTCAAAAAACCGTAGGCGGGGCCTATCGGTTTGGCGCAGGCCGGGCTACAATTCGCGTGAACCGCCGGCAGCCACGGGGCGCTGGACGGGCAAGGAGGTAGAGAAGTGGCGACGAAGCAGACTGCGCCGACTATCCGGGCGCGCAAGGGCTCGCGGATTCCTATGGTCATGGTCACGGCCTATGACGCACCCACAGCTCGGGTCGCCACTGCGGCCGGGGTTGACATGATCCTGGTGGGTGACTCGGTCGCCATGGTCGTTCTCGGTCACGAGGACACGCTCCACGTGACCGTCGACGACATGGCCCACCACACCGCCGCCGTCGCCCGCACGACCCCCGACGCCCTGATCGTGGCCGACCTGCCGTGGATGAGCTACCACACGGGTCCAGCCGACGCCGTGCGCAACGCCGCCACCCTGGTTCGCGCCGGAGCGCAGTCGGTGAAGGTGGAAGGCGGGAGAAAGCGGCTTCCGGTCATCGAGGCCATCATCGACGCTGAGATCCCCGTGATGGGCCACCTCGGGCTGACACCTCAGTCTTTTCACGCCATGGGCGGATTCAAAGTCCAAGGCAAGGAGCTCGACTCGGCCAAGGCCCTGGTGGACGACGCACTGGCGCTCGCTGACTCCGGATGCTTCGCCATCGTCCTCGAAGGGATTCCGGATGTGGTCGCCCAGCTCATCACCGACTCGGTTCCCGTCCCGACGATCGGGATCGGGGCCGGCTCCCACTGCGATGGACAGGTCCTGGTGTTCCACGACGTCCTCGGCTTCGACGACCGGCGGCCGGCCAAGTTCGTGCGCCGATACGCCACGCTGCAGGCCGACGCCGTCGCCGGCCTCACGGCGTGGGCGGAGGACGTACGAACTGGTCGCTTCCCGGACGAAGCAGAGACCTATCACCTGACTTCGGTGCTAACCGGGGAGCTGAGCCCCAGAGAGGCCGTCGTCTCCAGCTGAAGTCGAGAGGTCCGGACCAGCGGGTCGGGAGGTCCTGGCGACAACTGCACGCCCAACCGTTGTGCCCAACCGTTGTGCCCAACCGTTGTGGTTGTCACACCCTCACGGCAAGATAGGTCGGTAGCCCATATCGGCTCCCCCTTGTCGCCGAACGAGTCGGCTCGGGCGGACGGGCCCGCAACAGTACCTATCGCCGAGGTCGAGTACCATGCCCTGTCTTCAACTCAAGACCCTGCTCCGGACGGACCGGGGCCCCGAGCCTCGAGCCCGGGTCCACAGGGAGGTGGTGAGCCGCTGATGCGGCACTACGAAGTCATGGTCATTCTCGACGCCGGCTTGGAAGAGGACGCCATCCGGGCCACTGTCGATCGAGCCACCACGTCGCTCACCGGTAACGGTGCGACGGTCGGCAAAGTGGACCGCTGGGGTAAGCGGCGCTTCGCCTATGAGGTCCGCCACCGCAGCGAGGGCTATTACGTGCTGATCGACACCGAGGCCGAACCGGCCGCGGTGGCTGAGCTGGACCGGATGCTTGGACTCGCGGATGAAGTAATCCGCCACAAAGTGATCCGGCTGCCCGAGAAGGCGCCCGTCGGAGCGACCAAGCCCGCCGACGCGCCCAATTCGGACAGTTCAACCGGTACGCCGGTGGAAGCCAACGAGAACGGAGCGAATTGAGATGTCCAACGGAAACCATGTGAGCGTCGTCGGGAACTTGACGCGTGATCCAGAGCTGAGGTTCACCCCATCCGGTCAGGCGACGGCCAGCTTCGGCGTCGCCGTCAATCGGCGCTGGCAGAATCGCCAGACCCAGGAGTGGGAAGAAGCGACGTCCTTCTTCGACGTCGTCTGTTGGGGACAACTGGCTGAGAACACGGCCCAGTCCTTGACCAAAGGCGCCCGGATCCTGGTGAGTGGACGGCTGGACCAGCGCAGCTGGGAGACGCCCGAGCACGAGCGCCGGTCGAAGATAGAGATAACCGCTGACGAGGTCGCCCCGAGTTTGCGGTGGGCTACGGCCGCCATCACCAAGAACGAGAGGCGCACGCCAGAGCCGGCCGGAGCGTCTTCATTCGGGGGGGGCGGCGCTCGGTCCGTCTCCAACGAACCGCCCGCCGGGGAGCACGTCTATGACGAGGAGCCGTTCTGAGCATGGCGCGCAACAACGATCGCGATCGCGGGTCCAAGCGGGTACCCAGGGACAGCAGGCCCGGCAGCAGCACGAAGGTCTGCGTGTTCTGTAAGGACCAAGCCGCGTGGGTCGACTACAAGGACATCAGCGGCTTGCGGAGGTTCATGAGCGACCGGGGCAGGATCCGGTCGCGCCGAGTCACCGGCAACTGCGCCCAGCACCAGCGGGAAGTCCAAGTGGCCGTCAAGACGGCCCGTGAGATCGCCCTGCTTCCCTACGTCCAGCGCACCGCCAGCGACCGCGGCCCCGGCAAGGGGCCGCGGCGCGGCGGCTATAGCGACGAACTCACCGGCGCCAAGCCGGCGACGACCGACGTCCACGTCGACGTCGTCCAGGGCCACGGAATTGGCGTCACGGCGGGCGCCGATGTTCTCGAGGGGAGCGTGGCGTAGATGCGAATCGTGCTCCGCACCGATTTGGACAACGTCGGCAAGCGCGGCGACATCGTCGACGTTTCCGACGGCTACGCCCGCAACTACCTACTCCCCAAGGGCCACGCCATCGTGGCCACGAACGGGGTGGCCGCTCAGGCCGGCGCCATGCGCCGGGCCCGGGATCTGCAAGACGCCAAGGACCGCGAGGCCGCCGAACTGGTTGCCCGCACCCTCGTTCCCGTGGTCATCCGCATTCCTGCCCGGGCGGGGTCCGGCGACCAGGCCAAGCTGTTCGGCTCCATCACCGCCGCCGATGTAGTCGAGGCGGTCGCGACCCAGACCAAAGTCACCCTCGACCGCCGGCGGCTGCGCCTGGGCGAGCCGATCAAGAGCCTCGGCACCCACGAGATCCCGGTCAAGCTGCACTCCGATGTCGAGTTCCAGATCACCGTCGAGGTGACCCGGGCCTAAGAACCCGTCGGCCCCTCGGCGCCCGGCCCCTCGGCGCCCGGCCCCTCGGGGCCGGGGCCTGCGTGCCGGGCCTGCGTTTTCGAGGGACCGGGGCTTGCGTTTCGAGGGCCTGGACCTGGGCGCGACTTTCAACTCTTGGAAGCAATTCGCCACGAATTCGTAGGAATTCGCTACCGAGAATCCAGGTTCGCGCCCAGGCGGGGCTCAGGCGGCGGGAGCGCCCTCAGGCACCTCAGACGCTCAGGCACCTCAGACGCTCAGGCACCTCAGACGCGAGCCATGTTCGCGAAGCGCGTGTAGTGGTCCAGGAAGGCGAGCTGGAGCTTGCCGGTAGGCCCGTTGCGGTGCTTCGCCACGATCACCTCCGCGCTACCGCGATCGGCCGACTCGGGGTTGTACATCTCGTCTCGGTAGAGGAACAAAACGACGTCGGCGTCCTGCTCCAGGGATCCGCTCTCTCTCAAGTCGGCTAGGACCGGGCGCTTATCCGAACGCGCTTCGAGGTTGCGGGACAGCTGCGATAGCGCCACCACAGGAACCTCCAGCTCGCGGGCCAGAATTTTGAGGCCTCGGCTGATGGCGGACACTTCCAGCTGGCGGTTCTCCGAGGAAGAGCTGCCCGACATGAGCTGCAGGTAGTCCACGATGATGAGCCCCAGGTTCCCGACTCTCGCCTTGAGCCGCCTGGCCTTGGCTCTGATCTCCATGACGGTGGTGTTGGGGTTGTCATCGATGTACAGAGGGGCGTCGCCGAGCCTGGCCACGGCCTGGCTGATCTTGGGCCAATCGGACTCAGCCAGGCGGCCGTTGCGCATGCGGCCGGCGTCGACCCGCGCTTCGGAGACGAGTAGGCGATTGGTGATCTCGTCGCAGCCCATCTCCAGCGAAAAGATCAAGGTAGGGACCCTGGCCTCCACGGCGGCGTGGGCGGCCATGCCCAGGGCGAAGGCGGTCTTGCCCATGGCCGGCCGGGCTCCCACGATCACGAGGGAGGAGGGCTGCAGGCCGTAGAGCTTCTCGTCCAAGTCGACGTACCCGGTCGGCACCCCGGTTATGGCATCGCCTCGGTCGAACAACAGGGCCAGCCGGTCCAGCCCCGCCTCCAAAAGGTCCGACAGTGGCTTGAGGGTGTCGGTGACGCGCCGCTCCGCCACCTCGAACACCATGGACTCGGCCACGTCCAACGCGGTGGCGACATCGTCGGGCATGCTGTAGCCCAGCTCCGCCATCTCCCCGGCGACCGAGATCAGGCGTCGCAAGAGGGCGTGCTCTTCGACGATGCGGGCGTATCGGGCTGCGTTGGTCGTGGCGGGGGTATCCGCTTGGAGCGCCAGCAGTGTGGCGAGACCGCCGACCGTCTCGAGCAGTCCGGCCCGGGTGAGCTCGTCGGCGACCGTGACGGGGTCGGCCGGCTCGCCGTGGTTGTACAAGGCCTTGATAGCATCGAAGATGTGGGTGTGGGCGGGCTTGTAGAAATCGTCGGCCGCACAGGTCTCCATCGCAGCTGCGATGGCGTCTCGCGACAGCAGCATGGCCCCGAGCAGCGATTGCTCTGCGTCGAGGTTGTGAGGGGGGATCCTCGAGCCAGGGGGACGTCGGCCGCGTCGCCGCGCCTCGTCGATCGCTTGAACCATGAGGGTTCTACCTAACTCGGTCTGGGCTGTGGGAATCCAGACCGTGAGCCCGGTGAATTTGCCGTGAATTTGGTGTGGACAACCGGCGATTCCCTGGGGAGCACGCTGCGAAAGATGTCACTTCTCAAACATACGTTCCCCCTGTGACGCTCGTGTCGTTGATTCGCTCCGCGGCGCCTTCCGCGTGGAACTTGCGCGTCGCGAAGGGTGGTAGTTTCACCGGACTGCATCGCGCATCAGCGCGGCGCCGGAGACCGGCTCTTCCCCAGGGGGCGACCAACCGACTCAGTCGGGTCGTTGTTCTCAACCGAGTTCTCCACAACTTGTGATCATCTTGTGGATGACTGGCTTCTGGGAGGCGTAAAACCCAAGTGACCGAGGTAGTCGGGTTGTGGACAGCGTGTTCGGATCTCCTTCAAAACGAGGTCTCGGAGGCCATTTGGCGCACCTGGTTTGAAGCGCTGGAACCGCAAAGCATCGACGGCACCACCATGGTCATGTCGGCGCCGAGCGCAGTCGTGAGGGAACGCCTAGAGGGTCTTTACATGCCCGCCATCGAAAAATCGGCCTCCACGGCCGCTGGGAGAGATCTAAAAGTGCACATAGTGGTCAGACCGGCTCCTGAAGCGACGAATTCTTTCGACCCGCTCACCCAGGTTGCCAACAACGGCCTCGAGTGGGCCGGCCCCCCGGCCGACGAGGCCAGCCCGATCGAAACCAGCCAACCGACGCTGCCGGGCCGGCCAGGCACGACCAAACCGGTCGGAACCGCTTCGAGGCCCGAGTCGCCCTCCCTGAACCCGCGCTACACATTCGATGCCTTCGTGATCGGGTCGTCGAACCGCTTTGCCCACGCCGCGGCCCAAAGGGTGGCGGAAACCCCGGCCAGCAGCTACAACCCCCTTTTCATCTACGGCGACTCGGGGCTCGGCAAGACCCACCTGCTGCACGCCATCGGCCATTACGTGGTCGAGAACTTCGCCAGCAAGAGGATCCGGTACGTGTCAACCGAGACCCTGATGAACGAGTTCGTCGACGCCATCCGCAACAAGAGCCAGATGACCTTCAAGCGACGCTACCGGGAGTGCGACGTGCTGCTGGTCGACGACATCCAGTTCATGGAGAACAAGGAGCAGCTCCAAGAGGAGTTCTTCCACACTTTCAACTGGCTCTACGAGGGCAACAAGCAGATCGTGCTGTCGTCCGATCGCCATCCTCGTTCCATCGCCACCTTGGAGGACCGCCTCCGCAGCAGGTTCGAGTGGGGCCTCACCACTGACGTTCAACCCCCCGAGCTCGAAACCCGCCTCGCCATCTTGCGGAAGAAGGCAGACGGGGACCAGATGCCCATCCCGGGCGAAGTCCTCGAGCTGATCGCCACCCACGTAAGGGACAACATCCGAGAGCTCGAAGGTGCCCTGATCCGTGTGTCCGCCTACGCCAGCCTCAACCGCGAGCCACCGACGCTCGAAATGGCCGAGCGGGTCCTGTCCGACATCCTCGACGCCGGCCGTCCGCGCCAGATAACGCCGAAAGTCATCCTGGATGCGACTGCGACGGCCTTCGGGTTCTCCATCGAGGACATATGTGGACCCAACCGTCGGCGACCTCTGGTCAACGCCCGTCAGATCAGCATGTACGTATTCCGTGAGCTGACCGACTTCAGCTATCCGGCCATTGCCCGCGAGTTCGGCGGGCGAGATCACACCACGGTGATCCACGCCGTCGAGAAGGTATCTGGGCTCATGAAGGAAAGAAGGCAGGTCTACGACCAGGTGACGGAACTCATCTACAACATCAAGGGCAGCCGATAGTGGGCCTGGCTGGGGACCGAGAGGCGGACCACATGTGTCGGAGCGATGTGATTTACGGGGAAAGACGAGCCGTCGTCCACAGGAGATCACCTTGACCGTCACCAGCCTGTGCGATCCTGGGGATGGACTCCGGCGATCGACAAGCCCGCCACCAGCACCAATAGGGGGTTGTCCACAATCCACAGGACCTACTACTGCTGCCCCTAATAATTCTAAATAGAACAGAAGAAGAAGTGGAGAAGGCACTCCGTTGAAGTTTCGATGCGAGCGTGACGTACTGGTCGAAGCCCTGAGCACAGCTGGACGAGCCGCGGCTGGACGCAGCGGCGCCCTTCCGGTGCTTGGTGGGATACGGCTGACTGTGGATGGCGACAACCTGCAAGTGACCGGCACAGACTTGGACTTGACCATCTCGGTCGAGACCACCGTCGCCGGTGGCACCGACGGTGTGGTGGTCGCACCGGGCCGTCTGATCACCGATATCGTGCGCGCCTTGGAGCCGGGGGCGGTGAGCCTCGAGGCCGACGAGGAGGAGTTGCGAATCGCTTCTGGGCGCTCGCATTTCACGGTCAGGACCCACCCGGCCGGCGATTTTCCGCGGCTCCAAGTTCCGAGCGGCGATACCGTAACGCTCCCGGTGGGCGGATTCGCTGACGCCCTGCGCCAGGTGACCCGGGCGGCGTCCAGCGAGGACTCGCGGCCGATCCTGACGGGAGTGCTCATGGTCGCCGAAGGGGAGGGCCTCCGCCTGGTGGCGACCGATTCGTACCGGCTGGCCGTACGAGATCTTCGGGGCGTTGGTGTACTGGCTGAGGGCCAGCGGGTCCTCGTTCCTTCCCGAGCGCTCAACGAGCTGATGAGACTGCTGGGGTCGGCGAGCGGGGAGGTTTCCCTCCGCCTTGGAGCCCACGACGCCACGTTCGGAGTCGGTGACGTCCTGCTCACCACCAGGCTGATCGAAGGCGAGTTCCCCAACTACAAGGCGCTCATACCATCGAGCTATCCCAGTCGGCTTATCGTCGGACGGGAAGCGCTGCTCGATGCGGTACGCCGGGTCAAGTTGCTCGCCCGCGACGCCACCACACCTGTGAGGATCGCTCTGCGACCAACAGGAATCGAGCTGACGGTGATCACCACCGACTGGGGAACGGCTACGGAGGACGTCGACGCCAAATACGAAGGGGCGGAGATGACCGTGGCCTTCAACCCGAACTACCTGATCGACGGGGTCGAGGCCATTACCGGCGACGACGTCGCCCTCGACACCCTCGACGCGCTCAAGCCCGCAACGTTGCGACCGACTGACAGCGACGAGTACCTGTACCTGCTGATGCCGGTGCGCGTCTCTTAGAACCGGCCTCGGCCGGCTAGAAGTTGGAGCCGCCACATGCACTTGGAACACCTCTGGCTCACCGACTTCCGCAGCTACGCGGAAGCCGAATTCCAGCCGGCGCCGTTGGGGATCACCGTCGTGACCGGCGCCAACGGTGAAGGCAAGACCAACCTCATCGAGGCGGTGGGCTATCTCGCCACCCTCAGGTCTTTGCGGGGTAGCCCAGCAGAGGCGATGGTCCGTGACGGAGCCGAAACCGGGTTTGCTGTGGTGAGGTGCGACGGCAGACGAGACGGGCGACGCGTCGTCATCGAAGCCGAGTTGCACGCGACCGGGCGGGATCGGGTTCAGGTGGGCGGTCAGCTTCTTCGCCGGTCCCGGGACCTCCTGGGCGCCTTTCAAGTGACGGTGTTCTCACCCGACGACCTGGCCTTGGTCAAAGGCGGCCCGCAGTCCAGGAGGGAATACCTCGACGACTTGCTGGTGGCGCTCCACCCCCGCCACGACGCGACGATCAGTGAGGTGGAGAGGGTCCTCAAGCAGCGCAACGCTCTGCTCAAGTCGGCGTTCGGTTCTCAGGGAGGATCAGGTGGCCGGGCCGGACGCTCTGGTCGTGAGATTCCCGAGGATGTCGTGGTCACCTTGGACGTGTGGGATGCGAAACTGGCCGCGGCCGGCGAGGATCTGGTTCGGGCCCGGGCCAGCTTGGCCGATGCCCTAGGGCCGGGTGCGGTCGAGACTTACCGACGTCTTTCTGTTGGCGTAGCCCACCGCGGTCGTGACGCCGTTTCTCTCACCTACCGCAAGAGCTGGGAGGGGACGCTGCTGGATGCTCTCCAAAGGTCGCGGTCGGAGGACTTGAGGCGTGGCGTGACGTCGGTCGGGCCTCACCGCGACGAGCTCGACTTGGCCGTTGGTGGGCTGCCGGCTCGGACGCACTGTTCTCAGGGGGAGCAGAGGTCTCTGGCCCTAACGTTGCGGCTGGCTGGTCACCAGCTGGTCACTGATCGAATCGGCAGCTCTCCGATCCTCCTTCTCGATGACGTGTTCTCCGAGTTGGATCAGGTTCGTTCTGAGGCGCTGTTGACTTGTTTGCCATTCGGTCAGGCGTTGGTTACTACTGCCGGTGACCTCCCGGACGGGGCCGACGTTCAAGCTCGATTCCGGGTGGAGGACGGGAAGTTGCTCTCGTGACGACTTGGAAGCCGAGCCTCCCTCACAAGTCCGGGTTCGAACCGCGCCACCTTTCCGATTCGCTGGACCGAGCGACGAGACGCCTCGGCGCGCCCCGAACGGCGGTTCTGACCCAGGTGTTTTCGCGATGGGAACAGGTAGTCGGTCCCGATGTCGCCGCCCACGCCGAGCCGAGATCGCTGCGCGACGGGGTGTTGGTGATCGCCGTCGACCAGCCGGCCTGGGCCACTCAGCTCAGGTTCTTGGGGGTCGATCTGCTGGCTCGTATCCGGGACGCAACCGGCTGCTCCGACGTGGTTGAGATCCAGGTCAAAGTGGTAGGAGACCCTGGCTCGCGGGCCCGAGGAAAAACCCGGCGCTGACGGGCTCGGATGGCCCGCTTCAGACACACCCCTCTGGTAAACTACACCTATCGAATTTCGGGCTGCTGACCAGCACTTTTGCCCTCCAGGTCGGCACCTGAGATCTCCTGTTACCTCCTGCTGGAAAGGTCGCGTCTATGGCGGTGCCGATGAGGGATGACGAGGGTGGTAATTCGCCCCGTCCGAGCAGCTACGAAGCTTCGGATATGGTCGTCCTGGAGGGCCTCGACCCGGTCCGGAAGCGCCCTGGGATGTACATCGGCTCGACGGGTCCGTCCGGGCTGCACCACCTCGTGTGGGAGGTAGTGGACAACTCCGTCGACGAGGCCATGGCCGGCTTCTGCACCCACATCAATGTCGCCCTGCTGGCGGACGGGGGCTGCCGGGTCGAGGACGACGGCCGAGGCATCCCGACCGACATCAACCGCCAGCAGAAGCTCACGGGCGTCGAGATCGCGCTAACCAAGCTCCACGGCGGCGGCAAGTTCGGCGGGAGCGGCTACAAAGTGTCCGGGGGTCTTCACGGCGTGGGCGTCTCTGTGGTCAACGCTCTGTCGTCCCGTTTGATCGTGGAAGTGGACCGCGAAGGCAAGCGCCACCGCATGGAGTTCGCTGACGGCGGCCAAGCGCGGACGAAGCTGGAGGTCTCGGGGCCGGCGCCGGGCGGGAGGACCGGCACGACCGTGGCCTTCTGGCCGGACGTGCGCATCTTCGACGAAGTCGAGTTCCGGGCCCAGACCATCCTCGAGCGGTTGCAGATCTACGCCTTCCTGAATGCCGGCTTGGAGATCCGCTTTACGGACGAGAGGCCGGGCGGCGAATCCGACGTGTATCAGTACAGCGGCGGCATCATCGACTTCGTCAAGCATCTCAACGCTTCGAAGGAGTCGCTGTTCAAGAAGGTCTGCTACTACAAGGTTGCCGAGGAGGACGGCGAGGTCGAAGTGGCCCTGCAGTGGAACACGGGTTACTACGAAGGCATCCACGGCTTCGCCAACGGCATCGCCACCACCGAGGGCGGCACGCACATCGAGGGCTTCAAGAAGGCTCTGACCGCGGTTGTCAACAAGTACACGCGCGCCAGCGGCCAGCTCAAGGACAAGGACGAGAACCTCCTGGGTGAGGACATCCGAGAAGGCCTCACTGCCATCGTCTCGGTCAAGCTGCGGGAACCGCAGTTCGAGGGTCAGACCAAAGCCAAGTTGGGCAACGTGCCGATGCGCTCGCTGGTCGAGCGGGCGACCAACGAAAAGCTGGCGCAGTGGCTGGAGGAGAACCCGACTGAAGCGCGCCAGGTGGTCAACAAGTCGGTGACCGCCTCGCGCGCCCGCCTCGCAGCCCGCCAAGCGAGGGACGCTACTCGCCGCAAGTCAGCGCTGGAAGGTGCCGGCATGCCCGACAAGCTCCGGGACTGCGCCCGCGGAACGAGCGCGGAGGACGCCGAGCTGTTCATAGTCGAAGGCGACTCGGCCGGTGGCTCCTCGACACAGGCCCGCAACCCGACCACACAGGCCATTCTGCCTATCCGGGGAAAGATCCTCAACGTGGAGCGGGCTCGTCTGGACAAGATGCTCAAGAACAACGAGATCCAGGCCCTCATCGCCGCCATCGGTGCGGGGGTCGGCGAGGAGTTCGACGCCACCAAGGTTCGGTACCACAAGGTGTGCATCATGGCCGATGCCGATGTCGACGGGAGCCACATCCGGACGCTTCTCCTGACGTTCTTCTTCCGCCAGATGCGCCCGCTGGTCGAGTCCGGCTACGTGTACATCTGCCAGCCTCCTCTGTATTCGACGGTGGTTGGCAAGAAGAAGGAGTATCTCAAGGACGACTCCAAGAAGGCCGAGTTCTTGGCGGCCCATCCCAACCACAAGAACGAGTTCAACCGACTCAAGGGCCTAGGCGAGATGGACGCCGATGAGCTCGGGCCGACGACCATGGACCCCGCATCTAGGACGCTTCTACAGATTTCGATGGAGCAAGCCGCCATCGCGGACGAGGTCACCGCCATTTTGATGGGCGACGACGTCGAACTGCGCAAGCACTTCATACAGAGGAAGGCCAAGGACGTGAGGTTCCTCGACATATGAGCGACGCGCTTCCCCCCGACGGGCCCCCCGACGAGACGACGGGGGACGACGACGATGGCGGTTCGATCCTCACCGGCATAGAGCCGATCGAGATCCAGGAGGAGATGGAGCGGTCCTTCCTGGACTACGCCATGTCGGTCATCGTCTCCCGCGCCCTACCCGACGTGCGCGACGGGCTCAAGCCGGTTCACCGCCGGATCCTCTATGGGATGCACGACATGGGAGCCCGACCGGACCGGCCCCACCTCAAGTGCGCCCGGATCACCGGTGATGTCATGGGTCGTTACCACCCGCATGGGGACCTGGCCCTGTACGACGCCCTGGTCCGCATGGCGCAACCCTTCAGCCTGCGCCATCCCCTCGTTGACGGCCACGGGAACTTCGGATCGCTCGACGACGGGCCGGCTGCCGCTCGCTACACCGAATGCCGGCTATCCAACATCGCCACCCACCTTCTCGACGGCATCGATCAGGACACCGTCGACTTCGAGGACAACTACTCGGGTGAGTACACCGTCCCGACCGTGCTGCCAGCCCGGTTCCCCAACCTTCTGGTCAATGGCAGCCAGGGGATCGCGGTGGCCATGGCCACCAACATCCCTCCCCACAACCTGGGCGAGGTCATCGATGCCACCGTCCACCTCATCGACCATCCTGAGGCAACGCCCGACGATCTGATGCAGTTCGTCAAGGGCCCTGACTTCCCGACCGGTGGGCTGATACTGGGCCGACAGGGGATCATGGACGCTTACCGGACCGGCCGGGGATCGATCAAGATGAGGGCCAAGGCCGAGATCGTCGAGACCAAGCGGGGCGTCTCGGTCGTCGTCACCGAGCTGCCCTACCAGGTGAGCCCCCGGTCGGTGCTCACTCGGATCAAGGACCTGGTGGACTCGCGGGAGCTGGAAGGCATCCGTGACGCCAACGACGGGTCGTCCAAGGGCCTGACCCGCATCGAGATCGAGTTGAAACGCGACGCCGTCGCCAACGTGGTGCTCAACAACCTGTACAAGCACACCCCGCTTCAGACCAGCTTCGGCGTCAACATGGTGGCCCTGGTGGATGGCGTGCCGCGGACGCTCAATCTGGTACAGACCCTTCGCTACTACGTCGCCCACCAGGTCGAGGTCATCCGCAGGCGTTCGGAGTTCCTGCTCAAGAAGGCCAAGGACCGGGCTCACATTGTCGAAGGGCTCATCAAAGCCCTCGACATGATCGACGCCATCATCGCCGCCATCCGGGCCTCGGAAGACCGTCAGGCGGCCGTCGCCACTCTGCAGGCGGACCCGTTCGTGTTCAGCGAGGTCCAGGCCACCCACATCGTCGACATGCGGTTGTCCCAGCTGACCAGGCTGGCCCGGGCCAATCTGGAGGAAGAGCTGGGCGCGCTGCGCCAGACCATCGCCGAGCTCGAAACAATCCTCGCCGACGAAGGCGTCCTCAGGGGCGTGATCAAGACCGAGATCACCGCCATCAAGGAGGAGTTCGCCAACCCCCGGCGGGCCATCCTGACCTACGACGAGGGCGAGATGTCGGCGGAAGACCTGATCACCGACGAGGAGCTGGTGATCACCATGACCAAGGCCGGCTACGTGAAGGCGGTGCCTGCGTCTCAGTTCCGGACCCAGGGGCGGGGTGGACGAGGCGTGCAAGGAGCCAGGCTGCGCGACGAGGACCTCGTCACCCGCATCATCCACACGAGCGCCCACGCCCACCTGCTCTTCTTCTCCAACAAAGGGAAGGTGTACAGGCTCCGGGCCTTCGAAGTGCCGCCCAAGGACCGAACAGCTCGAGGCACCGCCATCGTCAACCTCCTGCCCCTAGAGGCCAACGAGCGGATCCAGACCCTGATCGACACTCGCGAGTTCCCCTCCGACCGTTACCTCCTGTTCGCGACCCGGGCGGGGCAGGTCAAAAAGACGACTTTCTCCGAGTACGACAAGTCCCGTCGCGAGGGTTTCATCGCCGTCAATCTCCGCGACGGCGACGAGTTGGTCGGTGTTATCACCACTGGCGGTGACGACGACATCTTCCTGGTGTCCCGCATGGGCATGGCCATCCGATTCGCCGAGACCGACGTGCGCCCCATGGGACGGGACGCGGCGGGGGTTCGGGGCATGCACCTACGTACTGGTGACGAGGTCGTGTCCATCGACTTGGCTCGCGACGAGACCAGCATCCTCCTCGTCACTGAAGCCGGGTTCGGCAAACGCACCCAGCTGCACCACTTCCACCGCCAGGGCCGGGGCGGGGTGGGAGTCCGCGGCATAAAGCTCACCGCGCAGCGCGGCCGGGTGGTTTCGGCTTTCATGGTGGGTCTCGACGACGAGATCCTTGTCACGTCCTCTTCGGGGGTATTGGTGCGCATGGCTGTACGGGAGATTTCTAGCCAGGGACGTGACGCCACCGGGGTGCGGGTCATGACGCTCGACGCCGGCCAGGCCGTGGCGTCGGTGGCGCCGGTCCTCGCCGTGGAAGAGACCGGCTGATGACCGACCATCCCAGCCGCCCGGCTCTTGACCCCGTCGATGGCGGGTCGGGGGCCGGTCAGCCGGGATGGGGTTCACCCGTTCCGTCGGAGTACGGGCCCCTTCGGGCGTTGAGGGCCTCTGGCACCGAGGTCCAACAACCGGAGGTGGCCCGACCAGAGGTGCGCGACCGTGACGCTGGTGCGGGCCGGAAGTCTGAGCGCCAGCACCAGGCAGTCAAACCAACGCTTTCTAATCGGGTTCGCAACCGGGGCGACGGGCGAAACGGCAGCTCACGAGTGGCCCCGGAAGCAGAGGGCTCGCCGTTGGACCCGGGGCCGTGGACTGGTCGTCCCGAGGCCGGCTCCGACTCGTACGCCCCGACCATGGAAGTACACGACCGTCACGATGTGACGCGCCGGGGCGAAGCCATCGGCGCTGGCCCGCGGCCCGGTTCCGAGCCGACTGGCCCGCTCGTACGCAGCGCAGTGTCGCGGCGCGCAAGGAGGCGCCCGGTCGGTCGAGTTCGGTCCCGGGTGACCGTGCGCCACGTGGATGTCCTGACGGTGGTGCGGGTATCGCTCGTGTTCTACTTTCTGGTGGCGGTCGTGGTGGTGGTCGCCTCGGTCCTCCTCTGGTACGCGGCAGACGCCTTTGGAAGCATCACCTCGATCGAAAAATCGATCCGGACCCTGTTCGACCTCAAGACTTTCACGCTGCACCCCGAGACCGTCGCCATCTACACGTCGGCGGCGGGCCTCGTCCTGGCCCTGGCCGGAACACTGGCCAACGTGCTCGCCGCCCTCACGTACAACCTCATTTGCGACGTGGTCGGCGGCGTTCGGATCGAAGTGGAATCGCCCCTGGGAACGGGTTCAGTCGAGGACTGAAGTGGCCTCGATACGGTCCTCAGGCCTTCGTGTAATCTCTTGACCTCCATAGCGCGGGGCTATAGCTCAGCCGGTTAGAGCGCAGCACTGATAATGCTGAGGTCGGTGGTTCGATTCCACCTAGCCCCACCATAATGGTTGCTCAGAGGGCATTTTCCGAGCTGCGGCCCGGGCTTTGAGCGCAGCACGCAAGTGCTGAGGTCTCGATCGGCCTCAGCGTGTTTCCGCAGGTCAAGGGCGTGCGCGAGCCTCCTGACCCATTTCGAGACTGGCATCCGTGTGACCGAACCGTTTCGGTGGGGCACGTTTGGGGCAGGAACCCCGAGCCGCTCTAGTAGGTGGCGATGTGCGGCTACAGCTATAGGCCGAGCAGGAGCTCAGCGTTGCCGTGGGCGATCTTGTCTCTGTCAGTCGGGCTGAGCGGCGCGGAGTGCAGGAACGATGTCGCCTCAGCGCTGTCGGCGAACGGATGGTCGACGGAGAACAGGATCCGATCCGCACCCAATACCGTCAGCGCGCATTGCAGCGGGGCAACTGTGGTGTACCCGGACGTGGTGATGTACACGTTTCGGTGCACGGTATCGGCAACGAAAGCACGGTGGCTCCTGATGAGCGGACTCAGCATGGCGTCCGCTCTCGCCAGCGAGAAGGGGAGGCCCTCACCCATGTGTCCGACGATTACCCGCAGTGCCGAATAGCGCTCGAAGACCCCGCCGACAACCATCCGCAGGACGTGCATTCCGCATTCGGCGTGCCAGCCCCAACCCGCGGTGGCGAGCGCCGCCGCAATGTCGGGCTCCAACCCCGAGTAGTAGGCATCGTGAACCGCGGGAGGCGGCGGCGCTGGATGCAGGTAGATCGGTACGCCCAGCTCCTCGGCACAGGCGAGGACCGGCCCGACCGAGGGATGATCGAGAAAGACTCCGTTGGTCTGACCGTGGATCATCGTGCCCACGAAGCCGAGTTCATCGACGGCGCGGCGAAGCTCGGTTACGGCCCGTTCGGGGGCGGACATCGGCAGCGTGGCGAATGCCCTGAAGCGATCTGGGTGAGACTCGACGGTCGCGGCCATCCGGTCATTGAGTGCTCGCGAGACAGCGACCGAGCGCTCCGGTTCGAGCTCTTGCACGATGTGCGCCAGCGCCGAGAGAACCTGGATGTCGACGCCGGCCGTGTCCATCGTGCGCAGGCGGCCCTCACCCAGATCATCCAGCTCATCTGCTTTGCGACTGGCCCGACTACCTAGGTCGAGATCGGCAGCATGCAGGATGTCGCGCGGGAAAGTGTGTTCTTCGAGAGCGACGATCCTCATAAGCCTCCTAAGTATGCTTCTGCTGGGCGGTTGACGCGCGGCTCAGATGGGATACTGGCCGGCGCCGCGGTTCAACGTGATCAGCCGGATCTCCGTGAAGTCTTCCATGGCGTAGTGACCGGATCGGCCCCAGCCGCTGTCCTTCACCCCGCCATTCGGAAGCGACGGCTCACCGACCAGGGTCGGCCCGTTGACATGCACGATACCGGTGTCGAATCGCTGCGCCAACGCGAGTCCCCGGTCCTGGTCTCCCGTCATGATCGCCGCGCTCAGTCCATACGGCGTCGTCTGCGCTCGCCTCAGTGCCTCCTCGGCGTCGTCGACGGCTTCCACGACGAGCACTGGCCCGAACGTCTCTTCGCTTCCGAGGGTCACGACGGCGTCGCGGGGCACGTCAGCGAGGATCGTGGGCTCGTAGACTCGACCGTGCGCCTTGGCGCCCGTCACCACCCGTGCGCCTCGCGCTATCGCGTCTTGGACCCGCTGGTGGACTTGTTGCACGGCCCGATCGTTGATCAGTGGTCCGATGATCGTTCGTGGGTCGGTTGGATCACCGGACTTGAGCGTGACCGTCTTGGCCGCGAGTGCGTCGATAAACGCGTCGTGGATCGGCCGCTCGACGAGCACCTTGCGCGTGCACAAGCAGACTTGGCCTTGATGAAAAAAGGCACCGAACACCGTCGCGTTGACAGCGTGGGTCAGGTCAGCGTCGCTGAGCACGATCATCGGGTTGTAGCCGCCCAGCTCGAGAACGATGGGCTTGAGCGCACGTCCGGCTTGCTCCGCGAGTATCCGGGCCGTAGCGGCGGATCCCGTGAAGTTAATGCAGCGTACCGCTGGGCTGGCCATGAAAACGTCGGCGATCGCACCGGCGTCGCCCGGGCCATGGACGACCACGTTCAACGAGCCCGGCGGGAATCCTGCTTCTTCTGCGATCTCGGCGTGAAGCAGACCTGCCGACACCGGCGCTTCTTCCGACGGCTTCATGACCACCGTGTTGCCGAACGCCATCGGCAGAACCGCGGTGCGCCATGCCAAGTTGAACGCGCCGTTCCACGGGGTAAAGCCGGCAACCACGCCGAGCGGCTTGCGGACCGCCATCGCGAATCGGCCGGGTGTATCGCTGGGCAGGACCTCGCCACACGGTAGGTAGCCCCAGCTGGCGGCTTGTCGCAGCAGGTTGATCGACCACTGAACCTGGAAGTTGGCGAAAGCCGCGCTCGACCCGGTCTCGATGGCCAAGCTGTGGACGATCATTGGCAGCCGTCGCTCGGTCACGTCGGCGGCTTTTAGGAACAGCCGTTGCCGCTCGATCGGAGGCATCGCCGCCCACGCGGGAAAGGCGGCATTGGCCGCGGCGACGGCCGCTTCCGCCTCAGCCGCTCCACCGGTGGCGATCTCGGCGACAACCTCGCCGTTGAAGGGATTGCGGTCAGAGAACGTTCGCGCGCCGTGCTCGGACCAGCACCCATTGATGTAGTGCGTAGTCGCCGTGATCGCTGGACCTGTCTGCACTGATGTCATCGTCTTCCTTCACGGCTCTTGCTGGACGGAGGTAAGACCCGACGCACCGTTCGCGACGGCGAACCGCGATGGCCGGTCATTGATCGGAGTGTGCGGGTCGGGAGAATGTCCGAGTGCTCGCAGAGCGATCTGCTCGTTGTGGTCGAGATGGTCGCGCACCGCATGCTCGACGATGTCCGGTTCGCGAGTGCGGAACGCGTCGATGAGGTTCTCGTGCGCCTGCTCGCGCCGCTTGTGTTCGGCCGGGCTCGGATCAAGCAGACCGAACCCGATGCGGATGTAGCGCTCAGCTGCTCGCCACAATGTCATCAGGATCCGCTCATCCCAGGGCGTGGTGGCCGATTCGAACAGGGCGAGGTGAAAGGCGTGGTGGTCCTCGTAGATCTGGTCCATGGTCCGGGTCTCTTTGCCGAACTCGACCGCCGCATGGTCGAGCCGATCGAGCTCGTCCGGTTCCATCAGCAGGCAGGATCGACGGCCGATCTCCGGCTCGAGCTGGCGCCGGATCCGGTAGATGGCCTGCAACTCCTGAAGGTCGAGCGGTGCGACCCGGGCGCTGTGGCCTGGCCGGGTGATGACGAGTCCCTCGCTCTCGAGGATGCGGAGCGCCTCCCGTACCGGGATGAAACTCACCTCGAGCATCTCGGCGATCTTGCGTAGCGAGAAGCTCGAGCCGGGCGCGAGCCGGCCCGAAAGGATGGCGCGGCGAAGCTCGACGGTGACGAGTTCGGGCAGCGAGTTGGTCTCGATTGGCCGGACGACTGCGGACGAGGTCATCTGTTCAGCTCGTTACGTGGGCGCCGTCGGACTCGGTCATGAATGTCTCGAGCAGATCGTTGAACTCGTCGGACACTCGCTGAGGGAAGTGGTGTTCGGAGCGGATCACGATGTGGCGGCCGCCGCCGGCCGCGGCGACGGTCTCGGCGGTGATGTCGAAGGCGGGACTCCAGCCGCCCGTGACGACGAGCAATGGAACCTGCGTGTCTCGGATCGTGTCCAGCTGTCGTTGAAGCGCTTTGCCCGACGGCAGCTTGAGGCGTCGGATGGCCTTGCCCATCCGCTTCTTCTCCTCGAGGTCCGACCCTCCTCGAAGGTCGTCGGGAATGTTCACGAGCGCGGCGAATCGATCGATTCGCTTCTCCGGCGAGAACGTGAGGAACAGTGTCCTCACGGTTCGTAGACCGAAGCGGCGCACCACGGGATCCTTCATCGCCAGCCTGGGCATAGCCGGTTCAATCAGGGTCAGGGAGCGAGTCGCCGATGGCTTCTTGGCGGCCGCGGCGAGCGCCACACAGCCGCCGAAGGAGTGTCCGACCAGGTGCGCACCATCACCCAGCAGCTCGGCCACCCATTCGCCGTCCGCCTCGGCGTCGTCGGGGCGTCCCGGCGAGGGGCTACGCCCGTGGCCCGGCCGGTCCGGGACGAGCACCTGCCAGCCGCGCTCGCCGAGACGTTGCTGCGCGGAGAAGTGGTAGTCGCCGCCGACATCGCTTCCTTGGGCGCTGCCGTGAACCATAACCACTCGGGGACCGGATTTTCCCCACTCGGTGACATGGATCGAGTCGTTGGACAACGCAAGCTCCTTTGTGATCGTTCGAGTCGGTCAGCCGGCCGGTGCGCGGCCAGTGGCGTGAAGCAGCACGTTGCCATCGGGCCACTGATCTCCGCGCCAGGCGACGTGTTGATCGGGGCGGATCAATGCGAGATCGGCGCCGTACCGCTCGGCCAAGGAACGATCGTCGAGAGAGAGGATCGTCAGTGGGGTCCCGGTGCCGTCCGCTTCTGCGGCGACGGCGGCGACGGCGTCGCCGTTGCCGGCCAGGTCGAGCAGGGTGAACCCTTCGCCGAATCGATCGTAGAGCGATGTCGTCTCGTCGAGCCACCGGTGAGGCGCCAGGCAGCCGGGGGTCGCCGATGGGGTGTAGTCCCGCGAGCGCGTCCACTCGGCGACTGTGCCGTCGTTGCAGATGACCGGTGAGTCCTGGTAGCAGTAACCGAGCACGACGCCCAGCGCGTAGAACTCGTTCTTCTTGTACTCCGAGATCACGGAGGCGACCTCGTGCCGGATCGCCTCACCTTCCTCAGTCGCCTCGTGCATTCCCGGACGGAACAGCTTGCTGGGGTTCAACGCATGGTTGGCCTCGGCCTCGTCCATCGCGTACTCGTGCGCCGGCCGGCGCTCCCTCTCGTAACTGTCGAGCAGCGCCTCGCCGCCCCAGCCCTGCACGACGGCAGCCAACTTCCAGCCGAGGTCGACGCCGTCGGCGACTCCCATATTCATCCCGAACCCTCCGAACGGCGGGTGCAAGTGGCAGGCGTCACCCGCCAGAAAGGATCGGCCGAGCCGATAACGGTCGGCGATCAGACGGCTCGCGACCCACTGGTCCGAGCTGACGATCTCGTAAGGCAGATCGATCCGGGTCGATTTACGGATCAGCTCGCGCGAGTCTGCGACCGTGAAGGTCGTTCCTGGTTCGATGCCCGTTGGCATGAAGTACCAGAGGTCGGGCTGGTCCATCGGGCCGATGAGGCTCGGCGCCTCCGGGTTGAGCTGCCAATACATGATACCGGGCCCATGGGTATGCGACTCCGCCAGACCGGGAGCGCGAAAGATCGTGTTGTAGTTGTAGGACAGGCCGTAGGTCCCGACCATCTGCGCGCCGATCTGGGTTCGCACGGCGCTGCCGGCACCGTCGGCGCCGACGAGGAATTCGCTGCGAACGCGTAGCTCCTCCCCGGACTCGAGGTCTCGCACGATGCTGTACACCGACGCGGCGTCCTGTCGCAGGGAGACGAACTCTTGACCGAACTCGATTCGCACGCAGCCGAGCGACGCCGCATACGAGCGCATCACGGCCTCGAGCTTGTACTGCGGGATCCACTGGCTGTGCTCGGAGTACCGGTCGTCACGTTCGGGAGAGCAGTTCAGTGCGTGGTCGAATCGAACGATGAGCTCTCCACCGAGGCTGGTGACGAACAGGACGTGCGCGGGATAGTCGATCCCGAACGGCGCCGCCGCCGCCAGATCGTCGGCGATACCCCAGCGGCGGAGGTGCTCGCGCGTTCGCGTATGGGTGGTCTTCGCCCGGGGTGCGTGCCCGGCTCGCGGTTCACGTTCGATGACCAGGCAGTCGACACCCCGTCGGCCCAGCTCGATGGCTGCAGCCAGACCGCTGGGCCCGGCGCCGACGATGAGGATCTGGGGTGAGGTGCGCTCAGCCATCGATGTCGCCCTCCCTTCACCTCGGAAACTTTCACTTGCTGTTATAACATATGTCAGATAGGTTTTGTCGAGAGCCTGCTGCTCGTCTGGGAGTAGCGGCGTCGACTCGACACGGGGGAGCGACTGATGGACACTCGACTCGTCGCAGTTGGTGACTTCAAAGTCGCGACGACCTACCACCCGGCCCCGATGTACGCGGATGAGAGTCCACTCCTCGTCGCGCTGCATGGCGGGACCTACACCAGCGAGTACTTCGCAGTCGCGGGCGGCCCACTCGGCTCGTTTCTTGATGTCGCCAACCGCAACGGCTTCGACGTGGTCAGCATCGACCGTCCCGGCTACGGCGCGAGTGACTCGCTCCCCGACGACGAGAACGACTTTCCACGGCAGGCCGAGATCCTCGAGGCCGTCATCGGCAGCCTCATCGGTGAGCTGCGAGCCCAGACCGTGGTACTCATCGGCCACTCGATCGGCGGGATGGTTGCGCTGGAGATCGCGGCCCGGCGGCCGTCATGGCCGCTGGTGGGTGTGTCCGCGACCGGTATGGGCGCCCGTATCCCGGCGGGTGGAGCCGCCGAGCAACTCGGCTCCGCGCCGCTCGAAGGCGTGATCGACCTTCCGGTCCCCGACCGCGAGGCGGTGATGTTCGGCCCGACCGGCGTCTCGGAGATCGCCCGGGAAGCGGCGCGAGCGTCCTATGCGCCGACTCCGTTCATCGAACTCAAACTCGCACCGGTTTGGGCGAAGGAACGCCTCGACATGGTCGCCGCGGAGGTTGAGGTACCGGTCCAGAACTTCCTCGCTGAGCATGACGCCTTGTGGGACAGCACGCCCGAGGCGATGGCCGACTTCGAGTCCCGCTTTGCCGACGGCGCCGGCGCCACCGCTACCCTGGTGCGGGGGGTGGGGCACTCGATCGACCATCATCTGTTCGGTGCCGCCGTGCACTTGCAGCAGCTCGCATTCGCGTATACATGCGCCATCGGGGCTTGAGGGACAGGCGATAACCGAGTTGGCTCCGGTCGACCGACGCACACCCGCTAGGAATCGCTGATGCGGATCGTCAATGCGGCTGGCCGGCTTGGCCTAGTGGTCGACGGGGGCATGATCGACGTCGAGTCGGCGAGCGGCGGGCTGTTCGCGCCTGAGATCCAGACCGTCTACGGCCGCTGGAATGAGTTCGTCGCGTGGGCGGACGCCGCGCCCGCCGAGCCGGACCGAGAGTTAGCCAACGACATGCTCGGCCCGCCGGCGCCACAGCCGCGACAGGTGTTCGCGATCGGTCTCAACTACTTCGACCACGCCGAAGAAGCCGGCATGGAACCACCGACCGATTCGATGGTCGTGTTCACGAAGTTCCCGTCGTCGATAACCGGTCCGTTCGCGACGATCAAGGTCCCGCCGGGATCAGTCGACTGGGAGACCGAGCTCGTCGTGGTCATCGGCGAACCGGCCTATCGGGTGAGCCAGGCGGACGCCTGGCGACACGTGGCCGGCTTGACCGTAGGGCAAGACATTTCGGAGCGGGAGATGCAGTTCCGCCCACCGAGCCCCCAGTTCAACCTGGCCAAGTCGTTTCCCGGTTTCTCACCCATAGGGCCGGTTTTGGTCACCATGGAGGAATTCGCCGATCGCGACGACATCAAGATCGGTTGCGAGCTGAACGGTGAGCAGATGCAGCTCGGGCGGACCGGCAACATGATTTTCTCGGTTCCGCGGATCATCGCTGAGCTGTCATCCACGCTCCCACTCCTCGCCGGCGACGTCATCTTCACCGGAACGCCGGCCGGCATCGGCTGGTCGCGGGTGCCACGAAAGCTGATCCAACCCGGCGACGAGCTCGTGACCACGGCGGAGACCATCGGGACCATGCGACACCGCTTCGTCGCACGGGACGAGGTCGGGACGTGATTCGAATGAACACCGACGTAAGACATCTATCGGGAGGGATGGCCGATGACCGCCAAGCCTAGATTCGCACACGTCGTCTTTCAGACGGGCCAATCCGACGCCATGCGCGACTGGTACTGCACCGTGCTGGACGGCCACGTCGTGTTCGAGAACGAGGCGCTGACTTTCGTCACCTTCGACGAGGAACACCACCGAGTCGCGTTCCTGCACCCGCCGATTGCGCTCGAACCCAAGACGCCGACCACCGCGGCGATGCATCACACCGCCTACACGTTCGCCCATCTCGATGACCTTCTCGAGCGCTACCAGTTGCTGCGCGACAAGGGCATCACCCCGGCGGTCTGCATCGCGCACGGTGTCACGACATCGATGTATTACCGGGACCCGGATACGAACTTCGTCGAGATGCAGGTCGACGCGTTCGCCGATCCCGACGAGGCGACGGCGTACATGCGCGGACCGGAATACGGCGCCGACGCGGTCGGACCGCAGTTCGACCCTGAAGAGATGCTCCGCCGCCGCAAGGACGGCGCCAACCCCGAAGAGCTCAATGGACGTGCCTGGTGCGTCGACTCGGGACTGCCCGCTGCCCTCCCTGTACTGATGGGCGCGTCATGAGGCTTTTGGTGCGTCGACCAAGTACGCAGAGCTGATCGATCGATGCCGAACGCCCACGATCCGATCGCCTGTCTGCTGTGCGGCATGGAGGACGCCGGCGGCGACCGAGTCGTCTTCCGCGACGAACGATGGGCCGCGGAGATCATCCCGGGCTACGACGTGCCCGGCTGGGTCGTGCTCCGTGTCCGCCGCCATGCCGAGCGGCTGGGTGGACTCGACGAGCAGGAGCTCGCGACGTTCGGAGCACGGGCCAGGGATATCTCGGCTGCCGTCGGCGAGGCCACCGGTGCGGCAACGACCTACCTCATGGTCTTCGGCGAGAACCACCGCCACTTCCATGCTCTCATCGCCGCCCGAGGCGACGACGTACCCGCGGATCGCCGTTCCGGCGACATCTTGAAGCTCCGCCTCGAACGGGCGGACCCAGCCGCAGCAGTGGCCCTTGTCCCGACGATGCGGGACGCCTACAACCGAGCGACTAGCGCGCAGCGAGCGGACGGCGAGGTGGCTACCATCACCCCATCACACTGAAGGCAAAGGACCGCGCGACACAGCGACCGATCTGCGCCACCCACAAAGACCGCTGGCAAGGCTCACCTGTTGTGCATAGCTCAGACGGCTCGGCTCGCTGCCGCTAGGTCCGGCTGGCGAACCGTGCACCGAAGTGCCGTCAGAACGCCCCAGCGGGAATCAGGGTCAAGGCTCGGTCCGTTTCTCGGCGACGTGTCCCATCATCTCGCCCGATACGCGAGTCCGGAGCGTCCACAAACGCCCGGACGTGAACCGGCGGGCGACTGTCCGCGCCCGATGCTGACCGTCGACGACTCCTCGGTCCCCTTCATTGGGGCACGGATGGGGCACGACGGGATCCCAGGCGACCTTGACAACACTCAAGAGCAGGTCAGACGGCCAATTCGGTAGGGATGGAAGCAGTCCTGATAATGCTGAGGTCGGTGGTTCGATTCCACCTAGCCCCACCAGAAAGAAAGTCCTGATCAGGCCGCCACTCCCGGGGTGGCGCTTTTCCATGTCAGAGCAGCGCCGTGCCCGATTCGTGCGCGATCAGCTGGCGCCCGGTCGGTCCCGGCCGTCCCAGTCCCTCTGGAACTCCACCCACGGGTCCACACACACAGGCAGCCGATCGACTTGGTCACAACTCTCTGGGAGGCGACCCGAGGAGCGCGGAGTTAGGCGATCGGAGCGCGAGCGACTTATCGGGACCGGGCCAGGCCCATGGGTCACGCTTCCGGTTTGGGGATGGCACACGACATGGTGCCGGAAGCCGCACCAGAACGCGAGCGCCTTTCATTCTCGTCTGGTCGGGCGAACGAGCGCTGAGTGTCGATCTCGAGTGTCTCGGGAGATCGCCGCGAACCGCCAGAGATGACAGTCGGATGCGGGTTGACCACTGGCAGCACCAGGTGCTAAAGCGGTGGCGTGGGGAGGCGAGCGGCTAAGTGCAGATGTTTTCTTGCGCGGAGCGCGATCGTGATCGCCTTGCTCGGCGGTACCGTGCTCGGATCCCCACGTGCAGGGGCGGCGACGCGGTTGAGCCCGCCGGGAAGTGCAGGAGGTGCAAGCGAGTTCTCCTTCAGCGGTCTGTCATGTCTTAGCGCGACGAACTGCCTCGCCGTGGGCGATTACGCCAACGCCTCGGGTGCGAGTGTGCCCCTGAGTGAGGAGTGGAACGGCTCAACCTGGGGTTCGGTCAGCATTCACGGTCCGAAATACAGTGGGTTGGACGCCATCTCCTGCCCCGACGCCTCGTACTGCATGGCGGTGGGTTACGCGAGGTACGGCCCACTGGCGGAGACCTGGAACGGCACTGCGTGGAGCCGAGTGAAGAGCCCCCACCCCGCTGGATCGCAAAGCAGTGAGTTGCTGAGCGTGTCGTGCCCGACGTCCTCGGACTGCTCGGCGGTTGGTGTCTATCAGAACGACTCGAGCACGTCGCTCACCCTCGCCGAGCAGTGGAACGGCGAATCATGGACCCTGATCGCGAGTCCCAATCCGTCTGGTGTAACTGGGAGTGAGCTCACGGGAGTCAGCTGTGCGCACGGGACCGCACAGTGCGTCGCCGTAGGCTATTCCTTCGGGAGAAAGGGCAACAGCCACACTCTCGCCGAGAGTTGGAACGGTGCCGCGTGGAGTCTGGTGGCCAGCCCCAACGACAGTCAAGGCTCCGAGAACGAGCTTCTCAGCGTCTCATGCGTGAGCGCGACCGACTGTACCGCCGTCGGCGACTACACAAACCTGTCGGCGGATCTGGTCGCTGTCATCGAGACGTGGAACGGCACCTCTTGGAGTCTGGTTCCCGGGGCGCAACCGGATGGCGAGTTGGTCAACATCGACTGCGTCAGGGCGTCGATGTGCATGGCGGTTGGCTTCTCGTCGGGGACCTTCACAGATCGGTGGAACGGGAAGTCTTGGACGGTGGTGCCCAGTCCGAACCAGAAAGGTTCGTCATCGAGTGTTCTCGATGGCGTTTCCTGCGCCAAGAGGCGCTCTTGTGACGCGGTCGGGTACGACACGGGCAAAGCGAGCGACACCACCTACACCCTAGCCGAGACGTGGAACGGCAGTGCATGGAGCCTTGTACCAAGCCCCAACCACTGAGTGTTCTCTGGCTCGGGCTCACAGCCGGAGGAAGGGATCCAGGCACCCTGGAAGGCGCAGCGCTTCTTCATGACATCGAATCGGGCGTGGTTCCACCCTCGTCCCTCCCTGGCATTCGGTGCCTGTCTTCCACGATTCGATGGCGGATCGCTGACTGGGACAGTCCTCACTCGATCGGAAATCAAAGAAGTGCGACCCCAGCCGACGACTGGAAAGTTAGCCCGTGAGTAAAGATCACAGGGATGAGACGTTCCCGCCTACGAATCGTAGGGCGGGTCCTGCTGGTCATCGGCGCCTCGCTGATTGCAGCGTCGTTGATCTGGCCTGCGCGTCCCCTCACTGCGTCTGAAGTTCAGGCAATAGTCGATGCGAATCTGAGCATTCCAGCCTGTTTGCATGGAAGCCCGCTCCAGATCTCCGTTCCGTGGCACGGCCGGATTGCGGTGGTCAGCGATGACGCTCCGTCGTGTGGGCAGGAGTATGTCGCTGGTGATCAAGTTGTCGCCTACGTTGGTTCCGACAGCCCGAGTGATGTTGGCCCAACCGCTCAGTGGATTCTTGAGCCAGATAGTCACGACCCCTTCACCATTGGCGACGGCAATGTTCAGGACATAGCCACCGGCTTCGGATTCTGGATCCTCGTCGCGGGAGCCGTGACATGGATCGTTGATCAGCGACGCCGCAAGGTAAGCAGACAATCGGCCGTGGCATAGCCAGGTCGAGGAGGGGACGTTCAGAACGTCCGCTCATAACGTCGTCAAGGGCGACTCCAGCGAACGCCCTATCGACGGGTCAGGGCGCAGCCGGTCGCGACCTAGACGGGACAGAACTAGCGACAGACCAATCGCTGCGTCACATCGTTGTCGTCGCTTCGTCGTATGTGAGACTCGTAGAAGCTACCGGGTCTCTTATCGGCCAGAGCCAGGACACCGGCCCACGTCATCCGACTACGTGCCGCCGATCGGGATCGTGAGCTGCCCTGAGTGAATCGCATATCGCGGAGGGCAACGACGGCGGCCCACGACCCGGCTGTAGGAAGCAACGCCTAACGAGGCCGAAAGGCACAGCCTCAGGGCTGCGACGAGGCGGTTCCCTTACGCTGCAGGGGCCAAATTCGGCCCGTTGAGCTTGAGCGTTAGCTCGTAGATCCGTGCCTTGTTCAGTTTGTCTTCGTCTATCAACCGCAAATTTTCTCGCGGCAGCTCTGCGACAACCTCGTTGGTACGGTTCAAGTCTTCCCGGAACTTGCGGATCTCTTCTTCGACGTTTAGACCCTGAGCCGCGAGGTGCCTCTTCGCTCGGTCGTCGAGAAAGGCATTCAACTCCTCGTTGGCTGCGCCAGCCACGGCGACACTGGCACCGACGATTCCACCAACAGGTGGAACGATAACCGTAAGGATGAGTGCGGCGACAGCGGCAACAGCGATAATCCTGCGCCGACCCTTTTTGCCGGTGACCGCTTTGGCAATGCCTTTGAACGATCCCGTCTCCCCGATCTCAAGGATCTGCAGGTGGGAAGTCGGGTTTGCGATCAGCTCTCTTAACCGAGCGCGAACGACGGTCTCCGGGGCGGGGTCCCAGCCTTCGGTGTAGTCGACCACCGCGACAGCAGCACCGAACGCCACTTGAACGGCCGCGAGAGCTGCCAGCGTCTCGTCGAGGCGGCTCGTCTCCCCCGCGATTTCGATCGTCAGTTCGGTTGACTCGTCGTCGTCTGGGTCAAGTGAGTCAAGCACCCTGAAGAGCAGCGAATCCCGCGTATAGATCGCGTCGCTGTCACCAGAGAGACCGAAGCCGAGCAGGGTTGCCGCCAGATTGACTACGTCGTCCTCGTAGGCGGTGGCAGCCACAAGCAGCAATGGTAGCGACGTCCCGGGTCGGTCGCTACTGGGCTTGCAACAACCTGGCCCGCCGATTCCGAACGCTCCTAGCGGTCAGTTGAGCTGCCTTCACGCGGTCTGCAATACGACCGCGTAAGGCTCACCTAGCAGGCGTTCTGGGGCAGGCGGTTGATAAACCGTTGATTTGTTTCATCATGCGCCGTCTCAACCGTGATTAGATCAGAAGTTCGCGCGGGAGAGGACCACTACATGTCTAAATCGGTGCTCTACATGTCGATGTCGCTTGACGGGTACATCGCCGGTCCCGATGACCGACCCGGCAACCCCGGCGGTGACGACTTCATGAGACTGCATGAGTGGTACGGCTTTGCTGCAGACGCTGGGCCGACCGAGGAGACCATTGATTCGGCGGAGATGGGCAAACACTTTCTTGACGAAATCAAAGGAACCGGTGCTGTCCTCTCCGGGCGCAATACTGTGGAACATACCGACCACTGGAGCGGTGACCACCACGATGGCGTGCCAATCTTTGTCCCCAGTCATCGGCCGCCGGGGCCGTCGGTCGCCAAGTATCCATTGGTGACCTATGTAACGGATGGGATCGCCAGCGCCATGGCCCAGGCGAAGGCCGCCGCAGGTGAGCGCAACGTCCTGGTGCATGGCGCTTACACGGCGCAGGCGGCACTTGCGGCAGGTGTCCTCGACGAGTTGCAGATTCATCAGGTCCCGGTGCTGTTCGGCAGCGGGCGCCGACTATTTGAAGCGTCGCCGGAGAGGATCGAGTTGGAGATCGTACGAGTGATCGACACCCCAGAAGCCACCCACATCCGATACCGCATCGCCCCTTGACCGTCGGTTTGTCCACACGCCCGAAAGTGCCGTTAGATGACATGCATTAAGGGAATGGGTGCGACTGGACGACGTGCCTCTCACCGCCGGCGACGATCGGGCCCGACGTTGACCGTTGACGACTCTTCGGTCCCCTGGCTGGGGCACGGATGGGCACGACGGGATCCTCAGGCGACCTTGACGACACTCAAGCGCAGGTCAGACGGCCAATTCGGTAGGGCTGGAAGCAGTCCTGATAATGCTGAGGTCGGTGGTTCGATTCCACCTAGCCCCACCAATAGCCTTGCTTAGAGGCGGTGCCGAGGCCAGCGATATCGACGATACGTCCGTCTTTGACGGCGAGGACCTGCCAGCGCGGCGCGGCGCCGTCAAGTTCGTCGGGCCGTCGCTGCGCTTGACAGTACCGGCGCCGGACGGTAGAAACGCGACACCGCAACAAGGGGAATGACGCCGGGGCGATACGCGGGAAATGCGAAAGAGAGGGCGAACATGAACTTCCGACGGAAGATCTGGCTGGCGACTTGCTCGAGCGCGGCGCTCATCGGCCTCGTGCTGACACCCGCTACGGCTGCTTCGGCCTCGACCGGGGGTTCTGGCTGGCAGCAACCGTACGACTGCGCGGGCGGCACGATCCCACCGGGGACGTATGGGTCGATGGTCGTCACTGGCGTCTGCTACATGCGTGCCGGCAACATCACTGTTCAAGGAAACGTGAACGTCGCTCCCGGTGCCATGCTCGACGCGGTCACGTCGGGTGACCCGACCACGGGGACGCCGGTAGTTCCGGCGACCGTGCAAATCGGGGGAAGCGTTTATGTCGGAAACGGAGCGGCCTTGCTGTTCGGATGCTCCCCAAATATCACCTGCACGAGCCCGCCTGGAATCACCTACGACCACATAGGCGGGAACCTGATCGCGTTCGGAGCGCAGGGCGTCGTGGTGCACTCGGCCTCGGTGGCCGGCAGCGTCTCCCTGTTCGGCGGCGGCGGCGGGACGGCCGGGGCCACCTGCAAGGCCCAAAAGCCCAACAAGCCCATCAACACCGCCCTCGAACCGTGGTCCGAGGACCCCACGCTGGATTTCACTCCCGTGTATAGCGACATGGAAGACGTGACCGTCGGCGGCAACGTCTCGATGATCGGTCTGACGTCGTGTTGGCTCGGGTCGTTGCGCAACGAGGTCCGGGGCAGCGCCGCCTACATCGGGAACACGATGGGAGATCCCGACGCAATGGAGGTGGACAACAACCTCATCGGCGGGGGAATGTTCTGCTTCAACAACACACCACAGGTCCAGTTCGGGGACAGTGGCTCGGCACCGAACATCGTCTCGGGCTACGCCGCGGGCGAGTGCGGCTTCGGCGTCACGGTCCCGAACCCGGCCCCGGAGGCCGGCGAGGGAACGGGGATCTCTGAGCACATAAGCGTCAGTACCTGGAGCCTGCAGACGTACTACGACACGTACGCGTTCAACCAGGTCGGAGCCATCCCGCCCGTCACAACCGAGGCGGGCGACCAGCTCCTCGGTGAGCTGAAGAACTTCAGCATCGCCGGCGGCGGTCTGACGGGATCGGGAACCGTGAACCCCAAGAAGAAGCCCGGCAGCAGCGGGGAAGCAGATCTGATCACCGTCTACCCAAACGGCTGGCAGACGTTCACCGCGTTCGACACATGCAAGCCGTGCAGCCTCGACGGGCAGAGCGGCAAGATCTCCCTCAGGCTCTACGGCACGACGTCGCCCAGCGGGGTCACGAACGGCACTTTTCTCCTCACGTCGGGCGGAGGCCTCACGCCGGGCTCACTCCGGACGGTCTCCGGCTTCGGTACTTTCACCAGCTACGGGCAGCCCGCCGGCAGGTTCCAGTTGACCGAGCACGTGGCCGTCACCTGAGTCCGACGGCACAACACGTCCTAACCGACAGCCAACACCACTGATCTCAGCCTCGGCGACGGCCCTCAGCGACGCCGCGTAGCGGAACAGCAGATCTTCGGTCCGGCGCGTCGGGATCATCCGGGCCACCATGAACCTCGAACAGGTGGCCGTGATCACCAGCACCGGCAACGACCCGGCCGTCCCATCCTCGAGAGGGATCTTGCGCGGCGGGAACCACAAATCGCACCGCGCCGCGTCGCCCGACTCCCAGCTCAGAGGATCTGCCGGGTCGATCTTGCGATGCTCAGGCCGAAGCCGCTTCACGTCTTGCCGGAACCAAGTGATCGACCCCGTCCAGCATGGCGCCCGCGCTAGTGGCTCCCTGACCCTCTTCGAGACGACCCGACTTCGGTCTTCCGCCGGACCCGTGGCGCCGTCGAGCCCGAACTAAGACCCGGAGACAGGTACTGAGGTCCCTTCCATGACCTGGCGACTATCCCGCTTTGGGTGCGCCCGGGCTGGGAGTGTTCAAACCGCCTTTCCAACAAATCCGATCTAATGACTCGACATTAGGCTGACGACGGACCACAATCATTGGTCATGAGTTCGCCTCAACGTGACCGCGACCGCGCCGATCTGAAGGAATCCGAGGTCCCGCCGTGGCTGCCCAAGCTGGCTGTCCTCGCCAGGTACCACGCGGAAGAATCTGGCCGTCCGGTCCCCGCCTATGGACGCCTACTCGCTGCTGCTGGTCCTCACGAACTGCGACGATCTCCTAGAAGGCAGGTTGGTCAAGATCTCCGCAATCGGGTCCGAGGACTCCGAAGCCACGCAGGGTGACGAGTCCGCATTTGGCGTGATTTTCGGTCCTATGGCGGATCGGTCCGTGAAGGTGAATACTTGCTCGCGTGGAGGAGGGGGTCACCCGTCGACTGTTTCTCCCCGATGCGCGGGGATCGCACCGCTACCTGCGGGTGACCTGGCACAAGGAGACCTCCACCATCGTCTTGAGTCACTGGCAGGACGAGGTTTGCGTCGCCTCCACTCCCGTCCCACTCGAAGATGCCACCAAGTTGATCGGCTTGATCGTTGGGGCGTTGAAGGAGGCGGCTACCAGCCCGAGGGCCGTCCGAGGATCGGGTTTGTCAACTCAGCCCGAAGGCGTGTTGAGGCGACTTCGGGAACGCTTCCGACCACAGTTGGCACAAGTCATCGCTCTTCATGACCGATTACGGCAGGAACACTCAGCCAACCAACCGAAGGGCGCATAAACACCGCAACGCGCCCTTCCAAACTGTAGGGACGCAACGGGTCAGTGAGCGCAAGATTCGGCCATCGGATCGGCCTGGCCAGCTTGGGGTGGACAAGCGGACCTACCGAGTTACGCCGCTCCGCAGCCGGTCACGCGTCGCATGGTTGGTTTGCCCAAGTGAACCTGGGTGTGCTAATTAGGTCGCGTCGCGCTGTCGGCTACTGGGCAGGGAGAGATGCGATATGGCGAACAAGGTACGTTCGATTTTCAGCAGCATCGCCGCTCTGGCGATTCTGCTCCTATTTGTAGCTACTGCGGCGTCCCCACCAGCCGCGGCCAGCGCTGGGGTGGCATACCTCCGGGTCGGTCATTTCGTGCCCGGGGTGTCAGCGGTGTCGGTGTCCGTCGACGGCCGAACCGTGGCCGGCTCGCTCTCGTTCCAGCAGGTCACGTCGTACTTCCCCGTGTCGGCGGGCACTCACGTCGTGGCACTGTCCGCGCCCTCCACTGGCGGTGCGCCGGCCGTGAAGCCGTCCATGACCGTGACTCTGACGTCCGGCGAGTCGGCCACTATCCTCGCCACGGCCAACGCGTCCGGCGGGACCGCCCTCAGTTCCTTCGCCGATAACCTCGCTGAGCCGCCTCTCGGGGACGCCAAGGTCCGAGTCATCGACACCCTTTCGACCGTACCCACCCTCGCCGGCTCGCTCACCCCGGTGGCCAAGCCGAACGACCCGGCTCGGGACCCTTTCCTCGTCCCCGGAACCCCAGAGGGTCAGGCCTCGCCGTACCTCGCCGTACCCGCCGGCCTGTACGACGTCCGCTTCACCAATGCCTCTAGCGGAGCGACAGTGTTGACCGGTACCAACTGGCCGGTCGGAGTTGCAACCGTCGCTTCCATCGTCGTCCTTAAGGGCAGCAGCGGCCCCACCCTCGAAGTGCTCAAGGACGCGGTAGGGGCGACGACCATGCCCGCTGGGGGCGTGGACACAGGCGCCGGCGGGATGGCGTTGCCGCGGGTCCCGAGGCAACCGGGTTCCACCGAGTTGGACTTGACCCTGGTCTTGGCCTTGATCGTCGGTGCTGCCATCCTCGCCCGTCGCGGTCAAAAGCCGGGCCGGCTGGCGGCCGCGGCCTGTGTCACGGGCCTGGTGGCCAACGGTTGCGCCAACCAGACCGCCCAGCGTAACACCACACCCCCCCCGACGACCGCAGTGGGGTTGGGGCCGGCCGCAAAGGGCGCGGCGTCTTCGAACCCGGTCGCGATCGACTTGTCCGGCGCCGGGACGGCCGACGCCAGCAACCAGCCCGAGCGCATCGCGATCCCCTCGGTCGGGATCGACGCGCCCATCGTGAACCTCGGGCGCAAACCGGACGGAACCATGCAGGTGCCGTCGGACTTCGGTGTCGCCGGGTGGTACGACCTCGGGCCCGCGCCCGGCGAGCCGGGGCCGGCGGTCATCGTCGGACACGTCGACAGCTACAGGGGTCCCGCCGTGTTCTGGCACCTGAGTGAGCTGCGGGCCGGGGACCGTGTCGAGGTCACCTCTGCCCACGGGACCGAGACTTTCGAAGTCGAGAAGGTCCAGTCCGTCGCGAAGGACGTGTTTCCCACTGCCGAGGTATTCGGGCCGACGCAGGCGCGGGAGTTGTGGCTCATCACGTGCGGCGGGAGTTTTGACTACTCCACCGGACACTACCTCAACAACACGGTGGTATTGGCAGGCCTGGTATCGGGGTGACCGGAGTTCGGCGCCGGGTAGCAACCGCGATCCTTGTGACCGTAGCCGGCGTGATGGTCGGCCCCCTCTCGGCGTCCGCCAGCCAGCTTCTCTGTCTCAACCCACAGGCCCAGTTCGTCCCTTGCCCTGCGGGGACGGTGCCCGTGGGCCAGTCGGGCCTGCCCGCCGCTACGACCCTCCCGGGCCGGCCGGCCGTCACGACCGTCCCGGGGGTGGTCACCGGCAGCCAGCCGCCTCCCGCCGCCAATCGGACACCGTCCACCTCCATCGGCGAGAGATCCCCCGCCGTCATCGGCGCTGCCACCGGGCGCTCCGGTGCTCCTTCCGGCCCCTCGGCACCGGCGGTCAGGAAGACAGCGGCGGGGAACAGCAGCTCCATCTCGCTGTCGAAAGCGGTTTTGTTGGTGATCAGCCTGTTGTTGGTGGTAGCGCTTTGGATCGCGCTCGTCGCGTCGGTGCGCATCCCGAAGGGGCAGAGGTTGCAGTTGCGCTCGACGCGCGACAAGCGGGTGACGCTGCAGCGGATGCTCCGCGGGGATCCCCTCTTCCTAGGCGTCGCGGCTGGTTTGGTAATGGCAGCGACGGTCACTCTAGGGACGAGCTTCCTTCAGCGGGCCCTGACGCTCGTACTGATCTCCATCGTCTGCGGCGTTCTGGCCGCCGCCACCTTGGCGTGGTCCTGGCGAACGGGAAGGAAGTCTGCTTCGACCAGCTTGGACTTGAAACCATCTGAGCCAGCGCAACCCGCTCCGCCAGCTGAGCTGGCAGTGTCCATCCAACCCGCTCCCTCCATCCAACCCGCTCCGTCCATCGAACCATCCCGGTCGGTGCAACCAGCACCGTCCATCCGACCAGCCGCTTCCGGTCAGCCGGCTCCTCCCGCCCCGCTACCGCTGCAGGAAGGCGCCCGCGCCGGACTCGATCAGGCCACCACCAGGCTGGTCCTGAGCCTGACCGGCCACTACGTGGAACACGCTTTGGAACCGGTGGTCGAGGCGTTGTCGACCCGCCGGGCGGTTGCCGTCGTCGGTGACGCCGGCACCGGCAAGTCGACCCTGGCTGCTGCCTTGCGGAGCCCGCCGAAGGAGTCCCGCGTACCGATCGGTCTCGTGCACGCGGCAGCTTTCGTGTCCGCCGCGGTTGGAGTAGACGAGTTGGCCCGCTGCCTGGCAGACCAGCTCGGCAAGCTGCCCGGCTTCGAACAAGCCAGCACCCGTTTCGAGAAGGACAACCAGCGCCGGTGGGCCACGCTAGACGGGTGGATTCGCCACTTGGCAGGCCCGTTGAGCCTCTACCACCGACGAGTCGTGGTGCTGATCGACGGGTTCGACCGGGTAGCCGGGACCGTGAATGAGGTCCCGCTTCGACGGGCGCTTTCAGAACTGCTCGACGTTGCCACAAATGTGAATGTGGTGGTCCTAGGTCGAGCCGACCCGCAGATCGCTGGGGCCACCGTGGTGGCGATGCCGGACGTCACGGAGGAGACCGCCAAGAGCTATCTCGCTTCCCGGGGCGTGAACAGCGCCGATCACGACCGGTTGGTGGCCATGGCCGCCGGCCGGTGGCTCGTGCTCGATCTCGCCGCGGCCGCCCATGGCAGGGTCTCGAATGAGAGGCTCTATGACGATCTTGTCGGTCGGGCCCGCAACCGGGCGGGAGGCTTGGTCGATCAGGTAGTGGACCTGCTGGCCGCAGCCGGCACCGGACCTTTCCTGCCCATCGATGTTCTCCGCGCCGCTCTGGGAGAGACAGGCGATCCGATCGCGTTGGCCCGCCTCAACGAAGTGCTCGGTGACACGGACCTGTACCGGGTGGTCGAGCGCACCCTCCCCGGCACGGCCGGTGACCGGCTCGGGCTGTACCACCAGTCCCTCACCGATTACGTGATCAGGCGCAGCGATCTTCGCCGAGCGCACCGGGCTATTGCCGACGCCCTCGATCGGCTCGCACCAGCGAGCCGTCACGACCCCAAGAAGTTCCGCGACGATCCTGCTCTCGCGTATGCGTTCGACGCCCAGCCCCGGCACCGCTGGGAAGCCGGGCAATCCGAGCTCGTCGTATCCAGCTTGGTCCAGCGTACGGACGTCGTGCCCACCGTCAACTTGGTCCGCTGGACTGGTTGGTCGGCTCGTCTTCAAGAGAGCCTGGGCAGCGGCCATCCAGACACCCTCCGCTCCCGCAACAACGTCGCCGCTTGGACCGGAAGTGCCGGTGACGCCGGGGGCGCCTTGGCCATCCTCGAAGCGCTGCTGCCCGACATGGACCGGGTGCTGGGCCCTGACCACCCCGACGCCCTCAGGTCTCGGGACAGCCTGGCTTACTGGACCGGCAGTGCCGGTGACGCCAGGGGCGCCTTGGCCATCCTCGAAGCGCTGCTGCCCGACATGGACCGGGTGCTGGGCCCCGACCACCCCGACGCCCTCAGGACTCGGGACAGCCTGGCTTACTGGACCGCAAGAGCCGGTGACGCCAAGGGCGCCCTGGCCATCCTCGAAGCGCTGCTGCCCGACATGGACCGGGTGCTGGGCCCCGACCACCCCGACACTCTTATCACCCGGGATAACCTCGCCGCGCTGCACGGGTGAGGACCGGCTCAGCGGCGGTGGATAGCGACCGATAATCGTTCGGCGTGAGGTTTGGGGCCTGAATTCGAGCTGAAAGCCTTCGACGTTCAGCGGGACGTAGGGTCCGACCTGCCAGTGGAGGAGAGCGAGTGGCCTCTCTCACACACAACCGGGCAACGTCTATTGGACAGGAGTAGAGTCCGCGTCGGCGGCCTCGTACGCCCGTGGAGGCTGCTTCGGGGAGGGTAGCGACATGACCACGGAATCTGCAGCACTGTCCGAGCCGGTTGCGGGAGGTGCGACCCATGTCGTCCCGATGCACCGCGTGGCCGACCCGGCTCCGCTCGGGTTGGCGGCGTTCGCCATGACGACGTTCGCGTTGAGTATCGGGAATACGAAAGTGTGGGGTCCCGGAGCGGATGCCGCCTTGGCGCTGGCCCTGGTCTATGGCGGTGGGGTTCAGCTCCTCGCAGGAATGTGGGAGTTCGTCCGCAAGAACACATTCGGGGCGTTGGCCTTCTCGTCGTATGGCGCCTTTTGGATCTCGTACTATGTGTTCGGCAAGTTCGTGGCCCCCGGTGTCAGCGCAAGCGATCTCCCGACCGCGGTCGGGGTGTTCCTTCTCGGGTGGACGATCTTTACCTTCTACATGACGATCCCATCGCTGCGGGTGAGTGGGGCAGTGGCACTTGTGTTCATACTGCTGACCATCACCTTCGTCCTGCTCACGGTCGGAGCGTTCGATTCGAGCACCGGCTGGGACAAGGTCGGGGGCTGGTTCGGTGTGGCCACAGCGGCCGCGGCCTGGTACGCCTCCTTCGCCGGGGTGACGAACGAGACATTCAAGAAGTCGATTATCCCGACCTTTCCGCTCGCCCCGTAATCGAGGAGTCCTTCTATACAGCAGGTCGTAGGTCCCACCGAGGAGGGAGAACATTGGCGCTGACCAAGGAACCCTCGTAGCGCCGAGGCGCCCGTGACACGGTCCCCGGTGGCGACTTCACCCTCGGCCGGGATACCCCGTCGGGCACGTTGCTCCAGTGGCGCGTCCTCGGCCATGACCTGGCTGGTGATAGACACGGAATAGGGCCGAACGGCCCTATTCCGTGTCTCTTCGTCGCCCGAATATTGGGCGATGCGCCTCGGACTCGTGACCACGCCGTCCGTCAGTTCGGCGCTCCAGGGAATCAGACCGTGAGTATTTATTCGGAACTGGTTCGAATGGTCGTGGCCGAGGACGAGTCGGACGCCCGCTCCCTCCCGGATCTAGTGGCCCGAGTCGTTGCTCTCCGCTCGGCTTTGTGCGGTGCCGGTGACCCGGCGGCCAGGGTCGCCTCCGCGGTCGCCTATGACGTGGCGCTCACCCGAGTGTGTGAGCGCGTCAGGATAAGGCACGAACTGACCGGTGAGCTGGCCGGCCCGGAGGCGAGGCACAAGGCCGAGCTGCAGCTACTGGAACGAATGCCCTCGCTCGACGGGGTGCTATCTCTCGACAAACCAAGATAGGGCGTGACCGCAATGGACGAGGGCAAGTCGAAAATAGGAGTCTTCCTCCTCGACGACCACGAAGTAGTTCGCGCCGGGTTACGTCATCTACTCGAGGTGGAAGACGACATGGAGGTGGTCGGCGAAGCGGGGACCGCCGCCGACGCCGTCGAAGGAATTGGGCGAGCGAGGCCTCGGGTGGCGGTACTCGATGTGCGTCTCCCCGATGGAAGCGGCGTCGAGGTGTGCCGCGAGATCCGATCGCACTATCACGACGTCGCCTGTCTGATGCTCACGTCTTTCTCCGACGACGACGCCCTCTTCGATGCCATCATGGCCGGGGCCTCCGGATACGTGCTCAAGGAGGTCCGGGGTAGTGATCTGGTCGGCGACATCCGCAAGGTTGCCACCGGCCACTCCCTTCTCGACCCTGTGCTGACTGCACGGGTGATAGGGCGCATCAAGGGTCGGGAGACCGCGGATATCGCCGAGAAGCTGACGACCCAGGAACGACGGATCCTCGATCTCATCGCCGAGGGTATGACCAACCGGCAGATCGCCGAGTCCATGTACCTTTCGGAAAAGACGGTGAAGAACTATGTGTCCAACGTGCTGTCCAAGCTCGGCATGAGTCGGCGGACCGAGGCCGCGGTGTACGCCGTGAAGCACGGAATCAGGCACCACAACCGGGGAGGAGACCAGAGTGGGTGACCGAGACACGACAGTCGAGAAACGTGACGAGGCGGTATGTGCAGAGCTAACCCCTTGCGCACCGTTTCGGGTCGATCCACGGGCACCAGGCGTCGTCGCGCTTCGCTCTATCAACTCGGCGGCCTGTGGTGTCTAACACCGGGGCCAAGTTTCTCGTACCTACTCGCCAATGGTGGCATGGCCGGGGCCGGAAGGACGGGTCGAGGGCTCAGGCTGCCGCGTTGGTCCAATCGCAGGTCCCCGCGACGCCTTGGGGCTCCGCGGGCTCGGCTCCGGGGAAGGTGTTGTACCTGACAGCCCAGTCGCACGGGTCCTGGAGGTAGAGCGCCACGCTCGGCCGGTCCGAAACCATGGGCTGGTGGTTGCCCTCGATGACGATGCCTGAGACGTACCAGAATTCGATTGGCGCTATGGGGCTTCCCTGCACATAGTCGGTCGTGTTGTTCAGGACCATCCAGTTGTGCCGACGCGAACCGTCAGATGCACGCACCTGAATGTCCATCGGCATGTCGATCAGGTCGTTGCCCACGACGTTGACGTCGCTCACGAATGGCCCGTTGCCCTGGGCGGCGACGAAGCTGAGTCCCGCCTTCGCGATCTCGTTGTCGTAGATGTCGACGTGCTCAGCGAGCCCGGCGTACGTACCCGGTTCGAGGTCGATGGCCGAACGGCCCGCGCTGAACATGGAGTTGTGCTCGATGAGCACATATTGGGCGTTGGTGACCGACACGCCCTGCCGGCCGCTGCCGTTGAAGACGTTGTCATTCACCTGGATGTTCATCGAGCCTCCCGAGATGTACACGAAGTCGCCGTAGACAAAGCGGATGATGTCGGACGTGATCGACACGTTCGCCGAGGACTCGACGTCAACTCCGGCCTGGGCCTCCAGCGCCGGGTCGTACGTGCCGTAACCGCCGGGGTTGTTCGGTCCGCTCACGGTGAGATTCTCGATCCGGACGTTGGAGCTCGACTCCAAGACGATGCTGGCGCGGCTCCGGGGCCACTCGTAGGACCTCCCCGGGGTCGGGGTGGCGCCGGCGCCGGTCGTCTCGGTCTTCAGAACCGCGCCATTGCCGTCGATGGTCAGGTTGACCGCGTGGTATAGGACGAGACTCCCGTCGCATCTGTAGATGGCGTGAGCTGGGAACACCACCGTCGTACCCGACGGGATGTGCTCGAAGAACGTCGTCAGCTCGCTGGTGACGTCTGTCGCACCGGTCGCGTCGATCTTTGCCGGTACCGTCACCGCGGCCGGCGACGCGGGAGGAGGAAGCAACGGCTGAGGCGATGGTGGGTTCGCCGCCCAGGAGCCGGTCACCTGTGAGCCCGTCGAACCCGTGAGCGTGGAAGTCGGGATGAGGCCGCTTGGCGTGATGCCCTGCGAGACTCCGACGTGGGCGGTCGTCGATCCGGACGAACTCTGCGCCGGGGCTAACCCGGCGAAGCTCGTAAGCACTGCCGTCGCCACCACGACGCCTACAAATCCGCGCCGCTTGATGCTGCCCATGCCCAGTTCCATCAAACTCACTCCATTTGTGGCTAGCCGCTGACGGTTTGCCCACGACTCGATATCTACTTCGGAGACTCAACTGAGGCAGAGCAGAGTCGAAAGGCCCTGATTTTCAGGCGTCGAGGCCTCAACGACGCAGGTAGAGGCGCCTAGGCTCCGACGACCGCCCGGTCACGGAACGGACTCGGCATATGGATGTCGTCGGGCCCCACCACCGGCTGCACGCTCGCAGCCACGGCCTCCGCGTCCACATCAACTGCCCGACGGCATCGCCCGTAACTCGGCGCCTCCTGCCAACGCCCCGCTAATACCGGAGCACCCCAGAGCAGTCACTCAACCCGGATGACGACATTTCGTCGTCACGGGCCCGTCCTCGAGGTGAGCGCCGGGCTTGGTGCGATAGGTGCGCTAAAGAGACGGAGAGTCGACACTCCGGTCACGACGCCGTGAACAACTGGTAGAAGGCGGTCGAGGAGGTCATGTGCTGGGACGAGTGGACTGCACCATTGACTTCGATGTTCACGGCCTGCTGATGGTTACCGGGCAAGCCCACGGTCTGATTCGCGACGCACGAGGGAAAAGACACGCGAGTGGCGGGAATCGGGAAGCCGACATACTCAGTAACGCACTCCGCCGACGAACGTTGCTCGGCCGGGTCTCTGGCTGTCACGCCGATCGAGTGGGACGTCGTAGTGTCGGTCACCTTCGAGATGAAGAGATCTGAGCCGTCCCACTGCTCGAGGAGGTCGACCCGGTCACCAGCGCGGATCGTCATGCTCAGGGCCAACGCTGGCGCAGGGTACATCTGATACCAGGCACCGTCAGACTGATGCCCGCTATCGCAAGCGAACGTAAACCCGACCTGCTCCACCGCGTTGTTCGTCCAGCCGTCCAGACCCACCCAGGTAGCCAGTGAAGTCGACCTGGTTGCTTGGCAGGCGAGCGTCGGCACGATCACCTGCGCGCTGACCACGTTGGCGGAATGAACATATATGACGGCGGCCCACGGGTTCTGAACCGTCGTCGCGGCAGCGGGCAGGACCCCCCAGGTAGTGAAGATGCTTGCCGAAAGCACGACACCGATCAGGTAGCGGGCCTTAGTCCCGGACTCCGTGGACCAATGGCGGCGTTGTCGATGACCGGATCCAGTTGCCTTCTCAGGGTAAAGCTCTGTCAAGGCGCGAGCTAACTTCGATCCTCTTGGTCCCACTCGGTTGAAGCTGGCTCGTCCAGGCATCTTTGCCTCCATGTGATCCGTAGGGTCTCTGTGTCGGGATTCACCGTGGGGATTCGAGGAGCCGAAAGTCCCTTTCGTCTCAGCCCACCCGGAGGTGCAAGTCCGAAGGGCCGTTCGGCCCTGTTCGTTGCTTCGCAGTCTGCGGTCCGAGGCTGACTGGCTGGGCCACACCGTTACCTTCAGCCACGACGCAGACCCGTCCTCTTGCCGTGGAGCTCCGTCGTCGGGCGGTGGGGTTGGCCCGCGAGCGGGCGAAGCCGGTGGCGGAGCGGGCGAAGGATCTCGGGATCAGCGAGTCGTGTCTGCGCGGATGGGTGGCCCGGGCTGATGTTGATCAGGGTCGCCGGAAAACGACCACTTCGGCGGCCACGCTGACTCAGCCGCCCACTCGGAAGTCGAGCAAAAGATAACCGGCCGGAGAGGTGACGTGGCGAGTCAGAGTCAGCCGTCTCGACAAGCCTCTGTCGAACAGCTTGCGGCCGTGCATGTGCAGGGCCGGAGCGATGACAAGCCGCAGTTCGTCGATCAGGCCCTGTTCGAGCAGCGACTGGGTCAGTGCGATGCTCCCATGCACGCCGATATCAGTGCCGGACCGCTGTCTCAGCTCAGTCACGAACTCGACGAGGCCGCCATCGACGACCGTAGAATTGGCCCAGGTCTCTCCCGGCGCCGTCGAGGTCACAACGAATTTCTCGACACCGTTGATGAAGCTGGCGAACGGCTGGATGTCACTAGTTGGCCAGAACCCGGCCCATTCATCATAGGTTCGGCGCCCGAGGACCACCGCGTCCTGGGTGGCGATCACACGGCCTAGGTTTTGCCGCATCACGTCATCGAACTCGGAGACGAACTCGTCCGGCTGCTCTGCTACCCCATCGAGCGACAACAATTCGTAGGCGACCACCTTGCGCACCACGTCATCTCCTTGTCCTATGTGGGGATCGATGGTAACGACACCAGACGTTGAGCGTCCTATGCGCCCGTCAGCCATGATGTGCCCGGACTGACCGGAGGACAAACGAAGGCGCCTACAAGAGTCGATTCCCTGTCAACGGTTCGGGAAGATGGTCGAACCACTCCAGGACAGCGGATTCGTAAGCGATGCCGTAGGCCAGGGTCACTCGCTGCTCGGGTGGCACTCCACCGGCGGTGAGCTCTAGGTCGAGCTTGCGGTAGTCCTTGAGGCGAAGGGCGTGGATGGCGCGGTGGTTCGCGAGGGTCTGGCGCAACTCGTCGGGCTCGATCTCCTCGGCGAAGGTGAGCCTGAGCAGCAACGGGATGCGGAGGTTCTCAGGCTCCGGCGTGGTGTTGACCCAGTCCCGGAAGGCTGCTCTACCTGGCGGGGTGATTTGGAACGGCTGGCGATCCCGGGGACCGGTCTCGCCGCGCTCGATCAGTCCCCGCTGCGCCAGGTCGGTCAACTCTCGGTAGACCTGGCTGCGGGTGATCGTCCAGAATCCGCCGATGACCGTGTCCGCCTCGGCGACGAGGTCGTAGCCGGAGCGGGGCCCGGCACGCAGCAGCCCGAGAAGTGCCCCGGCAGTGGCATTCAGTCGCTCGGCCACGATCTCTCCTCTTGACAGACCACTTTAGACGGTCCATTGTAGACGAAACGAGTTGGAAGGCCCGCGATGCCCACGATTTTCACCCTGCCATGGCAATGGACCAAGGCGACCCGACCAGAGCGCGCGGTCGTATTCGCCAGCCGCTTTGACGCCAAGGGCCTCAAGGCCCGGTGGGTACTCTTCGCCGCCGGGATCCGCCTACGCCGAGTCGTGCTGACCAGCCCCGGATCCCTTGGCGTCAGCCTCCGCGCTCACCCCCTCGCCGGGCGCTACTACACCTTGTCGATGTGGCAGGACGAGGCCAGCCTGGTCGCCTTCGCCCATGGCGCAGATCACCAGACGGCGGTGAAGCGGATCACCGAGCTGGGTCCTGTCAGTGGCATCCTGATCTCACGGCCAGACAACGGCGCCCGTCCTCGCTGGGGTGACATCCTGCACTGGGTGGCGAGCGCCGAGCCTGGACCATACCGACGGGAATCGACACCGGCTCAGGTGTCAGTGCAATGATCGCCAGAAGTGATGCTGACCGGGCGATCGACATTGATTCCGGGTTGGCTGCCGGGGACGTCCGCGCCTCAGACCAGGATCGGGAACGCACCGTCGATCGGTTGCGTCGGCACGCGACGGATGGCAGCCTGACCCTCGACGAGTTTGCCGATCGGGTGGGTGTGGCGTTGGTTGCTCGTACGCATGGCGACCTTCAAGCACTCGTGTCTGACCTGCCGGTCGAGGCCATTCCCGAGACACTGCGGACCAACGCTCGGCGTTGGGTAGTGGCGCTCATGAGTGGGAACAAGCTCAACGGCCGCTGGAGGGTGGGGAGATCGATCACCGCAGTGGCCGTGATGGGGTGCTGTGAGCTTGACCTGCGCCAAGCCGATATCTCCGCTACCGAGGTCCGAGTTACGGCGGTAGCTGTGATGGGTGGCGTCGACATCATCGTGGCCGAAGGGATCGCGGTCGAACTCCGCGGCCTCTCGATCATGGGAGGCAAGTGCATGAGGGTAGCGGACGTCCCCGTCTTGCCCGGTTCCCCGATCATCTCCGTTCGGGCCTTCCCGTTCATGGGCGGGGTGAGCGTGCGGTCGAAGCCGGAGCAACCCAGGGGTGTTCCAACTGGGTGAATCGGAGCCGCTCCCGACGTGATCCTGCACCGCTTCGACCTGCTATTCCGGATCTTTCCGCCCGGCAAGGTAGACCACCCGCCGGGCAATGTTGACGGCATGGTCGCCCAGGCGTTCGTAGAAGCGCGCCACCAGCGTGAGTTCCATCGTGACTGGTATTCCCATCTTCCCTGAGGCCAGCTCGGCCGTCAAAGCGCTGTGCAGCTCGTCCATCTCATCGTCGCGTTCGTCGAGCGCGCCAGCAGCGGCCCCGTCACGTCGGTACCAGGAATCGGCGGCCTGGCGCCACATTTCGGAACCGAGGTTCCCCATCCGCTTCAGTAGTGTTCGACCTCGCGGCGAGAGGTCCTCACTCAGACTGTGGTTCGCCCGCCGAGCGATGTGTTCGACGAGGTCGTGGGAACGCTCGAGTTCGGGAACGATCCTCAGCACCGAGAGCAAGAATCGCAGATCAGTAGAAATGGGCGCCTGCAGCGCCATGTACTCGGTGACCAGGTCCTCGACTTCCCGGTAGAGTGCGTCGATCACCAGCTCCCGCTCGGCGAGTGCCGCAAGCCCGCTGCTGTCGCCGCTCAGGAGGGCATCCGTTGCGACGACGAGGTCCTCTGCGACCAAGGCAAAGAGTTCGATGACCTTGCTTTCGATCGCCGCCAACTGCTCCTGCAAGGTCGCCATCGCAAAAAGCCTAGTTACGAGCTCCCCGGGCGGCATCCATCGGTCGGCCGCGACTACGGCTCGATAACCAGCCAGCCGCGCCGCTGGAGCTCGGCGGCCAACAGCTCGGACGGCAACCGCCGAATGGCATGTTGGGCGGCCGACGGGCGGCCGGCCGACGGGGCGATGAAAGGCTCAGCACGATCTTCAGAGTCGGCTTCGAGCTGATCGATGAAGGCGGCGGCCTCGTCGCGGGTGAGAAGACCGGCGGCCTGGCGCTGGGTGAACCCCATGGGGCCTCTTGCGTCGCGGAAGTCGGCGTGGCCGGCTGCCTGTAGAAGCGTTAGGAGTTGCTGTATCTGCTTGGTCGTCGCCGCTGGTCCCGATGCCTGACCGAATGCCATGCGTCCAGTCTGGTCCATGGGTGTGACGGTGCCGACGGTCCCCACGAGGCGATCCTCGTCCACGTCAATTGGAGGACGCGTGCGCCGGATTGGGGGGGAAGCTCAGATTGCGATCGCGCCGGTCAGCGACTGGCGCACCTGTGTTGTGTCGACCTCGTCAGGCGAGGCGATCGTGGCGGTTTAGTTTGGTAAGGGCGTCGAGGTGTTCGTCAGGGGCATCTTCGATAGAGATCACCTTGTTGTCTGCTTTCGGGCTGGACCGAAGTATCTCATCCAGCTTTCGATTGATAACCGTCTGGTCACGGGCATGCAGGTGCTGAATGGTGAACAGCATGACGATCGTCACGATTGAGGTGGTCGATTCCAGGATTATCAGCCAGTAGGACGGGAAGCCGGACACCGCCCCCCACCCGACCCAAGACAGTGCTAGCCCGAGTACGACCCAACCAGCCCAAGAGTGAGAAGCGACCAGGCCGACCTGGTGAAGGTGGCGGCTCGTCCACCGCCGGTGACGTTGGCCAACTGGGTCGACCGCAGGACGTGGCCGGTCTAGCAAGGGGGCTCGCTGAGCCCAGTCGTGTCAGCTTGGGTTTCCATCGGGCCGCTCGATCTGCCACGGTTGGAAGGGGCCTTTTTACGCAGTGCCAACCAGTCCCAACCTACCAGGCGGCTGATGATGTTGGATCGAAGCCGAACCGGCCGGAGCGGTACGGCTAGGACGTAGGCTGTCGGTGTAGACAGGGAGGAGCGGCAGTGACCGGTACGGAGGAAGCACCACGGAGGCGGATCGTTGCCGGTGTTGACGGTTCGGAGTCATCGGTCGCAGCTCTGCACTGGGCGGCGCACCAGGCCGATATGACCGGGGCCACGCTGGAAGCGATAATGACGTGGGAGTGGCCCACCGACTACGGCTGGAGTCCTCCATACCCGGCTGACTACGACCCCGCGTCACAAGCCGAAACGTTCCTCGAGGAGATCGTCGCGAAAGTACAGGAACAGCATCAGGATTTGGTCGTAAGTGGGCGCGTCCTGGAAGGTCACCCGGCGCCGGTCCTGGTGAAGTGCTCCATTGGCGCTGACATGCTCGTCGTCGGCAGCCGCGGCCACGGCGAGTTCGCGGGGATGCTCCTCGGGTCTGTCAGCGAACATTGTGCAACCAACGCCCACTGCCCGGTATTGGTTTTCCGAGACCCGCGATAGTTCTAGGGCGTTAGCAAGCCGCCGGATGCGCCGACCCCATCCTGTGGCTCGGCGCGCTGCTTGCCGGTGGCCGGGTTCGTCTCCACTTCCCCCGGATCTTTCTGTGCGCCTGATTGCAGACCAATGAGGGCCACGACGGCTGCCACCGCCATGATCCCGGCCATGACGTAGAAGACGGTGCGGGAGGCATAGGCGAAGTCGAGCCGGACGAAGTGGGGGATGGACGCTGTACCGCTGACGCCCTGGGCCTGGGAGATCTTCGCTGCGTCAGTCGATGCCGCTCCATGCGACAGTCCTTGGGAGATGAGCGAAGTGGTGATCCGCGAACGCATCTGGGAGACCAGAATGGTGCCGAGGATCGCCAGCCCGAGACTGGCGGCATAGTTCCGGACGGTCTGAGTGATGCCGGTGGCCTCTCCGTAGGAGAGCCGGGACGCTCGATTCACGGCGTCTGTGCTGGCCGGACTGAGCATGAACCCCATGCCTGCACCAGCGAGAATTACGTACCACTCCTGGGATGAGAAGTTGAGTTGGGTGACCTTCCCGGCCCACAGAGCGAACCCCACTGAGGCCAAGGCACAGCCGATCACGACCGGCCGCTTGGCGCCGCGGCGGTCAAGCATGCGCCCGCCGATCTGCGAGGTGACCACGAAGCCGGCGAAGAAGTAGAGGAGGTAGAGGCCGGCCTGCTCTGCCGATTTGCCGAGCGCGATCTGGGCGTACTCGCTAGCGAAGAAGAACACCGGGATGAACACGAGCATGGCGACGCCAAGGACGAGGTTCTCAACTGAGAATGCCCTGATACGAAAGATGTTCACCTGAATGAGCGGTGAGTCGGTGCGCATCTCCACGAAATAGAAGGTGATGAGCAGCACCAAGCCGCCGGCGATACATGCGCCGATCCCGGGGTTGCTCCAACCCCAGATCGTCGACTGTTGGAAACCGAACACGCTCAAGGCCACGCCGCTGGCGATCAGGACCAAACCCCGATAGTCCATGCGAGCAGGCTGGAACGCCGTTGTCGGTTTGGAGATGGCGATCAGCACCAGAGCGATCACGGCGACTGGGATATTCACCCAGAAGATGGCTCGCCAGGTCCACTCGGTGAGATAGCCGCCCAGGACCGGGCCGATCGCCGTCAGGCCCCCGGCGATGCCGAAGAACAGGGCCAGGGCCTTCCCGCGCTCCCGCAGGGCAAAGGTTTGCACCACGATCGCCAACGCGGCCGGGAACATCATCGCTCCGCCGGCCCCTTGGACGACCCGAAACGCGACGATCCACGCTTCGGCTGCGCTTCCCTTCGGAGTGAGGCCGCACATCGCCGAGGCGACAGCGAACACCACTACACCGAGAACGACCATCTTGCGGTGGCCGATGGTGTCACCGAGCCGTCCGCCGAACGCGAAGAGCGCGGCCAGCGACAACAGGTAAGCATTGATCGCCCACTGCACGCCGGTGCTCGTCAGGCCGAGCTCCATCTGAATGTGCGGAGCCGCGATGGACACGATCGTCTGGTCGATGAAGGTCATGGCGACGGCGAAGATCATGGCGGCCAGGACCAGGTTTCTCGAACGGCCGCCTGCAGCAGTTGGGATGGTCATGGAGCCGGCGGTCACTAGAGGTAGCCTCGCAGGTCAGTGGCGGGGGGAAGCTCGGCGGGACGGATGCGCCGTCCGGTGATCTGATCGGCGACGATCCGTATGAAGTGGTCGCGCTTGCCGGGCGCCCACGTGGCCTCGGCACCGACTTCTGCTCGAGAGGCGACCCGATGGTCGCGCTCGACGCTCAGTTCCTGGGCCACGCCCTTGACCATCACGCTCCACCCCGACCGATCGGTCCGGTCAATTTCGTCCACCTCGAACGTGACGTTGGAACGGTGGATGGAATCGAGTTTGGTCCCCACACCGGTGCGGTACAGGATCGTCTGGCCGTCGACGGTGTAGTTGACCGGGAACACCAACGGGTAGTGGCCGACGATCACCGCCACCCGGCCTATCGGTTGGCTGGATAGGAGCTGCCAGCACTCGGTGGCCCCGATCTCGTCCAGGCTGGCGGGCTCGAGGGCTTCGCTGGCAGGTCTTTCCGTTCGCATAGTCATTACTCCTCTCGGCGGCCGCTCTAATGCAGAGGGCTCGATACTCCGTTACCGGGATCTAGAGCAACGACGTCGCTGCCGACTGGGCCCACGAGAGCTCAATTGGAATTGCTGACACGGTAGTACCGCTGCGGACCGGATCGGTTTCCGGTGTGCGACGGAGCCGGATGGGTCATCTTGGGGTCTGGGTGGCCGTAAGGAGTCGGGCGGAATCGATCTTGCCGTCGTTCGACCGCGATGGAGATCCCGACGCGTCGCCTGACTTGTTGTCTCGTACCTCTGCCGGGAGCCCTGGGGGTTGGCGGCCCAGATAACTGACGATTCGGGATGAAGCAGACATAATGCTCCGATGGTGTATGGTGGAAGTTGACCCGGTGACTACCCCAACCGTGTCGGACTCTGCTTAGAACCTTGGGCAGCTTCCGGGAGCGTTGCTCCGGACCCCCGGTGACGCAAGGTTCAGCAGAACTCGAGAGACGCCTGGTCTGGGCAGGACGACCGAATGGTTGTCGCCCCGTACCGGCTCGACGCCTCCCTAACGTGGAAAGAGACCGTCTTGCCCGCTCTTCGTGCCCATCGCGATAGAACCGATCACCGACTGGGCCAAGGGGTCCGGGTGCAGAGATCACGCTTGCTTGTGTCCGTCGTCAGTAACGAATCCGGCCTTGGTGGTAGGCCGTGATCGAGGCGAGGGGACTCACGAAGCGTTACGGGTCAACAGTGGCGGTCGATGAGCTTTCTTTCGAAGTCCTGGCGGGGCGGGTGACTGGGTTCCTCGGCCCCAATGGAGCGGGTAAATCCACGACCCTGCGTATGGTTTTGGGCTTGGATACCCCCACCGGTGGAACGGTGACCATCGACGGTCGCCCATACACGTCCCTTCGCCGCCCGTTGTTCGAGGTCGGGGCCATGCTGGAAGCCAAAGCGGTCCACGAGGGGCGCAGTGCCTACAGCCACTTGCTCTGCTTGGCCCAAAGCAATGGCATTGGACGCCGCCGGGTCGAGGAGGTCCTCGACATCGTCGGGCTGACGAGCGTGGCCAAGAAACGGGCCGGATTGTTCTCGCTTGGCATGGGTCAGCGCCTCGGTATCGGTGCCGCCCTGTTGGGAGACCCGGGAGTGCTGATCTTTGACGAGCCGGTCAACGGTCTTGATCCGGAAGGAATCGTGTGGATCCGCACGCTCATGCAGTCCCTGGCGAGCGAGGGACGGACGGTGTTCGTCTCGAGTCACCTCATGGCCGAGATGGCCTTGACGGCTGACCATGTCATCGTGATCGGCCGGGGACGGCTTTTGGCGGAAGCCAGCGTCGACGAGCTGGTTGGGGGCAGTTCGCAGAACTATGTGCGTGTCCGCTCACCTCAAGACGCCAGGCTGGCCACCTTGGTTAGCGCGAATGGTGGCTCGAGTCGGCCGGAGGCTGACGGCGCGCTCGCGATCACCGGGATCAGCGCATCGGCCATCGGCGATCTGGCAGGCACGAACGGGATCATCCTGCACGAGCTGTCTCCCCAAGAGGTCTCTCTGGAAGAGGTGTACATGGAACTGACCCATGACAGCGTCGAGTACCGCTCCGGCCAGCCGATCGTGGATGCGCCGACGGGAAAGGTGGCCTGAGATGGTTGTGACCCAAATGCCCCTCGAGGGCGCCGTGGCCGCGCGGAAGCCCACCGGGTGGATCGGGCCCGACATTTTGCGGTCGGAGTGGAGCAAGTTGCGGACCGTCCGCTCGACGTACTGGACGCTCTTTGCCGCAGTAGTAGCCATGATCGGGCTCTCTGCGATCCTGTGCGCCATTTATGTCGCCCAGTACGCCCACGTGAGCGCCAGTGACAGGGCCACTTTCGACCCGGTGTCGTTCAGCCTCACGGGGAGCTTTCTCGCCCAGCTCGCCATCGGAGTGTTGGGTGTTCTCGTTATCACGAACGAGTACAGCAGTGGCATGATTCGTGCGACGTTCGCCGCCATACCGCAACGGCTCAGCGTCTTGGCCGCCAAGGCGGCCGTGTTCGCGGGTGTGACACTCGTGGTCACGACCGCAGCGTGTTTCGTTGCTTTCCTGGTCGGCCAGATGATCCTCTCAGCGAAAGGCATCGGTGTCACATTGGGCGCACCCGGCGCGCTGCGCACTGTGCTCGGCACCGGGCTCTACCTCGCTGTCCTTGGGCTGTTGGCTCTTGGATTGGGCACCATCATCCGCAAAACGGCGGGGGCGATTGCGGCTCTGTTCGGTCTGATCTTCGTCCTGCCTGTCATCGCCAGCTTGCTTCCCAGTTCCATGAACTCGATCCAAAGGTTCTTGCCTAGCAACGCCGGCCAAGCCCTGATCGACAACGGTGCCCACCACGGCACGTCGACGGTGGCGCAGCTGTCACCGTGGGCCGGTTTCGGTGTCTTCTGCCTCTACGCCGCCGCCGCCCTCGTCATTGCCGGCTCGACCCTTGTAAGGCGGGACGCCTGAGTCTGGCGGACCCTCCGGTTCGCCTTGGTCAGTTACTTGTGTACGGCGTCAGTTCGTGGGTTGGGCCAACTCCAGTTGACGATCTCAGGGAGGTCTTCGCCGTGGTCGCGGGTCCAGGATCGCGCCGTGAAGCGAGCGTCAGTCATGGTCTGGCGGAGGGTGCCGGCGCGTGGGCCAAGGCCTGGGACCCGGTCGATGACGTCGATGACGAGGTGGTAGCGGTCCAAGTCGTTGAGCATGACCATGTCGAAGGGGGTGGTAGTAGTGCCGTTCTCCTTGTAGCCGCGGACGTGGATGTTGTGGTGGTTGGTGCGCCTGTAGGTGAGACGGTGTATGAGCCACGGGTATCCGTGGAAGGCGAAGATGACCGGCCGGTCGACGGTGAAGATGGCGTCGAACTGTGCGTCGTTGAGGCCGTGCGGGTGTTCGCTGTCAGGGACGAGGCGCATGAGGTCGACGACGTTGACGAATCTCACGGCCAGATCGGGTAACTGTCGTCGGAGGATGTCAGCCGCGGCGAGGGTCTCGAGGGTCGGGACGTCCCCGGCGCAGGCCAGCACCACGTCGGGAAGTTGTCCGACGGTCTCGCTACCGGCCCAGTCCCAGATGCCGATGCCACGGGTGCAGTGGGAAACGGCTTCGTCCATGGACAGATAGTCGAGTTCGGGTTGTTTGCCGGAGACGATCACGTTGACGTAGTTGCGGCTGCGTAGGCAGTGATCGGCGACGGAGAGCAAACAGTTGGTGTCCGGTGGCAGGTAGACCCGGACGATCTCGGGCTTCTTGTTCATGACGACGTCGAGGAAACCAGGGTCCTGGTGGGTCGTGCCGTTGTGATCCTGGCGCCACACGTGCGAGGTGAGCAGGTAGTTGAGCGAAGCGATCGGTGGCCGCCAAGGGACAGCCGATGCGGATTCGAGCCATTTGGAGTGCTGGTTGAACATGGCGTCGACGATGTGCACGAACGCCTCATAGCAGGTGAACAGTCCGTGTCGACCGGTGAGGATGTAGCCCTCGAGCAGTCCCTGGCAGATGTGCTCGGAGAGCACCTCGACGACCCGTCCGTCTGGGGACAGGTGGTCGTCTGAGGGGTCAGTCCGGGCAATCCACTTCCGCCCAGTCACCTCGAACACGGCAGAGAGTCGATTGGAAGCTACCTCGTCGGGGCCGAACAGCAGGAAGTTCTCGGGGTTGTCGACGATGACGTCGCGGAGCCAGCTGCCCAGCACTCGAGTGGCCTCGTGGGACCCGCCCCCGGGCTGGGGGACTGGAACGCGGTAGTCGCGGAAGTCGGGCAACTGGAGATCGCGGACCAGGACGCCTCCGTTGGCCACGGGGTTGGCGCTCATGCGCCGGTCGCCCAGCGGGGGCAGATCCACCAGTTCGGCTACCGGCTGGCCGAACCGGTCGAAGAGTCCTTCCGGGCGGTAAGAGCGCATCCAGGCTTCGAGCGCGCGCCGGTGGTCGTCGTTGTCTCGCGCTGCCGGGATGGGGACCTGATGGGCACGGAAGGTTCCTTCTACCTGCAGGCCGTCCACTATCGGCGGTCCGGTCCAGCCCTTGGGCGAACGCAGGACGATCATCGGCCAACGCGGGTGGGCCGCGTCGCCGTCCTGCCGGGCGCGCTCTTGGATGCCGGCGATGCCGTCCAAGCAGGCGTCTAGAGCGGCGGCCAGGGCTTGGTGACCCTCGGCCGGGTTGGAACCGAGCTCGACGGTGACCACGAGGGGCTCGTAGCCGTAGCCTCGCAACAGATCGACCAGATCGGCCTCCGGGATCCGGGCCAGTAGGGTTGGGTTGGCAATCTTGTAGCCGTTGAGGTGCAGGATTGGCAGCACCGCCCCGTCGCGAAGTGGGCTGAGGAACTTGTTGGCATGCCAGCTCGCCGCCAACGGTCCAGTCTCGGCCTCGCCGTCCCCGACTACGCAGAACACGGTCAAGCGCGGGTGGTCCAAGGCCGCGCCGAAGGCGTGCAACAGCGAGTAGCCGAGTTCGCCGCCCTCGTGGAACGATCCCGGCGTCGGCGGTCCGAGATGGCTCGGTACGCCGCCGGGGAAGGAGAACTGGCGGAAAAACCGGCGCATGCCCTCGCGATCCCGGCTGATGGTCGGATAACGCTCGCTGTAGGTTCCCTCCAGCCAGGCGCAGGCGTTGGGCCCCGGGCCACCGTGCCCTGGACCCATGACGTAGACGGCATCGAGGTCGCGAGCTCGGATCACCCTGTTGGCGTGGGCGTAGATGAAGTTGAGCCCAGGGGTGGTACCCCAGTGACCGAGGAGCCTGGGTTTTACGTCCTCCGGCCGGAGCGCCCGATCCAAGAGGGGATTGTCCATCAGGTAGATCTGGCCGACGGATAGATAGTTAGCGGCCCGCCACCAGGCATCGAGCACTCGTAACTGTTCGGTGTCGAGTGGTCCGGGCGCATCGGAGAGGACGTAGCTGACGGGTGCCACGGTGACCCCTTCGGACCGCAAAAGATCGTCGGCGCCGATGTCGGTTATCGAGGCCGTAGGCGGGTCAAGTTGATCGGTCATGGGGCACGCTGCCTGTTCTGTGGGCTGGGCTGTCGAGGTCGCGGGTTCGAGAAGTCATCGTCACTGCGTGTCCCGTGTGCCGGTTGGGGTGATAGACGTTCCGGCTTTGCCGGCCAGGATGGCGTCGATATCGCTCAGCGCGCCTATGGCGGCCGTGTGGCCAGTGAGCTCGACGAAGTGGCAGGCGGCATCGACTTTGGGGCCCATGGACCCCGACGGGAAGGACAGGGCGCGAAGGTCGGCAGGCGTGGCCTGGTTGATCGGTCGCGCCTGGGTGGTGCCGTAGTCGGTCTCGACGGCGGTGACGTCGGTCAGGAGCAGGAGGATGTCGGCGTCGAGGGCTTCGGCGAGCAGAGCGGTCGTGGTGTCTTTGTCGACGACGGCGTCGACGCCTTCGAGTTCGCCGTGGCGGTTGCGTACGACTGGGGCGCCTCCTCCGCCGGCGCAGATGACCACGGCTCCGGTGTCGAGGAGTTGGCGGATGAGCCGTGTCTCGACCACCCGGAGGGGGGTTGGGGAGGCGACGACGCGGCGCCACCGTCGCCCGTCGGCTTTGACCGTCCAGCCGCGTTCGCTGGCGATGCTACGGGCTTCGGCTTCGGAATAGACGGGGCCGACGAACTTGGTGGGATCGGCGAAGGCGGGATCGGCGACGGAGACAAGAGTCTGCGTGATTAGGCCGGCCACCTCCCGGCCGGGATTGGTGTTTTGCAGGGCCTGAAGGAGCCAGTAGCCGATCATCCCTTGGGTCTCGGCGCCGAGCACGTCGAGGGAGTAGGGACGGGTGAGGGCCGGGTCTGAAGCGCTTTCCAGGGCGAGCAGTCCGACTTGGGGTCCGTTGCCGTGCGTCACGACGAGCTGGTGATGGCGGGCGAGGGGCGCCAGTGCTTCGGCGGCGGTGCGAATGTGGCGTTGTTGGATCAGGGCGTCGGGGGATTCGCCTCGCTCGATCAAGGCGTTGCCGCCTAGGGCGGCCACTATCCGCATCTCAGGGCCGCGGAGGTGCAGAAGGTCGCCGTGAGTCGATCGTCGTCGAGCTGCGGGTGGTCTGGGCGGGGGTCATGGCCACGGCCCGAGGTGCCCAGACGCGTTCCTGCTCACCGTGATGTTCCGGTATCCCGACGATGGCGGCCAGGTCTGAACCATTGATGGTTTCCCGTTCGAGGAGCAGGTCGATGACCCGGTCGAGGGTAGGGAAATGTTCCTGGAGGAGCTTGGTCGCCCTGGTCTCGGCCTCTCTGAGTAGACGGGCCACTTCCTGGTCGATGGTTCGTTGGGTCTCTTCGGCGTAGGGGCGGCCGGCGAAGGGGTTGTCGCGTGTGGGTCCCTCGGGCGCGTACCCGATGGGCCCGACCTCGGTCGAGAATCCCCACTCCCGCACCATGCGGGTGGCTAGATCGGTGGCGCCAGCGAGATCGTTGGATGCGCCGGTTGACGGTTCCCCCAGGACGAGGATCTCCGCCGCCCGGCCACCCAAACGTACGGCGAGCGAATCGGTGAGGTAGCTCTGGGGGTACAGGTGCCGTTCGGACTCAGGCAGCTGCTCGGTCAACCCCAATGAGGCGCCTCGGGGAAGGATGGTTACCTTCGCCACCGGATCAGCGTGTTCGGATAGGACGGCAACGAGGGCGTGACCAGCTTCGTGCACGGCCACGGCGTGTTTCTCTTCGGGCAGCAGAGCGTTCGACGCGTCGCGGCGGCCGATGAGCAGACGATCCCGGGCCAGGTCGAGATCGGCGGCGGTGATGACATCTCGGTGATCTCGGACCGCGTTTATAGCGGCCTCGTTGAGCAGGTTGGCCAGATCGGCGCCCGAGAAGCCGGGGGTGCCTCGCGACACGGCGTTTAGGTCGACGTCGGGCCCGCGCTTCTTCCCGCGACCGTGGATGGCGAGGATCGCCGTTCGTTCCTGTTGGTTGGGTAGCGGTATTTCGACCGTCCGGTCGAAGCGGCCCGGTCGCAACAGCGCCTCGTCGAGGATCTCCGCTCGGTTGGTGGCGGCCATGACCACCACGTTTGCACCAGGTTCGAAGCCGTCCATGTCCGACAACAACTGATTGAGTGTCTGCTCGCGCTCGTCGTTGGAGCCGAATCCTCCGGGCCCACGTCGACCTCCGATGGCGTCTATCTCGTCGATGAAGATGATCGCCGGGGCTCGCTTGCGAGCGTCGATGAAAAGATCCCGAACCCTCGACGCGCCGACACCGACGAACATCTCGACGAAGCTCGAACCGGACAGGGCGAAAAACGGTACGCCGGCCTCGCCGGCGACGGCCCGGGCCAAAAGCGTCTTGCCAGTCCCTGGCGGGCCAACCATCAGCACGCCCTTCGGGCCCTTCGCCCCTGCAGCCGCGTACCGCTGCGGATGTTTCAGGAAGTCCACGACCTCCATGACCTCAGCCTTCGAGCCCTCGTAGCCGGCAATGTCGGAGAAGCGGGTAGAAGGCCGCTCTTCGTCGTAGACCTTGGCCTTCGAGCGACCCATGCTCATGATCCCGCCCAGGCCCCCAGCCATCTGCTTGCGGGCACGGCGACCGATCCACACGAACACGCCGATGAACAGGACGAGTGGCAGCACCAGTTCGAGCACACTAAGTATCGAAGTAGTGCTCGGGACGGTGCCCGTCACCTGCACCTTGTGCTCGAGCAGCAGGGGCGACAAGGTGGGTGCGTCGAGTGCGATCGGTATCCGCGAGCTGTAGCTCGCCCCGCTATCCAGCTTGCCGGTCACCGCGCCCGTCGAGCTGATCCGGGCGGTCGATACCTTGTTGGCCGTCACCTCGTTTACGAAATCGGTGTAGCTGAACTTCTGGGTGGACGACTTGGCGCCGGGATAGAACAGCGCAAAGGCCACCAGCAGGATCGCGATCGGCAGCATCCACCCGAGCCAGCGCGGTGTCGGAGGCCGCGTGGGCACCGGAACGGGGTCCTTCGATGGCCCCGGCCGCGCCGAGGTCGTACTGTGCCAGACGCTCATGAGCGTGTTATTCCTGCATGGAATGCCGACCGATTGATGTCCAGGCGGTGGTTCGGGCCGGTGTTTGGGGTCTCCATGGTTTGGTTCTTTCCTCGACTGGGATCAGCGTCGCCTCAGCCTTGACGGAGCTCAGCGCCGGGCCAGGCGGCGACCGCTGTCGCTGGCAGGTGGCGTGTAGTTCTGCTCGAAGTGGTGATACAGGGCCGACTCGTCAGCTTGCGAGAGTTCCTCGCCGTGCATCTCTATGTCGGGCGCAGACCGAACGCGCTCCTTGGTGACGGTGGCCTTCAGGTCGTCGGGACCGATCCGGATCCCGCTCAAAGGCACGAACGTCAGGTGGCGACCTGAGAAGAGTCCTTCCTTGACGGTGGCGAACTGCGGGATATCGGTCTCCACGTCGACGTAGACGTCTTGCAATTTGCCGATCTTCTCGCCGTTGCAGTCGATGAGCACTTTGCCGTGCCATTCGGCAACACTCCACTTGGCCTGGTCCGGCTCATCGGTCATGTTGGCTTCCTCTTCAGTGATGTTCGTTTCCTCTTCCGTCATGTCGGCATCCTTTTCTGTGGGCGTTCCGTCCACTGACTTATTACCCGTAGGCGCGGTGCCTCCCGGCTGTCATGTCGCGTTCCAAGGCGAGCTTCACCGGCCGAACGAAGAGGAGCAAGGCGACCAGCCACGAAAGAGACGTTGCGAATCCCGGTCCGGCGCAGGGCAGAGCCAGCAGAATCGCCCGGGCTCAGTGGTGACGTCGTGCCCGCCTTATCGGAGGTTCCCTTGGCCGGAGGAATGGCGTCACATCGGCGACGCTTCGTGACTTTCATTGGGGGACCTCCCTGGTCGGTAAGCGCATTCGCATGATGCGCTACCAGGGTCTGGAGCAACGCTTCCCGGGAGGGTGCCGACGCCAGTGGCAGAGTCCAACACGGTGCGGGTACGCGATCCGTGTCAATCCTTATTCTACACCGTGCCTTGCGGGTATGCACACCAACCGAATGGGTCCGCCGACCCCCTCGAACGGAGGTTTATTTGCCGGTCCGCCGGCGCGGGAATTCAGAGACAGGAAACGCCGCCGACGATGCAGTTGGAGTTCCCACCCGGAACCCCCGATCTGACCCCGTGATGCGCGGAGGCTACGTCCTAGGGGGAGCACCCTGACGCGGTCCACCCGCCGACTACCTGTCCGTTGCACGCAGCTTGAACTGGGCGCCCGCGGGATCCGCCACAGAGGCCAGTCGGCCATAAGGCGTTTGCTCGACGCCCATCACGATCGAGCCCCCGAGGGCCTCGACCTGGGCCACTGCGGCGTCTATGTCGTCGACCTCCCAGTAGATCGACCAGTGCGAGGGCACGCCGTCCGGCAGGAACCCTGAGGCGTCCATGATCCCCGCCAACTCGCCATCGCCGTCTGGTTCGCGCATCGTGGTGTAGCGAAACTCGTCGCTGTCGCCGACCGTGTTGGTTTCCCACCGGAACACCTTCCGGTAGAAGGCGACGGCGGCGGAATGGTCGCGGGTTTGCAACTCGAACCAACTCGGCGCGCCGTGCTCGTTTAGGACAGTGAAACCCGGGAAAGTGCCGGGCTCCCAAGTGCCGAGGTGGGCGCCCGTAGGATCGACGAGCACGGCCTGGGTCCCGAGGTCGGCGACGGCCATGTCGGCTTGGATCACCTGACTAAGTTCGGCCGCCGCCACCTCGAGGGTCTTGGCGATGTCGTCGGTGTCAAGGTAGATCTTCCACGTGTCGTTGGCCGGAGTGTCGTCCGTGGGTCCCATGGCGCCGGCTGTCGGGATCCCGTTCCGTGTGAACATGGAGTAGCCACCGAATTCCGGGCTGGGCTCTTGGGCCTCCCAGCCGAAGAGGGCGCTGTAGAACTTGCGGCTTCCTTCGACGTCTGAGGTCCACAGGTCGGCCCAACATGGCGATCCGAGGGGGGCAGTGTTTCGGGTGGGCATGGCTGCTCCTTTGGTTCGAGGGACATTCAACAGTTTGGACGTGCCCGGGGCACTGAAGTCATCGATTCGGGGTCGATTCGGGCGGCATCCCCAGGAGCGTACGGCGCCATCCATGACGGCTCCATGACAATCGGACGGCAGTTGACGGACGCCGCGGACCCTTGGCGGCCGAGCGAAAGGGTCGGGCTACCGAGTAGCCTGGTCGGGACAACTGAATATGCCGTTTGAACCGGAGCGGGAGAGAACCGGCCGATTGTGGTCGGGGCGCCGAAGGAGCAACTCTCCCCAGAATCTCTCAGGCCACAGCGACCGCTTCGGCGAGGCACCTCTGACGAGTCGGGGCTGATCGCGGTCCCGCACCGACGGTGCAAGCCGCCCTTGTGCGGCGAACCTCTCAGGTACCCAAGACAGAGTGGGGAGGCCACCGAAGCGGGCGCGACGCGCCAGCACGACCAAGGAGCCTCCCGTAGTGACGCCATCCGATCTCCCAATGTTCGATCTGTTCGAGCAAGCCGGGTTTGTCGATCGCCACATCGGCACCACGGCTGCTGACCGATCGAAAATGCTCGGAGTGGTCGGCTACCGAGGTCTGGACGAGCTGATCGACGCAGCCATTCCGGCTGGCATCCGCGACGAAGCCAAGTCCAGCCTGCCTCCACCTGCGAGCGAGTTCGAAGTGATGGCGGAGCTGCGAGCTCTTGCTGATCGCAACGAGCCCGGCGAGCCCATGATCGGGCTCGGCTACGCCGGTACGATCACTCCGGGGGTCATCCGTCGCAACGTGCTCGAGGACCCGGCTTGGTACACGGCGTACACCCCGTATCAGCCGGAGATCAGCCAGGGTCGCCTGGAGGCGCTCCTCAACTTCCAGACCATGATCGGCGACTTGACCGGGTTGCCGATGGCCAACGCCTCGCTCCTAGATGAGTCGACGGCCGTGGCGGAGGCGGTGGCGGTGATGAAACGGGCCGGTCGGTCCGGGTCGTCGGTGCTGCTCCTCGACGAGGACGTCCTGCCCCAAACCATCGCCGTGCTACGGACCCGCGCCGAAGCGGTCGGCATCGACATCGAGCTCGCTGACTTCTCGCTGGGCCTGCCGGAAGGAGACTTCTTCGGTGTGGTCCTGCAATATCCGGGAGCGTCGGGGGTGGTCCGAGATTGGGCCCCGCTCGTGCAACAGGTTCACGACCGAGGCGCCATGGTTGCCGTCGCGGCCGATCTATTAGCGCTGGTCCTCCTGGCCGCCCCCGGAGCGTGGGGTGCGGATGTGGTCGTGGGCTCCACGCAACGGTTTGGTGTTCCGCTCGGCTACGGCGGACCGCACGCCGGATTCATCGCCGTCCGTTCGGGGCTCGAACGGTCGCTGCCCGGCCGGATCGTCAGCGTGTCGGTCGACGCAGCCGGCCAACCCGCCTACCGCCTGGCCCTGCAAACCCGCGAACAGCACATACGCAGAGACAAGGCCACGTCCAACATCTGTACCGCGCAGGTGCTGCTGGCGGTCGTGGCCTCGATGTACGGCGTCTACCATGGCCCCGAAGGGCTGCGATCGATCGCCCGTCGAGTTCACGGCGCGGCCCGTTGTGTCGCTGCTTCACTGCGAGCCGGCGGGATCGACGTAGTCCACGCCGACTTCTTCGACACTGTCACGGCCCGCGTCCCGGGCCGGGCCTGGGCGGTAGTGGCGGCCGCAGCTGCTACCGGAGTACACCTTCGCGTCGTCGATGACGATCACGTCGGAGTGACCTGCTCCGAGACGACTACCGCGTCTCACGTGGCATCCGTCGTCGAAGCATTCGGTGTCGACCTCGCTTCCGATGACGACCCGCGGGCCTTGGCGTGTTCGGTCCCGCTGGTGCGAGGCGATGACTTCCTGGCCCATCCGGTTTTCCACCAACACCACTCTGAGACCGCGATGCTCCGCTATCTGCGGCGACTTTCGGACCGGGACTACGCCCTCGATCGCGGGATGATCCCCCTCGGCTCGTGCACGATGAAGCTCAACGCCACGACCGAGATGGAGCCCATCAGCTTTCCCGGCTTCGCGAATGTTCACCCATTTGCGCCTGCGGCTACAACCCGAGGCTACGAGGAGCTGATTTCTCAGCTCGAAACCTGGCTGGCCGAGCTAACTGGTTATGCAGCGGTGTCGGTGCAGCCGAACGCCGGCAGCCAGGGTGAGCTGGCCGGACTCCTCGCGATCCGCGCTTATCACCGCTCCCGCGGCGACGACCATCGAAACGTGTGCCTCATTCCGTCCAGCGCCCATGGGACCAACGCCGCCTCAGCCGTGATGGCCGGAATGCGCGTGGCGGTGGTTGCCGGTCTGGACGACGGAACGGTCGACATCGCCGACTTACGCACCAAATGCGAAGAGCACAGCGACCACCTCGCCGCGGTCATGGTTACCTATCCATCGACCCACGGCGTGTACGAAGAGGGAATCACGGAACTGTGTGAGATCGTGCACGAGCACGGCGGCCAGGTGTACGTGGATGGGGCCAACTTGAACGCCCTGGTCGGCCTGGTCGCCCCGGGAGAGTTCGGCGGAGACGTGTCCCATCTCAACCTGCACAAGACGTTCTGCATCCCCCACGGAGGCGGCGGTCCCGGTGTGGGACCGGTGGCGGTGGCCACCCACCTGGTCCCGTTCCTGCCATCCCATCCGCTCCACCCTGATCCGGCTCGGCGGGAAGGGATCGGACCCGTGAGTGCTGCACCCTACGGCAGCGCCGGCATCCTGCCCATCAGCTGGGCCTACCTGCGCCTGATGGGGTTCGAGGGTCTGGTGGCGGCGACGAAGGCCGCGGTGCTCGCGGCCAACTACGTGGCGGCTCGGTTGGCTCCACATTTCCCCGTTCTGTACACAGGCGCTCATGGCCTGGTCGCGCACGAGTGCATCCTCGACCTTCGGGCCATTACCAAGGCCACGGGAATCACCGTCGAGGACGTGGCCAAGCGGCTCATCGACTACGGCTTCCACGCCCCGACGATGAGCTTTCCGGTGCCGGGAACGTTCATGGTCGAGCCCACGGAGTCTGAGAACCTGGCCGAGCTCGATCGCTTCTGCGAAGCCATGATCGCGATTCGGCGCGAAATCGACGAGGTCGGATCCGGGAAGATCGCTCCCGCGGACAGTGCCCTACGCCACGCACCACATACCTCCTTGGCTCTGGCCGGAACGTGGGATCGCGTCTACAGCCGAGCCGAAGCCGTCTTCCCGGCCGGGCCCACGGCCGATAAGTACTGGCCGCCGGTGGCGCGCATCGACCAGGCTCACGGTGACCGGAACCTCATGTGTTCCTGCCCGCCGCCGGAAGCGTTCGCGGTAACGGCGATTCACACTTCCGTGTAGGCGGCGTCGTGACTGTCGGCCACCGCTGGCCAGACGGTTACGGAGTCGGGCTTGAAGCTGATTCGGCAAAGGTCACCCGTGGAGGCGTCCACCGTCTCGACGGTGCGAACCCGGAGTTGTGGCCCGTCAACCAAACGGACGGTGATCGTGGTCACGGCCCCGAGGTCGACGACGTCGAGCACGGCCGCGGGATAGCCACCACCGTCGTTGGTCAGCGCCACGTGCTCCGGACGAACGCACCACAAAACGTCCATGCCGGGCGGGATCCCGCGGGTCTCGGCCGAGATGAGCAGGGGGCCCACGGCGATCGACTCGGCCGACGCGATGGTTCCATGCATCAAATTCTGGATGCCCAGGAGTCGGGCCACGCGAGGCGACGCCGGACGACGGTAGACGTCTTGCCTGTTGCCAGCTTGAAGCAGCTTGCCGTCCGCGACGACGAGGATCTCGTCCGCCAGCAGATTCGCCTCCTCGGGATCGTGGGTCACCAGGACGGTCGAAAGCCCAGACTCACGTTGGAGCCGGCGCAGCTCCTGGCGCAGGTCCTCGCGCACCGGGGCGTCGAGGCTGGAGAAGGGCTCGTCCAGAAGCAACAGCCGGGGTTGCCGGCTGAGCGCTTGGGCCAGGCTCACACGCTGGCGCTGGCCTCCGGAGAGCTGATGGGGCAAGCGGTCTTGGAAGCCCGTCAGGTGCAGAGTGCGAAGCCACCACGCGGCCACCTGCCCGTCGGCGTCGGTCCCGAACAGCAGCTGTTTCCAGACGGTGAGCCCTGGAAAGAGTCCGAGACCTTGGGGGACGTAGCCGATGTGCCGATCCTCCGTCAGGACGGTACCCATCGATTCGTCGTTGTATGAGACCGGGCCCACGCCCGGGCCCAGAAGGCCGGCGAGGGACTTGAGGGTCAGAGACTTGCCGGATCCCGATGGCCCGAGGATGGCGAGGCGGTGGCTGGTGGCCCGATGGGCCAGGCGCAGGTGGAACGTACCCACGGTCACGTCGAGGTCGAAGTTCACGGTGGTCGGCTCCCCCGGGTTGGGCGGGCGGGGGACGGGCTGGTCGATGCGTTTGGCGCGAGCCGCCGGCAGCCGGAGCCTGCTGATGGTCACTACACCGGCCGCGGCAACCAGGGCCAACGCCGTCGGCGCCTGTGTGTCAGGGATGCCGGTCCCCGAGAACTGGACGTAAGTGAACACGGGCAGGGAGTAGGGGTGGTACGCGATCAGGACCGTTGCGCCGTACTCGCCGAAGGCCCGTAGCCAGGTCAGTAAAAGTCCGGCTCGGATGCCGGGAGCGGCGACCGGCAGGTTTACCCGCCAGAACCGGGCCAGGGGGCGCTTTCCGAGAGAGGCGGCCAGATCGTCCAGTGCGGGGTCGACGGTCGCGAAGGCGGAGCGCGCCGCGATGACGAGGAATGGCGAAGCCACGAAGGTTTGGGCGAGGACGATACCGGCGACCGACCCCGTCAGCCGGCCGTCGAAGAAGCGACCGACCGTGGTGTAAGGACCGACCATATAGATGAGCACGATGCCGGCCATCACCGGTGGGAGGGCCAGCGGCAGCACCACGATCACTCCGATCGCAGCTGCGATACGACCGCGCGAGCGCGCCAGCCGATAGGCCAGGGGTATGCCAAACACGGCGATGAGGAAGGTCGAGATGGTGGCGCTCTCAACCGAGGTCCGGAGCGCGCTCCAGAGGCCAGGTGTTCCGAAGCCGGTTTCCTGCGCCTTCGCCAACCGGATCACGAAGGCGATCAGCGGCAGGGCGAGATAGACGGCTAACAGCCCGCCCAACCAGCTGAGCGGGCTGCGCGCCGTCCGCGTGGTCACTGACCTGACAGTACCGCCTGCAAGTTGGTCGGCACCGTGCCGCTAACGATCGGAGGTGTCGTCAAAGCGAGCCCTTGCGCCCGGAGAAGTGCGGCTCCGGCGGGGCCGAGCAGGTAGGCAACGAAGGCGGCGGCCCCGGCCGAGTGCGGAGCGTTGTTGATCACGGTGATGGTGTACACCGCTTCCAGTACCGGGCCCGGGATGGAAACGGTCTTGATGTTGGACGCGGCCGCCTCGACTCCATAGAAGAACCCGGCGTCGAGCTGTCCGGCTTGCAGTCGTCCGACGAGGGTGTTCTCTGGGAAGACGTTGGAAGACTCCGTCCCCAGCTGCCTGAGTGCGGGCAGATTGTGCGCGGTCGCCGCGTCGTCGAGGGCGCTGACGGCGAGCACGCCCTTCGGGTCGGTCGCGGGGTCAGTGCGCCCCAGCAGGAAGCCGGGTTGGGTTACGACGTCGTACCAGGGCTCGGTCTGAAGGTCGTGGGCGAACCTGCTGTTCGGGTTGTACCCGATCACGAGTGGGGAGGTTGCGAACTTCGCGTACCAGGAGACCCAGTTCCCATTGGATGCTCCCTCGAGGCCGACATCTTTAGAGGGATTGGCGCTGATATAGACGTCGCCTTGCTGGGTCTTGCCCTTGATCTCGTTGGCGAGAGAGCCCGAGTCGCCGGAGTACCCCGTAAACGTGTAGCCGGTCGCGGTATTGAAGGCTGGGCCGACGTCCTTGGTCATCAGATCCACTAGGGAGCCAGCATAGAGAACGTCGACCGGGCCGGAACCCTGGGCCGAGGTGGGAGTCGGAATCGTGGTGGCGGACGACGAGGGGGTCGCCTTGCTCGAGCTCCCACATCCGGCAGCCAGCAGGGCCAGGCCTGCGAAGACGCAAGTACGACGAAGGTTTCTCCGGACCGGGACCGTGCCCGGTTGGGAACAGCGCGACGATGTCATGAATTCAACCCTAGCCCGAATCACTAGTCCGATTTCGACTAGTCAGCGGTGGGGCTCACCGGGTCATTGCCTCGCCCGTCGCCTCTCTTGCTGTGCAGACCAGCCCGGTAGGATCGACAGGAAATGAAAGCTCTTCGCCGGACGCTGGTCGCCCTCGGGGTAACGGTGATCGTCGCCGGTGTCGTACGCCTGCGAGGCACCGGAGGGACCCCGCCCCAACGTGGGGGTTGGCGGGAGCTACCCGCAGACGAGCTCGACTGATCGGCCTTGCTTTGAAGGCGACCGTCGTGGGGCTGGGAGCAGTGGGCCGGCAGGCGGTCAATAGTCTCATCGAGGAAGCCACGTTCGACTCCGTGACGCTGGTGCATCGCGATCCGCGCCGGATCGGGTCTCTGATCCAAGGCTGGGGTGACCGGGTGGAGGTCCACCGCGGCTCGGCGTCCGACCTTCCCGAAGCCGACGTCACCGTCGTCGCGTTGGCTTCCGGCCAGCTCCGCGCCGCATCGGTCGCGCTGGCCAACGGTAGCCACGTCGTGTGCGCCACCGACGATCCCGCCGAGGTCCGAGCCCTGCTCGGCCTCGATGGCAAGGCCCGAGGCGAAGGTGTCAGCGTCGCGGTAGGGACCGTCATGGCGCCGGGTCTCAGTTGCGTTCTGGCCGCACACTTGCGGGGTCACCTCGAGAGGGTGGACGAAATCCACGTCGCGAGCGTTGGCACCGGCGGCCCGGCCTGCGCCCGCCGTCACCATTCGGCCTTTGCTGCCATCGCCGTGGATTGGGAGGACGGCGAGTGGAGGCGGCGGCCAGGTGGATCGGGCCGTGAACTGGTCTGGTTTCCTGAGCCGGTGGGCGGAGCCGACTGCTACCGGGCCGCGCTGGCTGATCCCTTCCTTCTGGTTCCGGCTTTTCCTGGCTGCCGTCGGGTGACGTCCAGGCTCGAAGCGACGCGTCGAGATCGGTTGACGTCCTGGCTTCCGATGCTCCGTTCCCCCCACCCCGAAGGTTTGCTTGGTGCGGTGCGAGTCGAGGTGCGGGGCTGGATGGCCGGCCGAGCCGAGACCGAGATTCTCGGCGCCGCCATACGACCGGCGGTGGCGGCCGGCGCCGTGACCGCCCGGGCTGCTATCTGGGCCGCCACCGGCCGGCTGGCTCGGAGTGGATCGGGGGGCCTGGCCGAGCTGGTGCCCGCCCCGGGGAAGTTTCTCCGAGAGCTGGCGGGCGACGGCATAGCCGTCTCCTCGTTCGGAGGTTAGGAAGATGCGCCGGGCGCCGGAGATTCCGCCGGCTGAAGCGGCCTCTAGGGTCGCCGGAAGCGCTGGGTCCAGCGGACCCGCCAGTCCAGCGGATCGGTCCGCGGCATCACGGCCAGAGTGCGGTTGAGCAGCGTGAGGGTCGCAGTCGCGCCCCAATCGTCGATGACGCCGTGAAGGTGGGCGGCCACGATGTTTCTCGCCGCCTCGATGATGCTCCGGTCACCACCGGCGGCGGTCGACAAGACGTCCACGGCACCGTCCGTAGCGCCCGAGCTGGATAGCTCGGCGGCCCGGGCGGCGATGGCTTCAGCTGTCGCTATCGTCATTGGGCGGCATGCTACTCAGCGGCTGGTAGTGGTCCACTTCCGGGGTGCCGTCGAAATGAGGTCCGATCAGGGCGCGCCACTTGGCGAAGCTCGCCGACTGGCGGAATCCGACGAGGTGATCGTCGATCGTCTGCCACTCGACCAGCAGGAGGTAGCGCGACGGGTGCTCGACGCCCCGATGCAGCTGGATCCGTAGGCATCCGGGGCTCGATGCCAGCACCGTTTTTGCCTGCGCATAGTCCGCTTCGAAGGCGCTCTCCGCGCCGGGGGTCACGTTGATCAGGGCGTGTTCGAGGAACATCGGAGCTCTTTCTTTGGATTCGGTCGGTCAAGACTCTCCATCTGGGCATGCTGCCGGCCGGTCTCGGCTAGGCCGCAGTGGCCACCGCAAAGATGCGGCTGAACGGAAACACGGTGCGGCCTTGGTCGTCGCGCTGGTAAGCGGAGCGCAGGGCTGCAGCGTAGGACGTGAGGAAGTCATCGGTGTCGGCAGGTGACCCGAACCGCTCGAGGGCGGCCAGGAAGGGCCGCAGCGCCGTCCCCCGTACCCACTGGAGCACAGCATCGGGTCCTTGGAGTACGTGCAGATAGGTCGTCTCCCAGACGTCCACCACGGCGCCCGTGTCCAGCAGCGCCCTCAAATACGACTGCGGTCGCAAGACCGCGGCTGAGCGGATGGCGGACTGGAGTAGGTCGCTCCACCTGTCAGAGGTGGCCAGCTCGTGCAGCAGGGTGTGGCTCGGCTCGTCGAAGTTGTTGGGTACCTGGAATGCGAATGTCCCGCCGGGCGTCAGGGACTCGATAAACCTCGGAAACAGACTGACGTGGCCCTCCACCCACTGAAAGGTGGCGCAGGAGAGAAGTACGTCGACCGGCTGTTCGGGTTGCCAGTCCCGGATGTCCTGCTTTCGGAACTCGAGCCGACCTGGGACTTCGAGCGCTTTGGCCCGAGCGATCATGTCTGCCGAGCTGTCAACTCCGACGATGCGCGCTTCGGGCCAGCGGTCTAACAGTTGGACGGTCGTGTTGCCCGGACCGCAACCCAGGTCGACGACCTCCGTCGGCCCAGTTCGTGTAATTCGCGCCAGGAGGTCGACGAAAGGCCGGCGCCTTTCGTCCTCGAACTCGAGGTATTGGTCGGGGTCCCAGTGGGCTGCGACCCCGGCGGTTGGATCAGGTTCCCGGTGCGCCGTAATAGCCGACCACGTCGCCGATGGCCTCCACGGTCCCCATGTTGTTGTAAATGTCGTTCTGGCCACCCGAGCCGATCTTCACCGTGGCCAGGTTCGCCACCGTCTCGCCTTTCGTGAAATTGAGGTTGGAAACCACTGGCCTGGTCTCGCCTGCTGGGTACACGGTGAGGTACCCGCCGATGGTCCCGGCCGTGACGGTGGTATTGAGGACTACCGCGGACGGGCCGTCCGAGTTACCGATGGTCCCGCTGGGGCCGACCAGGACGCCACCTTGCCCGACCACGTTGGCGGCGTCCGTCCCGCCGCTGCCGATCGGAGCGTCGAACCCTCCGACGTTCACCCGCGTGTCAAGGATCCGATGGTCGACCAGCGGAAAGAACCGTGCCCCCGAAGGGTCGCCGGCAGCTGTGAAGTAGCCCTCCAAGTCGACGATGGCGTCGGTCGACCCCATGTTGTTGTAGAGGTCGATACTGCCCCCGGACCCGAGCTCGACGATGGCCAGGTTGGCGACCGTTTCGAGCTTCGCGAAGTTGAGGTTGGAAACGACTGGCGTCGGCTCTCCTTCTGGGTACACGGTGAGGTATCCGCCCGTGGTTCCATTGGTGACCGTCACGTTGACTACGACTCCCGTCGCCGTGCTGGGCACTGCGTTGTTTCCGGTGACTTGAAGGGGTTCGATCCCGGCGCTTCCGATCGGGTGCTCTGGTGCGCCCAAGCCGATCCGGGTGTCGAGGATGCGGACCGGGGGCAGCGATACGAAGGTGCTGCCTGCTGCCCCTGTTCCGTCCACGTAGTAACCCGCCAGGTCAGCCACGAGGTCAATGCTGCCGAGGTTGTTGTAGAAGCTGATGTCGCCGCCGGCCCCGACCTTGACCGTGACCAGGTTTGGCACCGTCTGGTTCCTAGAGAAGTTGATGTTGGAAGTGACAGGTTTCACCTGGCCGGTGGGCCACACCGTCAGGTACGACCCCGCGCTCGCGTTCACCACCGTGGTATTTATGACCACAGCGGCCACTCCCGTGGCGGGGACCCCGGTGACCCCGCCCGTCCCGGTGACCTTGAAGGTCAGGGTCTGGGCCGCGCCGATCGGGTGTTGCGGTGCGCCCAAGCCGATCCGGGTGTCGAGGACGCGCGTCGGCGGCACGCTCACATAGGTCCCGAAACCGGTCGTAGGCGGGGGCGCGTCGGAGACGGCAGCTCCGGCGTTGAGCATCCCCTGGCCGTACTCGATGTCGGTGCCGCCCGGGCCGAGATCGGTGGCAGTGGAAATGATCAGTTCACTGACCTGGGTAGGGGTGAGGCTGGGGTTGACCGACCAGATCAGGGCGGCCGTTGCTGCCGCTTGGGGCGCAGCAAAGCTGGTGCCCGCTCCGGTCGTCGTGAGGGGGCTTCCTCCGGCGTTCAGGAGCGGTATGTCGTTGGCAGTGATTTCCTCCTCGCTCGCGAGGTCGAAGTCGGCGCTGCCGCCGGGCGCGACCAAAGAGGCGTCGCCCACGTTGGAGTAAGCGGCCCGGTAGCCCTCGCGCCCCGTCGCACCTACGGAGATCACGTTGGGATCAGAGGCCGGGTAGACTGGGGCGTCGTCGTACTGGTTGTCGCTAGGAGTGGGGTCAAAGCCGATGCTCAGGGCGTCGTTGCCTGCAGCCGCCACGACGAGGATCCCGGCGGCTTGGGCGGCCTGGATTGCGTCTCCGACAGCGGTGTCGGTGTCGGGGCAGGTGCCGCCCAAGCTGAGGTTGATGATCCTGACCGGATCGGTCGGGTGGGCGGCCGTGTTGGCGGCCCAGGCGATACCGGCGGCGATTTGGGCCGAGACCGTGTCGTCGTCGAAGTCGACTTTGATCGGCATCACATCGGTGTGCCAGCCGAGAGAGGCCAACCCTTGGTCGTTGTCGGTCACTGCCGCGATCACGCCTGCGACCGCCGTCCCGTGCCCGGAGTCGGTCTGGCCGGTGTCGGTGTTGCCCGTCTCTGTGGTGCCGGGTCCCATGGGTAGACCGGTGACTTCATCAAAGCCGTCGACCAGGTTGGCGGCCAGATCGGTCTGGGTGTAGTCGGCGCCGGTGTCGATGTCGGCGACCACGAGGTTATTCCCGGTCGTGACCGACCATGCTCCCGGGGCGTTGATCACCGGCAAGTTCCACTGTGACGAGTAGTCGGTGTCATCGGGTGGAGTGGTAGTCCCCGCCTCCGCGGTACCGATGCTTTCCGTCGTGTACTTCTCGCTCGGGGTGATGTGCGAGGGGAGTCCGGCAGCGGTCAGCACCCGTCCGGCTGCCGATGGATCACCGTTGAAGGACAATACGCCTTCGCCGTAATCGTGCACGTGCGAAAAGCCGGCTTTCCTGAGCGCCGCGACGGCGAGGGTGGAGTCGTGCGGGTCGGACGTCGTCGCCACTTGTGGAGCGTTGACCGATGAGGCGTCGCAGTCTCCGGGTTCGGGGCCAGGAATCGAGTCGAGGACACCCCCAGTGAGCGGACCGTCTATCGACGTCGAGCTGGGGACATCCGCGCCATTGCCGGTCGTCGTCTCTTCGGAGCGGCTCTGAAGGAAGCCGTTCCAAGCGAGCGACGGGCTGTCGCCGATGGCGCTCCACGGAAAGCTGATGGCCACGCTGTCGGCGGTTATGGTCACCGATGGCGTCACTGGCGACAGGACGTCGCAGTCGGAGTCCGACTGATAGACGCTTGCGACGAACTGACCGGGGGTCGACGATTGCGCCACGTATCCCAGGTACTCATCGCCGGAACCGTCGCACTCGTCAGTGAAATCCCCGTTTGTGTCGATCCCGATCTCCCAAGCCCCCAGGGAGTTCTGGACCCAGTGGTCGGCGGTCTGGACTTCGAACGTCCACTCTTGCTGGGAGCAGTTGTAGAACGCCCCGTATGAAATTGGATCGAACGTGCCCCCGACAGGCGCCATGGAACGGGAGTCGCCGTAGCAGGCGGGGCTTAAGTTGCTCAGCGGCGCCACGTTGGACGGTCGCACCGTTGTCCGGACCTCGGCTGCCAGCTTCTTGATGTCGAGTCGAAGCGGTCGCATGGTCTTGCTTGTGCGTGCCGACACGCCGACACCCGAAGCCGCGAAGGTGGCTCCGGCTTGTGAGTTGGTGATCAGTTGAGTACCGATCAAAGAGAGGCCCACTGTTGCAAGCACTCCAGCCGCCCTTCGGCCTTGATTGCCCATCCGAGCCTCCTTTAGCCGCCTAGCCCACCCTGGTCGGAGCGATTCTAGGACCAGGCCGCCCGCCGGCGGGGATCCTGGGTCATTCCGGCAACGATTTTGGCGAGCATGGGATCGCGGTCGGCCCGACGGCGCACCTTGGTCCGCCAACTGCAGCAACAACTCGATTGGGCGGGCGGGGTTGCCGTAGCAGGTCGAGATCTCGCCCCCGGCTAACATTGCTGGCTCGGCCCGCCGAAACGGTCAGAGAGTTGGTTTCCTCCAACTTTTGTGTCCGCCGACCCGGGGACGTAGCTCAGTTGGCAGAGCACCTGCTTTGCAAGCAGGGGGTCGTCGGTTCGAGTCCGATCGTCTCCACGGAGGTTGATCTGCGGCGCTTGCCGGCCGTTGTGACGGTCGGACCTTTACTAGGTTCGGGTCGCATCAGCACCGACGCACTTATACGGGTCCACCGCCGGTCCGGGCTTGGCTGAAACGCAAGAGCCTCTGCTACTTTCGCAGTGGTGGAGTGGCGGCAGCGCGTCAAGCGGCTGATGAGTGAGGCCTCGCGTCGTGACGAGACCGGCGAAAGAACCGAACCCGTCGGCGGTCTGAGCGCGCTCGACCGCTACCGGTTCGACCTTGCGGGCTACCTCGTGTTCGAGGAGGTCTTGGATCGCCCAACGGTCGAACGGCTGCGGTCCGTGATCGATTCCCGGGGCCTACCACCGGCCGGCGAAACGATCCAGAGGCAGCGGTTCGGACAGGCGGGGCAAATGTTGGACTGGGACCCGGGGTTCTGCGATCTGATCGATCACCCGCTGGCGCTGGCGCTGATCGGAGAGCTCATCGGACCCTACGTTCGCCTGGACCACGCCTACGGGATCACCATGGATCCTGGCACCTCAGGTCTCGGACTGCACGGGCCGATCGAGCCGTTCGACTCGGCCCAGTACTACGTGCACCGAATGGGCGTGATGCGCTGCGGCCTGCTGGCCATGTCCTGGTCGCTCTCCGATGGTCGTCCCGGCGATGGGGGCTTCGGCTGCATCCCGGGGAGCCACCGAGCGTCCTACCCGGTGCCGGCCGAGGCCGACTCTTTGGTGGTCGAGGTGGCCCAACCAGCCGGATCACTGCTCGTGTTCACCGAAGCCCTCGTGCACTGCACGATCCCGTGGCGAGGCACCGATCAGCGGTGCGCGGTCCTGTACAAGTACTCGCCGAGCAGCACGGCGTGGGACGCTGGTCCGGCCGCGCTGCCGGAGGTGGTCGCGGCCATGTCAGAGCGCCAGCAGCGCTTCTTCCAACCGCCCTTCGTCGGCACGTCAATGAGTTCACACGGAGCGTATATGAACAAGCCCCCGACGATCGACCCCTGAGCGTCGACTCCGCGGCGCCGGTTCGAAGAGCCTCGCGACAGCCGCAGTCAAGGAAATCCTGTTTGCCGATCATCGACTTATGAACCCCGTTCCGACGGCAAAGCGGTCGTTGTAGAAGGCGAACTGGGCGCGCAGGTCGTCGAGATCGATGCCGTACTGCTCGGGGTTGTAGTCGTGGACGCCCTGCTTGTCGGGAGGGTTGGCATCCCACCAGATCCGCATCCGAGTAGCCAGGTCGTCGGGAAGTTCCACGCCGAGCCAGTCGTACAACCGCGCCATGGCGGGAATCGGATCGGGGCGCATCTCCGCGAAGCCGATGTCGTAGAACCGGTCCTCGTGCCCGGCGTCTCGGTAGGCCAGCGTCTTGCGCAGGGACCGCTCCCAGTACCCCGCCTGGTTGGCGGCGAAGTCCGACGCCAGCGGCCCGATCCGAAGGAACTCCGAGGTGGCGTCCAGAAGGCTCACCACCGAGGGGATGGCGTGCGCGATGTCGCGGTGGGTCATCACGAACCGGGCGTCGGGGTACACCTCGAGGAGGGCGTCGATCGAGTGCATGTGGGCGGGGGACTTCAGCCGCCAGGGCTTGGTGGGGAACTTCCACTGGAGGAGCTTGAGGACCCGTTCGTGGTACCGGTAGGCCGACACCATGTCGCAGCCCGTCAACCAGGCTTCGTAGTGCCGGTTGTCCCCCAGGGCGCCGAACATCGCCGAGCGGAAGTCGAGCGCCAAGATCTGCAGGCATTCGGTCGGTCCGGTCGGCGAACTCGGCAGCATCGTTTTGAACTTGGGGGCCATCTCGTCGATCAGCGAGATTTGCACAGCTGTCTGGTTGATCCGGGGGTCGGTGTCGTGAGTCGCTGGATCCGGCGGCGGGGTCGGTGCGCCGCTCTCCCACGCCAGCAACGAGCGGGAGCGGGGGTCTTGACCCAGTAGGAAGCCCAGCGCCGTGGACCCGGTGCGCGGTAGCCCGAGGCCGAACAGCGGCGGCAGGATCTCCTGCTCGCCGATCTCCGGGTGGCGGCGGTACCAGTCCTCGACCTCGAGGCGGGTTCTAAGCAACCCGATCGCCTGGTCGCGCAAGACCGCCATGCCCAGCTCGTTGAACGATCCGGCTGCCTCGGCGCCATCGAGCAGTGCCGCCAGTCCGTCGTGGAACGACTCCTCCCCCAGGTCGGTGAGCCCGGTTCGTGATCGAGCTTCGGCGATCACGTCCTCGACCATGGCCATCGCTTCCCCCGTTCCTTGGCGCTCGTTGGTCTCGGATCAACCAGCGGCGGTAGTGATCGAGCAGCGGGGCAGCCCGGCAAAGCAGCGAAGGTTGGCCAGCAGGACCTCCGGGTCGGGGTGGGGGACGAGATAGTGCGAGTAGGCCAGCCTGAGAAACAGCTCGGCGGCTTGGTCGCGGGTGAGGTGACCCAGGTGCACTGCCGGCACCGCTTCGAACGCGTCACCGAGGAGATCCGCTAGCGATGCGGTCTGCGGCGCCAGTGACGCGGCCAGCGACTGGATGGCGAAGCCCGGATCGGCGCCGATCGGGTCGGGCCCCATCAAGCCGTCGAGATACGTCACCAGGCACTGCAGCGCGGCGTCGAGGCGCCGACTCGGGCTGCGCTGAGCTTCGATCACCGCTCGGAGGCGAGCGCCGAACAGCTGCTCCTCGTACACGGTCAGGGCCTCGAGCAGCTCATCCTTGTTCGCAAACCACCTGTAGAGAGTCGGCCGGGACACCCCGGCGGCGGCCGCGATCGCCGTTACCGTCAGCTTCTCGGGCCCGCGCTCGGCGATGACCCGACGCGTGGCCGCCAGGATCGCCTCGACGCTCGTCGAAGCCCCCGGCGGTGGGCCACCCATGGAGCCAAAAGCGTAACAGAATGCTCCAAAACTGTAAACCGAGGGGGGCCGTCCGTCGTGTTTACAAGAATCCAAAAAAGTGTTATGTCTGTGGTCCGCCCATGTTGGCCTAGCCGGGGGTTCCGCCGTGCCGATCATCGAGCCGATTCCGCTAGATGAGCTGTCGCCTGACTCGAGGGAGATCATCGAGGGCGGCGTCGAGCGGGGCCTGTACGCCACGCCACTGCCGCTGCAGATCTTCGCCTATCGCACGGCGCTGCTCGAGTCGATGCACGCCAAGCGGCTCGCCGTCGGAAGGGGCAGCCTGCTCGGGGCTCGCATCCTCGAGCTGCTCCGGATCCGCAGCGCCCAGCTCGGCGAGTGCCAGCCGTGTATGCAGTCACGCAAGCACGACTCCATCTCTGACGCCGACGTTGCCTGCTTGGTCGGCGCCGACCGCCTCGACCTGGACCCCCAGGAGCGTATGGCTGTCCAGTTCCTCGACCTCCTCTCGGCCGACCACCACGCCATCGACGCCGCCTTCTATCGGAAGTTGGCAGAAGTTTTCACCACCGCCCAGATCGTCGAACTCGGCTTCGCTTGCGCCGAGATGATGGGTCTCCACCGCTTCATCCACACCCTCGACATTTTCGGTGGCGACGCACCGGCCTTGCCTTACCGCGCCAACCAGGTCGACGCCCGTCACGCGGCCGGCCAACCCTCGGGTACCAATTAGTTGAGCACGATTTAGTGAGCACGGTCTTCGTCACGGGTGGCACCGGACTCACAGGAGCCAACGTCTGCGAGCAGTTGATCGCTCGTGGCGACGCCGTGAAAGCGCTCGTCCGCAATCCCGACGAAGCCGGCGCGCTCGCAGCCATCGATGTTGAAGTCGTACGAGGCGACGTAACCGACGCCGACGACGTCGACCGAGCGTCCAAGGGCTGCGAAGCCGCCATCCACTGCGCCGCGCTTCTGGGAGGTGCCAGCCAGGACCTTGGCCACTTCCGGGCCGTCAATTTCACGGGCACGATCAACGTCCTCGATGCGGCCCGGGCTCACGGCATGCGCCGCGTCGTGGCCCTCAGCACCAGTACATTTTTCGACCTCACTCGGCCCGGGTTCCGGGAGGACGCCCCCGTATCGGACAACCCGCCCGACGACCCCTATACGGTCACCAAGCTCGCCGCGTTCCAAGAGGTGCACCGCCGGGCTGACGCCGGCGAGGACGTTCTCACCTGCCACCCGGGCGCCATTTTTGGCCCCGGCCTGGTCGCCGAGCGCGCCTTGTACCGCACCAGCTTCAACCGAGTGCTGCTGGCCGCCATGCGCGGGAGGATCTCGGCCTACTTAGCTTTCCCCGTCACATGGGTCGCCGCAGCCGACGTGGCCAATGGGTCCATCGCCGCGCTGGACAAAGGCCTGGCCGGTTCCAGGTACTGGCTCATGGGTCGACCCGAGGACGAGATCAGTACCGCGGCCGGGTGCAACCGGGCCTGTGAGATCGCCGGAGTCGAGCACCGCGTCGAGGACCTCGACCATCGCACCGCCCGGAAAGAGATCGTCGACTCGTTCGGGCCCACGCTGTATGCGATCGCGGCGGCCGCGGCCCGTGACGTCCGTCCGCCCCGACCCGCCGAGAACCCGACACACGACCAGCTCGGCTACGACCCTATGAGTCTCGACGACGGACTTCGCCTCCTCATCCCGTGGCTCCGCGAACTGGGTCGCTTGTGACCCCGGGGGTGAAACAGGCACCTCGCACCCCGACTAGCGGGAGCGACATCGGTGCAATCTTAGGAGGCACCTGATGGACGAGGTCACACAGAAGGTCGTCGACGGCACCGCGTGGCGGGAGTTCTGCGACCTCCTCGCGGCCGCTGGAGAGTCGGTCCTGGCGGACGGCAACCCCGACGACCCCCTCGACCGGGCCGAGGGATTCCGCATGCTGACCCGTTTGCTGCGCGGAGCGCTGGAGTCCCATCTCGAACACTCGCAGCCGGCCCATCCCCAGCTCATCTGCACCTGCCACGAGACGATCAAGATCGTCGGGGAGAACCCTGACAACCACTACCTCGGCGCTTCGCTCGACGGGCGCTACGACTACCGCGTGCACGGAACGAGGGGGGCGGCCAAATGGATCAGCTTCAACCTGTTCTCCGGTGCAGGATTCGGCGGCGGCGGTCCGGGGACGGGCGCCGCTATGCACGAGGAGCAGATGCACATCGAGTCAGATGGCACTTTCGAGGTGATCATCTCGCAGCACGAACACCCAGGGAATTGGCTGCGCTCAGAGGCCGACACCCGGTCGCTGGCTATCCGACAGACCTTCCTCGACAAGCGCCACCAGGAGCACGCCGTACTGCACATCGAGCGCATCGGCGCAGAGGATTCCGCGCCCGAACCGCTGTCGCCGGAACACCTCTACCGCTCGCTGGTGATCGCTGGGCACTACGTGAAGGCCGTCGCCGGCATCGGCGCCCAGTGGGCGGTGCGCCAGGCCCGGTGGCCGAACGAGTTCACCGACGAAGCCGAGGACGACCTCACCAACAAGTTCAAGGACCCCCAGATCAAGTGGCACCAGGCCTACTTCGACCTCGCCGACGACCAAGCGCTCGTCGTGGCGGTCACGCCCCCGAAGTGCGACTACTGGATGATCGCCCTCCACAACCACTGGATGGAAACGCTCGACTACGTCCACCACCAGGCCACCCTCAACTGCCACTCCTCTCAGCTCGAAGTCGACGGCAGCGTCCGGTTCGTAGTCGCCCACCGCGATCCGGGGGTGCCGAACTGGCTCGACACCGCCGGCCACCAGCGAGGCACCGTGGGCGTGCGGTGGGTCGGCCCCGGCGTCGTCGACGTCCTCCCCTCCACCATGGTCGTCAAGCTCAGCGAGCTCTCCTGAGCACATTGGGTGTGGGCCTCAGAGTCGTCGACGCGACCGGAAACCAGGTCGACACCTCGTACAGCGGATCATCCAACTCCGCGGCGCCTGGTGCAGTGTCGGGCACCGCCGAGGCGACGATGTTAGAGTCCCCGCGTCCGACATCAGGGGAGGTCGTTCGGTGCGCTCAAAATTGGTGGCACTGGCCGCTTCGGCCATGTTGGTCACCACCGCGTGCGGAAACGCGACCGCCGGGAGCGGCGGCGGGGCCGGCAGGGAGACTCAGGGCATCACCAACACCGAGATCAAGGTCGGGTCACTCGCCGCCATAACAGGCCCGCTGGGCAACCAGTACGCCCCGGTCGCGGACGGGGCCGAGGCCTACATCGACATGATCAATGCCGAGGGCGGGGTCGACGGGCGCAAGATCGACATGGTGGCCAAGCTCGACGACGCAACCAACCCGTCGCGGGACATCTCCCAGGCGGAGGCGCTCAACGACCAGTACAAGGTCTTCGCGGTGGTGGGCGTGGCCACGCCTCTGTTCCTCGCCGGCCCCTATCTCGGCGCGCAAGGCGTTCCTACCTTCGGGTGGAACGTCAACCCGGAATGGGCCGGCCCGCCGTCGCTGTTCGGTGAGAAGGGCTCCTATATCGACTTCACCGACCCCGGTCCCCTGCCGGTCGCCTACCTGGCCAAGAAGCTCCACGTAACAAAGGTCGGCACGCTCGCCTACAACGTGGCCCAGTCCCAGCAGTGCGCGGTGGGCGACGCCAACAGCTACAAGAAGTACGGCTTTGACCTGGTGTTCCAAGACACCAGCCTTCCGTTCGGCACGACCAACATCGACGCCGACATCGAGCGCATGAAGCAGTCAGGCGTCCAACTGATAGCCACCTGCATGGACGACACCGGCAACGTGCTTCTCGCCCAAAGCATCAAAGAGGCGGGTTTGCACATATATCAGTACTGGCCCAACGGCTACGACCAGGCGACCCTCAGCCAGTACGGCAGCCTGATGCAGGGCGTGTACTTCGCTCAGGACTTCACTCCATTCGAGGCGGCCGCCACCTCGCCTGGCATGCAACAATTTCTGGCTCAAATGCACCTGCACTTCCCGAGCGACCCGATCAGCGAGGTGGAGCTCGCGGGCTGGATCAACGCCGACCTCTTTGTCACCGGCCTAAAGGCAGTAGGACAGGATCTGACCCGCTCGAAGCTCGTGGCCGCCATCAACTCGATCACCAACTTCACCGCCAACGGGATCTGGCCGGCTCAGGGGCCGATCGACTGGCAGTTCGCCCACACCACCCGCTCGCCCGGCCCCGACTGCGCGGCGTTCCTCCAAGTGCGCGGTAAGGCATTCGTACCGGTGTACGGCACACCTACCGACCCGTTTATCTGCATCAACCACTTCGCGACTACCTTGCCGGACTAGGTCGGACTGAGCCCAAGGCTGCTCGCTTCCACCTCGGTCATTCATCGGACATGAGCCAATTTCTGATTTACGCCATACCCGGCCTGCCGTACGGGTGCGTATTCGCTCTGGTCGGGGTCTGCTTGGTGCTCACGTACCAGACGTCGGGGATGTTCAACCTGGCATTCGGCGCCCAGGCCTACGTGTCGGCGGTGATCTTCTACACCACCGTCGAGGACCACCATTGGCCGCTGTGGCTGGCGGCGGTCTTCTCTGTGCTGGTGGTAGGCCCGCTGCTGGGTATCGCCCTCGACCGGCTGCTGTACAGGTACATGCGGGCGTCGACCACGACGGTCAAGCTGATCACCGCCATCGGATTGTCGATCGGCGTGCCGTCGATCGTCGATTTCTTCTTCGGCAGCTCCGAGAAGTTGAACCCGCCGAGCATCGCCCCTCACGCGGCTCACACGTATCACTTGGGCAGCTACTACCTCGACGGCAACGGCTTGTTCACTGTGGTCGTGACCGTGGTGCTGGTTGTCGGGCTGGGCCTCCTTTTCCGATTCACTGCGGTGGGGCTACGGATGCGAGCTGTCGTCGAGAGCCCCCGCATGGTGCAGCTGGCGGGGATCAGCTCGGAGCGGGTGAGCATGCTGGCGTGGATCCTCTCCAGCATGATCACAGCGCTGGCCGGGCTGATGCTGGCCCCGATATACCACGACGTCGACGTCAACAACTTCAACCTGGTACTGGTGACCTCCATTGCGGCCGCGGCCATTGGAGGGATGTCGAACCTGCCGTTGACACTGGCCGGTGGGCTCCTGCTCGGGGTCGGCCAGCAGGTGCTGGCCGGCTACCTGCCGCTCAACAGCATCCTGGCCGAGGGCTTGCGACCGTCGTTCCCCTTCATCGTTCTGGTCGCCGTGCTCCTCCTGTCGCCGGCCGTTCGGAGGGGCCGGTCGGCACCCGACCCGCTGTCTGGTTGCGACCCACCTCCTCCGCCGCTGGCCGCCTCTCTACGCGGGGCGGGCCTCGATCGCGTCAGCCGGGTGGGGTTGCCGGTCTTCGTGGTTGCGGTGATGTACGTGACGCTTTTCCAGCTGTCCGAGCACTATCTCGGCTTGATGACCGAGGTTGCGATCTACTCGATCATCTTCCTGTCCTTCACCGTCGTGACCGGGTTCTCAGGTCAGATATCGCTCTGCCAGATGACCTTCGCCGGTTTCGGTGCCTTTACGGCGGGCCAGCTGGCTACCGACCACGGCTGGCCCTTTCTCGTGGCCATGGTGGCCGGAGGTTTCGTGGCCGCGGTTTGTGGCGCCGTGGTGGCCTTACCGGCTTTACGCCTCGGCGGTCTCTACCTGGCGCTGGCCACGCTCGCCTTCGCGGTCATGGCCGACGAGTTCCTGTTCCCACTCAACGACATCGGCGGTGGTGAGGCCGGTGTCGACGTCCCTCGGCCGGTGCTGGGGCCGATCGACTTCGGAGCCGATCGCTCCTTTTTCCTGCTCTGTTTCGCCATCCTGGTACTGGTTTCATTCGTGGTGATCCTGATCAGGAAAGGCACCATCGGAACCTACCTGGCCGCCATGCGAGGCAGTGAGGTGGCCGCCTCCAGCATCGGCATCAACCTGACCCGGGCCAAGATCACCGTCTTTGCTCTGTCGGCCGGGATAGCCGGCATCGGCGGTGCTTTGCTGGCATCCCAAGTCCAGCACGCCGACTCCGAAAGCTTCGTCTACCAATACTCATTGGTGTTCGTCGTCCTCGTTCTCACGACTGGTGCCCGGACCGTCGAGGGGGCCATCAACGCCTCCCTCGCCTATGTGGCGATCCCTGAGATCCTTTCGCATTTCGGAACCCTGTCCGTCTTGGAGTTCGCCCTGTTCGGTTTCGGAACGATCGCCTACGTGAAGCACCCAGAAGGCATCCTCGAGTTCCAGAAGCGGTCCAGCATTCGCAAGTTCAACCAGTTGCGAGCGCGAATGAAGCACAGGCAAGACCGGCCGCTCATCCACGGCGATGACTCGGGGCCTGGTGGGGCAGAGTCGGGGGGTCGGGCGCCGGGGATCGCAGGAGAAGTGGCCGGTCTCTCCGGAGCGGGGGACGTGGGCGACTAGGCATGGCTCTACTGGAAGCCGAGGGAATCTCCAAGCACTTCGGGGGCATCGCTGCCTTGACGGATGTGGGTTTGAGCGCCGACGCCAGCGAGATCGTCGGGCTGATCGGTCCAAACGGGGCGGGCAAGACCACGCTCTTCAATTGCCTCTTCGGGTTGGACCGTCCCGACAGGGGCCGAGTCGTGTTCGATGGTCAGGTGCTCGACCGGCTCCCGGTCCATCGGCGGGTCAGGTTGGGCATCGGCCGGACATTTCAGCGCTTGGAGCTGTTCGCCGAAATGACCGTTCGAGAGCACTTGCTGGCGGCCGAACGGGCACGCGGGGGTGGGGGCGCCTTGTGGCGCGACCTATTAAACATGAGTGCTCCAACGGCCGACGAACGTTCCCGCGTCGCCGAGTTACTGGAGATGCTCGATATCACCGACATCTCCGACCGCCCCGCTGAGTCGCTCAGCCTGGGCCACGGCCGGCTGGTCGAGCTGGGCCGGGCGCTCGCCACAGAACCCAAGCTGTTGATGCTGGACGAACCGTCGTCGGGGTTGGACCGGGCCGAGACGGCCGCGCTTGGTGCCACCCTCGTGCGCGTCGTGGCGGAACGCCGAACCGGGGTGCTCCTGGTCGAGCACGATCTGGAGCTGGTGCGCCACGTCACCAGCCGCTTGTACGTGCTCGACTTCGGCCACATGGTGATCAGTGGCAACACGGAGAACGTATTGGAGCACCCGTCGTTCCGGCGGGCCTATCTGGGGCGAACAGAATGAGCGCCGGACGGCCTGATGACGGTTTCAACGATGGTGCCGCGACACCGGGGGGCCCTTCGCCCTCGGCGCCAGCGCCGCCGCCCGCGCCCGACCAGGCCCCGCTGCTCGAGCTCGAACAGGTGCACGCCGCCTATGGTCCGTTTCGAGCCCTCTTCGGAGTGTCCATTGCAGTGCCCCGAAAGTCGGTCGTGGCGCTGCTCGGGCCCAACGGGGCGGGCAAGTCGACGGTCGCCCGAGTGGTGACCGGCCTGGTCCCGGTCTCGTCGGGCCGGGTTCGCTTCGACGGGCGCGACGTGACAGACGTACGCACCTACCAACGGGCTCGGTTGGGGATCGCTTATGCCCCCGAAGGACGATCCGTCTTCTCAACACTGACCGTGGAGGAGAACCTGGCTCTTCCGGCCCGTAGCGACCGCGGTCGGGCGGCCACGGCTGCCGCCCTCGAAAAGGCCTTTCAGGCCTTCCCCCAGCTGGCCGCCCGCCGCCGCCAGCGCGCCGGCACGTTGTCGGGTGGTGAACAGCGGATGCTTTCCTTGGCGTCGGTCCTGGTCGAGCCGCCCCTTTTGCTCGTGGTCGATGAGCTTTCGCTGGGCCTGGCTGCGGTGGTGATTGACTCGGTCTTCCAAACATTGGCGGCGATCAGGGATGCGGGTACCTCCCTGCTCATCGTGGAACAGCACGTGGATCGGGCCCTGTCGTTGGCCGATCATGTGGTGCTCTTGAGCAAAGGCGAGGTGGTCCGACAGGGGCCGGTTGACGAGATGAGGGCGCTGGCGACCTCGCTGCCCGGCATGTAGAGGGCCCTCCAGTGGTCTGTGTTGGCGCGCCGCGGACATTCGTGCTCTGATCCCCGGGTGCCCGTCTTCCTCACCGACGAGGAGTACACCATCTTGACGTCGGTGTGTTCGAGGCTGATCCCCAGCGAGGACGGGCCGGGCGCGACAGAAGCAGGGGTGGTCGACTACATAGACACCTTGCTCGGTGCCTTCTCCTACGACCCGCCGCGAATTTGGGCCGCAGGACCGTATTCGGGCCGCCACGGTGGGGACCCCGGCTTTGCCGAATTTCTCACGTTGTCGCCCCTCGAGGAACTGGCCTGGCGGTCCCGGATCGAGGGTTCGCTGGGCCTGGCCGAACGCGAGGTAAACGGGCCGGTCGTCGGCCTCCAGCAGCGCTACCGGGAGGGCGTCGCCGCGCTCGGGTCCGGGTTCCCCGAGTTGTCTCCGTCCGAGCAGGACGCCGCTCTGCACGCCCATGCCGAATTCGCGGCCCTGGTTTTCGAGCACGCCTGTGAGGGTATGTACGGGGCCCCCGAGTACGGGGGTAACCGGGATCTAGTGGGTTGGCGGTTGATCGACTTCGCCGGGGACGTCCAGCCCCGGGGCTACACGGACGCCGAGGTGAGCGAACCGTGAACCCGGGTCCGGGGACCGCTAGGGACTTTGACGCCATCATCGTTGGCTCCGGGCCGGGGGGCTCGGCCGCCGCTTTGGCCTTGACCGAGACGGGCCGGTCGGTGCTCGTCGTCGAGAAGGGCCGCAACCACCTGATCGACCTGGACGACCCCCGACGCCTGATCCAGCGATACAGCAACGACGAGATCAAGTTCGGCCCTCGCCATTTCCTCGGTCCCGATCCGATCGTGGAGCCCCGGACGTTTCGGATCTCGGAGGCCGACGGGGATCGGGTCTTTGTCGGCGAGGTCAACAGCGTGCCGGCCACGGTCGGAGGCGGTGCGGTTCACGCCGACGGCAAAGTGCCGCGCTTCTTGGAAGAGGACTTCCGGCTCCTGTCGGAACGGGGGCCGGTAGAAGGCGCGGAAGTGGTCGACTGGCCACTTTGCTACGACGACCTCGAGCCCTTCTACGAACAGGCCGAAGGCTTGATCGGGGTCTCGGGGGCGGCGGGGAGCAACCCCTTTGCTGCGCCCCGCTCGGCGCCGTACCCCATGCCGCCGGGACCCGCCATGTACGTCGCCCGCCTCACCTCGGCCGCGGCTGAGCGCGCCGGCCTCCACCCCTACCCGGCTCCTACGGCAGCCAACTCGGTGCCGTACGGTGGTCGCCCCGCTTGCAACAACTGCGGATTCTGCTCTTTTTTCGGGTGCCCCATACACGCCAAAGGCGACCCGGTCGCCATGCTCCAGCGGGCGCTGCTCTCGGGACGGGCCCAAATATGGCCAGAGACGTGTGCTACCCGGGTGGTAATAGAACACGGCCGGGCGACCGGAGTCGAGCTCCTCGATCAGGCCGGCCGGCGCTGGGTCGAACCGGCGGCTTCGGTGGTGGTGGCAGCCGGCGCCATCGAGACCCCGCGGCTGCTCCTGCTCTCTGGGGTCGAGCACCCGCTCCTGGGCCGCTACGCCATGTTTCACTTCCAAACCTACGTCGCCGGCCATTTTCCTCAACGGCTGCACGTCCATCGCGGCAGGGCGGTGACCCACGTGCACGACGATCACCTCGTGTCGGACCTAGCCTCTCGCGCCGCCGCCGCCGCGGCCGGGCTGCCGTGGATCAGGGGAGGCATGGTCGAGCACGCCGGGGCCAGCCTGCCCATCGAGGAGGCGAAGCTGTACCCGTGGGGATCGGGGCACGGGGCGTCAATGGCGGCCTCCCCGATGCGGGACCACCTCGGCGCCCTGGTCATGCAAGGCGAGGATCTGCCCCAATCGGGGAATCGCGTAGACCTGGATCCGGCCGTCCGTGACGCTCGAGGCCTCCCGGTCGCCCGGGTGACATACGGCCCCCACCGTCACGAGCTGGCGGCTTCCGATCATTATTCCGGCATCCTCACCGAGGTGCTCAAGGGAGCGGGGGCCGAGTGGACGGTAACGGCGACGTCGCCCATGCCCGCGACCCCGTTGACACCGTACGGGGACCTGATCTCACCGATTCCCGCGTCGCGCCACGTGATGGGGACGGCGCGAATGGGTCGAGACCCCGCGGACGCCGTTTGCGACCCCTGGGGCCGGCTGTTCGCGGCGCCCAACGTCCTGGTAGCCGATTCGTCGGTCTTCCCGACCTCGGCCGGCTACGGGCCGACGTTGACCATCGTGGCCCTGGCGCTACGTAATGCCGCGGCCTTCTCGGCGGGAACCTGAAGCTCCTTCACCCCGGGGGTGGGCGTCGAACCCTCGGATGCCACCGGGTCAGAGGACGCTGACGAGGGTCCCGATGGGGTCCGTGCCCCAAATGTTCTCAGCCGTCGAGGACGGCAATTCGACGCAGCCGAGGCTCTGGGGCCAGCCGTAGCCGGGTCGGGGGAACTGGTGGACGGCGTCGCCGCCGTTGAAGTACGCGACCCAGCGCACCCCGGGATCGCGGTACTTCGTACCATCGGGGTTGAGACCCGTCATGGTGGTCGAGGCGTAGCGGGCGTAGACGGGGTAAGTTCCCAGGGCCGTGGGGGCGGCTGAGATACCCGTGTTGGCCAGAGACGAAGCGATGATTCGGCCATCGGACCACACTTGGAGAGTTTCGGGTGAGGACTCGCTGACCATCAGGTAGTTGTAGGGCCTGGTGTTTGCCTGGTCCTTTGCCGCCGCGACCAGCAGGGTGCTCCACACGTCAGGGCCGGCCACCCCGTCCGTGGCCAGTCCGTGGGCGGATTGGAACGCCATGATGGCGCCGCGGTCAATGGTGTTGGGGAGGCCTTGCGCCCACTGGTCCTTGAGGGAGGACGGCGTATTCGGGAACCGCCACGAGAAGGTCCCCGGCACCGGTGACGTCGTCACTGCGTTCGTCGCCGCAGATGAAGACGCCGTCGACGTGGTCGGCGTTGACGTGGATGGCGATGTGGATGGGACCGGGAGGGTTCCCGAGCTCGACGGCGAAGTTCCCGCTGTCGACGGGCCCGATGTAGCCGTATCCGGGACGGTCGTGGTCGGCGTCGTCGTGGTCGGAGCTGGGCTGGTGGGAGTGAACTTCAGGGGGAGGTACCCGAGCTCGGCCAGCAGCTCTTGGAGGCGCAAGGTGGACCCTGGCGCGACGGTAAACGACACCGACGCGGCCGATGCGAGCGGCGTGGTGTCACTGCCGGCTGCACCGGCCAGCCCGGACGGGACCGTCACCTTTACGGTGGTAAATGGAATCCAGCCCCCAGCGGGCGTGAACGTCATGGTCGAGCCGGCGGTGGTCCACGAGCCCGCGACGGAGGGGGAGATGGTCGGCTGGGCGGTGTCGGCCGCTAAAGGCGCCGAGAAGTGGAGGGTGACCGGCGTGGCCGCGGCCACGTTCGTCGCGTTCGCCGTCGGGGAGAACGACAGCAGGCTGATCGGCGTGGGCGGGATCGTCGTAGGGGCGGCTTTTGCTTGTGACGGTGCGTGCTTGCCGTGGTTGACGGCATTGGTCGCACCCGCGACGGCCACGACGAGGCCGACGACGCCGACCACGATGGCAATGGCTGCCACACCTCGGACGGGTGCCCGGCCACTCTTCTTGCTGTGAGCTCCTGACGCCATGGCTCCTGCTTGGGATCGCCTCGTCTTTGCTCGGCGTCGACCTCTACGAGAGTCGACAACGTGGCGCGTAGAGGCTGAGACTGTCGCTGAGCACCCTAATCGGTCTGCGAGGAAAAGTGAGGGCGGTTACTGGGGCCTTTTTCGACCCCGACGAGACTCACGGCCGATCCGTCGGATCCCGGTGGTTCACCCGACCGAGCCTCCCGCCCTCGCCATCGACAACTGACCGGCGAGCTCCTAGTCCGCGTCGCCGGCTTCTGCTCCGTCGTCTGGGGCCGTGTTGTCGGCGGAATCGTCGTCCCCGGTGTCTCGACGGAGCCAACTCGTGATCTGGTTGGACAGCTTGTTGACGCCACCTACGGTCCGGTCGATCATCGCCGTAAAGCGCTGGCGATAGTGCTGCACAGCGGCGTCGAACTCGGCGGAGGGTGGCGGCTCTTCACCTCGCCGGATATAGCTGCCGCTGCGGATACGGTCGAAGTCGCCGGATTGCACCCAAGTGACCAGTTCTCGTACCCGGCGGACGGCCGCCGGGTGGCTGCGCCCGAGCTCCGATGCGAAGCGTGACCGGCGGGCGAAGAGGTCTTCCTCTTCGGTGTACTCGGTGGCCTGGCGGACGAACGCATCGACGTTCATACCCGGCAGGGCTCCACCGGCCATGCGCATCAGCATCCGGCACACGACCATCGGGTCGTCGATCTCGAGAGCGGCGGCCCGGTCGCACGTGAGCTCCGCCGCTCGGCTCCACTCGAGCAGGGCGAGATACAGCCCCCGGACAGGGAGCCCGGCGAGGGGAATGTCGGAGAACACCCCGGAAAGCAGCTGGGCGAGCAGGACCAGCATGGTCGAGTAGGTGACGTGGTCGGAAATAACGTGCCCGAGCTCATGAGCCAGGACAGACTCGACCTCGTCGGGCTCGTAATCGGCGGCCAGCGACGAGAAGACCACGATCACCGGCGAGCGCATCCCGAAGGTCAGCGCGTTGACCATCGGGTGTTGCGTGACGAAGAGGGGAGGCGGAGTGACGTCGAGGCGGGACGCGGCCCGCAAGTGCATACCCCACACGTCGGGGACCTGGTCGGGTCCGAGACGCACGGAATCACCGAGCAGCATCTGGCGGAAGCGAGCCTCGACCCCCAACCGACCGAACCTCCGCACCAACCGGTCGAGCAGAGGAATGGCGTGGAGCGCCGATGTGGCAGCGCGGTCAGCGGGGTGCTCGTAGCTCCTCGGGCTGATTCCGGGGAACGCGATCGCAGGCTCGATTGCCATCAATCAGGTGTACCACCTATAGAACCTGACGGCGCTGCGGCCCTTGGATACGTTCAGGCCACGACCTCGCTGGTCTGCAACACCGGGGTGATCGACGTGTAGTTGGCGACGTCGGCGAGCACGGCCCCGGTGCCTTCGGATCCCATTGCGGCGCCGAGGGCTTCTTGTGACGCGAAGCGGAAATGGACGGCAGCGACGTAGGGCCCGTCGAGCCCTCGGTCGATCTCGGCGCCGTCGAGGCCCCACGTCTCGAGGCAGAGAGGGACGTGCTTGTCGCGGTAGTAATCGTGGTCGAAGGTCGCGCCCTCGGTGGTCGGGTAGAAGACACTCAGTCGGATCATGGTCACAGTCTGCCTTTCCGGGAGTCGGAGCGCTCAATTTCGACTGCAGGGAGAGCCTCGAGGCGGACGCCCCCGGTCGTTCGGCCAGAGTCGCGGGTCGCAGGATCCCCGGCCGATGAGTGTGGGCTGCTCGCACAGTCGTATACGTCGTGACCCCCACCACCACCCACCCGCCCAGCGCCCGCGGTCTCGCCTGTCCGCCCGAGGACTCGGGAGCTAAGGTCCAAATGGCGATCGAGCGGGAGGAATGCATGCCCGAACTTGTGTTTGTCGAACTTTCGACAGACGAACTGGAGCAGCACCGCAAGGAATTGGTGGGGTACTGCTACCGGATGCTCGGCTCCGCTTTCGAAGCGGATGACGCCGTGCAGGAGACGATGGTCCGGGCCTGGCGGGCGCTGGGCGGGTTCGAAGGCCGCTCGAGCCTGCGTTCTTGGCTCTACCGCATCGCCACCAACGTCTGCTTGGACATGCTGCGGGGAAAGCAACGGCGAGCCCTCCCCATGGATCTGTCGGCGCCCGTCCCTGGTAATACCCCTCCCAGTCGGGTTCTTGCCGACCAGACCTGGATTCAGCCGCTCCCCGACGGAGCCGTCATCTCCGCCGACGCAGACCCGGCCGAACGGGCCGTCACGAGGGACAGCATCCGGCTGGCGTTCATCGCGGCGCTGCAAACGCTGCCGGCCCGCCAGCGGGCCGTGCTCATCCTCCGCGAAGTGCTCGGGTGGCATGCGAGCGAAGTCGCCGAGCTGTTGGACACGACGGTTCAGTCCATCAACAGCGCCCTCCAACGGGCCCGCGCCACCCTGGCGTCGCGTGAGCCCGACACGCTCGAGGCCGCCGCCGGGGCCGCTGGGGCGGAGATAGACACGACGCTATTGGCCCATTACCTCGAGGCGTTCGAACGCTACGACATAGAGGCCCTCGTCAGCCTGTTGCACGAGGACGCCAGCATCTCAATGCCCCCGTACGAGATGTGGCTGCAGGGCCGAGAGGACTTGACCCGCTGGTATCTGGGTTTCGGGATCGAATGCAAGGGCTCCCGTCTGGTCCCCTTGGACGCGAACGGCTCACCTGCGTTCGGCCAGTACCGGCCCAGCGGCCCCGGGGGCCGCTACGAACCTTGGTCCATTCAGGTGCTCGAGGTCTCAGGCGGACGGATCGTCCATATCCACCACTTCCTCGACACCGACCTGTTCGAGCAATTCGGTCTCCCGAGCAGTTTCGACCGGTAAGTCCCCGAGGCAGATCAACACGTCTTCCAGACCGACCAGGAGGATGAGTTGAGGCAGCGCTTCACTGTCGGTGACCACCCGCATCTCGATGCCGAGCCTTTGGGCGACGAGCCGGAGTCGAGCCAGAGCATTGACCGTCTCGAGACTCGCGGGGGTCCCGTCTCGCGTGTCGACAACGTGGACGGCATGGCCCCTGCTGCGGCCTCCTCTCGTCGTCACGCAGGTACAGACGACTGCGCATCGCCATAGTCATCGCGAGTTAGGCGGCGCCGGCCCGTGGCCCCCGTCAAGGACGGTCGCATAAGGTGACCCCCGACGGCGAGCGAAGGAGGAACGAGTGGGGGCGCTCGATGGCGTCAAGGTCTTAGAGGCCGGGTTGCTGGTGCAAGGCCCACAGGCCGCCGCGACCCTGAGTGATTGGGGAGCCGACGTCGTCAAGGTCGAGTTGCCCGGTTTTGGCGATCAGAGCCGCTGGCTTCCGGTGGAGGCAGGAGACCACCGATCTGCGTATTTCATTGCATGCAACCGAGGGAAGCGGAGCGTGACCATCGATCTCCGCACGCCTCCAGGTCGGGACGTATTCCTTCGCTTGAGCGAGACGGCCGACGTGGTCATCACCAACTTCAAGCCGGGCACGATGGAGGCTTGGGGCCTCGGTTTCGAGGACGTGGCTGCGGTCAACCGGGGCATCATTTACGCGGCGGGCTCGACGTTCGGACCGGCCGGCCCCGATGCCCAACGGGAGGGCGCCGATCTGAGCGGCCAGGCGGCCGGCGGCATCATCAGCACGACCGGGGTCGACGGGGGGGAGCCGACCCCAATCGGAGCCACCATCGCCGACCACGTCGCTTCGCAAAACCTGGTGTGCGGGATACTCGCCGCCCTTATCGCCCGGGCCCGAACCGGGCGGGGCCAGCGGGTCGACACCTCGCTGGTAGGCGGCCAGATCTGGGCCCAAGCCAGCGAGTACACCGCCTTCCTGCTGACGGAACGGGTCCCCCGACGAGCGAACCGGGGCAACTCCATGATCCCCGGGTTGTACGGGATGTTCACCACGGCCGACGGCTGGATAGCCATCGTTGGAGTGCTCGGCCCGGCCCGGGCCGCCTTCTACCAACAGATAGGCGCGCCGGAGCTGGCGGACCGGTTCGCTCAGCCGCTCTACTCCGAAGCCGACAAGGCCGAGTTGTTTCCCCTCATCGATCGGGCCTTGTCGGCCAAACCCACCAACGAGTGGTGCCGCCTGCTGACGCAGGCCGGAATCCGCCACGCCGCCGTGCGCGACTACTCCGGAGTCGTCATCGATCCCGGCGTATGGGACAACGGGTACCTGGCCCGGGTCGCGGGTCCTTCCGGCGAGGTCACGGTCGTGGGCTCGCCCGTACGCTTCAGCGACACCCCAGCGCGGCCCGGCGTGACTGCACCAGAGCTCGGGCAGAACACCGAGGAAGTGCTCCTAGAGGTGGGTTTCAGCTGGGAGGACATCGCCCGACTCTCCAGCGAGGGAGCAATTTAGGAGCCGTCTCGTCCCATGTACCTGTGGGGTTGTCCGGGGACGAGACTGTGACCCACCAAAGGAGGTATTCCCATCGTCTTCGCCGACAGGTCGGACGCGGGGCGTCAACTGGCCGCAAGTCTGGTTGGTCTGGCAGCCGCGGAGGTCGTCGTCCTCGGCTTGCCACGGGGCGGCGTCGTGGTGGCCGCCGAAGTGGCCGACGCCCTGAGCGCTCCTCTGGATGTAATCGTCGTGCGCAAGCTTGGCGTCCCTTCGCAACCTGAGTTGGCCATGGGCGCCATAGGAGAAGGCGGAGTGAAGGTCATCAATTCTGACACTGCGGAGCTGACCTGGCTCGACCCCGAGGGCGTGGCCTGGGTGGAGCAGCGGGAGCATGAAGAGCTGGCCCGCCGGGCCCGGTGTTACCGAGGGGACCGGCCGCGGATACCGATCGCAGGCAGGGCGGTGGTCGTCGTCGATGACGGGATCGCAACCGGCTCGACCATCCGGGTTGCGTGCATGGTTGCTCGTGCCGCGGGAGCGGCCCGAGTTGTGGTGGCCGCCCCGGTAGCTCCGGCGTCGATCGCTGTCGATCTAGCGGGCCTAGCCGATCAGGTGGTATGCGCTCGCACGCCGGACCACTTCAACGCCATCGGCCAGTGGTACCACGACTTCTCACCGACCTCGGACGAGGAGGTGGTGGAACTGCTGCGAAAGGCCCGTACAAACACCAGTGGCGCCCCTAAGGGCGCCACAGGCGGAGCGGCCCAAGCGGCGGATCTCGGAACCGCTCTCCTGGAGTAGGTGGCGGGTTCCCACTCCAGGTGCTTCACCATACTCCGGCCCCGTCTTACGGCGACAGGCCGAAACACGGCCTTACACTTCCCCCTCTTCCTCCGCTCGTGGTGTAGTGCCCAACTCTACATCTAATCCGGCGCCGCGCCCAAAGTTCGACCTTTGGGCGGTGCCATAGACGTCAAAATGCGGGATACTCAGACCATGGCACCGATGTTCGGGTTGGCTGGCGGGACCAGCGCCGACACCATCGCTTGGGTCGCTTTTGGCGTGGCGATATTTGCTGTTTTCGTAGCATTGGTGTTGGCTCGTGTCGTGTTTGTGATCGTTCCCGAGTACCAGCGCGTGGTGTTCTTTCGGTTCGGGCGGGTGATCAGCGAGGCCCGGGGTCCGGGGCTCATATTCAAGTTCCCCATCATGGATCGCGTGGTCAAGGTCAACTTGAGGGTCGAGGTCGTCGACATCCCGTCGCAAGCGGTGATCACGAAGGACAACGTGACCATCCAGGTGGACGCGGTGATCTACTTCCAAGTGGTCGAGCCGATCCGCGCCGTCATCGGAGTCGACAATTTCCGCTTCGCCAGCCAGCGCATCGCCATGACCAGCCTCCGCTCGATCATCGGCCGCTACGAGTTGGACAGCCTCCTCGAGCACCGGGAAGACATCAACTCCGAGTTGCGAGCCACGATCGCCCGGCACACAACCGAATGGGGCGTCGACGTCCGCCAAGTGGAGATCCGAGATATCACGCTGCCGCCCGAGTTGCTCCGGGCCATGGCCAAGCAAGCCGAAGCCGAGCGCGAGCGCCGAGCCAAGATCATCGCGGCAACCGGCGAGCTCCAGGCCAGCAAGGAACTTTCCGAAGCCGCCGACCGGCTCACGGCCAGCCCCGGTGCTCTGCAGTTGCGGACCTTGCAGACACTCGCCGAGGTGGCCACGGAGCGCAACTCGACGCTCATCTTCCCCATACCGGTTGAGCTGCTGAGCATGTTCCAGCGCGTCGCCCCGAGCTTGGCGCCAACCGTCGTTCCGGCGATGACCGCAGGACCCGCCGGGCCGGCGGAGCTTGCGGGGCCGAGCAACGGGGCCGAGGCCACGGATACCTGAGCTGGCCTTAGAGCCCGAGCCGAAGCTACTTGCGCGGCTCCGACTAGTTCACCCCAAGTGATAGTGAAGATTCGGCCTGCGGCCGCCCAAGCAGTTTCGGCGAGGCCTCTAGCTCTGGCTCGTGCGGGGTTTGAAGTTCTCGAAATAGCGGCTAGGCGTAGGGCCCCGCTGGCCTTGGTACTTCGACCCGACCTGGCTGGACCCATAGGGAATGTCGGCTGCGGTGGTCATCTGAAGGAAGCTGATCTGCCCGATCTTCATGCCCGGGTACAGCGTGATCGGGAGGTTGGCCACGTTGGATAGCTCGAGGGTCAGGTAGCCGTCCCAGCCGGCGTCCACGAACCCGGCCGTGGAGTGGATGAGGAGACCCAAGCGGCCCAGGCTGCTCTTGCCCTCTAGGCGGGCGACCAAGTCATCAGGAAGGGCGACGCGCTCCGCGGTCGAGCCGAGCACGAACTCGCCGGGGTGGAGGATGAAGCCGTCGTCGTCGGAGATTTCGACCAGCTCGGTCAGCTCCTCCTGGTCCTCTTTGACGTCGATGACGCGCATCGTGTGGTTGCGGAACACCCGGAAGTACCGGTCCAGCCGCAAGTCCACCGACGACGGCTGGATGTTGTCCGCATCCAAAGGGTCTATGACGATGCGCCCGGCTTCGAGCTGCTCGCGAATGGTTCGGTCCGACAGGATCACGACTGATGACGGTAGCCGAGCGCCCGGGTTGCTCAGCTACGCTTAGCGGGCTGTCAATGCGAGCGTAGTTCAGCGGCAGAACATCAGCTTCCCAAGCTGAGAACGCGGGTTCGATTCCCGTCGCTCGCTCTCTCGGAAAGTCCAGGTCACTGCTTATAAAGCGCTCTCCTTAGGGGGCGCTTTCTCTTTGTCCTTGGGTTGGCGTGCGCGATTCGTGCGCGATGTGTCGAGGTCGACGATGGCCGCTGCTGGTTCTCTGCTGTTTTCCTTGGCGGCTTCGAGGATGGCGTCGATGCCGGCGGCGATCTGGCGGTCCCTCTGCTCGGTGGCGTGTTGGTAGATGAGGCTGGCTCTCGGTGTGGAGTGGCCGAGGCGGGCCATGAGCTCTCGTGTGGAGGCGCCGGTGGCGGCGGCGAGGGTACCGGCCAGGTGGCGCAGGTCGTGGAAGTGGAGTCCGGGCGCGCTGGCGCTGTCGGCGGCTTCACGGAACTTCTTGGACCAGTGCTGGGTGGTGATGGGCGCGCCCTTGTCTCCAGTGAAGACGACGGCGTTCGGGTCCCGGTCGACGTAGGTGGACAGATGCTTGTCGAGGAGGGAGGCCAACTCGATCGGGATGGCGACGGTGCGCCGGCCGGCGTCGGACTTTGGTGGCCCGAGCACCCGGCCGCGCCCGACGACGACCTGGGCCTGCTGTTCGACCGTGATGGTCCGGTGGACCAGGTCGACGTGCCGGCGTTCGAGTCCTGACAGCTCTCCGGCGCGGAGCCCGGCAAAAGCGGCGGTGTAGACGAGGGCTCTGTAACGGTCGTCGAGCGCGTCCGCGATCGTTGCCAGCGTTTCGAGGGTCGGGACCTTCCGCTCAGGCGCCCGCTCGAGGCCGGCGCCCTTGATGACGCACGGATTACTCAGGATCAGCCCGTCCGCGGTTGCGGTCATGAGGACCGCCCGGAGCAGCCGGTAGGCCTTGGCTGCGGTGGTCGGCTGGCCGGCTGCGATCTTCGCCCGCCAGCTGCGGATCGAGGCCGTTGTGATGGCGGTGAGCGGGACGCGCTCGAACGTCGGTTTGAGGTGGCATTTGATGAGACTCCGGTAGAGCTCTCGGGTGCGAGGCCGGATGTCGTAGCGCTGGGTCATCCAGTCGTCGACGTACTTGCCGAAGAGGACCTTGCCGGCACCGGGGTCTATCCAGCGGCCCCGGCGGATGTCAGTTTCCACGCTGCTCAGCCAGGCCAAGGCCTCGGCCTTGGTCTCGAAGGTCTGCTCAGCGGTGTGCCTTACCGCGAGGTGCCAGTAGCTGGCTTGGTAACGCGCGGAGGGAAGTCTTCGGACTGAGCCGAAGTGGCGTCGGGGCGAGGGCATGGCCTTCCTCTCGAATGTCGCCGCGTTGCAGCGAGCCGGGATGACGAGGAAGGCCCGCCCGGCGAACTCGGTCGGCAGGGGCCTCAACTGCCGCCGGGAGTGAATCGCCGTCCTCCAACTTACTCCGGGGCCGTGTCATTTCCCGGAAGTGACACTCCCCTGGAGGAGGGTGAGAGGACCAATTCGCGGCCGTCGCTGACGGCGGGCTGGCCCTCCGGTGTTGACCACAGTTTCTGGAGGTATCCGGTGTCGCTCGATGAGCTTCCTGATTTCTTGACGGTGGAGGAGGCGGCCGCCGTGCTGCGTATCGGTCGAACTTCGGCCTATCTGTTGTGCCAGCGGTGGCGGTTCACCGGCGGTGAGGTGGGTCTGGCGGTGGTGCGGGTGGGCCGTCAGCTGCGGGTGCCGCGCGCCGCTTTGGTGCGCCTGGCCGAAGCGGGACGGGCAAGCGAATGACCCGAACCCATCGCCCGCATCTGCACCCAGCCCATCTCCCGTCTCTCACCCCGCCTGTCCACCTTCACCCCACCATCCCTCTCCCCAACCCCGCTCTCACCACTCTCCCCGTTCTCTTCCCTCCGACTCCTTACTTCCAACCCACGGCAGACACCTCTGCACCCGAAGGGTGCGGGCTGGCCTCGCCGGCGGACGTGAGCGTCCGATGATGGGACTGGCCAAGATGGCCCCGGACGGTTGGGCTTATTACGCGAGGGAGATCGCGGCGGGCGTGGAGGACTATTTCGCCGGCCACGGCGAGGAGAAAGGGCGTTGGATCGGCCGGGGCGCTGACGCTTTGGGCCTGTCCGGTGAGACCGACGCGGAGCTCCTGTCCCGGTTGTTCGGACAGGGTTTGCACCCTCTTACTGGAGCGGCGTTGGGCCGTCGGTTCGGGTCGGACAAGGACACGGTGGCGGGGTATGCGCTGTCGTTTTCGCCGCCTAAATCGGTGTCTGTCTTGTGGGCGTTGGCCGGCGAAGTCGTTTCCGATGCGGTGCGGGCCGGCCATGACGCGGCGGTCGAGGCGGCGGTGGAGTTCTTGCAGGATCACGCCGCGTTCACCCGTCGCGGCCATGGCGGGATGGTCCAGGAGGCGACCCGCGGGTATTTGGCGGCGGTGTTCGTGCATCGCACCTCTCGGGCCGGTGATCCGCAGTTGCACAGCCATGTGTTGGTGGCCAACAAGGTCCAGGCAGTCTCGGATGGGCGTTGGTTGGCGGTCGACGGACGGGAGCTGTATGAGGTGCAGAAGGCGGCCGGGATGCTCTTCAAAGCCTGTCTGCGGGCTGAGCTGACCGCCCGGCTTGGGGTCGCTTGGACTGACGTGGACGATGACGGCGGGGCCGAGCTCGTCGGCGTCCCCGAGGGTCTGATCACCCTGTTTTCCAAGCGACGAGCTGAGGTTGAAGCGGCCGCGGCTGGCCTGATTTCCGAGAAAGAGGCGGTTCTGGGCCGGTCGCTCACTAACGATGAGCGGGCCGCCGTCTATCAAGTGGCTGCCTACCGTTCCCGGGCCGCCAAAGGCGACGGCGGGGAGACCACCGGGCAGCTTCGGGCCCGCTGGACAGCCGAAGCAACAGGGGCCGGCCATCCGCCCGAGGGGTGGGTCGGTCGCCTGGCCGGCCGGCGCGTGCCGTCTCGAACCGAGAGGCAACTGTCGCGAATGGGGCTTGCACCCTCCGTTGAGTTGTCTTTGAGCGAGACGATCGAACTGCTCGAACGCAAGCACTCGACCTGGGGCCGGGCCGATGTCGTCGAGGCTCTCAGCGTCGTGTTGCCTACCCGCAACGCCAAGACCGCCAGCGCCGTCCGCAAAGCCATCGAAGCCGCGGCCGACCTCCTGGTCGATCACCCCGACATCGTCATGCTCACCTGTCCCGACCGACCCGACCTCCGCCACGGCGGCATCCGCTACAGCACCTGGTGGACTCTGCAGACCGAACAGGCCGTCCTCGACACCGTCGAGGCCGGCCGCACCGCCAGCGTGGCCATCGCCCCCAGCTGCCGGATCCTGGCGGAGGCGGGCCTGGGTGACGACCAGGCCCAGGCGGTGCGACGGCTGTGTGTCGGCGGGGAGCGGGTGGCGGTGCTGGTCGGTCCGGCCGGATCGGGCAAGTCCCGCACTCTGGGCGCGGCCCGCCAAGCCTGGGAGGCGGCCGGCATGAAGGTGCGCGGTGTGGCCCCCTCCGCGGTCGCCGCCGGGGTGCTGGGCGAGCAGGCCGGTATCCGGTCTGAGACTTTGGCCAAGTTCCTCCTCGACGCCGCCCAAGGCCGCATTCGACTTCAGCCCGGCGAGGTGATCGTCTGCGACGAGGCATCCATGGTCTCGACCCGGGACCTGGCCCAACTGGTCCTCCACGTCGAAGCGTCTGGCGGAAAACTGGTGCTTGTCGGTGACCACTACCAGCTCGGCTCGGTCGACGCCGGAGGACTGTTCCGCCTGCTGGCCACTGACGCCAAAACCGCCGAGCTCACCGGCGTAAGACGCTTCGCCGACCCCTGGGAAGCCCAAGCCACTCGCCGGCTACGAACCGGCGACCACAGCGTGATCGACGAGTACATCGAACATGGCCGGGTCGCCTCCGGCGACAGAGACAACGCTCTCGACGCCGCCCACCAGGCCTGGTTCGACGCCCGCCACCAAGGCCGATCGACAGTGGTCATGGCCGCCGATCACGACACCGTCGACCAACTCGCGCTGCGGGCCCGGGCCTGGAGGGTCGCCGCCGGCCAGGTCGAACCCGAAGGGATCACCGTCGACCGCCAGACCGTCGGGGTCGGCGACGAGATCGTCACCACCCGCAACGACCGCCGCCTGACAACCACCACCGGCGGGTGGGTCCGAAACGGCGACCGCTGGCAAATCCGGCACCGAACCGGAACGGGAGCGCTGCAACTGTCCTCCCTCGACGGGCGGGGAACCGTCACCGTCCCCGGCGACTACGTGGCGGAGAATGTGGCCCTGGCCTATGCGGTCACCGTGCACAAAGCCCAAGGAATCACCGTCGATGAGGCCGTGCTCGTCGTAGACCGGGCCACCACCGCCGAGCACCTCTACGTTGGAATGACCCGAGGGCGCCACCACAACCAGGCCTGTGTTGTCACCGAAGCAGCCGGCGACGAACACACCCGCCGGGAGACGCCCGACGCTGCAGTGGTCCTCGCCGGAGCCCTCAGGAAAACCAGCAACGAGAAATCGGCTACCGAAACGCTGCGAGACGAACTCCACCAGCACGGCCACTCGACCGGCCGCCAGGCTGCCATCCTCGAAGGCCTCCGCCAAACCCACGCCCACAGCCTCAACCAGACCATCAGCAAACAGACCCGCCGGCACGCCTTGACCACCGTCCCGACCAGCCCGGCGCCCGAGGCCACCATCGAACGAGGCATCGAGCTCTGAAGCCCCAGCCGGGATTCTGCGCTCACAATCTGTACTGGCAGTGCCGGCAGACACTGCGCCCCGAGCCGTCGATATGCACCACCTGCGATAGCCCGGTGGGCGTCGATCGGTAGGTGCAGATGAATCGCTCGGCGCTCAAACTGGCAGACTGCCGAGCGTGGGCTGGCAAGGCTCGATTGACCTATGGCTCTCTGCGCAGGGCGATGTGGGCGTGACGGCACGTCAGATCGTCGACGCCCTGTCGGCAGGAGGGTGGACAACAACAGACCCGGCCGGACCGGGTGTGTCCTTCGTGCCGTTCGATGGTGATCTCGGCGACTGGCGTATCGGTGACGGCACACGCGACGATGCCCTCGCCGCTGTGGAGGCCCGACAGGAGCGTGGTCTTGCCGGCGGTCTGGTCGTCACCTGGCAAAGGTCGGGGATCGGAGGCTCGCTCTTGCTCCATGGCGACGGCCACGCCTCGCTCTCCGCGAGCATCAACCCCCGACGCCTCGCGACTGACACCACGGATTTCTCCTGGTACATCGAGCGGCTTCTGCCTGCCCTCAACAGAGCGAACCTTCAGGTTCAGCGGATCGAGGCTGCCGACACCGACTGAGCGCATATCAGCGGCGCTCCGACGAGAGCGGCGGTCGGCAAAGACGCCGACTCGGCGATACGAGCGGCTTCCAGGTATCCGTGAGACACTGAGGGGTATGAGAATGCTCGTGCGGTGGGCGGGTCGTCGGGTCTGGTTGTGGTGGGTGATCTTCCTGGCCGTGTCCGCGTTCGAGATCGCTCGCATGCTGGCATCCCCGGTCCACAACGGCGCATCCTCGATCGCCATTGGGGAGGTCGGTCGGGACCCTCGGCTTATCCTGCGGTTCGGGAGTTGGCAACTCTACGCCCACGGATTCTGGCTCGACCTCCTGGGCGCCGTCATCATTGCGGCTGTAACCGGGTTGTTCACCTGGCTGGTCGTGGGAGGACTGCGAATGATCATCCGCGGGATGGTAGGGATAGCCCGCCGCCTGCCAGGATCGAGGCGGCGGCTGAGCGCACATGGGCGACGACTCGGTGCGGACTACCGCGCCAGACGTTTGGAACGCGACCATTTTGAGAATCCGTCCGACGCTTGGGACCCCGCGCGCCGCTGATACAGAGCGTTCTCTCTCGCGCCTGGCCCCCGGTCGAGGGCAAAGGTGGGCCCAGATACCGAGTCGGCGTTATACGGGTGATCGAAGATCACCTTCGCCCTGACGGGCCGTATAACGGCACATACACGGGTGATCGTGCCCGGTGCCGCGTCATGAGAAGCGACAACGATCACCCGTGTATTAGGCGGTCCGCGCTCACGGCTGGCTGTGGGATGAGCTGGATTTCCGGTGTCGCCAGCGCCGCCGGGTAAGAATGCCGGATAGGAGGAATGGCGCTCCGAGGAGGTCCGTGGATTCTGTGAGTGAGCCCGCCGAAGGTCAACTGGCCGACGACGGTAGATCCTTCTGGTCGAATGCGGAGTGGGTGCCGTCTACCTCCTCTGATGAGACGACTAGGTGGGACGGCCACCAGTGGGCACCTCAGCCGAGGACTTTTTTCCAAAACATCCCTGATGATGCGAACGACATAGATAACCGTGCACTGGCCAAGGGCACTACTCCCACAGCGGTCAAGGGTTTCCCGACCCCACCCTTGTTTGAGGATCGGCATATTGCCGTCGGATCTGGCTGGCTTGGGATGAGAACCGCACCAGCAGGAGGGTGGCATCTGATCCGCACCCGGGATATCCAATCCGTCGCCATCGTCCCGCCGTCAAAAGGTCGCCAGATCGTGTTCTTGAGATCGCCGACCACGCCGAAGCCGTTTATCGCTATTAAGGACCGCCTCGGCGGCGTGGTCTCGGTGAACGTGACCAAGTTTTCCGCTCCGGCATCGTCGGCGCTTGTGCCGCAGTTGCCAGTGGACACCAACGTCACGGGGACCGCCCGGAAGTTCCTTGAGGGTCAAGGTCTGCCCGGGCAGTGGGGAAGAAAGTTCAACTGGTTTAAGTCCATCAACTGAACGAGGTTGCGAACCGACCTGGCGGCCCGGTCGTCCCTCCAACGAAGGCGACCCCGTCACCCGCGCCATAAGGTTCACTCTCGGGCGCAAGCTCTCCGATGACCACACGGGCTCGGGAGCGCGGAATCGGCGCTCGGCGCTACTCCGACCCGCTCTCACCTGGGCGAAAGCCCTCGGTCACCAACGCACACCACAAGTCCTCGATTTCGGCTGGCGCGCTGAAAGCGACTTCCACTCGTCGGCGTCCTTGCCGGGCCGATACCACGACGCTGTTCCGTCTCCCGATAGGCGTTCCGGCCCACCCGAGGACCTGTCGGCGGATGGACGCCTTCGACGCCAGGATCTGTAGATCCCGACTCTCCAACAGCATGCCCTTTGGCGCGAAGACGTGGAGTTTGTTCTGCTCCACGCGTACGGTCGGCCCTCCCCCAAGCTTGTGGTTCCAGTTGACCCACGTGCCTGGCACGAACGGTGACCGGCGAGTCCGGACGAACGCCCTCGACTCGTAGTACGGCTCAGGCGTAGCCGACCCCACAACCCCGTCGTTACCCACCGCCGGTTCGGCCTGGCCGTCCTGGATCTTGGCGAGTAGCAGGATGACCCGCTGGCGCACGCCGACCAGGTCTACCCCGAGGCCGACGAGGACCTGCACGCCGGCCCCGTCTCCTTGTCGGAACAGGCCGAGAAGTATATGGCCGGTACTGATGTGTCCGTGGCCGAGTCTCAATGACTCGCGCAACGAATACTCCAGAGCCTTTTTCGCCCGAGGGCTGTACGGATGCGAATCCGTCGAAGACGAACCTGCCAGCCCGAGCGTCCGGACCTTCTCCCGGGCGGCTTCGAGGCTGACGCCCGACGGTAGAGCCGTGGCGGCGATGCCTTCTCCCTCGTGAACCAACCCCACCAGGATGTGCTCAGTGCCGATATAACCGACGCTGTAGAGGCGGGCTTCTTCCTCGGCAAGAACCAGGACTCTTCGGGCTCGGTCGGTGAACCGCTCGAACATCCCCCATAGATTCGCACACCACCACCAAAAAACGACGCGACAAACAATCCGGCGGCGCGAGACTCTGTCATGACACGGAGAGGCGAAGAGGTCGTCCGCCACGTCGGAATCGTTGGATTGGGACATGAAGTACCGATCACACGGCGCGACCGCAGACGGATGCGCCTCGTCGGTTCCGTACCGGGACTACGAAGCTTCCTGTCGTGGCTGAACTGCTCAGTGCCCCTCACCCGGGGAAGGCTTGACGGCTGGATGGGCCCAGTCCACCGGCACATGAAAGACCTCGGCAACGCCAGCGCATAACGATCTGTCTTGCGCTCGTCCGGTCCGGGCGGGTCCCGTCCCGGTCGCGCCCGAGTCGGCATGGAGAATGAAGGTGTGCTTCTGACTGCTATCCCTGCCGGTGTGTTGGTGGGGGCGTATGGTCGGGAGTCCTGGGTCTCGGTCTGACTTGCGAGCCGGTTTAGGTCGGTTGGCT
>Ga0302324_100000208_pt1 | contig 158188 bp, 135 predicted proteins | sample Palsa_T0_1_FD_201949 | JGI IMG/M metagenome (GOLD analysis project Ga0302324, IMG submission 201949) | Peat permafrost microbial communities from Stordalen Mire near Abisko, Sweden - Palsa_T0_1 | ecosystem: Environmental > Terrestrial > Soil > Palsa > Peat permafrost | place: Sweden: Abisko...
CCTCCTTTCTTATGTATCGAGATCCTGTCCCGCAACGATCGCATGGAGGAAATGCAGGAGCGGATCGATGACTACCTCAGCTTCGGGGTCCGCTATGTTTGGCTGATTCACCCGCGTACGCGGCGCGCATTTGTGTACACGTCGGAACGAGTGCTGGAAGTGAAAGACGGCGTTCTACGCACAGACGGCCCGGACATCTGCGTTCCCTTGGCGGAACTTGAATAAGGCAGCAAAGGATTCCTTGTTAAGCGCGAACGTTACCGCCGCAAGCTAGATCCTTTGCATAGTTGCACCAAACGTGTTACACTATGTATATACATAGTGCGCTACGAATAGGACGAACAAAAGAATCGGCGGAACCGACGAAAAACATGCTGGAATCTCATTCGAAATGTCGGCATTGGTCTTCGAAGACGAGCTGCCTTGCGGGCTTGGACCATGTGGACGAAACAGGGGAACAACGGTGGCATGCGATTGGCACGGCTCAGATGGAGCCCGAGATTGCCGCCGTGCTCCTGGTAGTGCACGCATATAGGGAGGACTGTCATGGCGAAGAAATCATCCGCATCATCTCGGCCCGTAGGGCTGAAAAGCATGAGATCCGAAGATATCTGGAACAGGCAATGGACTGAAAATGAGCGGCAGGTATTGCGCCGCGCGGCCCGCCGCCAGGCGGCTGGAGACGATTCGGGCATTAACTTTAAAGACATCCCGGGCTTGACCGAGGAGCAGTTGGCAAATGTGGTGCGTCTGCGCGACGTGAAGCCAAAAGTTGCCGTGAGCGTGCGGCTAGACCCGCGGGTTCTCGACTGGTTGAAATCCAAAGGAGGAGGTCACTTGACACGCATCAACGACATTCTCACCAACCTCATGGAAGCAGAACGTAGGGCCGAATCCACGCAGTAGGCCGACGAGGAGTTGGAGCGATGAGCAAAAAACATATGGGTTCGAGCATTGATGATCTCCTCAAGGAAGAGGGAATTTTCGAAGAGGCACAAGCACAGGCAGTGAAGGAAGTCGTTGCCTGGCAGCTCGCCGAGGCGATGAGGAAAAAGAAAATATCCAAGGCACGTGTGCTGCTAAATAACAACGGACCTACAGGCTCCTGGTAAACACCTGGAACGGCCCCCAATAGTACGGCTTGCGGTAGGCGCCCGGCCCTTCCACCAGTTTCAGTTTGGCGGAGCGCAACGCATCGGCGGGCGCCAGGCCGCGGGAGAGTTCCCCATAAAGCCGCTCCATCAGATCGGCGGTCGACCGGTCATTCACGTCCCACAAACCGGCGATCACGTTGCGCGCGCCGGCTTCCAGAAAGGCCCACGAGAAGCCCACCAGGCCTTCCCCGGCATAAGTCCGCGCGCCCGCGCTCCGGCAGGCCGAGATGGTGACCAGCTCTGCCTGCAACCGCTTGTCGATCACATCTTTTGCCAGTAGCTTGTAGTTGTCTCCACTCCGCGAAAGAATCACGGCGGATTCCAGCGGCTCCTCGCGGTTGGCCGTGGCGTGCGCCACGAAATGAATCAGCCCGAAGCTGCCTGGGTCCGCTTGGGCGTATGCCTCCGGCTGCGCCTGCTGGCGGTCCCGGGGAACTATCCGGAATCCCGGCAAGCTATGTTCAATGGCCGTCATTTCCTGGCCCGCAAACTCGAGCGCCGGGTAGCGCTCATCGGGGGAGATTGGATTCCCGATCAGCAATAGCGAGCGGGCCGCGGCTTTTTGCCCGGTTTGATCCGCCGACAGCAGCCCCAACGACGGCGTGACCGACACGGTCGCATCCTGAATCCAGTAGTGCGGCTGCGGCTCGAAGACCGGCAACGTTTCGAAGTTCAGCGAATGCAATGGCCCGTCCGGCGCCAGGATGACCTTCCCCGTTTTCGGCATCAGCCGCTGAGCCGGCGCAATCAGCGCTTCATATAACTTCCGGCCTGCCGGATTCTCTGTATCCAGCGGATCCCTTAAGTTCTGAATCAACCCATCATAGCTTTCCACCCAGGCCCGAATGTCCGGTTCCGGGGGCAAGCGAACTGCCGAGATCTTCGCCGGCGTAATTACCCATAAATAAGACTTGCCGGGAGCCAGCCAGTAAGATAGCAGCGTGCTGCTATAAATCCCCGCCAGTTTCTGGAACTCCACCGCGGTGTGGTTTCGCCGTACCGAACCCAGCTTGAGTTTGTCCGCCAGCAAGCGGGCCCGGCTCGACTCGGCGGCCTCCAGCGCAGCGTCCGTTCTGCCTCGGGCCATCAGAAAATCGACGTACTGCTGGTAACACTCGATCAGGCTGGAAAAGTAAATCAGTTTGTATTCGTCTTTGAGAAGCTCCGCGCGGCGGCGTTCCATCACGGCAATGGCGGCCTGGAACTCGCTCTCCGCTTCCCCGTCCCGGTGAGTCTCCGCCAGCACCTGAGCCAGGCCGGCATGCGCATCCAGCAGCGGCCTGTGGTCCCGCGGCTGAGAGCGAATCACCGACTCGAATATCTCTTTGGATCGCGCGTAGTCTTTCCTTCCAGCAGCGATGCGCGCGGCATTTACGAGCGAATAGGCCTGCGGCTCGTGCCGCTCCCTTTTGATCTGGAGAGCCTCATTGTTATAGCGCTCGGCGGCGTCCCACTCGCCCGTCTCGATCGAAATGTATGCCAGGTTATTCAGCCACATGGCGCTCGAAGACCAGTCTTGGACTGTCTTGGCCATGCTGAGCGCCCGCTGGTTGGTAGCCGCCGCCGCTTGATACTCATGCCTCGCGACATAAATGTCCCCGATAACGCCCAGCCATTTCTGATGCTCAAATTGGTTTCCAGCACGCTCCAGGCGCGAATCGGCTTGCTCACAATAGTGCAAAGCTTTGTCGAAATCGCCCAACGGGTAATAACACCCTCCCAGGTTGCCCATGGCGCGGGCTTCCGAGTCGGTTGCCCCCAGTCTTTGAGCCGCAGCCAGCGTCTTTTCAAACCAAGGGATAGCCTGGTCAAATCGGAACGATCTCAACAGCAGATAACCAATGTTCCCGGTAGCCCGCATCTGCAAATAGGCGTCTCCCTGACGGTCGGCATATGCGCGCACGTCCTGGAACTTGCTTTCGGCTTCAACGAAATGCTCCCTGCGGACGGCCACCGAGCCCTGGCGAAACTCGATTTCCGCCATCAGGCCGGAAGCGTGCACCGATTCAGCCAGCTTTTGCGCTTCCTTCAGCCGCGACTCAGCTTCCGGATAGTTGTCCTGGAAATAGGCGGCATCCCCCTGGCGCAGACGGTAGCGCGCCAGTTCCACTGTCCATTGCGGGCCCTCCGGCAACTGGAATTCGAGCGCCGTGAGCGCCTGTGGGAGTTGCCTCTTCGCCAGCAGGATTTCGGCCTTCAGAAGCCGGAGTTTCCAATACCAGGCCGAACCGGGCGGTGCGCGTTTGAGGCCCGCCTCCATTTTGTTCGAGGCTTCCTGGTAATGTTCGCTACGAAGTAAGTTGTACGCCTCCTGGTATAGCTTTTCCGCGGACAGCTGGTTGGTTTGCCCGCATCCGGCCAGCGCCAGAACCAGGCATAAACCCAGCGCGCATTCCTTACCAGGAAGATCCATTGCTCTCGACGCCGCCCGCTGTCACATTGCCTGTTGGCGTACTGCCGAGTTCCACCTGCAACATCGTCAGCCGGCTCGCGTAATTTGTGATCTTCAACTCCGCCAGCCGGATGGCGCCAAAGCCCGGCACATGGATAACGTGGCCGCGCTGCGTCAGCTCCGAGCCAAGGTCTTCCAGCTCGCGCACCAGAGAGCAGGCGACGATGCCGTTGGTTTCCGGGATCTCTTTCCCCTCTGTCAGGCCGCACCACGGAAGATACTTCCGTATTTTTTCCGGAACGTCATCTGCCCGGCCGATCAGCGAGAGCCTGTTGAACTCGTTGCGAAAATCATCCAGGTTTTCCCGATATGCCGTCTTCACTTTGTCGAAGGTGTCGAATTTCGAAAACGTGTCGGTTGCCAGACGTAGTTTCACGAGGTGGCCGGCGATGCGCAGATTTTCAAAATACGATCCCAAGGGCGTGATCGAGTGTTCGCCGTCGTCCCAATGCCTGGATGAAATACGCGCTACAATCCGGTCCGCGGTTACCATGCCCAGAAGATTCAGCCCTTCGATGGTCACGGTAGCCAAGGCGTCGAAGGATCTGTCCTTCTGGCTGTACGAGCCATGTACCGCCGAAGTAATTGCGTGAAAGGAAAAAGTGTCCCGGAACCGATAGTGTTCTACGCGCGCGGTGCCGAATCCGCCTGTTTCGGGCAGGGCACAGGAAGCCTGTATCGGAATTATCTCCTCGAAAGGCGCGTCTATGCGCCCTGCGGCGCCCACCGCAAAAGCGTGGTATTGGAAGCGTTCAATCATACGGCTCCTTTAGTTGAATTGCACCGGAATGGAATAACTGGTTTCGGGTCCCGCCTGGGAACCTCGAATGCCGTGCACCTTCAGAGTATATACTCCCGGCTTTAGTCCAGCGACAGGAATCACAACCTGTAGCAGGCCGCCAGGCTGTGGCGCCCGGGCATCCAACGACCAGCGCAACGCGCCAGATTTGTCGTACAGCGCACACCGGTATTGCGGAAACGAGGTATCCTCTAAATCCATCTGAACCAAAAACGACGGCGCACCCGCCGGGATCAGAAACGGTTTTTCTTCCTCCGTTGCTTGCCCCCGGGCAGCCGACTTCAACAAAAAGGAAACCGGCGCCTGTGGCGCCTGGGCGCGCGCGAGTTCCTGCCGCAAGGCGGGAATCACAAATCCAGCCTGGTAAATGGTAACGGCCGCGAGCAGTCCGGCGGCGAGAGCGGGTGCGGCGAAGGCAGGCCTGGCCCACGATCCTGATAGCCAGCGCGAGAACCAGTTCCGCTGGGCGGCCGGCGCCGGTCGGGGAACGGGCGCGAAGGCCGCGCGGGCATTCTCCTGGAAGAGAACGCCGGATTCCACTTCTTCGGCGCATGTCCCACACTCAAAGAAGTGCTTTTCAAACGCGTCGATTTCCGCCTCCGGCATCTGCCCGAGAAGATACCGTTCCACTGCCTGGTTATTCACCGCTTCAATATGATCCATGGTCCCGCCCCGAATGGGGGTGATTTGAAGAGCCCCATCGTTTCACTCCCCGACGAAATTTTTACTTCTTAGCTTTACCTGGCGTGCGTTTCAGCAGCTCGTCCCGAAAACGCATCCTGGCCCTGTATAGCAGAACCCGCAGGTATTCTTCATTCACATGAAAGCGCCCGCACAACTCCGCCTTATCCACTTCTTCCAACATGGCCAGGCGCAGCAGATCGCGATCCCTTTCGGGAAGGCTGGTCAGAATCTGCCGGACGAGCTCTTCCCGTTCCCGGGTGACCAACTCGCCATGAGGGCTGGCTCTGTTATCCGCCGGATCGTATCCGGTTTCCGGCATCTGGCTGTAGCGGGTCTTGGAACGGATCATCTCCAAAGTGACGTTGTGGCAAACGGTATGCACGAACGCCGGCAGGCGCTCCGGATTTTCCAGCCGCTTGCCCGAACGGAAATAATGGAACACGCGCAGGATAGTTTCCTGGCAGGCGTCTTCCACCATGTCGGGAGCGCGCAATTGCCGCTGCGCCTTCAGCCAGATCGGTTTTCGGAAGTGAGCGACAAAATGAGCTTCCGCTTCGGGATCGCAATCCCGGAGGCCGGCGATGTAGCGTTCGTCGAAGCGGGACGTTTCCAAGCGCGCTCCAAACGAACCAGGATACCTCCGAAAGTTGCTGAACGTATAAATGCTTTGTTTTAAGCTCGTTGAGCGATTTCAAGAAGGGTGAGAGACGCTTCTACGGGTTGACGCACAGATGTGCAAAATAGATTATTTGTGAAAGACTGATAAGTATTATTATCAGTCCTTCGATGGCAACCAGCCTGACAGGAGGATCTCGGCCTTCAGATCCCAGCTGCACTTGCTGGGAAACTTCTCGATGTCGATACCGGTCTCCGTGGCCGCGAGATTGGCGGCTTGCTCCCAGATCTGTTCCAGATCTTCTGCCTGCAGCCGCGTCCATAGGCTCGGGCTTTGCTTGACGAGCGTCGCGATCTCGAATCGCTGCGTGAGAATCGTGCTGAGCCAGGAGCGAGAGCGCTTTTCGGGCTGGTACGCCCATTTCAGCAGATGCATGATTAGAACCCGCAAGCGACTTTGCAGCTCATGGAAATCAGCGGCGGACAAAAGGCGCATCTCCTCAGCCAGGGCGGCTATATCGAGGCTCTCGAAGTCATGGTCTTCGAGCAGACTGGCTGTCGCGCTGGCCCAGGCGGCGCGGTCGGTTTCTTTGCCTGGGGCAAGTTTCAATTCGTCTCCATTGTACAACCGCGCGGTCGCAGATTCCGTCCGTTCGCCCGGCCCTGACAGACGCCGGACGCCCTGCTACACCTGGGCATCCGGTTGAAGGTCTAGCTATGGGCTCCACTTCACGCGGTTTCCCGTCTGGGAGCAAAAGCGCAACTTCGCGCGTTCGATCACGTTTGCACCGGTATACAGATCTGTGTACTATCAAACTGCCGACCGGTACGGTCCAGGGGATCAAGAAAAAGCTGGGGTTGAAGTAAGGAAGGAGAATCACATGATTGCATATCCAGCAAAGTTCGCGCGGGCCAAAGACGGCATCACCGTCACGTTCCCGGGAATTCCAGAAGCCATCACCTGCGGATATTCCGACGCGGAAGCCGAAGACTATGCGGTCGATGTGCTCGAGATCGTTCTATCGGAGTACATTAAGCAGCGCCGCGAGATTCCACGGCCGAAAGCCCGTGCCAAGGGGACGCGGCCGATCGTGTTGCCCGCACTGGCGGAGGCCAAGATACGGCTGTACGAGGCCATGCGCGGGGCTGGCCTGCGTAAAGCCGACCTGGCGCGGCGTATGGGATGGCAAAAGAGCCAGGTGGATCGGCTGCTCGATTTGAGTCACCACTCGCGCCTCGAACAGATCGAGGAAGCCCTCGCGGCTCTCGACAAACGGCTCGCCATTCAGGTCGTGGCGGCGTGACAGATAGATCGCCCCAGCCGCCTGCCGTCGGTTCTAGCCTGCGCCATTGTTCGACCGAGGCTGAGTCACGTGAACACGTGATACGCTTGCCTGATTAATCTCCCTGTGAATCTACTCCGGCAGGCCAAGATTTATGCCGTAGAGAACGCAGTCAAAGCATATTCGCCGCGCGCCTTCACCAGAGTATGTCTCCGCCGTAGGCTCGAACGAGCGAATCCCCGCTGATCAGGACCAGGTTCTCAACCCGCGCCTGTGTCAGCAGCAGCCGGTCGAACGGATCCCGGTGCAGGACAGGGAGGGAGGCCACCGCCAGTACATGAGCCATCTCGACCGCCAGGATATTCAACTGGAGATTTGCGACATGCGTCCGTAAAAATAGGACCTGTTGCTCAGCCGACAGATCCGGAAGGAGCTTGCCCTTCCCGGCTTTCAACAGAATCTCCCAAATGCTGGCCGTGCTCAGAAACAGTTCGTTCTCCGGGTCCTCGATTGCCTCGCGCGCCGCACGGGAAAGTTTCTCCGATCCGTCGATGACCCACAGGAACACCGCGGTATCCAACAGAGCCCTCATAGGCCGAGAAACTCGTCTAATTCAGCGTCAGTCATTGGCCGGTCGAAGTCCGGGCTCATCTTGACTTGGCCGCGCGCCTGATCCAGAATTCGTTTGCCTTTAGTCTTCACGACCGGCACCAGTTTCACGGCCGGAACCCCCCTGCGGGCTACGATTACCTCCTCTCCCCGGCAAGCAGCTTCCACCAGGCGGGAAAGCTGGGACTTTGCTTCATGCATGTTGACCTTCATGTTTCCATTTTAGCTAACTCTTAGCTAGAAAATGCGGACGGGCTTTGATCGCTTGGTAGTATATGATATACTACATGGATGGCACACCTGACCATCTACCTTAACGATGACGTGGAGCAACGGGTCCGCAAAGCAGCCAAGGCTGCCCGGATCAGCGTCAGTAAGTGGGTCGCGGATCGAGTCACCCAGTCAGTGCAGACAGCCTGGCCGGCCGAGTTTTTGAGTCTAGCCGGGGCGTTTCCGGACTTCCCCGATGCCAGTGATCTGCGGAAGGGCTACGGCGAGGACGTTCCGCGGGAGAGCCTGGATTGACACTCCTCGACACGAACGTCATGGTTCATTACCTGAAGGGCGATCCCGCAATAGTCATACGCATCCACAAAGCCTCGCGTGGTGATCTGGCGATCCCAGCGATCGTGGTTTACGAGTTGGAGTACGGAACGCTCCGATCGAAATTCGCAGCCAGGCGCCGGCGTGAGTTGGAGACGGGCCTTGCGCAGATGCAGCACGTACCCTTCGATTCCGCCGCGGCGGTGGCTGCTGCGGGCATCCGCGTTGCACTCGAGAAGCAGGGCTTCACCATAGGGCCCCTCGATATGTTGATCGCCGGAACGGCCGTCAGCCGCGGAGCCGCCCTGGTGACGAACAACGCCGTTGAATTCTCGCGCGTTCCAGGGTTGAGGGTGATGGATTGGAGAACAGCATGATTGTGTGTATTCTTGAGTTTTGAACGACGCGACTGCAATTGCCACTACGACCAGCGACGACCACTTGATCGGGATCTGGCTGCACGGGCGGAGTCCGCATACTCAACGGGCTTATGCCGCGGATGTGGCGCGGCTGCGCTCGCGGACGGGAAAGCCGCTGGCTGCCGTCACCTTGCAGGATCTTCAGGACTTTGCTGATTCGGTGGTGGAGTTATCGCCGGCCAGCCGATACCGGGCGCTGTCGGCGGTGAAGTCGCTGCTGGCGTTCGGGCATCGCATAGGCTATCTGCCGTTCGACGTGGGCCGTGCGCTGCGGCTTCCCACCGTGCGGGGCCGGCTGGCTGAGCGCATCCTGCCCGAAGCCGGCATACACCGCATGCTGAGCCTGGAGCCGGGCGAGCGCAACCGCGCTATCCTGACGCTGCTGTACGCCTCCGGGGTGCGGGTCAGCGAGCTATGCGGCCTGCGCTGGCGGGACGTGCAGTCGAACGGCGACAGCGCGCAGGTCACGGTCTTCGGGAAAGGCGGAAAGACGCGCGCCATCCGCCTGCCCGTCTCGGTTTGGCAGCAGCTCACACGGCTGCGCGGCGAAGACGATGGGGCGCAGCCGCTGTTCCGGTCGCGCAAGAAAGGCGGCGCCCTGACGCCGGTGGGGGTACTGCGGATCGTGCGGCGGGCGGCGCGGCGCGCGGGCATCGACGTGGCGGTCTCGCCGCACTGGCTGCGGCACGCGCATGCCTCGCATGCGCTCGATCGCGGCGCGCCCATCCACTTAGTACAGGCCACCCTCGGGCATGCCAGCATCACTACCACGGGGCGCTATCTTCACGCCAGGCCGACGGACAGCTCCAGCCGGTTTTTGGGGCTTTGATCCGGCTCATCCAAGCGCGCCACGGCCCAATCGTAGAGCTGGCGGTCCTGCTCAACCGAGCGCAACAGCATGGAGCCAACCTCGTCGGCGGGATCGATCCAACTCAGGTCGTCGCGGAATTCGCTGGAGGTGTTCACCACGGGCACGGGATCCACCGGAAAGTCCAGCCCGGCCGCCTGCGTCAGCGCCCGCAGCTTGCCCATGCTTTCGTCCATCCTATCGGAGATCCCGACAAAGAAGAAGCCGCTCAAAGCGACTTTGGCCGCTTCCAAACGGTCCGCTCCTGGAGCCGCGCTGTGCCGGGCAAAGAAGTTGACATTATGGTTCTCGCGGAAAGGGATGTCACGGTCTTGTGTCAGCAGCCATCGCGCAAATTCACGCAAAGTGAGCCGGGGAGCGTCCGGCGGCACGGCTTCGAGGAGGGTTGGCGACGTGATCCCCGCGTAATGCTTCTGGATATGCGTCATGTAAGAGACGAATTGCTGGACCGGATCGCGCAAGAACGTCAGGTACAACATCTCACGGCCGGTGAGCCAGCGCGGGAAGGTACGCACGTGGTGAGAACTGAACGCGCACGGCGGGGGATCGCGCAGCAGGCAGTTTCGCAAGGCCTCCTCGCTGTACACGAAATACGTATCATCTACATACAGGCGCATGTGCCGGGCACCGAAGTAGCGCTCCAGCAGAACGCGGAACGCCGTGCCGGCGCACTTCGGAACGTGAATATGGGCCAGCAGCGGAATGGATTCGGCTCCCTCCACTGCCTCCGCGCCCAGTTCTACAAACGCAAAACGCCCGGATTCGAAGCTCACACGCGCATTGGGATCGCACTCTTCGATGGCCTGGCGAATTTCCGTGGCAGCATCGTCACTGTCAGTCAGCTCGATCGCCAGATAGGCCGGCCTGTTGGTGTTATGTTCCACCAGATTCTTCAGGGCACCGGCGGCGCAGGGGAAATCCAAGCAAACGATCAGGTCGGCTTTCTCCGGCAGGCAAACGGTCGCCGCGCTCGACGATTCCACGCTGGTGACTTTTCGAAACGGCAGTTGCAATTCCAGGATGGCCTTCTGCAATCGTCCAGGGATCGGCGCGATCTCGCAGATGTGATGCAACGGGTTGAACCGATAGTGAGCCTGTAGCCCCGCAATAAGGCTATCTGCATAAGGTCTAACTAAGTGGCCCTGTCCCCTTTCGACCGACTGGTTAGTACCTGCGTGCCGCACTTCAACAGCGTTACGGCCCGGCTTCAGATAGGGGCTGGGGTCGAACTGAAAACTCTTACAACCGTCTCCGATGCCAGCCTGACGCAGATCGTCCCGAAAATCCCCCGCGCGGATGGTCGAAACCAACAGTGCATTGACCAGAACGTCCACAAACACCTGCCGCCCGAAATCCGTTGCATCGGCGGCCCATCCTGAAATGCAGGTCTCTGTCAGGATGTCGACATATCCAATCAAGCTCATTGTTACTCTATCCCCAGGCTAAAGTCTTCGCTGCGGCGAGCCAGGTTGGGGTTGTAGTATGGATCGTCCGCGATGTACCCGGCCCATTTCTTCTTCATGAAAGCGTCTTCCGCCGGGTCTGGAATTTTTTGGTTCTCGGTCTTAGTGGCCGATTCGTGGTGATAGAGCTTGGCGTACGGAGTGTATACGTTTCGATAGCCCAGTTCCAGCAGTTTCAGGCAGAGGTCCACATCCTGAAAGGCGACGGCCAGGTTGGTTTCGTCAAATCCTCCGGCCTGGAAGAACTTATCCCGCCCGACCAGAAGACAGGCAGCCGTGACGGCGCTGCAGTTACGAATGAGCTCCGGGAAGTCGAAGTAATGCGGCCGGCCGGCCGCCAGGTTTTTGAAGGCATGACTGCAGTTGCCATAGAGACCCATGACCACACCGGCATGCTGGATGGCGTCGTTTGGATACCACAATTGCGCCCCAACCGCGCCGACATCCCGGTGCTGGGCGTGCTCCAGCATGGCGGTGAGCCACTCGGCGGAGATCACGGTGATGTCATCGTTCAGGAAGAGAATATACGGAGACTCGCTGGCGCGGGCCGCGGCATTGTTCATCAGGGAGAAGTTAAAGGGCCGGCCGCGCCAGTCAAAACAGGAGACCGGGGCCTTGCGCGCCAGACTGGCAACGTATTCTTCTATGCGCGCGGTCCGGGAGTTATCGATCAGAACGATCTCGTAGTTCTTATAAGACGTCTTTTCCAGTACGTCCTCCAGCGCGGCCCGAAACAGATTCCGCTGGCCGTTAGTGGGAATCAGAATCGTAACTCGCGGGTTTCCGGCAATGGGGTAGCGGACTCTATACCGGCATGTTTTGACTACTTCCACCGTGGCCCCCGGCGCGACTCTCGCGAGATAGGAAGACAGGGCTCTTTTACCATCTATGCTGGCATGCGGCTTGCCAGCCGAAGCTTTGGCTGTAGAACCCGTGATGGCCCGCCAGTGGTAGAGAACTCGAGGAATTCTCTTGATCTTCCGCGTGTGCTCGATGGCACGCAGGAGGAATTCGTAATCCTGAGCGCCGTTGTAGCTCTCGTTCAGGCCGCCGAGACGATCCAGGAGAGAGCGCTTGAGCACCACGAAATGGCAGATGTAGTTACACGAGAGAAACAGATCGGGAGACCAGTCCGGCTTAAAGAATGCATCGTAGCGGCGGCCGCGTTGATCTATCTTGTCTTCGTCGGAGTAGAAAAGATCGATATCCGGATTCTCATTGATGGCCCTGACCACCTCCCATAGGGCAAAGTCGGCAAGCTCGTCGTCATGGTCGAGAAAAGCTACGTACTCTCCCGTACCGATGCTGAGGGCTTCATTGGTCGCGCCGGAAATCCCGAGGTTTTCCATCAAAGCAGTGACGCGGATTCGGGAATCGCGCCGCGAGTGTTCCTGTAACAGAGCGGTGATCGCGGGATCGCCGGAAGCGTCGTCGGCCAGGCAGAGCTCCCAATTCGGGTAAATCTGGTTGGTCACAGACTGGAGACAGCGGGTAAGTATGGCGATAGGAGTCTTATACACGGGGACAGCGACGCTGATGCAAGGGCGGACGGCAAACTTATCGACGTCCGCTCGCATGCGGCGCTTTTCTTCGACAGCCGGCTCGTGGCGGGCAATCCAGAGGTCGTAACCCGGCGACGAATTCCAGTCGACTACAACATTGGAGACCAGTTCCTGAGCCCGGCCGCTGTGCGCGACAGCCGTAATACGCACGGTACAGGGGCCCTCCGGCAAGCCGGCCGTATCCCAAAAGAACCGGTAGCCAGAGTAATCCGAGCCTGCTATTTCCTTGTGTTTCCGGCCCACGTCCTGGCGGAGGATACCGTAAGCGGCCGTGGCTGGGGGGCCCTCATTGACCTGGATCAAGACGCGCTCGATGCCGGACCTGGCGAGCGCCCATCCTCGAATTTCGACCACCTCGCAAACGGGTACGATGCCGCGCGTGCCGGGATAATCGCATACCAGCGCCAAAAACTCGCCGGTTGCCGCGGCCGGCTGCCGGGACCGCGGTGCGCCATAGTCCGGCAGGCCGGCGGGACTCCGGTGATTCGTTCCACGGCCGGCCCAGCGCAGCGCCAGCCCGCCCAGCCCACTAAGCGTCTTCCAGATGCGGCTGTCGTAGATTGCCTGAATCGCCCGCTTATTGGTGACCAGGCCGATTTCAAGCTGGCGCATCCGGTCATCCAGGCGCGCGGACTGACTGGCCAGCGTCTCGACGGTCCGCTGGAGACTGGCGATCTGCGCCGGTGCGATGTGCCTGTCTTTATCGACGGTCGCCAGGCCGTTTCGGGCATTGTTCAAGAAGGGCTGGCAGAAGGCCAGTACGGCCTGGAGATCGGCGCGCTTCTCCGGAGAGTTGAAAGACTCGCGCAGCGCCTGGAGCTCGGCGAGGCTGCGGCGCTTCGAGAGCACATAGCCGGCGCGATAGGCAGGCGCGGCCCAATCCTGCGCGGCATAGACCTGGTTGAAGCGCCGATTCAGTTCCTGAACGAACTCCCTACCGGGCGTACGCAGGCTGTGGTACGCCAGCATCATCGACAGCCAGACATCGGTGCTGCCCTGCTCGAAGCCGATCCATGGATAGGGGCCGCTCGCGAGCAATCCGTCGATCCGGGCGCGCTCCGGCAGGCCGAATTGACGGTCGTTCAGCACGGCACTGGTGTGCTCGGCGAGAGTCGACTCGGCCCAGCGGTTACTCGGGGAATCGAACGGGAACGCCACATACAAGCCATCCCGGGTAACCCGCAGCAGTTCGGCCAGGAACGCCGGCCTATCTTCGCCGGACAGATGTTCGAGAGTATCCAGAGAGCAAACCAGGTCGAAGCTCTCATCCGGAAAGGGCAGCGCGAGGCCGGTGGCCTGTATGTAATTATTCAATTCGGCCCGAGGATACACGTCCACGACCGCCACGCTGGCGTCGGGAATGAGGGTCCCGGCGATCGAAGAGAAGCCCGGCCAGAAGGCAGGCGTATGACCACCTACGTCCAGGACCCGGTAGGGCGCCTCCCGCGGCCGGAAGATCTTCTCGATGGGCTCCAGCAGAATGTATCGTTCGTAGAAATCAAATGCCAGTTCTTTGAGGCAATCGCTATCCATAAAGGCAAATGCAGTGGCGGGCAAGGCCGTGGCGGCTGAAGGATTCAGTCTAGCTCAATTTCCCGGCGCACAGCGCGTGCCTGGGGCTGAAGACCTTCGGGACGGCAGAGGCGTTGCGTATAAAATACAATACTTCGAGCGGGAATCATGACATTTCCGACAGCAGAGCCAGGTCCCGTCACCAGCAGCCCGCACCCAGCCTTAGCCTGGCTCTCGAAACACCAGACGCTCTCCGCTACCCTGATACTCGTCTTCGTGCTTCACGTTTGCTTTTTTCCTTTCATCTGGGGAAACAAGACGCTGCTCGCGGCATCTCGCGGCATACCCAGCATTATGCCGAACGGCGCCTGGTATGGCCAGGGCGAGGGGCCCACTCTTCCCCGCGGCAACGATCCGGGCGCCTCGGCCTGGACACTGGAGCCCTGGGCCGCCCTGATACACCACCAATACTTCAGCGAAAACAAGACGCCCCTCTGGAATCCTTATCAATCCTACGGCACACCTCTCGCGGCTAATATGCAGTCTCAGCCGTTCAATCCGCTTTTTATCCTCTTTGCGCTGCACCCTGGACCAAGAACTTACAACCTTTTCATTCTCTGCCGCTTTCTCGTCGCCGGCCTGTGCGCTTATCTTTACTTGCGTTTATTTCTGCCTTTTGCCGCCTCCTTGGCTGGCGGCATAGCCTGCATGCTGTCGGGTTACTACATTTTGTTTTTCAATATGCCCGAGCTGAGCGTGAGCACCCTGGTCGCCGCCGTCTTTCTCGTCACCGAGCGCCTTCTACGGGAACAGAGTGTCCGCAACGTAGTGTCAAGTATTGCCGTGATCTTTCTCTCGATTGTCGGCGGAATGCCAGAAAGCACCTTGCTCGTCCTGGCATTCGGCTATGTCTACTTCGTCTTCCGCCTTCTCAGCGATTCCGGCATGCGGGCCGCGGCCGGCAGGCGCCTGCGGTACTACTTGTTTGTCAACGTACTCGGCTTCGCCCTGGCGGCTATTTTGTTGGCGCCGTTCTTGGAATTCATGAGTATTTCCTTCGACACGCACCAACCGGCAAATATCCATGGAGACATCTACGGTCTGCGCCACGACCGGTTCGGACTCTCTATCTTTACCTACGTGGTACCCGGACTATTCGGACCGACATGGGCTCCCATCGCTCCCGGGCTTGGCGGATATGACGCCCTGCGTGGTTTCATCGGGATCATTCAGCTCTTGTTTGTCATCCTGGCGATCGCAGGCCTTTCCGGTAAACGCGAACGCCGCTTTCCATGCGAACGGGCCTTGACTGTATTTTTCTTAGTCTCATCGATCGCCATACTGCTCAAGAGATATGGGGCGCCCGTAATCAATTGGATCGGCTACTTGCCGTTTTGCCAATTTGTCTGGTTCCCAAAGTATGAGGAGCCCCTCCTGGCGTTCGCACTCTCCGTGCTCTGCGCATTCGGTATGGCTCAGGTCTTCACGCAGAGTGCGCCTCGGCGCCGCCTGGTTGCATGCCTGGTAATTGCCTTCCTGGTCTTAGCCGCGGCCCTGGCGTTTTCACTACCGGCCGTTCTGACGGCAAAAGCACAGGTTCATGCATATAATCTGAGCCTGGGAGGAGCATGCGCACTTTTATCCCTGGTTACGCTGGTGTTATTGGGCCTCGGCGGGTCCGGCCCGAACGCCAGAACGACAAAGTGGTGGCTGCCGGGAGCTTTGCTGGCGCTACTGGTGACGGAGATGGCAGGCAACTACATTTATCCGGTTTATTATCGCCTGGCTCGCTCGGCAACCGACGACGCGAACCCGTATCGGGGCGCGCCCTACATTGATTATTTAAAATCCAGGCTTGCCGCCGGCGAGCGCATTTTCGGGCGAAATGGGATCCTGCATCCGGAATGGGCGGGCAGTTTTCGGATGGCGGACATTCGCGGGCTGGATGCGATGTATTTTCGGAAGTACATGACGTTTGTGCGGTATTTTCTGCGCGATGACCCACGGGCGCCACGCGGGGATCTGGTAAACCGTTTCAATGGCCTCAATTGGTTGGCTTTTGATAGCCCGCTCAAACGACGGCTTCTACAACTCTCTTCGGCGAAATACTTGTTGTCCACGGAGCCATACGGTTCGGATGCAGCGCTGGTGAGAGACATCGTCCGGCAGAACGTTGGCCGGCTGACTCCGGGGCGGGAGAACCTGATCGTAATCCGGACCTTTACGATAGGGGGGGAGACAAAGGCCGTTTTGTTCGAGCATCCACCGTACGAGCGCTTGCCCTTTAAGACGCAGATAACTCCTGAGAGACAACGACTTTTCTTCAGCATTGCCATGGATCCGGCCGTGTACGACGGATCGCATCCGATATGCGGAGACGGCGTGGAATTCCGGTTGGAGATCAGGGATAGCCGCGGCCGGGTCGAGCCACTGTATTCTCGTTATATCGATCCGAAACAAAACCCGGCGGAGCGCAGGTGGACCTCCGAGTCGGTGGATTTGAGCAAGTACCTGGATCAGATCGTAGAACTACTTTTCACCACAACGCCGGGTCCGGCCGGGAACAGTTGTATGGATTGGGCGGGGTGGGGCGATCCCCATTTCAGCGGTGACGCCCGGGCAGCGCCGGCGTTCGCGCTGGTGTACGACCATGAAGTCAGGATCTATGAGTATCGTGATGTGCTTCCACGGGCAGCCCTGTTTTCAGGCGTGGAATTGGCCGCGGATGAAGAAGCCGCTCTCGCCCGGCTAGCGGCGCCGTCTCTCGACATATTCCGGACAGCCGTAGTCTCCGCAACGGGCTTGAGCGCGGCGAACATCGAAGCCCTTAAGGAAATTGGCCGCTTGCCTGCCGAGCCGGCCCGTGCGGGCACGATTCTGTCCTACGCCTCACAAGAGGTGAAGATCGATGCCGCTTCGGAGCGGCCGGGATTGTTGGTGCTCAATGACAGCAATTATCCCGGCTGGAAAGTATATGTGGACGGGCGGCCGTCGAAATGGATAACGGCAGATTATCTCTTTCGCGGTGTTCTGCTTAAGCCGGGCAGGCACATCGTCAGGTTCGCGTACGAGCCCGCTTCCTTTGTTGCCGGAGCGGCCATTGCCGGAGCAGGACTGCTATGCCTGGCGGGGTTCATCGTGTGGCGGAGAACGTCAAAACCATCTTGCCCCACTACGCGAGATCTTTCGGAAACACACGGGTGACTCGCAGCTTCAGGTTCACCCACAGCCACGCCGGCGGATCACGAAACAGGCGCACCTTTTTGCCTTCGCTAAAGGATCGCGAGGAGTAGTTCACAGGAATCTCGACGGGCACATAGCCCTTCCGGACGAGTTTGATAACCAGCTCATGATCGAAATCGAACCGGTTGCACTCGAACTCGAGAGCGAACAGGCCATCCCGGCGGAACACTTTGAACATGGTGAACGGGTCCGTCATGTTCTGGCGGAAAAGAACATTCATCAGGCCCGTAAAGAACCAGTGCCCAAGATTCAGCACTGCCGCTAAGCCTTTCTGCTGGGTGAACTTCCGCATCTCCCGGCGACCCCCATGCCGGGTACCGAGGACGAAAAGCGCGCGATTGGAAAGGATGGGCGCTAACAGTGCGCCGTAATCGTTGAGGTCGTATTCGAGGTCGGCATCCTGGATCAGCACGACGTCTCCGGTGGCATGCCGGAATCCCTGGCGTATAGCGTTGCCTTTGCCGCGCGGCTGGTCCTGGAGCACGATCTTGATATCGGGGTGAGTCCGGTACTGTTCGGTCAATTCGCGCGTGCCATCCGTCGAGTTGCTCTCCACTATAATGATTTCGCGATCGACTCCGGGAAGTTCCTTCCTCAGCAACGCATCCATCAGAATCGGGAACGTGCGGGCCTCATTGTATGCCGCGACTATAATCGAGCACTTCGGACGCGCAGGAGGTTCGGCCCGCACCGCCGTGACGATCATCCCGCGCCGATCCGGGCGAACCAGAACGTCGTGAAAACCGTACCGCAGCAATAATAACTGGATGGTCGTGCGGTCGAAGTACAGACGGTTTTCGGGCGGCCACTCAGTCCATCGCCGGACGCCTGGAAGCGTGAGCAGTAGCGGAGCATCGGGGCGGAGCGCCGCATGCACGTCATTCAGCAGCCTGCCGGGCGCCGGCTGTGTTTGTAACTGGTGCAGCATGACGGCTGCATCGTAAGCGGCCGGTTCCAGGGGAGGGGACGCGCCGCAAAGATTCAGCAGGTCTACCCGGAAACCGCTGGCCTTTGCCTGGCAAACGAAAACCTCGGTATTCACCCGCGGACCGGCGCCTGAAACGACCAGCATCGAACCGGTTTTCACGCCGCGGCGCCGGAGCGCCGCCAGATAGCGTGCGGCTGCATCGCGCTCCGTTGCGGAGTCTGTTGCGACCGAGCCGCGATCGTCGCCGGAATCCGCCGCCACGGGTAGCGCATCCAGAGCAACGCACCCGCAGCCTTGACAACGCGCGACCGGCAGTCCACGGACGACGAAGAGACCGGCAAAACTCCGCTCGTCACAGACTGGGCAATTCATGGTTTTCGGGCGATGGCCATCAAGCCGCCGGCACACACACGCAGATGACGATAGGCGATTCGATCGGGTATGGCCCGGCGCGACACGCCGATCAGCGGACTCAAAAGCGGAACCCTGAACCGGTCAAAGTGCCGCCAGATGTAATCGAAGGTCAACACTTTGCGACTGGGGCTAATGCGGATCTCGCCGAAGCCACACTCTTCCAACAGGAGCCGGATGGACCTCGTGCTGAAGTAATACAAATGCTCGACCTTGTATTCCATCCAGCGGCTGCGCAGAAAGCGGCGCATCCAACTGTCCAGCGAAGGAGTGATCAACACCACGACGCCACCGGGAGTCACCAGCTCCCGGATTCGCTTCAAGAAGCTTTTTGGATCGCGAACGTGTTCGATGACGTCCGCCGCCAGAATAGCGTCGAAGCGCTCCGGCGGAAGCTCCTCGATGGAGCCCACGCGCACCGCCGGCCCTTTCAAGCGGTGGTTCGCCACCTGTGCGGCGTGCGCGGAAATCTCGACACCGGAAACTTGCCACCCACGCTTCCGCCCCTCCATCAGGACTTCGCCGTGACCACAGCCAATCTCAAGTAAGCTGGCGTTTTCCAGACAGACAAATCCGGCTAGCGCGTCGAGGTACAACGCTCCAGTGGCGCTCTTCATGCGTGATCGCCGCTCGGCCGCTCGATCACTCTGCTCGCCGAGGAAATAGCCATCGTTGTAAATCGCCGCCAGAACGGAATCGTCCGGTTGCGGGTCGAGAAATTCCACCTTGCACGCCGGGCACGAGCGCAACGCGTAGCCCTGGACTGTAAAGCGGCACAGCGCGGCCGGCCGGCCGCATGCGGGGCAATGAGAGTGAGACGCGACGGAGAATGCGCAGATAACCCCAGATTGTAGCAGCGTTTCATCACGAGAATCGACTCTCGGCTGGCGGCTGAACGGAGCGATTTAGCAGTCGTGTTATACTCAGAGGGTTTCCGGCGCGGTCTTTATCATGTGGCGTGGCGACCCTATTTTCCTTTTATCCAACCTGATCGCAAAAGACTTTAAGATTCGTTATCGCAACATGTCGCTGGGGGTATTGTGGTCTCTCTTGAATCCCCTGGTGATGATGGGCGTACTTACTTTTGTCTTTACCAAGATATTCGTCAATCGCACGGTGCCGCATTTTCCGGTGTTTGTGATGTGCGGCCTGGTGCCGTACAACTTTTTCAGCGTCGCCTGGATTACCGGGACAACTTCGCTGGTCGATAATTCAAATCTTATCAAGCGCGTCCCCGCGCCGCGCGAGATCATTCCGCTGGCCGCGGTGCTTTCCAACTGTCTGCACCTGTTCATTCAGATCGGCCTCTTACTGGCGCTGGTGTTTCTGTTTGGGTTGACCCCCAACCGCCACTGGGCCTGGCTGCCGTTGATCTGGGGTCTGGAAGTGGTTTTCGTGTGCGGTCTTTCCCTGATCACGTCTGCACTCAACGTGTACATCCGCGACATGCGCTATTTCGTGGAGTCGGCCAACACGATGCTGTTCTGGCTGGTGCCGGTCTTTTATTCGTTTGCGATCATCCCCTCCGCCTACAAAGACATTTACCAGCTCAATCCAGTGGCTGCCCTGGTCATGGCCATGCGTGATATCCTGCTCGACGGGATTGCGCCCGCCACTACGCTAATAGTAAAGCTGACCGGGATTTCGCTAGTGATGCTGGTAACGGGTATGCTCGTATTTCGCCGCTTGAAGCCGCGATTTTACGATCATTTGTAAACGATCATGAGCGTGATTGAATTTCACAACGTCTCGAAGAGTTATCACCGGCACGCCGGGCAGATGTTGTTGCGGAACCACCTGACGCAGTTCTTGCAGCGCGAGCGGCTGGAGCGTTTTTTTGCGTTGAAGCACGTCTCTTTTACCCTGGAACGGGGCGAGAGCCTGGCGGTAATCGGGAGCAACGGCGCGGGCAAGAGCACGCTGCTGGGCCTGGTGGCGGGTCTCTCCAAACCAGACGAAGGCGCGGTGCGGGTGAACGGGCAGGTAGCCGCTTTACTGGAATTGGGATCGGGCTTTCATCCCGATCTCACCGGACGGGAGAACGTGCGGTTGAATGCGGCGCTGCTGGGGCTATCGCGCAAACAGGCCAAAGAGGCGTTCGAGGCGATCGTGGAATTCTCGGGGATCGGCGAATTCATCAACGAGCCGTTGCGAACCTACTCCACGGGCATGGTCATGCGGCTGGCATTTTCCGTGGCGGTCCACACCGATCCTCAGGTGCTGCTGATCGACGAAGTTCTGGCCGTGGGCGACACGATGTTTCAGGCCAAGTGTTTCGAGAAGATCCACGAATTTAGAAATTCCGGGAAGACCCTGCTGTGCGTATCGCATGCATCGACGATCATCCAGCAGCTATGCGACCGGGCGCTATGGCTGGACCATGGCGAGCTGATCATGAGCGGCTCGGTGGCCGCTGTGTCGGCGGCCTATGCGGGGCGCCAGACTACCACTGCATAATCGGCGCCTGATGTGCGGACAGTTTTTTCCATCAGGAACCGCTCCCTATGGTCACGGCTCCGAATGAAGTGAACGGCCATCCGCTACATCGGGCAATTCTAGAATTGCGGCAGTTGCTGCGCCGCGCGGATTTCGGCGCCGCGCGCGAGGACCTGCGGGCGCTGGCCGGGTTTCTGGAAGAAGCCCTGGCGCGGATGGAAGCGGACGAGAAGCAGGCGGTCCGGCGTTATGCCGAACTGGAGCGGCGGCTGCTGGCTATCGAAAACAGCCGCTTCCTGCGGACGCTGCAATTGCCGGGGCGGATTTTTGGGGATTGGAAAGGCCGCTTCGGACACTTACTTTTGCATTCCGCCTGGCACCCGCTCTATCTGAAGCTGGTGCATCCGCATTCGACGGTGGACCGCTACCGGCTGTGGGTGGAAGCCGAGCAGCCGCCAGCCGGGCGAACTCTCGCGCGGCAACCGCTTATCAGCATGATTCTGCCGGTTTCGAATCCGCGCAGGGACTGGCTGGAAGCCGCGGTTTCCTCGCTCGCGCGGCAAACCTACGGCTGCTGGCAACTCTGCGTTTGCGACGACGCTTCGGAGCAACCCTGGGTGGCCGAATATTTTGCCGCGCAAAGCGCGGGCGAGCCGCGCATACGGTTTGTACGGTCGAGCGAGCGCCTGGGCATTTCGGGCGCTTCAAACCGCGCGGCGGAACTGGCCGCGGGGGAATACGCGGGCTTCCTGGATCAGGATGACGTGCTGGCGCCGCACGCGCTGTACTCGGTGGCCGAAGCCGTCCAAGACGGGCTGCCCGATCTGCTTTACAGCGACGAGGATTACCTGGACGGCCAGGACCGCAGGGTGCAGCCCATTTTCAAGCCCGCCTTTTCTCCGGATCTGCTGCGCTGCGGCATGTATCTGGGCCACCTGCTGGTGATGCGGACAGCGAAGGTGCGCGAGTTGGGCTGGTTTCGCCCGGCATACGACGGCAGCCAGGATTATGATTTGGCGCTGCGTATGACAGAGCGGCCGGCGGCGGTGCGGCACATTCCGCGGGTGCTCTACCATTGGCGGCAGCACCGGGATTCCACGGCCCTCGACGCGGCGGCCAAACCTTATACGCAAGCCGCCGGGTTGCGGGCCCTGACGGAAGCGGTCCACCGGCGGGACGCGCGGGCCACAGTCGCAGCGGGCGCCTTCCCCAATACCTATCGCGTCCGCTGGCCGGCGCCGGCCGATCTCAAGGCCAGCCTGGTGATTTGCTCCCGGAACGCAAAACTGCTGAAACAGTGTCTCGAAGCGATTGCGCGGCGCACCGCGCACGCCAACCGGGAGATTGTGATCGTGCGGCATCTGACCGGGGACCTGGCGGCCATGGACCGGCTTCTGGACAGCTGCGACTGCGTGAGCGTGCCGTATGCTGGGCCTTTCCATTTCGCGGCTATGAACAATCTGGGCGCGCGCCAGGCCACCGGGGAGGTTCTGGTATTCTTGAACGACGACGTCGTGCCGCTCGATTCGGAATGGCTCGACGCCATGCTGGCGCACGCCAACCGGCGTGAAGTGGGGGCCGTGGGGGCGAAGCTGTTATACGGGTCGGGCGCCATACAGCATGCGGGCATGGTCATAGGGATCATGGAAGGCTCCGGACATTTGCACCGCCATACATTTGGCTCCCCGTATTGGAACTGGCTGCCGTTCACGCGCAACGTTTCCGCGGTAACCGGCGCGTGCCTGGCGATGCGCGCGAGCGTATTCGAGGAGTTGGGCGGCTTCGACGAATCGTTCCCCGTGAATTACAACGATGTGGACCTTTGCCTGCGCGCGCGCCAGGCGGGCTACGACGTGGTCGTGGAACCGGCGGCGTTATTGCGCCACGATGAGTGCCAGTCCCGGCAGGCGGGCGTGCGCCTCGAAGAGCGCTATGCCTTCGAGCAGCGCTGGGCAGCCTGCCTCGAACGGGGCGATCCGTTTTACAGTCCCCATCTCAGCCGCACGCGAGAGGATGCGGGACTGGAGCTGCCGGATGTGGCGGAGCCGGCGCAGTGGCGTTAGCTTCTAAGTAACAGCCCGCAAAACGGCGCGCGGGCAGTTATTCGAAGGCAATGAGGCGCCCTCGCGCCTTTGCGGGCTTTAAACAGTCATCAGTAAAGTTCGCCATGTAACTCAGTGTACGACCGTCACCGCCACGTCACCCAGGTCGCGGGTGGCGCCTTGCCTGGAGCGAGCTTGAATTTCCAACTCGTGCGGTCCCGGCTTCAGGCTCGTGACATCGAAATCCAGTTGCCAGCCGGCCTCGGCCGCACCTGGAAATGCGGGAAGAGCTTTTTGCACGTCGGGACGGCTGACACCAAGCGTGGCAAGTCCGGCAAAAGTCCGATCCATGTAAACGGCCACCGATTCAATCTCCGATTCCGAAAGCGCCCATCCGCGGAGGGTTGAGCGGCCGCGCAGCGCCTCTCCGGGGCGGGGACTATCGACCGCACCGAAAGGAAGCACCGAATAAGAGGCGCGGGTTCTTGCGGGGCTGCCTTTCCAAAAGGCAAGCGCGATGATCGCCACGAGAATGACCAATACCAGGAGCAGCGATTTCATGCCTTTGCCGGCGGTTCTGCATTTGGGACCGGGTAGAACTCCACGTCCGGCGCAGCGGGAGGAAACAGCCGGATCAGGAAACCCTCCAGCAAATTGCGCGGCACACATCGCCAGCGCAGCTTCTTGCCGGAGCGATCAGTAACTTCGGAGTAGACCGCGGCGGAACGGAATAAAAGCCAGAGGCGCGGGCCCATGACTAACATTCCATCGGCTTGTGGCACGAGCACGTCTTCGTCCCAGCACATCACGGAAAAAACTGGCGGCGCCACAGGCGCATATCGGGAGGCAGTCCGATGTTGCAATAGAAACCAGTCGGCAGCCGCCAGTTTCAGGTCATAGCGGTCCAGCAGAGCACGCCGGGAGAGCAGGGTTTTGAGGAAAGGGTGACGGCTATCGATGGCCGCGAAATTCAGGATCGCAAAATCCGCGGCGGGCTTGCTTTCCAGGTGCGCCGCATCCAGCCGATCGAGAGCCGACGTGTCGGCGCTATAAGCCTGGAACACAGGCCGCGGGCGCCCGTTCCAACCATTCGCCCCGACCACATCGACATCCCCTGGAATGGCATCATGCGACGATCCACGGGCCATAACGATCGTAACTCGGCGGCCACAAGCAAGACCAGGAATATGGCGGCGCTGGTAGCGCAGGCCAAAATAACTTACCATAAAGGGCCAGGCAATCCCTCGACACCCTGATTCATCTTCACCAGACAGCCGAGGCCGGTCAGAAAACCGAGTAGGGACAATTCAGCGTAGCGCCAGTGGGAGCGATCCGCCAGTGGTCCGCGGGTGAAGATGACGTCGCGGCCCCAACCATGCCGCGGGTATGCGCCAGGTTTAAACCAAGCGCCCAATTGGCATCCAGACCGGTGCCATACGACAGGGGCGGTCCCGGCAGGCTAATGAGGCCACATAGATAACTGTTAGGACAAGCAGCCATACCGGCAGCGTGGATGCTCGTGGTCCCATGCGCTGAGGTTCCAGCATATCATTTGCGCGGGGGCAGGCTTGTGGATGTGGGCAGCGCCGCAGGCGCATTATCAACGCCTTGTTGGAGCGCGCGCCATTGCGGGGAGGCGCTAGCATGCGGGCGTGCTCGCTCATAGACTGATGCGCGGGAAGCGCCCGAACCGGCGCCCTTGAAGCGCGTTGATTGCTCCAGAATAATAGTACTGCTTTTCACCTTTTCATCGGCTTGCACCCAAAAGATCGGCGTGCAGGCGATATACTTTTCTGTTGGGTAAAGGCTTATGAACCTACGCTACAGCAATGGCTTGTCTGTGACGCTCCTTTTTTCCGCGGCGGCGCTGTCGTTTGCGGCGAACCACCCCGTGTCCACGGCGGTCCCCGAAGGGGTTAAGGCAAGGGCCCTTGCCAATTACGGCCAGCTGCCGTTAAGCTTCGAAGAGAATCGTGGGCAGACGGATGCCCGTGTGAAGTTCTTGTCGCAAGGCAACGGCTATACGCTGTTGCTGAGCCCTGGCGCCGTGGAATTGAACCTGGCCCGATCACTGCGGGACGGGCACGCCGCGCTCAGGATGAGCTTTCCCGGCGCGCAACGCTCCCCTCTAGTGACCGGTGACGGACGGCAATCCACCATCAGCAGCTACTTTGTGGGCAACGATCCCGCAAAATGGATCAGTGGCGCTCAGAACTACGCCCGTGTCCGCTATCAGGAGCTCTATCCCGGTGTGGACCTGGTTTTCTACGGTCACCAGCGGCAACTGGAGTATGACCTGGTAGTGGCCCCGGGCGCCGATCCCGGAGCCATTCGCCTGCAGTTTGACGGCGTCGATAACTTGCGACTGGATAGCGCCGGCAATCTGGTGCTGCGCGCGGGGGCGGGTGAGCTCCGGCAACACCGGCCCATCGTTTACCAGGAGCGCGACGGCGCGCGGCAATCCGTGAATGGCCGCTATGTCATCCAGGCGCACAACCGCGTCGCAATCGAAATCGCCCAATACGATACCCGCAAACCGCTGATCATCGATCCTGTCCTCACATTCGCAACTTACCTGGGTTCGCCTAGCGGGGACCTGCAAGGCCTCTCGGCGGCCGCCGACAACGCGACCTATCCGGCGGTGGCCGTGGATTCCCAGGGAAACGTCTACCTGACCGGCTGGAATGGTGGCCTCGCCACTCAGTTTCCGATCAATATCGGATCTGTAACTCTGCCGGCTCCTCCGGGAGGAACGGGTGGCGGCGGCACGGAAGTGTTCGTGGTCAAGATGAATTCCGCCGGAACCGCACTGGCCTATTCCGTCGTATTTGGCGGCGGCGGAACCGATATAGGCGGCGGAATCGCAGTGGACACCTCGGGGAACGCCTATGTCACCGGATCCACCACTTCTACCGGACCGGGTCCTTCCGGCAACTTCCCCACTAGCGCGGGAGCAGCCCAGCCCGTAATCCATGGCCCGACCAACGCATTCGTGACAAAAGTGAACGCTGCCGGCAACGCCCTGACCTATTCTACTTACCTGGGCGGAAGCGGCAACGATTGGGGGCGCGCTATCGCCGTCGATCAATCCGGCAACGCGTATGTTACCGGAACAGCGCAGGAAGTGGCCGGCACCAACTTCCCCCTGGTCAACGCCATCTCGTCTACTCCAGGGGCAGGCTTTCTTACCGAAGTCAACTCCGCCGGCACTGCATTTGCTTACTCCACATTCCTGAGCGCAGGGATTGGCTATGGTATCGCGCTGGATAGCAGCGCCGATGCGTACGTCGCCGGTACGACGGGGACGGTAGCGTCCCCCTCGCCCGCGCAAGCGTATGTTCTCAAAGTGAACGCCGGCGGCTCGGGCATCGATTACGGCCCGGTCCTTTTAGGCAGCTCGGGTGCGGGCCTGCAAAGCATAGGCTTCGGCATTGCGCTCGATTCACAGGAAAACGCGTATGTGACCGGAATGACCAACAATCTGAATTTCCCGGTAACGGCCGGCGCCGCGCAAACCACCTATGGCGGCGGATTGACGGATGCTTTCGCCGTCAAGCTGGGCCCCACCGGCGCTCTGCCGCCGATTTACGCCACTTACATCGGCGGGATTGGCAGCAATATTCTACCCGAACGGGGCTCTGGAATCGGCGTGGATGTGTTGGGATACGCTTATGTTTCCGGCACCACCCAGTGCATCGGCTTTCCGGTTACAAATCCCATCACCGGCGCCCTGAACGGCAGCCCCACCGTACTGATGAAGGGCACCCTCAGCGGCTCGACCTCGACCTGGACTCCTACCTCCCTGGCCGGTACCTTCGATCAGGTTACCGCGCTAGCCTTCAACCCCGCCAGCAGCGACATCATCTACGCCGGCGCCACCGCGATCGACGTTACCACCGGCGGGGGAATCTACATATCATCCAACGGTGGCAGTACCTGGACGCCTTCGAGCAGCGGCATCACCTCGACATCCATAGATGCCATCGCCGTAGATCCGAATAACACCGCCAACGTTTATGCGATCGCGGGCGGCAAAATTTATCTGAGCATTAACAGCGGCACAAGCTGGACGGCCGTGGGGCCAACGGTGGGCACATCCGGATCGCTGGCTATCGCGCCAACCAGTCCATCGACCATATATGCGGGATCGAGCACCAGCTTGCTCTATAGCACGAACAACGGCACGTCATGGAATTCCGTAACCACCGTACCGCTGCCCGTATACAGTCTGGCCGTCGATCCCAACAATGCCGAAACAGCTTACGCGGGCACCGGCGCCGGCGTATATAAGACGATCAATGGCGGCGGCTCCTGGAGCGGCGTCAATAATCCCGCCTTGACGGCTATCCCAGTGAGCAGCCTGGCCATTAATAGCGCGAGCACGCTTTATGCGGCTACGGAGGCCGGCTTATATTACACGTCGAACGGCGGGACCAGTTGGACGCTAGTGACGCAAACGATTCTGGGAATACCGAGTACGCCGCGGCTGGTGGCCGTGGATTCCGGTAACAATGTCTATCTCGCTTTCGAGGGCAGCGGCATTGCCGTCGGGATCAATGGCGGCACCACATCCGGCGATTGGAGTCCGCTCACATACAACGGCCTGTCGCAGAACCTGATTGTAGCTCTAGTGGCGCAGCCGGGTGTCTCGGGCACCGCCTTTGCCGGCATAATCTCGGCCACCGATGCATTCCTGACCAGGATCAGCCCGGATGGCGGCTCTTTCTCGTCCTCCACTTGCATCGGCGGCTCCAACAACAACCTCGGCCAGAATATCGCGGTGACGGCGGGCGGCACGGTTTATATCTCCGGCGCCACCATATCGACGAATCTTCCCGTGACGGCCGGCGTTATCGAGCCCACTCTGGCTGGAAATTACGACGCATTTGTGGCGGGGGTCAATTTTGGGGCTCAGATTACCAGCCCCGCGCCGGGAATCACGCTTTCCGGCACTTTGGCGAACTTCGAATGGAACGCCGTGACCGGAGCCACCGAGTATCAACTGACTGTGGGGACCACCCCCGGTGCTGGGAATATTTTTAGCGGCCCAGTTACTGGAACGTCCCAAGCCGTCCATTATATCCCCTGTACCGGCGGAACAATCTATGTGGATTTGTCCGCCGAAGTAAGCGGCAGTTTCCAGCCGGCAGCCGATTTCAGCTATCCCTGCAAGTCGGCCATCGGCGACTTCAACGGCAGCGGCTTCCAGGATCTGGTTGTGCAAAATGGCTTGACTGGCGACGGCGGCCAGGTGAATGTGAATTACTTGGGCGGCGCGGGTCCCCAGCCGCAGGGATCCGCGGTCCTCGATAATGGCTCAACTCTGGCGGGCTGGAAGCTCGTGGGAGCCGGCGATTTTGACCAGAACGGGGCGCAGGATCTGGTCTACCAGAACACCACCACCGGGGAGGTGATCGTAAATTACTACAACCCGGATGGGACGACGGTGACCGGTTCGGCCGTACTGCGAGCCGCCGGACCGGAATTGGCGGGCTGGTCGGTAGTGGCGGTGGCCGACATGAACGGCGACGGGGTGCCGGACCTGATCTGGCAATACAGCGTCACGGGCCAGGTGAACGTGAACTACTACGGGGGCACCGGAGGGGCCACCCTGACCGGCTTCGCCGTGCTGCGAGAAGGCGGACCGGAGTTGGCGGGTTGGGTGGTGGTGGCGGCGGCCGACTTTGACGGCAACGGTACGCCGGACCTGGTGTGGCAGAACCAGAGCTTGGAACAGGTGAACGTGAACTATTATGGGGGCACCGGAGGAGCGACCCTGATTGGCTACGCGGTGCTGCGATCCGGCCCGGGGATCGTCGGGTGGCTGGTGGTGGGCGCGGCCGACATGAACGCGGATGGCATACCGGACCTGATCTGGCAAAACAGCAGCACACTCCAGGTGAACGTGAACTACTACGGAGGCAGCGGGGGCGCCACCTTGGAGGGATATAATTGCCTCAACTGCGGCTCCATCGTGGCGGGCTTGGCGGTGCGCGCGGTGGCCAAATTTGGCACCAGCGGCGAGCCGGACCTGGTCTATCAGAACACCAGCAGCAACGCGGTGACCGTCTATTATTACGGTTTGGGAGGATATCTGCCCGAAGGCACGAATGAGTTGAGAATCGGCGGGGTGACGGCGGGTTGGCGTTTAGCGGCGGCCGCCGATTTCGATGGCAACGGGGTGCCGGACCTGGTGTGGCAGAACATCAGCACCGGGCAGGTGAACGTGAATTATTATGGGGGCCCCGGAGGGGCCACCCTGACCGGCTACGCCGTGTTGCGCGCCGCCGGACCGGAATTGGCGGGCTGGTCGGTAGTGGCGGCGGCCGACATGAACGGAGACGGGGTGCCGGACCTGATCTGGCAGTACAGCAGCACGGGTCAGGTGAACGTGAACTATTATGGGGGCTCCGGAGGGGCCACCCTGACCGGCTTCGCCGTGCTGCGAGAAGGCGGACCTGAGTTGGCGGGTTGGAAGGTGGTGGCGGCGGCCGACTTTGACGGCAACGGGGTGCCGGACCTGGTGTGGCAGAACCAGAGCTTGGAGCAGGTGAACGTGAACTATTATGGGGGCCTCGGAGGAGCGACCCTGACCGGTTTCGCCGTGCTGCGATCCGGCCCGGGGATCGCCGGGTGGACCGTGGTGGGGGCCAACGACTTTGACGGCAACGGAGTGCCCGACCTGGTGTGGCTCAATAATAGTACCGGCCAATTGAACGTCAACTACTATGGTGGCGCCGGGGGGGCCGTTTTGCTGGGCTGGAATCTGCTGGGTTACTTCTCCGGTTCGAGCGTGATTGTGCCGAGGGGAAACTGAACCAGGCAGGTGGGGAGGTCCAGACAGGGAGTGGCGCCGGGTGAGGGCACCACCTCGCTTATGTTTCCCGGCGAATCCCGGCCGCGATTCCTGGTCAGCTTAGTTGGCTAGCTAGAAATCGAGGTAACGACCCATGGAAACGTTGGGAACTTCGGTTGCAGAAGTTTCCTGCAAAACAGAATGCCTTTTGCGAGGACTTATGCAGGGCTAGGCGTCCTCACTTGGGTGGGGAGCTTCAGCTTTGCCCGCAAGGCATTCCGCTCCTCTCGTGTGGATGTTTCGCAGGAACAAGCCGAGCGCGCCGATCCGGACGGCTATTCTCGTCGAGGATTCTCCACTGATTGCAGTGGAAGTAATCTCCCCGCCAATACCGCCGAGACGGTCGAGCGCAAGCTCGCCAGGTATTTCGAAAACGGCGCTGGCGAAATGTGGGTAGCCTATCCCAAAATGCGCCGGATCTGGCGGTACCAGGGGTTGCAAGCTCATGCCGCGATCGAGCGCGATATCTTCACCTCGCCCCTGCTGCCCGGATTCGAGATGGATCTGGCCGCCATCGTCCAGTAGCCTGCCCTGAATTAACTGCGGAACGGATTACGAACCAAGACCGTTCCATATTGTTGCCCGTCGTTCAGGTCCTCTTCAATAGCCGAGGTGATGGGTGACGGGCCTACGGATGATGAGCGGAGAACCCAACAGAGCGGCGGTAGCCGCCAGCCCGAGCATATTGCCGAAAGAGCTCTTTCGCACGCGCCTGTTTTCCTGCATCACGCCGTGTACATATAAAGCAGCACATTGGTGTCTGAACTGGCTTAAGCTGTCCAGTTTTCTGGACAGAAGAGAACTCGCGGTTTCAGCATTACACCGACGGCAGGACTGTAGACTCCACGCATCTATGGCTGGCAAGTTCAAATCGAGATAAGAATAAATAATTAGCGCTTATAGCTTTAGTCATGTTTCCCTGGATCGTTACTAGCTAAGCTAGTTAGGGTTACATCCCTAATGAAAACGGTGGAAGTACCGATGTAGGAGGCATGAACTTGTCCATTCGAGTCGGCCTGTTCGCGGTCCTTCTCGTCGGCCTGTTTCCCGCGTCCTCCACCCTTTGGAGTCGTCCGCAATCCGCCACCAGGTCCGATGCAAAGCGGCCGCTTTTGTTCGAGCAGGCTGCCTCAGCCGCGGGAAAGCAACAGTTCATCGCGAGCGTTTCCGGGCGGAAATATCTGTTCGGCGCCTCCGGCGCGGTTTCCGAGTGGAGCACAGACGCCGGCGGGTCAACCCTTCAGCCTGACATGAGCCTGCGGCTGGCGGGAGCGCGCCCAGGCGTGGCGCCCCGGGCCGACGGACCGCAGGCAGGCAGTGCGAACTACCTGATGGGCTCGCATCCGGATCAGTGGCGGCTCGGAGTGGCGCTGTTCCAAAGTATCCGGTATTCCAGTGTCTATCCCGGCATCGACCTCATCTATCACGGCGATCAGAGCCGGCTCGAATACGATTTCGTGGTAGCCCCAGGGGCATCCTGGCGATCTATCCGGATGGCATTTAGCAGCGTCGAAACGGTCATGATCGACAGCGACGGCAATCTGGCTTTACAGACCCGTTGGGGCTGGCTGCGCCATCGCCCCCCACGGGTCTATCAGCAGCTCGCCTCCGGCCGGAGTGAAATCTCCGGGCATTATGTGTTGCGAGGAAGTCACCAGGTCGGCTTCGAAATCGGCGCCTACGACCCCACTGTTCCGCTGGTGATCGATCCCACGCTGGTCTACGCCAGCTATCTGGGCGGCAGTGCCGACGATTACGGTTACAGCGTCGCTGTAGACAGTTCCGGCTGCGCTTATACGGTCGGCGAAACCTGGTCGACCAATTTCCCGCTGCTCAACTCTATGCAAAGCGTCCCGGCCGGCGATACCGATATCTTCGTCACCAAGTGGAATGCCGCGGGAACCGGGATTCTCTACTCGACCTACATTGGGGGTAGTAACCGGGATGTGCCGCTGAGCATTTTCGTGGATGCGGCGGGCAACGCCTACATCACCGGCTTCACCTATTCGGCGAATTTCCCTACGACCAGCGGCGCCTTGCTGACCCGCTTCAGCGGTCAGAGCAAAGCCTTCATCCTCAAACTGAACCCGAGCGGCAACGGCCTGATCTATTCCACGTACTTGGGCGGCAGCGGCAATGATTACGCCACCGGAATCGCCGTGGCTGCAACCGGCCAGACGTATATCTCCGGATATACCGCGTCGATCGATTTCCCCGTCACCTCAAATGCCTTCCAGAGCTCCTACGGCGGCGGTGTATCTGACGGGTTCTTCGCCGAACTGAACGCCGCCGGCTCGCAGTTGGTCTATGCCACTTACCTGGGCGGTACCGGCAACGATACGGCCTATGCAGTGGCGCTCGATCCCGCGGCAAATGTTTACTTGACGGGACAAACGCAATCGTCGAACTTTCCGCTGCTGCAAGCTCTGCAGACCACGTACATCGAAGGCGACGCCTTCGTGGTGAAGCTGAATGCATCGAGCCAGGTGTTGTATTCCACCTACCTGGGGGGCACGGGGTCGAGTACCGGAACCGGCATCGCGGCGGATGCGGACGGCAACGCCTACGTGGCCGGATACACGATCGCCCAGGACTTCCCGGTCACTTCCAGTGCCTACCAGCCCAGTAACCACGGCAGCTATGATATCTTCGTTGCCAAATTGAGCCCCAACGGAAGCGCCATCCTGAGCGCTACCTACTTCGGCGGAAGCGGCTCGGAGAGCTCTTCCGGCATCGCGCTGGACAGCTCTGGCGATGTGTTTGTGTCCGGCTCCACTAACTCGATAAATTTGCCGCTGCAGGCGCCCGTCCAGGCCAGTTACAGCGGAGGGGGCGACGCGTTCGTCGCGGCGTTTAACAATCAATTGAGCAGCTTGTATTTTTCCACTTATTACGGGGGCGCGGAAAGTGAGACAGGCGCTGGTATCGCCATTGACTCTTCCGGCAATGCCTACCTGACAGGATCGACTAACAGCGGCGGATCCACCTTGGGCATTCCCGTCACCACGGGGACATTTCAAACCTCGGGGCAGGGCGGCTTCGATGCTTTTCTGGCAAAGTTTTCCCTCTCCGGCATCTCCCTTACCTGTAGCGCATCCAGTCCGGCGCCGTTGAACATTCCGATCGGCGGCTCAGCGGAGCAGGTGGGCGATCTGGTGTTGACCTGTACAGGCGGCGCCGTTGGACCTACGGCGGTGGCTAATATTCAGCTCACCCTGAACGCCAGCGTCGCCAGCGGCACGCAGCCGGAGTTACTGATCGATAACCCGCCACCCTCCTCCCAGGTCCCCAATGTCAATCTGTTTTTGGGCAGCGTAGACGGAACCAGCTCCATCCTTTTCTCCGGCGTTTCCTTTTCCGTCCCGGGACCGGCTGCCGCGCACATTCTGCGGATTACCGATGTACAGGTCGATGCAGCGACGATTCCCTCGTCAGGCCAGGTCGTCGCAACAGTGTCCGCGTTGAGCTCCTCTCCGCCTTTAACGATAATTCAACCTCAGCAAGTGGTTGCCACGGCTGGCGTACAGTTGCAAAGTTTTGTGATGTCGGGGTCCGCCGCTCCAGCGAACTGCGCAGCGCCGCCGGCGGCTACCACGTTTTTGGTCGGCGCCTCCCAAGCTCTCCTCTGGTTTGATGTCACCGGCGCCGCGGCAGGGGATGTGATCCAGACGGACTGGTATGCGCCGGGCGGTGCCTTATACCAGAGTTCTACGTTAGATGCAGGCCCCGGTTCGGGGAATCAATGTTTCTGGGACACCCTGAACATCGCGGGGTCGTCTACCCCCATGTCCGGCGCGTGGCAGGTCAACACGTACTGGAACAACTCCCTGCTTTTCTCGGCGCCCTTCACCATATCGGCGGTAGGCGCGACGCAACTGATCTCGCAGAACACCTCCATCGGTCAAGTGAACGCCAACTACTATGGCGGTGTGGGTGGGGCAACCATGCTTGGCTGGAGTGTTTTAAGATCCGGGGCCGCGGGCTGGAGGGTCGCCGGAGTCGCGGACATGAACGGCGACGGCGTGCCCGATCTGATCTGGCAGAACGACACCACCGGGCAGGTGAATGTCAACTATTACGGCGGCGCCGACGGGATAACCTTGACGGGTTGGGCCTGCCTTAGAACTAACCCGGGCGCGGGCTGGTCGGTGGTGGGCGTGGCCGACATGAACGGGGATGGCGTGCCGGACTTGATCTGGCAAAACAGCATCACTGGTCAGGTGAACGTCAACTATTACGGGGGCCCCGGCGGAGCCACCCTGACCGGCTACGCCGTGCTGCGAGCCGGCGGATCGGAATTGGCGGGCTGGTCGGTAGTGGCGGTGGCCGACATGAACGGCGACGGCGTGCCGGACTTGATCTGGCAATACCGCAGCACGGGTCAAGTGAACGTCAACTATTACGGGGGTCCCGGCGGAGCCACCCTGACCGGCTACGCCGTGCTGCGAGCCGGCGGATCGGAATTGGCGGGCTGGTCGGTAGTGGCGGCAGCCGACATGAACGGCGACGGTGTGCCGGACCTGATCTGGCAGAACACCAGCGGGCAGGTGAACGTCAATTATTACGGAGGCCTCGGTGGAGCCACCCTGACCGGCTACGCCGTTCTGCAAGCCGCCGGATCCGCCATGGCGGGCTGGTCGGTAGTGGCGGCGTGGCCGTTATAAGAATGGCTATCCAGCCATCCGCGCGCTCAACCCGTGGCAGGCTTCGATCACGTCGCAGATCCTGTGCACGGTTTGGCTGGGGAGTGTGCCGTAGATGGGCAGACAGAGCACCCGACTGGCTGCTCGCTCCGCAACCGGCAATCTGGAGGGCTCCGCGGACGGCAGCGCCGCATAACAGGACGCCCGCGAAACCAGCGGGTAGAAGTACTTACGCGAAATAATATTACAGCTCCTGAGCACTTGGAAGAGATTGTCCCTGCTCAACCCGTATTCGCCGGGCTTCACCAGTATGGGGAAGTAGGCGTAATTCGGCTGTGTCAAAGCGCCGTCCTGAAGCAGCGTCAATCCCGGCATTTTAGCCAACCGATCCCGGTAGATGCCCGCGATGCCCTTGCGCAGCGCGATCTCGTCGTCCACCATCCGTAGATGGAGCAGCCCAAAAGCTGCCTGAAACTCGTCCATCTTGCCGTTAATACCCGGGCCGATCACTTCTTCCTCGCCGGCGATACCGAAATTCTTAAGGGAATTGATCCGGTGCTGCTGCGCGGCCGTGCGCGAGACCAGCGCGCCTCCTTCAATCGTGGTGAACAGTTTCGTCGCGTGGAAGCTCAACATGGACAGATCGCCATACTCCAGGATTGACCGGCCACGATACTTTACACCGAAGGCATGTGCCGCATCGTAAATCACGCGCAGTCCGTGCCGGTCGGCTATCGCCTGGATGGCGTCCACGGCACAGGGCGTACCGTAGACATGAACCGCCAGGATCGCCTTCGTGTCGGGCCCGATCAAGGGTTCGATGCGGTTCGGATCCAAGTTGAAGGTCGCCTCGTCAATATCGCAAAAAACCGGCCGGATGCCATTCCAGAACAACACGTGAGCCGTTGCCGGGAATGTGAAAGGCGTAGTGATTACTTCTCCGCTGTTGATTCGCAGCGCGTGCAGAGCCACCAGCAAGGCAATCGTGCCGTTGCAAAACAGGCTCAGATGTTCGACACCCAGGTATTCGCACAGGCGGCGCTCGAGCTCCTGGTGCAGTATGCCTTCATTGGTAAGCCAACGCCGCTCCCATATTCCCCGCAAGTAAGCGGTGTACTCGTCCAGCGCCGGCATGGTTGGCCGCGCGACGTACACGGGCTCCGGGAGTTTGTACGCGCGTACAAGCTCATCGATCTGCGACTTCCAGCCACGGGGATCCGGGGCACTTGCCAATTGGAACCTCCCATTCGGCAGACGTATCCGAATGCCATTGCATAGGAATAACCGGAAACCGGTTCCAATGCAACTTTGGCGCGCGCCATGGCCCGATATAATGGCTGCTTAAAACGATGAGAAGCGATGAGCTGGCGCGCGCACCGGGTTCGTCCAGGATGAACGTGCTGGTATTCCCCTGTGGATCGGAGATCGGATTGGAGATTCATCGCGCCCTCCGGTTTTCCACCCATTTCGAGTTGATTGGGGCCTCGAGTGTGCCCTCCAATCATGGCAAGTACGTTTATGAGCGGTATATGGAGGGCGTTCCCTGCGTCGATCAACCCGGATGGTTCGAAGCACTGAATCGCGTGATCGACAAACAGAGAGTGGAATTCGTTTTTCCGGCCCATGACAGCGTGGTGCTGGCGTTGGCGCTGCGAGCCAGTGAGTTGCGCGCACGCTATGTGGGCTCTCCCGCCATTACGTGCCAGGTCTGCAGGAGCAAGCGGGCGACGTACCAGGCTTTGGGCGGATGTGTCCGCGTGCCACGCTTGTTCGGCCTGGATGAGGCGCCGGTCTCCTACCCCGTATTTTTGAAGCCCGATGCCGGCCAGGGGTCGCAGGGGACCCATATCGCGCATTCCCGGGAAGAGGTTGATTTCTTCCTGCGCCAGGACCCTTCGCTGCTGCTGATGGAGTTGATGCCCGGGCGCGAGTACACGGTGGATTGTTTCACCGACCGCTTCGGCGCGCTCAGGTTTGCCGGGGCGCGCGAACGCATCCGGATCATGAACGGGATCAGCGTAGACACGGCTCCGGTCGAAGGAGAGGAATACCAAAGGATGGCGGAAGCCCTCAATGCATCCCTGCGTTTTCGGGGGGGCTGGTTTTTCCAGGCAAAGCGCGCCACCGGAGGTGAACTGGTCCTGTTGGAGGCTGCCCCGCGCGTCTCCGGGTCCATGGCCCTGTACCGGAACCTTGGCGTGAATTTCGAGGCGCTCGCCCTGTTTGACCTGATGGACAAGGACGTCGACGTGCGCTGGAACCATTATTCCATCCGCATGGATAGAGCCCTTAACAGCCGGTTTTCGCTCGACCTGCATTACGAGGATGTATACATCGATCTTGACGACACGATTCTTCGGGACGGGCAGGTGAATCCCCTGGCTGCGGCATTTTTGTATCAGTGCCGGAATCGCGGCATCCGTTTGCACCTGTTGTCGCGCCATGCCGGAGATCTGCGTCAGACCCTGAATCGTCTCGCGATCGAGCCGTTGTTCGACACTATCGTCCAGGTGCCGGACTGTTCTTGCAAGTCGGAATATATCCTGACGCGTTCGGCGATCTTTATCGACGATTCCTTCGCCGAGCGCCGGCGCGTGCAAGAGCGCCTGGGCATCCCCACATTCGCCGCCGATGCGCTGGAAAGCCTTATGCGGCTATGATGACCACCCAAGTGGAGGTCAGCCGGCATGAAGGCGCGCCGCCTTATTTCCAGCAGGCCCCAGATCGACACTCTGGACATCGATCCGCAATCGGGCGCCACATACCCGTACACTATCGCGTGATCGTGCGGAAAGACAACTGACCGGCGCCTTGAAAACTACCGGTCGGCCTACAGGTTCTCGCAGCTCCGGCAGAGGCTGTTGCTCACGAGCCCATTCACCAGCTCCGCGCGAAGGGACTTCATGCGCACGCCATTCCAGACCGCGCTCAAGGATTCCTGGTATAAGTTTCCCAGCACATAGCGCTTGTCGAAATCGTTGCAGCAAGGGACCACGTCGCCGTCCCACAATACCGTCATCGCGGTCCACGGCCACCTGCACGTGACCTGAACCTGCCTCGGTGCGCCGGCCGGCGAGATGCTGGTGAGCCGGTTCACAGACTCCGCATTCCCATCCCAGGTGGTGAACGGTTTAGAGCGGAACTCGTCCACGCCATCGAGCCCCGCCCAGTATGCCTTGCACTCCTCGATACTCTCCCGGTTGAGCGCAAAGTTGATCATGGAAACGACGATCTTCGAACTGACTCCCTGCTCCCGCTTTTCGGCCAAAAAGGCCAGTAGATTGGCTTTGGAGCGATCATAGGCTTTCCGGACACCGCGGATCTGCTCAAAAGTTTCGTCGTCGTGCCCGTCGAGCGACACATACAGCAGGGACGGGGCGGCAGCCAGCAGGCGCGAGCGGACATCCGGAGTGAGGACCAGCGGGTTGATCGAGAGACAGGTGCGAACACCTTGGTTTTCGGCGTATTGAATGAACCGGTCGAACTGCGGATGAACCAGGCTTTCCCCGAATCCATGCAGGCGTACGGGCACGGTTTCGGACCACGTAGGGTTCAACAGAACCGATTCGTCGATGATGCTCCGGAAGAGATCGAAATCCATGTGGCCTAGCGACCGGGTCATGTCGTTGGTTCGCGGGCACATGATACAGCGCAGGGGACAGCGGTTGGTGATCTCGATGTTGAACACCGCAAAGGGATAGGAAACATCGACCGTCCGATCGGCGGCGATGGCCGGTATCCGGGCATGCACCGAAGCAATCTGTTCCCCTTCGAGAAGCGCGAATCCCGGAGAACCCCGCTCGCCCGCAATGCCATTGCCCGCATTCTCCAGGACCATTGCATGGAGCGGCCTGAAAACTTCGCGCAGCCGCTGCGAGATCGGTTCGTGGTTCTCCTGCCCGAGCCATTTGCCCATTTCGGCATACGAATTCATAAGCTGGTCTTTATCGAATTGCGGTGTGCAGCTATAGTGCAGTACCCTGGCGTTGGCCCACTCCTCCGGAAGCGCCTCCCGGTATGCCGAAAAACCCGGCGTGAAGTTGTAACGCAGCGGGATGGTCCGCCAGGGCAGCCCCGATCGCAACAGAGCTAATGTCAATGCGATCTGGACTCGGTACGGGGTTTCTACCAGACGCTCCACAACATCCAGTTCGTCCCGCATAAGGCCCCCGAGCGCCTGGACCATCGCCGATCGCGCCAGCAGAACCCCTTGGTTGAAGTATGGCGGGCATTCCCGTGGAAAGCCCTCTTTGCCCAGGATGCCGTACCCGGTGTACTGACAGTTCATCGGAGGCGCGCCGAGCCCGGCCGCCTCAAACAGCAGGCGCCACCACTCGGCTTCGCCGCGAATTCCGAGCAGCCCCGTGTTCTGCCATGGCGAGGAGTGCGCGATCATTCCATACAACGCGGGGTCCGCGTTCGCGCGGTCCAGCAATTCATCGAAACCGCCGGTGACAACGAGATCGGCGTCGAGCATCAATACGTGTCGTGCGCGGAATGGATACTGGTAGCGCTGGATCGCGGTGGCAAAGTAACCGTATTTCTGGAAGACCGCTCGCGGCACCCATTCGAACGCGATGGGATAGGCCGACGCCCAAGGCTGTGCGCGGGCCAGATCGTACGGCTCGCAATCTTCGCCCACCGTCACCACGATGGGACTTTCAGACAGCAGCCCGCCGCATCGCCGCAGCGACGCCGCCAAATAATGCACCTGCCGCAGAAACGTAGTGGTGGGGCTGATCGGGATGTGAATCTCAACTTCAGCCGGCACTTACGGATAGTATCACGCTTTGCCGTCCTGACTTAGTGAACGACTGATGCCGGCACAGCCCCAATTCCAGGCATCACCCGCGCCGGCGCCCCTCAAAAATCGCGTAAATTTCTTGGCTGGCGCGCTCCAACAGGTACGGGCTCGCGGCGGCTGGCAGCCACTCTGTCAAATCGCTTCCGATTCTTCGGGCGAGAGCCAGAGCGGAAAGGCGCGGCGCAAGCCGTAATACTTCCGCGGCGAAGCGCGTCATGGCATCCACATAGCTCTCTGGATCGTGGTTTTTTAGCGCCCGCCGGCCGCGTTCTCCCATGGCGCGAAAGGCGCCGGGGTCGGCCAAGAAGGCGCGCAGATGTGCCTGAATGTCCGCGACTTCGCGTTCCGGCCGGACAAATGCGACAGCATCTTCCGGCAGTGATGCGTACCAGCCTGTGCGGGTCACCAGCGTGGGTAGACCATAATCCCAGAACTGCAACTGGCTGCCGGAGGCCTCTCCCATCGACGGATAGCGAAGATTGATCGCCAGGTCCGCGGTGCTCAGCTTTTGCTCCACCAGGCTTTCCGGAAGAAATCCCGGCAGCTTCACCAGCGAGCTCAACCCCAACCGTTCGATCTGTGTCCGGATATGGCCCTCGTCCCAGAGCTGCCCGCACAACTCCAGCCGGAACTGCTCACGCTCGGGAATCCCGGCTAATGCTTCGAGTACCGCTTCCAGGCGCCGGTTCCGGCTAAGGTAGCCGAAAGCGACCAGACAGTATGGTGGACGCGGCGCCGCCCTCCGTGCCGCCACCCATGTCCGGTAGCGCGACTCCCCGGCAGCCGCATACGGATGATCCAGAGCGGCTATGGGACACGCCGGCGTTTCCTGGAGTTCTTCCAGCGCCTGTCTCGAGTGCGTGACGACCCCCAGGGCGCCGCGTAAAGCCTCTCGGGTAAGCGGGAACTTTTGGGCCATGGAAGCGGCGCTGATCCCGCCCCGGCAGAACGCCTCCGCGGCGCGCCGGCCCTCCTCGCCATACCATCGCTCCAGCGCGGCAACATAACTGGCACGATCGTTCCTGTAGTGGACCCAAAACATGAAGAAAAAGTCGTGCAGGCAAAGGTCGTGTAGCACAATGATTCCGGGCTGGCGTACGCTCACCTGCCAGATGCCGCTGTGAAAGTCCGGTTGGTTTCCCAGGTGGTAAATGGAGATGGCGCCGTTGTTGATGTCGCGCCAGGGAGGCGCAGCCGGATCATAGCGCGCGACACGCGCAATGCGCTGCACCTCGGGCGCCACCTGGTCCTGGTCCGTCCATAGCACCACCTCGTGACGCCGCGCCAGCGCGGGCAACAGCTGCATCGCGAAATTCTGGGCGATGCCGCTTCGCGCCGGTGGCAGCGGCGAGAACCAGTTGATCTTCAGCACAGCAATTTCTCCACCACGTTCGCCCAGGAAATATGCAGGTCCTGATAATGCGCCCGGCCGGCCTCGCCCATGGCGGCCGCGCAACGGCGGTCCGCCCACAACCTATCCATGGCTTGCGCCAGCGACTCGGAAGTGGGGCGCGCCACTAATCCCGTCTGCTCAGCCAGGACAAACTCCAGCGGGCCGCCAGAATCCGAAAAGGTGATCACCGGCTTTGAAGACAACATGGCCTCCAGCGCCACGTATCCGTAATCTTCGTCCACGGGAGGAAAGATGACGCCGAGGCAGTCGGCGTACAAATCGCGTTTTTGTTCCTCGGATAGCGTACCAAGCCACTCGACCCGATCGCTCAATTTGAATTTGTAGACGGATTTTGCTTGCTGGGTAAGGCTGGCGGGCTCCCCGGCAAAGCGTATGCGCACGCGCTCCCGGCATTGGGCTATGGCCTGCATTGCCAGCCACTGCCGATTGGCAGAGTTGACGGGGCTCGGGCAAAAGAAGTAATCGCCGGCAGAGCTGTGGTGAAACAGAGGGGCGTTCGCCGGAGGATGGTACAACGGTTCCGAAGCGATTCCGGAATACCGGCGAAGGCGTCCCGATACGTTTTGTGATAGCGTGTAAACGGCCCGGGCCTCGGGAATCAGCTCGCGATCGGCTTGGCGAATGGCTGCGCGAATCACGGGACCGTCCGGATAATGCATGAGATTGTCCGCCGCCGGTTGCTCCCACGGCTCATATTCCGTACGAGGCTGGTGTAGCCAGATGACTTTGTTCGGGTGCGGGATCAGATAAGCGGGGAATTTGAGCCCGATCACCCGGTCAATCCGAACGCCGCAGGTTTCGGTGAGATCGAGCAGCCGGCAAGCGAGAATCTGATCCGGGATACGGCCGGGCGGGTAGTGCTTGAAAGGAATAACGACCAGTTCGGCTTCGTGGCTGGCCTTGGAAAGCGCTTCCCGCAGACTGTCCGCAAGGATTTCGGCATCGCCGCGTATGAAAGGGACACCCGAGGTAGCGATCAGGATCTTCATTGCAACAGGTTCTCTATGACGTTGCCCCAGTCGATCCGTAGGTCGCTATAGCGCTGCCGGCCGGCATCGCCCCAATGCCTGGCCCGCTCGCGATCGTCCCATAGTTCATCCATGGCGGAAGCCAGCGACTCTGGCGTCGGCTCCGCCACGATGCCGGTCTCGCGATCGACGACGAATTCCAGCGGGCCACCCGAATCGGTGCAGGTGATGACGGGTTTTTGGGCCAGCATGGCTTCCAGGGTGATATAGCCGTAATCCTCATCCAGCGGCGGAAACAGCACCCCCAGGCTGCGGGCGTACAAATCGAGCTTCTCCTCTTCGGATACCGCCCCCAACCATTGCACGCGGTTCTCAACGCCATTTCTGCGCGCCAGTTCCGCGCATTTCCGCTCCAAACCGGGTTCCTCTGCCGGCACGGAAAAGCATATACGCACTTGGGAGCGCGTCTGGGCCAGCGCCTCTAAGACCAGATTCTGCCTCTTGAGCGGATTGATCCGGCTTGGGAAATACAGAAAGTTTTCCGCCGGGCGAGTATAGAAGCGGCCGGCATCTCGCGGGGGATGGTAGAGCGTAGTAGCGTTCAGTCCGCAATAAGTCTTCAAGCGGAGGGTGACATTGCGCGAAATGGTAAAGAGCCCGCGACTCTGCGGAAGCAACTTCGTATCCGCGGCATGAATGACCGTACGCACGTCGGCGCCATTTGCATATGGGTGTAGATCGCCGAGCGGATGTTGCCATAAATCATAGGCCTGCCGGTGTTGATGGAGCATCCAGGTTACCTTATCCGGATGCGGTATCAGGTAAGCGGGAAATTTCAGCCCGATCAGGCGATCCACGGGCATGCCGGCGGTTTCTGTCAGGTCCAGGAGCCGGCACGCCAGCATCTGATCCAAAATGCGCTCCGGAGGATAGCCTTTGAAAGGTATGGCGACGATTTCAGCCTGATGGCCGGCTCCGACCAGCACGCGGCGCAATCCCTCGGCAAGGACCTCGGCTCCTCCGCGCACAAACGGAACTCGCACTGTGGCAATCAGTATTCGCAATCCGCGGCCCGCACATCGCCATCGGCGGTTTCGAGGGTCTGGGAATGCGACGCCGGGGTGGCCATGAGAACTTTCAGTTCGCCTTCGAGTTGGCGTATGCGCCTCTCGTCGCGCTCCAAAATCTTTGCTTGCTCTTCCAGGACGCGCAGGGCGGAATACTGGAAATGCACGATCTGAGGTGTGTACCAGAAAAGCATGCGCTGTACGAGCTTGATCAGCCGGGCGCCGATACGGCCGCGAACGGTCGGCGGCTCCGGAGGCAACCGGCCCACCGTTGCGTAGCTGGCATGCAGGGCCAGGAGCGCGGACCGCAGAGCCGCGGATTCAACGGAGAGCGGCTCCTCGGCTTTGGCTTGTTCGATGCGTTTGTTTGCTTCCGGAGGGCGGTATGCACGCTCCATTTCGTCCCGAATCTGCTGTAGGACTTCCATCCCCATACGTGCCCATACCTGCTACGCTTCTTTACGCGTGCTGCCCGGCCTGGCTTGGCAGGACATTGCGCTCCACTCCAAGTGCCCGGCAGTCCGCCTCGACCATTTCATGAACCAAGGCGTCGAAGGTGGTACTCGGCGTCCATCCCAGTTTCGTCCGCGCCTTGGCGCAATTGCCCAGCAAAAGATTCACTTCCGCCGGCCGAAACAGCGTCGGATCCGTCGCGACATAGTCTCTGTAATCCAGGCCGCCGTAAGAAAAAGCGAGTTCCACGAATTCCCGCACGGAGTGAGTCTCGCCGGTTGCCACTACATAATCGTCCGGTTCGGGCTGCTGCAGCATCAGCCACATTGCTTTTACGTATTCACGCGCATGTCCCCAGTCCCGCTTCGCTTCCAAATTCCCTAACTGTATGTTCCGGCTCTGCCCCGCCAGGATGCGGGCAACGCCAGACGTGATTTTTCGCGTGACAAATTCGAAACCCCGGCGGGGCGACTCGTGATTGAACAGGATGCCGCTGCTGGCATGCAGGCCGTACGCTTCACGGTAGTTCCGGGTCAACTCGAAGCCGCAGACTTTGCTGATCCCATAGCTCGAGCGCGGGTGGAAGCGGGTCCGCTCGGTTTGCGGCAACTCCTCCGCTTTGCCAAACATTTCACTCGAGCCGGCGAAATAGAACCGGCACTTCGGAACCAGGTCCCTGACTGCGGAGAGCAGAAAATGCGTGCCGTTGATATTGGTGTTGAGAGTGGAGAACTCGTCGTCGAACGAGTAGCTGACGAAGCTCTGCGCCGCGAGATGGTAGCATTCGTCGGGCGCCACCTTGGCCACCAGTTGATAGACGCTCGCGAAACTTTCGAGCGACGCGGCATGCAGCGCGACCTGGCGGCGGACGGCGCTCAAGCGCATCAGCCGATGCTCGGGATCCTCGAGGGCCACACGCCGGACGGCGCCATGCACTTCGTAGCCTTTTGAAAGAAGGAACTCGGCAAGATAAGACCCATCTTGCCCGGTGATTCCTGTGATCAACGCACATTTGCCCATTGGTTCAACCATTATAAGCGACAGCCCTTCCAAAAAAAGCCCGGATTCCGGCGGCGAACCGAGGCAACGCCCTTTTGGTATTGCGCTGAGATTCCTGCAAAAATGAAAGCGGCGTAATGAAATCGGAGCCTGACCCTTCTATGTCCCTTCGGCAACATCTTCGCGTTACTCTATGACGCCCGGGTTTCTGCTCACCACCACGCACCACGTGCTCGCTTTCGACGGCCAAGGCCGCTTTTTTCGAGTCCACTCCGGAAAGGGCCTCTACTACGGGCTGGCCCAAGACGGCCGGTGCATCTATGTATCCTGCCGCAACCAGACCACCGGACCGTATGATGCAACGGCGCGGGCCGGAGAAACCGGAAGCATCCTGGTTCTCGACGCCGCTTCGCTGCTGCCGATCGCCGAGCTCCGTCCCGAAGAGTTCCCTTTGCGCGATGTGCACGGTATCGCCTGTTTCGACAACAAACTGTGGGTCACCAGTTCCTTCGACAATCTGATCGCTGTGTTTGATACCGCTGCCCGCCGCTGGATGAAATGGTATCCCTCTATCGACCTTGCGGCGCGCGATCGTGACGTGAACCATTTCAATACCATCGTTCCCGATGGAGACCGCATCTGTCTCCTGGCTCATAACAATGGACCGAGCCATTTACTGTTTTATGGCCGGGCCTCCCTGGAACTCTATTCTGTCCTGGAGTTGGGGCGTGAGGCCCATGACATCTTTCCCGCCGGCGGGGGCGTCGGGACCTGCAGCTCGGCTGACGGACTGTTGGTCGCCAGCACAGGGTGGGCCCTGCGCACTGGCGCATTTCCCAGGGGGATTGCCTACGATGACGAAGGCATCCTGGTGGGGCTTTCGCAAGTGGCCCCTCGCTCCATTCGGCACGAGATGTCGGGCATTGTGCGCCGCTTTACGCCGCAGTGGCATTATGCAGCCGATTACGTTCTGCCTGGCGTCGGGATGGTTTTGGCGATTCTGCCGCTACCTCTGGATTTGAGCGCATGCGCCGCTCTGGAGCCTTTCGAAGCGCCCTGCTTTCGTGGCGAGTATAACCCCCTGGAACCCGGAAATGTGTATCGTGTCGGCGGCGGCGGAAACGCGGTATTTGCGCCGGAATGGCATGCGGGCGCAGAGACTCACCGCTGGACCGCCGCACGCGAGTCTCGTATGACCGTGGTGGTGAATCCGGGGGAAACCACTCTGGCCATTTGCTCCTCCAGCAGCTTCCCCGGCCCATACTGGGCGGAGGTCTTGCTGAACGGCCAAAGTTTAGGGACCTTGCGTTGGACGCAGCCTGGATATGCCAGCCCGCAATTCACTCTGCCCTCCGGTATACAAGGAAGTTGCGAATTGCTTTTTAGAGTTCCGCATCTCTGGCAGCCATCCGCCTTTCTGGGGACTACCGATCCAAGAATGCTCGGGGTCAGCATTCAAGAATTGAAAATTCTCTAACAGTCCAGATACCTCGCGCCTAAGGCGCGGGGTGCGGCAGCGCATGTGCCCGTGTATGGTAACCTCTTAAGAGCGCGAGCGGACATTTCCCCGAGCCCTAGCGGTCGTGAGGAGCCACCAGACATTTCAGCGGCGCCAGAAATGAACAAACTCGAAGAACTGGCTACGATTCTTTTTGGCAACGGCGAATCGAACGGCCAGCAGCCTCCCATTTCCCGCTTCCTCGAGCAAATGTGGCGCAGATCGGGAAGAGCAAACCCAGGCTCATCCGATCCGGAAAAACGCGAAGGGTTTGTCTTCTGGTATATCCTGCACTTTTATAGTCGCAGCGGCCATCAATGGCCGCTGCCGCCGGCACTGGAGACGTGGCTGAATGCGCCGGCCGTGGATGTGAGTCAGGAAATCCGGGAAGCGCCCGGTCTCCGCTCCAGCCGGCCGAACGCGGAGCCCAAGTATCTTTCCCGGTACATGCAGCATGTCTGGAAGACGGAAGCGAAACGATTCGATGTGAAAGCGATGGAGGGCTTCTTCGACTTTCTGGCCTGGTATGCGTTCCGTTTTATGCCCGAGCACCGCATACCGCCAGCGCTTCTACCGCATGCGTTAGTGGAGCAGTTGAACCGGCCCGCCGATAACGAACAGCTCCCTTTGACCACGGGAATGCTGGTGTTTGAAAAGCTCGAGCGCCCGGATCGATTTCAGCGGATGTTGGAAGCCCCGGATGCGAAGCTTTACGCTATTTGCTTCGAACTGGCGAGAGACGTTCTTGCCACGGGGAATCCACGCCTGGTTCCGGCGTTTGTCTCCGGATTCTGGCGCTCCGCGCACGGAGGCGGCGAGACGGCTTTCGATTACGTGACGAGCCTGGTGGACGCGCGGCATGCGGAACGCAGCGGGGGAAATTCCTATACTTCGCGACTGCCGACGGAGTTGCCGCTGGCTTATTTGTTTTCGACGCTCGAGGCAGTAGAAAAGCCCATTCAAAAACTGGCGCCCACACGACCCCGCGGGCTATCGATTGTTTCTTACCGCGATCACAACACGGTGTGCGGGTTAGCCAAAGCGGGAGGTTATGCTATCGAGTCGCTGCGCGGAACGGGGATTGAAACCATCGACCTGGACTACAATATCGGGAGAAAGGACCTCAAACAAGAGGCGCTTTATAACGGACGGATCTTCAACAACAGCCTCCGGAACATACACGTGTTCAATCTCAATCCTGAACACGTTCTGGATTGCGTGATGTGCAATTTGAGCCGTATCCGGGAGAACGACTATTTTATCGGCCAGTTTTATTGGGAGTTGTCGGACGTCTGCGCGATACATGAGCCAACCCTGAGTCTCATGAATGAGATCTGGGTCGCGAGCGAATTCCTGGCGAGCGTGTACCGGCGCCGGGTTGGTATTCCGGTGGTGAACATGGGGGCGGTAGTTTCGCCAAGCCCTTCTCCGCAAGCGTACACTCGAGCGGACTTCGGGCTCCGGGAGGGCGACTACCTGTTTCTGGTAAACTTCGACGCCAGCTCGATCGTGGAACGGAAAAACCCTCTTGCGGCGGTAGCGGCATTCCAGGAGGCGTTTCCGCAAGGAGATGAAAAAGCGGGATTGATCATCAAGACGAGAAACCTGGCGAATATTGGCCCGAGCGCCGATCGCAAACACTGGGAAACGAGCGCGCATCGCATCGAGAAAGACCGGCGGATCAGGGTGATCGATGCAACCTTCCCGGAAGATGCGATGACGGAACTTTACCGGGTAACCGATTGTTACGTATCGCTACACCGCTCCGAGGGCTTCGGATACGGGCCGGCCGAGGCGATGTACTGGGGCAAACCGGCGATTGTGACGGCGTTCTCCGGCGTGTGCGATTTTTGTACGGAGTCTACCGCCAGGCTGGTGGATTACGAGCTCATCGCGGTCCAGCCCAAGGAGTATCCTTATGTGGACAGCGAGGGGACTCATTTCTGGGCCGATCCGAACGTGGGAACCGCGAGCCGGCACATGCGCTTGCTGTACGAGGACCCGCAGTCGGGGGTGAATCTGGGAAAACAAGGTCAGCGCCTGATTCGCGATCGGTATAGCCCGCGCGCCCTTTCGCAAAGATATAGTGAACGCTTAAACCAGCTGGGATTCGTTTCCGTTCCTTAGATCGTTCCAGTTTCATGCCATCAACGGTGCTCATAGAAGGCCCATTCGAGAGCGACTACTCGCTCGCCATCGTGAACAGAAATCTAGCTTATGGAATGTTGGCTGCGGGCTGCGCGATCGCGCTTCATCAGCGCGACAACACTACGGACTACCCTCTTTCTTCCGCATTCCTGCGGTTGCATCCGAGGCTCGCCGCGCATTATCAAGAGCCGGCCGCGAGCGTCCGGCCGAAGATACACACGCGGTACATTTATCCGCCGCATTGCGACAACATGCACGGGTCCATTCGAGCATTTCATTGCTATGGATGGGAGGAATCGGCTTTTCCGCGGCGGTATGCGAGGGACTTCGACAGCGGGCTCGACCTGGTGACGGTGATGTCCCGATACGTCATGCAGGTTTTGAGAGATAACGGAGTGACCATCCCCATCGAGGTGGCCGGCTTGGGCGCCGACCACATTCTGGGTTCGCCCCCGGTCCCGGTCGAGTTTCCGCGGTCCGGAGTCTTTAACTTTCTACACGTGTCTTCGTGCTTTCCGCGGAAGGGCGCGGACGTTCTGGTGCGGGCGTTCTGCGAAGAGTTCCGGCAAACCGACGACGCATGTCTGATCGTCAAGACGTTTCCCAATCCGCACAACACCATTGAAGAACTGGTTCGCGAGGCTGACCGGCGGTATCGGGGGCATGCGCCGATCCGGATTATCACCGATTCCATCACCAGCGGCGAGATGCGTTTTCTGCTGGAGAACGCCAACTGCCTGGTATCGGCGAGCCGGGGCGAGGGCTTCGGGCTACCTGTGGCGGAGGCCATGCTTTTGGACTGTCCGGTGATTGCGACGATCCATGGCGGCCAAGCCGATTTGTGCTCTCCGGAGCGGTGCTGGCCAGTGGAATTTCAGATCGTTCCGGCGCAAACCCATTTGACCGAAGGGCCATCCTATTGGGCGGAGCCGTCTATCAGCTCCTTACGGGAGCAGATGCGCAAGGTTTTTGAGGCGCCACCGGAAGAGGTAAAAGCGCGAACGGCGCTGGCTCGCGCACACATCGCGGCGAACTTCACATGGGTCCAAGTGGCTCGGCGGCACCTGGCGGCCTGCGAGGCGGTGCTGGCGGAAAGGTCGAACGGTATAGGGTCGCGGCCTTTTCCGGATGGAGGCCACATCGGATTCATTTCGACCTGGAACACGAAATGCGGCATTGCCGAATATACGCGATATCTGGCCGAGAGTCTGGACGGAGGAACGAGGTATTCGGTTTTTGCCGACCGGGCCACCGAGACGGTGCGACCGGATACGGACAATGTGTTCCGCTGTTGGACGCAAAGCCAGGAGCCGGTGCAATTGCGGACTGAGGCAAACGCGCTGGTGCGCCGGATCGCGGAGCGCGGCATCGATGTGGTGTCGCTGCAGTATAACTTCGGCTTCTTTTCGCCTTCGGTTGTGGAATACCTGGTCGAGCAGTTGCATGCCTCCGGCATTGCGGTGATGATTACGCTGCATGCCACGAACCACCCGAATTTCGGCAAGCTGACAGGCGTGCTGGCGCGTGCCGATACGGTAATCGCACACCGGCAAGAAGACCTGGCAAAACTCCTGGACGGCGGCGTGGAGCGCGCAGTGATGCAAAGGCAAGGAATTTATGTTCCGCAAAACCAGGCGGGCAGAAGCGCAGCTCCGGGATCGCGGCCGCTGGCTTTTACGGTTGCGTGCTTCGGTTTTTTTCTTCCCCCAAAGGGCATCCGCGAGCTGCTGCAGGCCTTCGAGGCCGCCGCGCAGGTAAACCCGGTGCTTCGCTTGAAGCTGGTGAATTCTCTTTATGCGAGCTCCGCATCGGCAGCCTACGCAGCCGAGTGTTTGCGTTTTGCCGAGGAACGGCGGCTCGCGCAACGCACGGAGATTTGCACGGATTTTCTGGAACAGGACGAGATTCTGCAGGAGCTCTCGAGTGCGGACCTGATTGTGCTTCCCTACACCACATCCACCGAATCGTCGAGCGCGGCCATCCGGCTGCCGCTGGCTTCGGGAACCCCGATTCTCTGTTCGGACCTGCCGTTGTTCGACGAGTTTCAAGAGGTGGTACACCGATACCCCGCGAACGATATCGCGGCGCTGGCTGGCCGCCTTTGCGAGTTGTCCACCGATACCGTGAAACTCCGGCGTTATACCGAGCGCCAGGAGGCGCTGGTGGAGGAGCTTTCCTGGAAGCGGGTGGCGAAGCGATTCCAGGCGTTGGCGGCTTCCTGCCGCCGGCCGGGGATGGTGGACTCTTCGGTCAAGTAAACATGCGCAACGAAGCCGCCACTAATACGCCGGCTGTAACCATCAATCAAGGAGAAAAGTCATTCCGGACATAACATTTCTCAAAGACATCGCGGCTGAAGTGGATCTCAACAGAATTTTCAGGGCGCCGGCGAGCGCAACAACCGCTCTGACCACGGCGGAGGTGGAGCGGCGCCTGGCCGCAACCGACGCCTTGGTTGCGAGCGTCGTGGATGGCTCGGCGCTGGTTGGGGAAATGCCTGCGGAGCCGCCAACCGTCAGGGCCAAGATCGGGCGGGTATTGGTAAGCATCGTCCGGCGAGCCGTGTTTTGGCTGAGCGGCCAGATCCGGAGCTTTCAGGTGGCCGTCGCGGCGAGCCAGAAAGAGCATGCGCACCTCTTGCGGGCGGAAGCCGCGGAGATGGCCAATCTGCGGCAGACAATCGAAGCTATCGAAGCGAAGGTGAAGCAGCCTGACCCCGAATTAAAAGAGCTTCAGACTGGTTTGTGGAGGCTGTCCAATCAGGTAGAGAACCTGAATACGCTGCAAAACAGTGTTCGTCTTCGAACGGACGCCCTTCAGGCCCAACAGGAAAACGTGTTCGGGCAACTCGAGCGACGGATTCACGAAGTCCAGGTCCGAATGGAAGGTTGGGAGAAGATGCGGGCCAGGCAAGAAGAAATGCGGGCCAAGCAAGAAGAGATACACGCGAAGCAAGAAGATCTGGTCCGCACGAACCAGACCGTGGAGGAGCTCAAGAGACAGACGCGGGAGCAACAGGCACTGACTGGGCAACTGAGCGTGCAATTGAAGGGCGACCTGCGGCAGGCGGACCGGTATCTGCATCAAACGCGCATGCAGCTTGCCTTGCAGGAGCGGCGCCTGACGACGCTGTTCCGCGAAACCCGGCGCGCTGCGGCGGAGGTTTCCGGCGAAACGGGAAGCGGTGGGCAGGGCGATGGCGTCACACCAATAACCGATCCGATCTACGTCGAATTCGAAGATCTGTTCCGGGGAGACCGGGCCGACATCAAGCAGCGCTTCGAAGTCTACATTCCGCGGCTGAAGGATGCCCAGCTCGGACATCCGGAGACGCCCGTGCTCGACCTGGGCTCCGGGCGCGGGGAATGGCTGGAACTACTGCGCGACGAGGGGCTGACCGGTTCCGGCATAGACATGAATATCACGATGGTAGAGGAATGCCGGACTCGGGGCTTATCGGTGACGGCGGGGGAAGCCATCCGGCACCTCCGCTCTCTTCCGGCCGGGAGCAAGGGAGTCGTGACGGGATTTCATATCGTGGAACACCTGCCTTTAGACGACCTGCTCGCGCTCCTGGATGAGACCAGCCGCGTTCTGCGGCCAGGCGGCATGGCGATCTTTGAAACTCCGAATCCATCGAACCTGCGGGTGAGCGCGGAGACGTTTTACCTGGATCCGACTCACCGCAATCCGCTGCCGAAGGACCTTCTGAAATTCCTGGCGGAGGCGCGCGGCCTCTGTGACATAGAGGTACTGCCGCTGCATCCGTATCCGGAGAGCTACCGGCTTGTGGACGACGGGCATCCGACGACAAGCTTGCTCAACCAGTTGTTATTCAGCGAGCAGGATTACGCCGTGATCGGGCGCAAAGTTTAGTTTCCATCGCCAGGTCGAAACCCACCGCCTTTAAGGCGGTCGGCTTCCAGCAGGTTTCACCTTCCGCTGTTCGGATACCTGCAACAGCGGACTTGCACATGGGTTCGGATCGTGGGCCGCGCTCGGCACGTGGGGCTGGCGAACTCTCGCTCCAACCGCAACCGCCCGATGCGAAGCACTTCAGGCGACTTTCAGTCGCAGGCACAACCTGCCGGCTTTTAGCCGGCAGTCGTTTAGTTTTTAGCGCACCACTTGTCGCCCCACATGCCTTGGCGTGAGAGTCACCCCCAAAGCTCACGGGATCGTTCCTGTTCCCTCAGCGCTTAGTGAGGGGTTGGCGGCGTCAATGGCGGATATGCACACAGAAACCGTAGCGGCTCCCTCGATGGTAAAGAGAATGCGGTACACATGCGGCTTTGTATGCGTAGAGCAACTGACGCACTTCGAAGGGAAACATGGCGTTTTCGGGAGCTAACGGACAGTCTTGGGGAGAATGGGCCAGCGAAGCCACCGCCTCGCGCAATCCCTGAAACCAGCGCATCCCGGCTTCTCCCACCTCTTGCGATAACAGCACGCGAGAATGGCGTCCAGGTCTCGTTTTGCCTTGGTGGTGGTCTTAACGCGGAAGGCCACGCTTTAAGCGCAACTCTTCAAACGCCTCCTCGGCGGATTGGGTGCGCCCGGCCTTCACGTCCTCATAGCCCTCCCGGATGCCTTCAACAGCCTCCTGGAAATCCTGATGTTCCCATTCCAGATATTCAGCTAACTCAGGCGTCATCGAGCGCAGCGGCGGTGTCCTGACCGTGGCGCTGCGCATACGCTTCCAGTTAAGCCTTACGTTCCGGTTTGATGGGGATCACATCCATGACGCCCTCAGCGTTCGCGGTGTGGCCCCCACTGGTCCCGCCATAATGGCCCCATCGCGCCGCCTCTAATACGGCACATCCTGTCTCGTTATTTGTTGGACAGAACACTAGGCTAGCGTCGGAGGTCTTCAAGGGAACGCATGGTGCGTCTTGGTCTGTGGTGGCGGGACCGGCGGCGCCGGCTGCTATATCAACCGCGGCCTCTAGCTTAGCGGATGACGGTCCGTTATGGAACGTCCCTGGCGCCAGAAACCGACGCCATTTGACAGGCTTGTCAGAATGAGAATGGATTCGGCAAGCTAAGGCCGTCACTAGACTGGTGTTCCATACCCGGAACTTAGCGTTGCCCCGGTTTTATTCCGATCCCTGGATTGGTTTGGCGGTCCATGGCTGTTTCCAGCTGTGGATCTGACCCGTTGGAGAGTTTCTTATTAACGAATCGGAACCGGGCTGAGTCCACTACCCCTGATTCGAAAAGGAGAATTTCATGAGTACGAAGAAGCCGACCGGCAAACAGAAGGGGTCTGTGCCCAAGAAAGTGGATTGGAAGGCACTAGAAATCGTGCACCCGGATGCGGCTGGTATCGATGTCGGCCGTAGCGACCATTGGGTGGCCATCAGCCCGGATCGCGACCCCGAGCCGTTTCGGATGTTTTACCGCGAATTTGCGTGAGATGGCGCGATAGCTAATTGAGAAAGGCGTGCGCAGCATAGCGATGCAATCCACTGGCGTTTATTGGATGCCCGTTTTTGAAGTCCTCGAACAGCATGGTCTGGAAGTCTACCTTGTGAATGCCCCACACACCAAGAACGTTCTTGGCCGCAAAAGCGATGTCGAAGAATGTCAATGGCTACTGAAGCTACACGCCTTCGGTCTTTTGAATAACCGCTTCCAGCCGAGCGATGAGATCCAGGTGGCCCGGTTATTCCGAAGGCTGCGTGAAACAGCCAATGGTTTCTGGAGAACTGTAACTGGCTAAGCTAAGCTAGGAATTGCCAGCCACTACTGGATCCTCTCGATGATTAGCTTCTCAACTCGAACGTCGCCAGTACCCTTGTAAATGACTCGCATTTGTATCGGTTGGCCGGCCCTGACAGATGAAACAGCGACACGAGCGCGAATCTCTGCTTGGCCAGCCCTAACCGCACCACTGACAACTGCAACCGGATCGAGGCCGAAAACCAGATCCCAATCCCCATCCCGCTGGCCAGCGGGACCTGTAGCCTTATAGCCCATTGTGGCCGAGTACGTTCCGGGTTTTAGAGCCAGGTACGGCCCGTACGACAAGAAGCCAGGGGGCGTTTTGCCTTCCCGGGCCACGCGGCCGGAGCCTTCAATCGTGCCAACCAACCCGGGCAAACATGCTCCGGGAACCTCCAGCCGATCGCTGGCATGGTCGAGGGGATGCAGCAGGGCTGCTAGAGTAACGCTGCACGAGAAGAAGTCTCGGAATCGTTCGTCGGAAGGACGGTTATAGATCAGGACCCTTACACCACTAGCCATCACCTCCGCTGCAGGCGGGCCAAAACGGGCAACGACCAATTCTCGGGGGATCTTCCACAGCGGATCATCAAGGACAATGAAATTGTAGACTGGGTGGGGATATCTGCTCGTAGGATACCCATCATACCAGTACTTATTGCTTAACCAAAAAAACGGCTCCAGGCTGCCACTAATGGGGTAAAGCCGCAATCCAGCCTTTGAGAAAAGGTTGACCCAACGCGTCTGCCAGAAGCCACCGACGCCATATCGGAGACCGTATTGAGGCGCTAGTGCATCAAGCGCCCTAACAAGAGGAGGAGTGTAAGCGTACAGCGGTGTGGCGGGCGCCGACGATGTCATGAGCACACAAAGGGGAACCACCACTGCAACAGCGCAGGGTACCCATTGGAAACGCGGCAGGAAGCCACCGAAGCGGACCGACAGCGCCACGTCAGCAAGAAGCGCAAGCCCAAAAATCCCTCCGAAAAACAGTGGATGCTGATAGTGCATCGAATAGCCGTAGTCTTTAAGTTCGGACAGACCCGATATACCCATCACAAGTATGCTGACAACACATCCAATAGATGCTATGGCCAAGAACAGGACCATCAGCACCAGCCGGCGTGCAAGCAGGCTCATCTCACCGAATTGACGCTGCAGCACGATATGGCGACGAACCAAATAAAGAATCACAATCATTACTGAGCTAATCCATATTAATGCGACGAGGTGCAACCAGTCTCCGTGAAGACAGTTCACGTACATCCCTTTGAGATAGGTGTTGAGCGCCGTAGTGAATCGGTCGATACTGATACCTGTTTGCGTACCAAGGCCGGCGGAGTCAAAGAATGCCCGGCCAAGCATGATCCCCAGAAGATCGCTGCCCCAGCCGACGATAAGAACGAGCCAAGGCCGGCGCGGCGGCAGCAACTCGAGGTATCTCGCTATTCCTACCGCTACGGTAAACGGGAGCATGGTGGCCAGGAACGTCAGGTCACTAATAGTTCCTAATATTGATAGTCCAACCAGAGCGCCCACTGCGATTAGCGCCCGTACACTCCGCCATGGATGAAAACACAACCACACACTCAGGCCCGCGCAGAACAGCACCATAGCAAACGAGCTGAGGTGGCTTTCCAGAAAAAGGTAATAGAGCGTGTCATACATTCGATTGAGGATCGAGCTCGTGTGAAGCACAAGGCCAATTGCAACAAGGAAAATACACGTACATGCAGTCTGCCGACGCTCTTCGAGCACTACTGCGACACAGAACACGTAGGCTGCGACGAGCAAGGTGAACTGCAAAAGGCCGAGCAAAAACGTAGCCAGTATGGCGTTACGTGTCAGAAACATGAAGCAAGACGTGAAGAATAGGCCCGGGAATAGAGATGGTGCTATAGAAAACTTCACGCCTGTGATGGGAAAATGGTCTACGAAGATATCCTTGTAGAAGTCTGCTTCGAAGAGATAGTCGCTGTCAAACCAGAAGTTTAGCGTTGGTCCGGCGGCTCCCAGGCGCTGATAGAGTACGGCGAACGCTAAGCATAGAGCAGCCCAATAAACCCACTGAGGGTGACCGACGACAAGGCGGCGCGTGTGGGAGAGAACCCTGGAGAATGCGAGATGCTTGTGGACCGGGTTCCGAGAGATCTTGGCAGTAGTTTGACGATCGTTCATGGTAGTGATCCGGAGCTCTAGTTTAACATGCGATAAAAGTCGCAGACAGAGAGTGTGTCAGTAATGGTCAACCGATTTACTCCATTAGAACACTGGTCACTGAGATTAGTGAGGTAGACCCGAAGGTTGGACACATTTTAGCCGTCGCTTAGCTGGTGCGGTGGGGTGACCAGGAGGCGGCCCCGAGGCCGCTATCCATTCCGGGCTTAAGTCGGTGCTCGGCTCGCATCCTTACGTTGCCCGATCCTCCTGTCAAGCGCTTCTATTATAAGACAGCTTGGTAAAACGGGCAAAGCAAACACCATTCAGGCAGGCAGAAACAGCGATAAATCCCAGAAGGTTTGAGAGCAGCCCCATCACAGCGACGTCCGTTGCCTTCGTGACACATGCGGGTACAGATCTGCCGGGCGATAGCGAGCGCCTGGTGTCGGCGCCGGCGCCAGGTGTTCTCAGTGGCGGTAGAAAATTCGCGGCCGTGAATCGGGAACCGTAATCGGAGCTACAGCTCTCGGGTTGGCCGCGGCGGAACGAGGCTTCCAGCGCTGCCGGTTTCCATGATATTGGAGAGTTGCCAACTGAGCACGAAGCGGGTGAAGCGATCCATGACGGCGACGGGGTAAAGGAGTCCGCCACGCATCGGAATATACCTAATATGGGTACTCCAGAAAGGGTTGGGCCGCTCGATTCGACAGACCGCGCAGCAGGTGCGAAAAAACGTCGTGATACCCGCGCCGTATGGCTCAGGTTCAGTGTTGAAGGTGGACTGGGCCGTTCGAAGCGAGTTGCAATTGTGGCTCCGGCGCAAGCGCCGGTGCTCCCTGGCGGACTATCAAGAAGTGATGGGATATCACTTCCTCGACGACCGATGTCGGTTGGATGAGGCGGTCAGGAAACGTGCGACATCGCGGCGCGCCTGTGCCCAACTCTACGAACGCAAGGGTGGTCATCGTGCTGGGGATCAGCCTGTTCACTGTCGAGGATGGGTGCTGAAAGCATCGTATTCACTATTACACGCGATGCTTCCAGCCAGCCTTAGCATGCCGTTTCATGGTAGACTTTACCAGAAATGTCCAAATGGCCCAAAGCGCTTCCACCTTTGACGGTCGAGCGCCGGGCGATTGCCGACGATTTCATGCACTACTGGCATGACGTCCTGCCACGAAAGTTCTCGGTCGCAGACCGGTTTGGACACGCGTACGTGGTGCGCACGGCTCCGCGGGAGTGCGACCGAACGCTAGAGGTTGGCATCGGGGTTGGAGAACACTTGGCCTACGAACACCTGTCTGTGGAACAGGAGAGCAACTATTATGGGTTGGATATTCGTCCGAACATGATTGCAACACTTCACAAGTCCTACCCGAAGGTGAATGCGATCGTAGGCGATTGCCAGCAGCGTCAACCGTTCGTGGATGGTTACTTCGACCGGATTATCGCGATCCACGTACTGGAGCACCTACCAAATCTGCCGGCAGCGATACGTGAATTGCACAGATTGTGCAATCCCGATAGCGGAGTTCTACAGGTCGTGATCCCTTGCCAAGGGGGTCTTGCGTACGACATCGCCAGCCGAATTTCTGCCAGGCGCATTTTCGAGAAGCGTTACAAGCAATCGTACGACTGGTTCATCACGCGCGAACACATCAATTTGCCAGCTGAAGTAATCGAGGAACTTGATCCTTATTTTTCGGCCTCCGGTAAAACCTATTTCCCGCTAGCATTTCCTGTCGTCTCTTGCAATCTCTTCATAGCATTTACTGCCCGTCCTAAGCGTATCAGAGCAAACGCGGATGCTGGTAGTCTTACTTTGACAGACCCACTTAGTAACGCCCAAACATATGATGCCAATACCAGTCCCCCGCATTACTGAGATACGCTCCGCGAACAGATGGTACGAGAGTATTGCTTCAGCAGTAGCTGGCCGACGGTGCCGATTTGCGGGCGCGGATAAACGCTAGGACCAGAGTTTTCAATGTAATCCAGTCCTATCTGAAAAAGGATTCCCAATCCGTATTGATTTTACCTCACCGGCGACGATTTCGGCATGAGGACTCCGGTTTCAGGCTCACCTCGCATTGGGATCAAAGATCGGGGTCGGAGTCAAGGGAATCTGCCTCCTTGTCGATCACGATCTCCGTCGACATTGGAAGCAGGATTCGCTTCTTTAGCTGTAGGGGTGCTTGCGGATGGTTTTACAGCATCAAATCCTCGCTGCCCGACCAGATGCGGCGAATCGCGGGGCATGCACCCCGATTTGCCTCAGTGTTCGAAGGGAGAATTAGCTGGGCCGTGTTGGAGGCCCAGAATTAATGGACCTTAACGGGAATGTCCAGAGGCTGCCCGCCCTCGTTGAAGAACCAGGCGATGCCCTCCTGCACCATGCTGAGACGTAGTGTGTAATCGCCAGGCACTGGCGGGCCAATTACCGTAGCGGTAAGCGCTACGGAATTTCCGCTGGGCAGTGGCTGGGGCAATAAAGTGCGGGCCGTATAGAGCACTTTATCCTGGGAATCGAGTAACCAACGGTAGGAGAAAGTGATGGGCGCTTTACCGATTGAACTCCAAGCCTCCTGGCCCGTATTGCGCAACGTAACCGGAATCGTAATCTTTTCGCCGACGCTCAATGACAACTTTTTGACATCGCTCTGAATCGATTGTGCGAAGCTTGGCAACCTACTGTTCGTCTGTCCCGCGTCCATCGCTCCCGGAGATGGAGCCCCTGCTGAAGACTTAGACGGCGATGAGGAGCCACAGCCTGTGGCGAGAACTCCGCAAGCGAGAAGGAAGGCAAATGCCCGCAATGTGTTTATCCTGTCAATCAGAAGGGATCTCCTGGCATCGAGCATAGATAGAATTCTAGCAAGCTTCTAGCGTCTAGCCTAGCATGGAACAGGTTCTGATCCCCAAAAACACTCGCCACTGGTCGGACGTAAAGTCGACAACTCATAGTGGCGAGCAAGCGCCAGTTGAATTGAATGGTCCTCTAGAGACTTTTTAGGTAGCCTACCCCAGATACTAGCAGCTAAATTAAATCATTGGGGTTGGAGCTGAATCCGTCTAACGGCAAAACCTAATTTCCGGTCATCGCTGTTCAGCCCCACTTTCTTTGGGACCCACGCGGGACTCTGCAGTCGCAGAACACGTGGCGCAGAACAGAGTTCGACGTCCAGAAGAACCGGATCGCCACCCTTCACCTTGGCTTTAGTTTCCCGGCCGCCGGCGGTTAGCGATATTTCCATGGGGAAAGGCGAACCGTTGATGAGTTCGACGGTGGCTCGTCCCCATGCGGCACTGTCGTCTAGAGTCATATGCGAGTCGCCAGCCGTAAAACGGACGCCGACAGTCCTATCATTGGCTGCCGGAGCCCAGGTGGCGTCCTCGTCTGGGGGTAATAACAGGCAACCCATGCTGTAGGTCCCCTGGAATCGCCGCGCCAGATGTATGGTACCCACGGTGCTGGCGTCCGTCACGTGCTTGCTAACCGACCAGCCAAGCCGCATCAGCGTCCGAACAAAATAGGATTCCTGGAAACCCAGCTCTAGCCAGCGAAAGCGCCGGATACTCCAGACAGACATGCCATCGAGACGGACTCCCCAAGGCACCGGGAAGGTATCGGTGATGGGTTCTCCCGCGAACACAACCAGTCCTCCCGGACTCACTAGCTCGCCGAGGCCGCGTAGCAGCTTCAAGTGATCGCTGCAATGGTGAAAGCACTCGAAAAAGATCACCGCGTCGAACTGCCGGCCGGAACCGTGGAGAGTGTTGAAGTCGCCCTGGATCGCCTCCACCTCCAAGCCGACCGCCTTGATGCGCCGCTGAATAAGTTCAATGAAGTTCGGCTCGATGTCCACAACCGTCAGGCGGCAGCCGAGTTGGGCAAGCGCTAAGGTCGTATTGCCCCACCCGGGTCCAAATTCCAGTACCCGGCTACCGGGCCGGATGCCAGCCGTCTTGAGCAGGAAGCCGATGCTGATCAAATGGTCGCCGACCGTTTCCGGGCTACCGGTCCGGTAGGGAAATGGACAGCGAACTGCTTCATCGACATCGAAGTGACTGCGTTCATTCGTCGTGTCATAGCTTTGCAAAGAGGCGAGCTTACAGTAGATCTCCATTTGTTCTTCGCGGTAAGCCGGCGAATAGGGATCGTTCTCGACAGATCGAGGGCGACGCCACTCGAAGTTCTTGAACAAGCTCCGCAATTCGTCGTCGGATACTTTCGCAGCGGCATCCAACTGGCTGAGATAGTTGTCGAGAGAAAAAAGGTCGTAGAAGCTCTGCATCGAATCGCCTAATATTCTTGTCGGATTGGTTGCCACAATTCAGTATACTCTCGGCGGCGTCCAGCTAGGAACATTCTAGCCTTTGCGTAGGAAAGCGAAAGCGGAAGTGAATTGAATAGGCCCTATCGAGACGACGACATGAGGCAACTGCAGACGTTTTTCCCCCGTTTGCCTAAGCGCTTCATCCATGGACAACGCTGTTTGGATTGTCGCGGGGCTGACCGTGAAATCCATTGGCTCACAGATGCTGCCTGGCGTCGCCGAGTTCAGCAGTTCAACGAAGGTATCGGGTGTGAACAGTTCCAAGTGCGGCGCGCTGAAGTGCGGCATCCCATTGACGATCAGTTCGGTGGCAATGCCCAATACGCCCAGCGGTTTCAACACCCTGGTCATTTCGCGGATTGCGGTTTTAGCCGCATCGAAGCCGCCTACGTGCTCAATAGAGCTGAGCGAGAAGACTGCATCGAAACTCTCGTCCTCGTAGCGCAAATCCAGCGCATTCATGTGTTGAACCACCAACCGGCGGCGATTGCTCGGTTGGATAGCGAACGCATCTGGATCGCGCAGCATCGCGGCGTCGGCTTCGCCGAATCCGGTCGATCCGTACAGATCCGTGCAGAAAACCCAGCGTACGGAATTGGTCAGCTCGTAGACAGGCGGCTCGTGGCCGGCCCCGACCGCCAGCACGAAGGCGTCTGGGCGCAGCGCGCCGAGGCAACGCAGTCCGCGCATGAGCTGTACTCGTTCCCAGTACTTCCGATGCCGGGGCACATCCGCAAGTTCCTCTATGCGCGACCAGTCCTCAAGTTCACACACCTTGTTTAGGCGCATCTTTTCATAATCACATCAAATTGCTTCGGTCATACTGGCCCCCGCGCTATGCGGGTGCGCGACATGAAAGTTGCCGCGCGGCCAATTTCTTTTTTTGTGGCATCGATCCGCGCGTATATCCTACTAGGATGAGGAGGCTTTTTGCCATGCCCGATGCTTTGCGGAGGTGAAGATCAAAGGATGTAGCCGGCCTCCAACGCATCGTTGCGGAACATTTGCACCGTCTCGAGTGAATATGCGTCCAAGTCCTTGCCGACCAGGCAGAGCTTCTTAAGGACATCGCTAGTTGCCGTTATGATGTGGCACCCGATGGCATCCGCTTGGAAGACATTTAGCAATTCGCGAGGACTCGCCCAAATTACTTCCACCTGCGGGTGCGGCCGCAGCAGTTCGACAGTGGCAGCGATCACCGGAACCGGGTCCCTGCCCGTGTCGGCGATGCGGCCCGCGAATACAGAGATATAGGCTGGAGCACCTCCCGCCAAGGCAGCGCAAACATCGCGAGCTTGATCGAGTGTTAACAGTGCAGTGACATTTACCTTTGCGCCTGAGTGGGATAGACGGCAAATCAAGTCGAAAGATGGCTCCGCCTTCGTATTAGTGACGGGAATTTTGACGTATACATTCTCCCCCCAAGCGGCGATCTTCTGCGCCTGTCGTTCCATCTCTGGCACGTCGTCGGCAAACACCTCAAAAGAAATCGGCCTGTCGGGAATTGCGGCCACCAAATCGCGGCAGAAGCACTCGTAATCGGTGATGCCGGCTTTTCGCATGAGTGTTGGATTGGTCGTGAATCCCCGTATACGAGGATCAGCATACAGTTCCAGAATCGTCGCTTTGTCCGCTCCATCAGCAAAGAGCTTCACCTTTAGATTGTCAGCACTTGTAGTCATATCACACTCCTGTTTACTTCCCGGTAATTCCCTGCTTCAATGAAGAACCGCCGGTACCGATCATGCAACTGTGCCTATGGCGGCCCTTGTGTGTCATGATCGCATCGAGAAGCAATTTTTGGCGAGCTTCAGCGAATCAGGCGCTACCTCAGATCGCGATTGACGAAATCGAGAACATCAGATACTTGTGGGACCGGGTGCCGGCCCGCGGCAGCTCGTTGTATAGAGACGGCCAAGCTGTCGAATTGCTTTATTATAGGCCGGAATGCGCTTTCGGTCAAACTCCAGTCTTATCTTGGGTGTGCGACCCAGGATGGGCAATCAGCCCCGGTGGCAAAGCCAGTAATCGTCGACTCGGCGGCTGTGGCGGCAGCATCGCAGGCGGAATTTTGGATACCTCCTTGAACGAAGGGCCGCTTCCAACGCTGGAATGTCTGGCGAGAGCTCCGCAGTTTGGCCACGAGGTTCTCGATCTTGCGTTCGTCCAGAAGATCCTGTAAGGGTCGTCACCTAGCGCTGCGTGATGGTCTCGTGATTGGGATAGACCGAGAACCCAGAGATGCTGCCGGGCATGATAGAGATCCACGATCTGAATGGCGCCGGGATACTGCTCCTGACAGAATGTTCCAGATCCAGTCGGCACTGTCGCCCATGACCACCTTGATCTGTGCCCGGCTCCAGCCGCGCTGATGGGCTTCGGTATAGATACGACAGGAGAACTCGCTGCCGACCAGCGCCTGCATTGCGGCGCACCTTGAATTCGGTATCTTCAATGTCCTGTTTGGTCTCGGCGGGCAATTGGCCCTGGCGACAGCGAGAGCACGTGTGGTAAGGGCGCCGAATCGTGGCGGCGCCAATGCTATCATCGACCTGCGGTGCTGCTGCCACAGCCGTCAACTCGACGATTGCTGGCTTTGCCGCCTGGCTATTGCCCATCCTGGGTCGCACACCCGTCTTTGGGCCGCTACCAGTGCCTTGTCGTCAGCGACTTGGTGCTAAAATTGGCCCTTCCGGCCCGGCCACAAGGAGTGAAATCGCTGTTCTTATTATTTTTAAGCGACATCTGGTTCTTCGGATGATCCGAGCCACATATCGGAAATTCAGCCCTGGGATGGCGCTCGCATTGTACAGCTTAGGAGTACTTCGTGAAAGAACCTGTAGATATTAGCTTGATTCTCCCCGCTTTCAATGAAGCTGGTACGATTCTGAATACTATTGAAGCGGCTGCGAGATACTTCGCCAAAAGATGTTGTAGGTACGAACTCATTGTGGCTGCCGACGGGGATGATGGCACCCGCGAACGAGCGCGTGAAGCTGCCGCTGCTAACGATGCCATTACTGTAATCGGCGAACCAGCCAGGCGCGGGAAAGGACGCGGCATTCGCGAGGGCGTCTCTATTGCCTCGGGCAAGATAATTGGGTTTGCGGATGCCGATAATAAAGTCCCTGTAGAGGAGTACGAAAAGCTGGAACCGTGGTTGACTGAAGGGTTTGAGGTTGTCATCGGATCACGCGGGCTGCAGGGTTCGATCATAGAACGGTCCCAGCCTTTTTACCGGCGAATCGGCTCCAAAGGCTTCGCCGTGTTCATGCATTCTGTGGTAGGATTGCGGAATGTTTGCGACACACAATGTGGCTTCAAGTTCTTCCGGGGCGAGATTGCACGTGAGCTGTTCCGCCGTCAACGCATTGACGGATACATGTACGACGTCGAAATTCTCGCTCTGGCTCAGCGGCGGGGCTATCGCATTAAAGAGGTTCCTGTCCGCTGGCATGACGATGCGGACAGCCGCTTGGAGTTGTTTCGCGGGAATCTCCGCAATGTTGCAGATATTTTCAAAATCAGGATGTCGCTCGATCAGCTGGCAGGCCTCGGTGCCGGTAAAGATGCTGGTCCTGTCCCGGTGGATACCGCAGAACCCGTCGCCGGCCGGATCACTAAAGGCGGCTTGAGCGACAGGAAACTCTTGTGACAAAGGCGGGAACGTTGCCTGGGAGAAGGTGAGTTGTGCGTCTGTGCGTCTATGGTCTATGGCATCTCGGATCAGTAACGGCAGCCTGCCTGGCTGAACATTTTCCCACCACCGCTTGGGATCCCGATCCGGATACGATCCAGGCACTGAGGCAGGCCAAGCCGCCTGTTTCCGAACCCGGCCTGTCTGCATTAATTGAGACCTGTCTCTCGAACGGGATGCTGTCCATCACCAGTGACCGCCACCAAGCGATTGCAGATGCCGATGTTGTTTGGGTCACGTTCGATACCCCGGTCAATGAGGAAGACGTGGCGGATGTCGAGTTTGTGCGCACCCAGATAGAGGCCGCTTTTCCGCTCCTCCGTGAGAACACCGTGATGGTCGTCTCTTCGCAGGTTACTGTTGGATTCACCGCGGCCCTGGAGCAGGCGTTTCGTGCGGTGTACCCGAACCGGCAAGTCAGTTTTGCATACATACCTGAGAATCTCAGACTGGGAACCGCCCTTGATTCTTTTCGGCGGCCGGAGCGACTCGTGGTAGGCGTAGGGCGCCAGGAGGCCCGCTCCCGTCTGGCTGAGCTGCTGGCTCCGTTTTCGCGAAACATTCAGTGGATGAGCATCGAATCGGCTGAGATGGTGAAACATGCCGTGAACGCGTTCCTGGCAACCTCTGTGGCTTTCATCAACGAAGTGGCCTCGGTTTGCGAGCAGGTGGGCGCAGATGCCAAGGAGGTCGAGCGTGGATTGAAGAGCGAACCTCGGATCGGCCCCCGCGCCTACCTGGGGCCGGGAAGCGCTTTTGCCGGGGGCACTCTTGCGCGCGATATTTCCTATCTCCTCCAGATCGGGGAAGAAAAGAGCGTGTCCACTCACTTGTTGGCTGCTGTGCGGCAAAGCAACAACGAGCATCAAGCTTGGCCGCGCCGGACCCTAATGAAGGCGCTCGGCGATCTGGCCGGGAAACAGGTGGCGGTGCTGGGCCTGACATACAAACCCGGGACGGATACGCTACGCCGCTCAGAAGCTGTCGAGCTGTGCCTGTGGCTCGGCGCGCAAGGAGCGCAGGTCCGCGCTTACGACCCTGCGATCAGCAAGGTGCCCTCCGAACTGAGCCCGCCTATCCGGCTTTGTGCATCGGCGCGTGAAGCGCTTGCAGGTGCTGACGCCATGATCATTGCGACGGCGTGGCCTGCTTTCAAGGAACTTACGGCGGACCAATTGGCGACAGACATGAGATGCTTGATTGTGCTCGATCCGAATCGCTTTCTCGTATCCAGTGTGGCGGAGGATTCAAGGCTGCACCATTACGCGGTGGGAAAATCAGCGTGAAACTTCAAGGACAGGGGATTCTGATTACGGGCGCCAGCCAGGGACTGGGAAAAGCGATCGCGCAGGTTTGTATACAAGAGGGTGCGCACGTTTTCTTGTCCGCGCGAAATGCCGGACTACTCGAGTCTGCCAAAGTTGAGCTGAGTGCCTACGCCTCGGCCGGCCAATTGGTGATGGCGGCGGTAGCGGACATCTCGCGCGCGGAGGAGGCCGAGCGGCTGGTCGAGTGTGCGGCAAAACAGTTGCCGTCCTGGGATGGTTTGGTGAACAACGCCGGCATTTACGGCCCAATTGGTCCGACCGAAGAGGTGAACTGGGATGACTGGACGCAGGCCATAGCAGTGAATTTGATGGGCACGGTTTTAACGTGTCGAGCTGCGGTCCCGATTTTCCGTCGCAAAAAGCGTGGAAAGATCGTGAATCTTTCCGGTGGTGGGGCGACCGCTCCTCTGCCTCGCTTTAGTGCGTACGCCGCATCGAAAGCCGCAGTGGTGCGCTTTACAGAGACATTGGCCGAGGAAACTCGCGGCGACGGTATCGACGTCAACGCGATCGCACCCGGCGCCTTAAACACGCGGCTTCTCGATCAAGTACTCGCTGCCGGATCCAAGCTGGCAGGGGTCGCATTTTACCAGCAATCGATTAAGCAGCGAGACGAAGGCGGGGCCCCTGTCGAGAAAGGCGCTCGATTGTGTGCGTTCCTGCTATCCACCGAGAGCGACGGCATCACCGGAAAGTTGATCAGTGCGGTCTGGGACCCGTGGGACCACCTGCCCGAGCATAGGGAGCAGCTGAACACGAGCGATATCTACACGCTGCGCCGTATTGTGCCAAAGGATCGCGGCTTCGGCTGGGGCGATTGATGCGTACAACCCGCGGCTTATCGCAACGATTCCCAGCGCGTCTCTGCCGCCTTAAGCGCAGGATGCGTCACCAGCAGGTGCCAAACGACTACTTGGAAATCTTCTGCGTGCGGGTTACATGCACCGGGTTCACCGCCGGCACGATCACGCACGCGTCGGCTACTTGTGCCGCGTAGCCATCGGGTCGACCGATCACGCCGGTGATGGTCGCGCCTACCGACTTCGCGTATTGCAGCGCGGAAATCAAATGGGGGCTGACGTTTTTTGCGAGATTTCCGCCGCCCACCGAAAACCGGGACAAAACGACTTCCTTTTTTATCCTTTTTTTATGATAACTTGAAGGACTGCTGCTCGGCTGGCGGCGAAACCGTTTGCGATTATTTTCTCTGCGATGAACAAATCCAGGATAGCAAATACCCGCGGTACCCCATACGCCGTGGTTATCAGTTGTGCCGGAGACGGAGATACCGGCGGCGGGCTGTGCATCTTCGATGGAAACAGGATCGAGACGGTTGACCGGGTGAGCACGGCCGGGTTGTGCCTCGCGGACGACCGGTTCTTTCGGCTCCTCCGGACGCCGCTCTGTACGGGCAGCGGAGAGATGCTCGTATACGACCAGCGCGGCGTAAAGCAGTACCTTCGGATTGATGAATTGTCAGATTCACACACGCTGACTTGGGATGGCCGTCATCTGGTGGTCGCCTCGACGGGGACCAATAGCCTGCTGTGGATTTCGCTGGACGGAGAAGTGGTCCGGCGGTGGCGCGCGCCCGGAGAAGACGATTCCTGGCATCTGAACGATTTGACAATGCATGAGGGCAGGTTGATTGCTTGCGCATTCGGCAAGTATCCAGGGTATCGGGGCTACAAGGGCTACGAGCGCGATGGGCACGGCTTTATTTTCGACGTTGAGTCGGGGCAAACGCTGGTTCGGGGTTTGTGCGGGCCGCATCATCCGCGTTATTTCGACGGATACTGGAGCGTTTGCGATTCGATGAATAGTTGCGTGGTTCAACTGTCGCCGGACAGTGACACCGAGAAGCGCAGGCTCCAACTGGAATCGTTCACACGAGGATTTGCGGTCTCGGACCAATATCTGTACGTGGGCGAGAGCGTACAGCGTGCGGAAACCGGTTTGACCGCTACTGCTTCGTTGGCGATCATTCGCCGGGCGGATTGGAATGTAGTGGACCGGATTGCGCTTCCTTTCCGGGAGGTGGCGGACATTGCGATCGTTTCGTTGCAGATGGCGAACGGCCTGCGGGCCGGGTTTCGGACAAACCCGCTGCGGGTCGCCGAGCAGGATCAGCTTTGGATGTTCGAGCAGGTTGGAATCGAGCCTGTGAGACTCTGGGCGGTGAGCGAGCCCCTGCAACCCAGACAGTATCGAGTGAAGGTGGAAGCGGCGATCCCCGAGAGCTTCATCGCCGCCAAACTTACGTTGGTGGATTGTACGATTACGAATCTTGGAGACGCTTTTCTGTGCTCCGCTCTGCCCTATCCTGTCTATATTTCCTTTAAGTGGTCGGTAACGCCGTCTTCGCCGCCGCTGGAGCACTTTGAAGGCATTCGCACGTCATTGCCAGCGACTCTGCCGCCTGGAGGAAAGCTTAGCTGCAAGATTGAAGTGCTGGCGCCCGATGTTGAGGGCGAGCTGATGTTGACGATAACCCTGGTTCAGGAGCTGGTAGCGTGGTTTGACGAGGTGTATCCGACGAGCGGGTGCTCGGAGGTTGTGGTGATAGAGAGAGCTACGGAGAACTTTGGAAGGGCTGTCGCTTACAACTTCGGTCCGGCATGAGTGACTCGAAGTGCTTCACTTTTGGTTAGAGCGCCGGCACGCGGGGCAGCGTAGCCGAAGTACGCTTCTATCGCCTGACGAATGCGGCCGCTGGCGCAGCCATCGCCGTAAGGATTGTGGATGCGCGCCATGCGGGCGTAGGCGGCGTCGTCATCCAGCAGACGCTCCGCTTCATATACGATGCGGTCCGCATCCGTACCTACCAGCTTCACCGTGCCGGCGGCCACGGCCTCGGGCCGCTCCGTCTTTTCCCGCATCACCAGAATGGGCTTTCCCAACGAAGGTCCTTCCTCCTGGATTCCGCCGGAGTCGGTGATCAGCAGGCGCGCGTGCCGCATCAGGTCCACGAAGGGCACGTAGTCGAGGGGTTCGATCAGGAATACGTTGGCCAGGCCGCCCAGCCGCCGGTACACCAGGTCCATGGCGTGGGGATTGCGATGCACGGGATAGACCAGTTGCACATCCTGGCGCCTGGCCAGACGGGCGAGCGCTTCGCAGATGCGCTCGAAGCCGCCGCCGAAGCTTTCGCGGCGATGGGCGGTGACCACAATGAGTTTTTTAGCCGTATCCAGTTGCGGCCAGTCGCCGGCGGGCAGGCGGCCAGCGGCCAGCGCGTCCCGCACATAGAGCACCGCGTCGATACCCGAATTGCCCGTGACGCAGATGCTCCGGCAGTCGACGCCCTCCGCCAGCAGGTTATCCGCCGCGGTTTGGGTGGGAGCGAAGTGCAGGGAGGCCAGCCGTGTAGTTACCACACGGTTCATCTCCTCGGGAAACGGCTGAGCCAGGTCCCTTGTGCGCAGACCGGCTTCCACATGTCCTACCGGCACGTGCTGATAGAAGGCCGCCAGGGCGGCGGTAAGCGTGGTGGTGGTGTCGCCCTGCACCAGCACCATGTCGGGACGCTCCGCCTGGATTACCGGCTCGAGGGCCGCCAGTATGCGCGCCGCGATCTGCGCCAGAGTCTGCCCAGGCTGCATCAGATCCAGGTCGTGATCCGGAGTCACTCCGAAGGCGTCGAGCACCTGGTCGAGCATCGAGCGGTGTTGGCCGGTCACGCAAGCGCGCACTTCAAATTGTGCGCTCTGGCGCAGGTTCAACAGTACCGGACAGAGCTTGATCGCCTCGGGCCGCGTGCCGAATACAATGAGTATCTTCCGCAATAGACGGCCAACATGATGGTGCCGCGGCAGCCCTAAAAGTCTCACCTAGCGGGGCCGCCGGCGTTGCCGGCCGCGCTCACGGCGCAATTGTTGGAGGACCTTTCGGTATTTCAGGTAGTCGGTCCAACCGGGATGGGTGTAATTATGGCTTGGGCGTCCTGCGGTGTGGACTCGGGGATGCTCGCCGACCTGTAGCCTCCGCAGCGTTTCGACTACGCCGGGCAGACCGTCCACATGGGACTTATGGGCGAGAAAGACGTGGCTTTCGGTGAGCGGGTCGGGGTTGCGTGTGCTGGCCTGGGCCAGGACAGCTCCGGTATCAATGCCGGTATCGATGCGCAACAGGGACCAGCCGATGCCCCATAATTCGCGATTCAAGACGGCCCAGAATGCCGAGTGGGTGCCGCGGTATTCCGGCGTCAGGCCGGGGTGAAAGACCAGCATTCCCAGGGGCGGGATGGACAAAATCTTTTTTTTGACGATCGGCATCAGCATCAAAACACAAACATCGGGGGCCAGGCTTTCGAGCAGCGCGGCGGTTTCTTCGGAATTGATATCGTAGACGCGATGCACCGGCGGGCGCCGATAACCGGCGGGGATATCGCGCTGAACTTCAACCATGAATTGCCGGAGCATGCGGCCATCGCGCCGGCCCTGAAACAGGACGTAATACAAGCGCAGCAGGAGTTCGTCGGCGACCTTCCGGATTCCCAGGCGGCGCATTCTCCGCCAGAGGAAAGCAACCAACCCAGGACGGGTTTTCTCCACGACGACGAAGCCATCAAAGGGGAAGCGGGAGGCGGCCCAATCGGCCTTGATGTATTCGGTCCAGTGATCGTGAAAGAGAAAATAGGTCTTCATTGTGGGCGGTGCGGATTGGGGAAAAAGCCGTGGAACGAGTTCTGGGCCAGGGCTACCCAATCATAAAAGCCGGCGGCCTTCGCCCGGGCGTCCAGGGCGGTATCGGACCCCACCAGGGAAATGCGCGGCAACAGCCAGGCTCCCGTACCCACGGTGGCACGGCTGATGCGTGAAGTACAGGAACACCGGTAACCGGCCTGTCGCAGGATGGCTTCGCTTCGTAAAGAGTAGGCGCCATAGGGCCGCACGCCGTAAGGGTAGGCAAAGAAAGGGACTTCGACGCCCAGGCGATTTTCGAGGATTTCCTTCGATTGACAGATTTCGGCGCGGAGATCGTCTTCCTCCAGATGGCCGGTCATGAAATGATTCAGCGAATGGCTGCCGACGCGCACCCGCTTGCCGGCGATCATTTCCCGCAATTGCGGCCAATCGAGCGGCTGGAATTGGGCAGCGTAGACCGCGTACTCGCGCAGCAGGGCGGCATCCCGCGAGTGCCAGGGCGGCCGTACCAGGCCATCCAGGAAATTTACCGTTATAAATAAGGTTGCAGTGAGGTCCAGATCCTCCAGGATCTTCAAGCCGGGATCGTAAACGCTGCGATAGCCGTCGTCAAACGTCAGGCAGAAGGCAGGTTGGGGTAGAGGATCGGAGCCGGCGAGGGCGCGGAGCGCTTCCGGAAGATCCAGGCAGCGGTAGCCGGCGTCCAGCAAGGCGGCCAGTTGCGTGCGCAGGCAGTCCTCGCTTACGGCCATGTCGCTCGCAGCGTCGGCAATAGTGTGCAGGGAGAAGATGGCGAACCTGATGCGAGAGTGCTGGTCGAGCGAGCTCCAGCGCAGGCGCAGGCGAGCCGCCTGGCGTTGGCACGCGTAGAAGGCTTGTTTGACGATGGCACGCATGTTTAGAGGGCGGCCTGCATGACGCGATCAAAGTAAGCCGCCACTGCGGGCCAGCCGTAGTTTTCTTCGACGAGTTGCCGGGCGGCATGGCCCAGCCGCTGACGGCGTAGGGGATCGCGCAGCAGGTCGACGACCTGCCGGGCGAAGTCGGTCGGATTATCGGCCAGGATAATGTTCTCGCCATGCCGCACGGGAAGGCCTTCGGCGCCCATCGAGGTGGAAACCACGGCCTTCCCCATGGCCATGGCTTCGAAGATCTTGATGCGGGTTCCGCTGCCGCTGCGCAAGGGCACTACGCACAGCGCGGCTTTGGCAAGATAAGGCCGGATATCTTCCACGGCGCCGGTCACCACCACGCCGCTGGACGCCAGGGCTTGCAGGCGGCGGGGCGGCCGGCGGCCAACGGCCCAGAATGCCGCTTCGGGAATATCGCGCCGGATCACGGGCAGAATCTTCTCGACAAAGTAGGCCACCCCATCCTCGTTCGGCATCCAGTCCATGCTGCCGGTAAAAACCGTGGTGTCCTGCTGCTCGGGCACGGACGATGGCTGGAAGTATTCGGTGTCCACACCCGTCGGAATCACGGAGATGCGACGGGGATCGGCATACTGGGCGAAACAGACGCGGTCGTTTTCCGAAACGGCCAGAACATAGTCCGCCAGTTGGACATAACGGCGCTCGGCGCGCTGCAATGCACGGGATTCCAGCCAGCAAGCCAGTTTCACGACGGGATTGGATGCGATCTTAGAGTGGCGCGCCCAGACCTGGGCTTCTACGTTATGCGTGAACAGGATTTTGGGCGGCGGTGTCTTCCACTCGACCAGGGGGGCCGGGAAAATGAAGTCGCAAACGATGAGATCGAAGGCCGTGGATGCGAGCAGCACGGTGTAGCGGCGGCGCACCTCCGGGTAGAAATATTTATCTATGGTGAAGGGCCGGCCGGCAAGCAGCATGCGCGCATAGCGGACATATTCGGCAAAGCTGCGGCGCGGCGGCAGCGGCAAGGGTACGCAAATCAGTTTGGAAAACATATCCGACCCGGCGGGATGCAGATCTCCGGGATGCTCCGGATAAAAGGTGAAGAGGGTAATGTCGTGTTTGCGCGCCAGGTGCTTGAGAATGTTGAAACTGCGAATTTTGCCGCCGGTATCGGGCGGGAGCAGGCCTCCGGCTTTGACCCAAAGAAGCTTCATATGGAAAATTCCCTGGGGCCGTTGGGGGTGTTGGCACGATAGATAAAGCGCGCGCCGCTCGTGCCGAAGAAAAACTCGTGCGACCCCTGGGGTTGTTCGTAGACGTAAGCGCCAGGCCCGGTTTGCGTGAACGTGCCGGGTTTAGCTGGAACGAGTATTACGGCAAATTCGGCAGGCAGGGAAACTTCAGCGCTGAAACGTTGCACGAAGGCGGGCTCTTTTCTGCCATAGACAGGGGACCAGTCGAAACGCTCGATGGAATGCGCCCAGGTGTGTCCGGCGGGCGGCAGGATGGCGATAGCGCGCTCGTCGAGTAAGTGCCAGTTCAGCTCGAGGCGATGGCGGCCGGCGCCGGTTACCAGATCGCGCACCAGCCAGAATTCGGACTTCAAGCCGAAAACCCAGCGATGGTGCATCACCGGAGCGTACCCATTGTGATGGCCGGCGAAGAGATCGAAGGTTTCTCCGGCGAGCCATACGTCCACGGTGGTTTGGGGCATGCCGGTCCAGGCAAATGGACCGGCAGGAACGGCCTGGTCGCGGCCATCCACCTGGAGGGTATTGTGGGCCGCGGTGCCGCGGAAGCGATTCCGCTCGGGACAGGTGTAACAGAACGTGCCCGGATCGATTAGGATAGGTCGGCCCTCGGTGATGAGCTGGATGCTGAGCGCGTCGGCATGGCCGTGCCCCCCGGCGAAGACGCCTTGTGGTCCGGCGTCGATGAAAAGTTGGGACTGGGCCGTCGTCATTACATAAATGCCGGCGGAGGTGAGGGCTGAGGAGTGCGCGGGCGATGCGGAATGAGCGGGCGAGTGGGCGAGGGGGCGAGCGGGCGAACCTAGTACGCGGCCTCCGTCGTCGTCTCCGAAACTTGGCGGCAGTCCGGCTTGTGAGAGGGCGGATAGAGCTTCTCTCATTCTTTCGATGGTTTGATCGAACGCGGCTGGGATAGGGACACCATTGAGAGCAGCTAGGGCTCGTGTGAATTGGAAGAAATCTAGCGCGTAGACGTGATAGTAGACGGATTGTTCGAAGTGGAAGCCATCCGGGCGGACCTGAGTTTCGGCCTGTTGCAGGACGATGTTCCAGCCTCGCTCCCGCCAGCGGCTGGAGTCGCGAATTTGCGGGCACAGCAGGCCAATGGAGAACAGCGCCACGCCTTCTCCGAGTAAGTGCGTGTTGGGAGAGTAGTAAGTCGACAGATAGTGTTCGATGTGCCAGCCGTGAAGGTGGAGAACGCGGAGTAAGTCATCGTGGAAGTCTCCGAGTAAGTGGCGGACCCAGAGCCAGGAGAGAGCGCGGAAGGCGACTTCCAGCGTGCTGGCCCAGTTGATGCCGATGGGGTAGGGATTTTCGCGCTGCCAGTGATCCCATTGCGACCGCAGCTCGGCGGCGAAGCGGTCGTCTTGGGTGAGCCGCCAAGCTTCGGCGAGGGTGACGAGATGCTGGTGGCGGTTCAGCTCCCAGATGATTTTGTGATCGCCCACCTGGTCGAAATCGAGGAAAGCAATCTTATACCAAGGCTTGCGCGGGGCGCGCTTGTGGTGCACCGGGTCGAGATGCCAGTCGATCGGGGAACCGAAATCGAGGTCTGCATAACCTAGGAGATCGAAGCGGTGTTGGCAGATTTTTTCAGCTTGTGGAAGTGAGCAGAGTATGGGTATGTCTGGAAAAACGGGGGCGGCAGCGGAAGAGGTGGCTTCAAAGGCTGGCGGCCTGCCCCACCGTTTCGACAGGGCTTGTTGCGCGCGTGTGCGGATTTCGTCCGGACCCATGCGGGTCAGGCGGGCGAGGGTTTGGGTCATAAGGAGGCGGGTACGCCTGCCTTGCCTACGTTGCTGCCGATAAAAATGCCGCCCCAGATTTGGAGGTTCAGCAGACGCCATATGCGGTCTGTGGCGTCTTCGAGGCCACTTTTGTGGCGCTCGAGCAAGCCGTTCAGATAAGTAAAGTCGATATAGGGAGCCAGCAGGCCGTCGCGATCCTGGAGCTGCGCGATGAGCGCATCGGCGCGAGAGTCCATCAGCCATTGGCGGAGCGGCGTGGGGAAGCCCATCTTTTTGCGATAGACGATTTCGCGCGGGAGGAGATCTTCGACGGCGCGCTTCAGAATATACTTGCCGACGCCGCCGCGGAGCTTCATGTGATCGGGGACGCCGGCGGCGAACTCGACCAGCAGGTGATCCAGGAAAGGGACGCGGCTTTCGAGCGAGCAGGTCATGCTCATCTGGTCCTGCTTCATGAGCAGCTCGACGAGGTATGTTTTCTGATCCGCGTACAGCATGCGGGAAAGCAACGGGGACTGCGGCTCGGCGTTCCAGTAGTGCAGGAAAGAATCGTAAGTGCCCTCGTGCGGCGCGCCGGGAACGAGGAGACTCCGCTGTTCGGCGCGGGAGAAAGCAGCGTAAAAGTTATCGAGATAGAGAGACTCGAGATCCGCGCCGCGCCCCAGCACGGAATGCTGCAGCTTGCGCCGGATATTTCCGGACAGCAGGCTCGATCCGGCAATCCGGGAGCGCACGGCATCGCGCCAGGCGCGGGGCACGTGCCGGTAAGCATCCATCCAACGCTTGTTAAGGAGATAGAAACGGTAGCGGCCGTAGCCGGCAAATAATTCGTCGCTGCCTTCGCCGGTGAGGACGACTTTCACCTGCTCGGCAGCCAGGCGGGAGACGAAATAAAGAGAGACGCTGGAGGGCCAGCTGATAGGCTCGTCCTCATGCCAGACCAATTGCGGCAGGGCGTTGAAGAAATCGTCCATGCCGATGACTACTTCGTGGTGCTCGGTGCCGATGGCTTCGGCGACGTGGCGGGCATGGGCGAGTTCGCTGAATTCCTGCTCGCGATAGCCGACGGCGAAGGTTTTGACGGGCCCATCCACCATGGTCTTCATGAGCGCGGCGATGGCGCTCGAATCGACGCCGCCCGAGAGAAACATTCCCAGGGGCACATCGCTCATCAGGCGCGTGCGCACGGCATCTTCCAGGCGGCCGCGGCATTCGGCGATCCAGGATTGGTCGTCGCGTTTTTCGTAGGAGAGCGGACACGGGATTTCCCAATATCGTTGGATTTCGAGCTGTTCGGGCGTCAACCGCAGCCAGTGGCCGGGCATGAGCTTGCGGATGCCGGAGAAGAGCGTCTGCTCGCCGGAGCAATAGCCGAAGTTGAGGTATTCGGAGAGCAGCGATTCCTCGAAGCGCGGCGAGATGGCGGGGTGCTCCAGCAGCGCCTTGATTTCGGACGCGAAGGCGAATAAGCGGCCGTCCCAATAGTAGTAGAAAGGCTTCTTGCCGAGGCGGTCGCGGGCGCAGAACAGGGTGCGGGCGTTCTTATCCCAGATGGCGAAAGCGAACATGCCGCGAAAGCGCGTGACCGCATCCGGCCCATATTGCTCATAAGCGTGGAGGATGGTTTCGGTGTCGCACCTGGTATGGTAGCGATGGCCGGCCCGCTCAAGGGCGGGACGTAGATCGGCGTGATTGAAAATTTCGCCGTTGTAGGTGATCCAGAGAGCGCCATCCTCGTTGCACATAGGCTGGTGGCCGGCGCTCACATCGATGATGCTGAGGCGGCGGTGGCCGAGGGAGGCGAAAGAGTCACGATAAAAGCCGCAGCCGTCCGGGCCGCGGTGATGGATGATGCCCGTCATGCGCGCGAGCAGCGAGTCGGGCTGGACGTCCGGGGCGCGGGTGACGAATCCTGCAATGCCGCACATAGGGTTAAGAAAGCGGTGAACGCTACCTTACTGAATTGTCACACAACATTCCAAGGTAATTCGGCGCCTTTCGGTCATCGTCCCGCACCCTGGCCGGCGGGAATCACGTCCCGCTCGATCACGGCCTGGTCTATGGAGTCGAGATCGAAGCGATTCTGAATGTTCAGCCAGTATTGCGCCGACGTGCCAAAGTAGCGCCCAAGTCGCGCGGCCGTATCCGCTGTGATGCCGCGTTTCTCATTCACGATCAGGCTGATGCGGTTCGCCGGCACGCGGATAGCCTGCGCCAGTCCGTTGATGCTGATCTCTTCATCTTGCATGTCTTCGCGCAGGATTTTGCCTGGGTGAATCGGTGGCAGTTTCTTTTCGCCTTTAATGATAGTCGGTGATTTCGACATTGACGGGTCCTTTCGCTTCCCACTTGAAGCAGATTCTGTATTGGTCATTGATGCGAATGCTGAACTGGCCTTTGCGGCCGCCTCTCAGCGCTTCCAGTCGGTTGCCGCGCAGTGCTCGCAGGTCTTCCAGGGAAGTAGCGGAGTCGAGCCGGATCAGGCGAGTTCGAGCTTGTTCTTCGATGTTAACCAGTTCAACGACGCGCCGGCCGCGCATCAGCCTCTCGGCCCGCTCGTCCTTGAACGACTGGATCAATATCTATATGGTATTACGTTACAGGTAATACTCCAAGGGCCCTAGCCTGGCGGGGAGGGAGCTGCGCGATGACGCGCGTCTCCAGGCGCCCACCGGTTTCACGCGATGCCAGACATACTTGTAGAAGCCATTGCACGCCTTGACGGCGCCGTCCGTCATAGCTTCCAAAGGAACTATTATGCGGTTCGTGATCATGGCCTTCGCTGTATCCGTGGCCTTCGGGCAGACCAATCGGACATTTCAGCTCACGCAGGACGAAAACCAGCAGCGGCTTGAAGAGCTTGCGGCGGTGCTTCGCGCGACGGGGCATATCCAGCAGGTGTCCATCGACGACCTGAAGAGAACCATCGCTGTAGAGGGGACGGCCGAACAGATCGCTATGGCCGACTGGCTGGTTCACCAGATGGATCTGCCCGCGAATGGACCGTTCTCCGGGGTACACGAGTATCGGCCGCCCGCCGGCAGCGATGATCTGGTGCGTGTGTTTTATCTCACCCACGCCTCGACAGCACAGGAAGTGCAGGAGATCGTGACCACGGTCCGCTCGGTGGCGGATATCTGGAGAGTGCATGTTTACAACGCACTGAACGCAGTGGCGGTACGCGGAACCAACCAACAGATCTCACTGACCGCGTGGCTCGTGGATCAGCTCAATCAGCCTGCCCATGTGGCTGCGCCCGAGCCGCATGAATACAAGCTTCCGGGTGACGATGGAGCACGGGTTTTTGAGCTGACCTATCCCCAGACTCCGCAGCAGCTGCAGGAGATCGTGACGATATTACGTTCTATCGGCGATATTCGGAGGCTGTTTGTTTGTAATGACCGGCGAGCCGTGGCCCTGCGCGGAACGGCCGAGCAGGTTGCGCTGGCTGCCTGGCTGGTGACCGAATTGGATAAGCCGGTGACTGGGCAAGCTGCCACCGAAGACAGCACTGCGCCGCACGAATACCGGCTATCGAGCGGCGCCGATGATCTGGTGCGGGTGTTTTACCTGGCCAGCTCTCAGTCCGCGCAGGACCTCCAGAAGGCGGCTGTCCAGGTCCGCACTACGGCCGGAATTCCCCGGCTGTTCGTTTACAAAGCGCTTGGGGCAATGGCCGTGCGGGGGACTGTGGGGCAGGTAACGACGGCCGAGAAAGTGATCGAGGAGATGAAAGCCGGCCGCCCTATTCCGCCCTCAACGTGACCGAGGGATCCACCCTTGCCGCCCGCCACGCAGGTACCCAGCTAGCGATCGCCGACACGGCCGCGAGCAGTGCGATGACGCCAAGATAGGTAATCGGGTCAAGTCGCGAAACGCCAAACAGCAACGTGACGATAGCTTGGGTTGCGGCCGCCGCTCCGATCAGTCCGATCAGGACACCGAGCCCGGTGAGCGTCATACCCTGCCGAACCACCAGCGCGAGGATGTTACCGCGCGAGGCGCCCAGCGCCGACCGCACACCGATCTCACGCATTCGCTCCGTGACGCTGCCGGAGAGTACGCCATAGATGCCGGTGGCCGAGAGCACCAGAGCGACCAGAGCAAATGCCTCGAATACGATCATGGCGAAGCGTCGCTCCGACTCCGACGCGGCTAGCAGGCTCTCCATGGTGGCCACGCGGACGACCGGCTGGTCCTTGTCTACCGACCAGATGGCGTTCCTGATGGCGGGGGTAAGTGCCGTCACGTCACCAGGGGCGCGGACCACCAGCCACATCGCGTCGTCCGCGTACCACGACTGGGCAGGCGTGAGGTACGCCGCTTCCGGTTGGCCCTCCGCCAGGGACGTCTGCTTCACGTCGCCCACCACGCCGACAACGGTGTACCACGGTCTGTTGGTGGGGCCGACGTGGACCCGCCGCCCAATGGGGTCTTGACCGGGGAACTCGCTCTTCGCCAATGATTCACTGATCAGGACCGCCTGTGGCGCGCCGGCTGTGTCGTGCCCGTCGAGCAGGCGGCCGCGACGGAGCGCGATGCCCATGATCTCGCAGTAGCCCGGTGTCGCTACATATCGAAATACATCGTAACCGCGTGACTGGCCGTCCTCGAACTGCATACCATACGTGTCATATGGACCGCCGCTCAATGGCAACAGGCTGGTGAACGCCGCCGCGGCGACGCCGGGAACGTGGTGTACCGCTTCCAGGGCCTGCGCGAGGAACCGGCGCCTGGCGTTGTCGTCGTCGAATCGGTGACCGGAATACTGCACCTGCATGGTGAGCAGGTGTGAGGCATCGAATCCAGGAGCGACCGCGAACAGACGATCGAGGCTGCGCAGCAGCAATCCCGCGCTCGCCAGCAGCACCAGGGCCAGTGCGACCTCCGCGACGACCAGCGTACGGCGCGTCCATTGGTGACCACCGGCGGTGCGCCGTGAGCTTTGTTGCATTCCTGTGGCCAGGTCGGCGCGGGACGCGTGCAGCGCCGGAATCAGCCCGACCACCAGCCCGATGAGCGTGGTGACGCCAAATGCGAACGCGAATACGGTACCGTTGACGGCGATCGCGCCCACCCGCGGCAGTCCGGCGGGGCTGAGCGCTACCAGCGCCTCTACCCCAAACTCCGCCACCACTATTCCGAGAGCGCCGCCCAGGCTGGTAAGCAGCAGACTTTCCGTGAGCAGTTGCCGGATCAGCCGCGGTCGCCCGGCGCCCAGCGCGGCGCGCATAGCAAATTCATCGCGCCGCTGCGTGCCTCGGGCGAGCAGCAGATTGGTTACATTCACGGACGCGATCAGGAGCACCAGCATGACCGCGCCGAGAACGGCGAGCAGTACCGGCTTGACTCCCCGGGTGATTTCAGACTGCAGTGAATTGACGATAAACCCGAACTTGAGGGACGCCCAACGCGCCCTGGGAAACTCCGGCACAGGGGCCAGCGCGATGGTGTTCAGCTCCCGTCTGGCCTGATCTACTCCGAGGCCCGGCCGTATCCGCCCCACCATGCGCAGGTGATGACCCCACTCCGAGGTGTCTAAGCTGGTGATATTGCCTGTGTCGTACTGCAAGGGCGACCAGAGCTCAGCCGAGGGAGCCAGGACGTTCTCGAATCCCCTCGGCATCACCCCAAGGACGGTATAGAGGTTGTCGTCGAGTCTGACCTGGCGCCCCACGATAGCGCTGTCGGCGCCGAAGCGCCGCCGCCACAATCTGTCGCTGAGAATCACCACATGGGGACCTTTGAACCGATCGTCGGCTTCCTGGAAATCCCTCCCCAGCGCCGGCGAGACGCCCAGCGCACGGAAGTAGCTCGCGCTCACGCTCTGCCCATCGAATCGCTCCGGCTGGGTCGCGCTGGTCATGGCCGGCTGCCACACCTCCATCACGGCGATCGCCGCGAAGGAACGATTCCGCGCCGCCAGCTCGCGATAGGTGTGGAACGTTACGTCGGAGCGCGCGCCCTGGAAGATATCCCAGATCATCATGATCCGGCCGGCATGCGGATACGGCAGAGGCTCGAACAGAATGGGGTTCACCGCACTGAAGATCGCGGTGCTGGCGCCGATGCCCAGCGCCAACGTGAGCGCGCTGACGGTCGCAAAGCCCGGACTATGGCGCAGCCGGCGAGCGGCATAACGCAGATCGGCGAACAACGTTCCGATCGCATTCTCCCATCCGTACGCGCGCACCTGTTCCCGGAGGACTGTGGTGTTGCCGAGTTCCAACCGCGCGGCCCGCCGTGCATCGTCGGGAGCGTGTCCGCTCTCGACCAGCGCGGCCGTGGCCTGTTCGAGGTAGTCCCGCACCTCGTCGGCGACATCCTGGTCCGCGACCGTTCGACTCGTCAGCACGCGCAGTCCGCGCGCGAATTGGCGCCAGAGAGACATGCGGTTAGCCCCCCACCTTCAAGACCCGCGCGATGGCCGACGCCCGGCGCGTCCAATCCGCGGTTTCGATATCGAGTTGCTTCTTCCCGGCGCGAGTGAGCGCATAGAACTTGGCGCGGCGCGAGTTTTCCGTCTGGCGCCACTCGGCATCGAGCCATCCGGCGCGCTCCAGCCGCTGCAGCGCGGTGAGCAGGGATCCGGGGTTCACCTTAAACACCCCACGCGAAATCTGCCCGACGCGGCGGGCGATGCCGAAGGCATGCATGGGCTCGAGGCTCAGCGTCTTGAGGATGAGCATGTCCAGCGTCCCCTGGATGACGTCGGTATTGGGCTCTTCCATGGATGGTCCGGAGAAAGGCATTTCGGTAATGATAGAGCATCTTCCTCCTGATTGTCAAGATGTGACGAACAAGATCTAAGCATCACTGGAAGCCGGGCATGATGCGATCTGCATCAGGTCTTGATGTAGCTGCACCCACATGCTATCATTCTCCTTATGAGAACCACAATTTCCCTCCCCGCGCCGCTCCTCGAAAATGCCAAACAGTGTGCCGTCGAGCGGGGCGTAACGCTGAGTGCGCTGCTCGAGGACGCCCTCCGTTGCCTGCTGGCGCGAAACCCCTCTTCCTCTACTCCGGCGTTTCGCCTCCACACGGTTCGTGGCAAGCTGGTAGACCCGCATATGGATCTTGATCGTACCTCCACTTTGGTGGCGATGGAAGATGAAGCGAGCTTCCGCGGGCAACCTCGCTAGTCAGCCATGCGGATGCCGGATGTCAACATCCTGGTTTACGCGCATCGGGAAGAAGCGCGTGAACACCGGCGCTACGCCGAATGGCTTGTGGAGTGCGTCACCGGAGCTGAGCCGTTTGCGCTTTCGGAACTTGTTCTCCACGGCTTTGTGCGAGTGGTGACCAATCGTCGCATCTTTGATCCGCCATCGACCTGTGAGCAGGCGTTCCGGTTCCTTAACGCTCTTTTGACACGCCCGGAGTGCACCTTGATTCGACCGGGACCGCGCCATTGGCTCATTTTTCACCAGCTCTGCACAAGCTCCCGCATTTCGGGGAAGCTCGTGGCAGACGCCGTGCACGCCGCGGTTGCTATCGAAAGCGGCTGCGAGTGGGTGACGGCAGACACGGACTTTTCCCGGTTCGCGCCTCCCCTGCGGTGGATGCGTCTTTGACTGACGCTAGCAACGCGGCCTGTTATTAGCGAATCACCGCCGATAATCGGCGGGGGCGGGCATGGCGCGGCGCGGTCTCATCGGCGGATAACCTGTTCGCTGGCGAGGAGGGGCCGGCGGCAGCGGATGGGCATTCTGGCGGGTTTTAGGCGCCTTCATGTCCGAGCTCACGGACCGCTCCAAGGCCGCGCAGAGGCCCGCCAGCAAGGGGAAGTAAAAATAATAGGCGTCGCTCGCAAAAGTGGCCGTGACGGCAAAGGCGATCAGGGAGAGCCGCAGGCAAAATGCTGTATCGCTGTAGGGGCGCAGCTCGGGGTGCGCGGCGGCGCCTTGCCGCACCACGCGCGTGGCCTTAAAACAGAAAAACAAAGCCGCGCAATAAAAAAACAGCGCCGGCAATCCCTCCTCGCAGGAGATCTGGCTATACGTGTTATGCGTCTGGTGCCAGGCGGCGGGATGCTTCTGCTCCTCGGCGCCCTTGGCATCGGCGACCGGGAACATTCCCGGCCCGACCCCCAGAAGCGGATGCTGGATAGTCAGATGCACGCTGCTCAGGAACAGCTCTTTCCGGCTGAGCGTGGATAATGCCGCGGACTCTTCCGTTGTATTCGCGTAATAGACGGTGTCGCCACTCCGAAAGAGGGTCTTGTACCGGTCCAGGGCGCCGCTACTCGAAAAAACGACGGCGGCCACGGCCAGGAGCAACGCCATGATAGCCAGCGGGACTCTCTGCAGGACCGGGACGGAAAAAAAGTACAGCACAAACATGATCAGCAGGGCCAGCAATCCCCCGCGCGAACCCGTCCGGACCACCGATAACGGAATGAGGAAGAGGCCCACAATACAAGCCACTTTCAATACAGATAGCCCCCTGCGCGTGCGCACTACCAGCAAGCAGAACGGCAGGCCCATCAGCAGCAAGGCCGCGAAATCATTCGCATTGGAAAAAGTCCCGGCTACGAACGCGAAACGTCCCGTGTCCTTCACGCCTTCCGTGCTGGCCAAGAAGAAGCTCAGCAGTTCGATGGCCAGGACCGACACCGCCATGGCGTAGCCTGCCTTGCGGCATTGCTCCGCGCCTTCGATGCATCCGGCCAGCAGGATCAGACTCACCACAGATACGCACCAGGACACCAGCTGACCAACGCTTCCGCCACGCCAGACACTAAACGGAGTGGATATGAAAAGCCAGCCGGTAAAAGCCGTCAGGGCCAGCACGATCCTGGAAGAGAAGATGCGATAAAGACTTCCGCTGAGCAGAATCCCCAGAACCGCAAGAATCGTTATGATCAGCCCGAGGCGCAGGCTATGGCCGGCTACCAGGGGAACAAACTCGGGAAGCCGGGTATAAGTGGCGAATATATACACGATCGCCATATAAAACGCCGGCTGCCAGGAAACCCGCGACTGTTGGGGAATACTTGCAATCAAGATCAGCTCCAATGTAGCATTTTGCGGGCGCTCCAGGGCGAACGAACCCAACGGCCAGTCACACGCCTAAGGTGTTTGTCTTTTCCACTAGTTACGAAATATAGCCGGGTGCGACCGGTTTAAATGAAGCTAAGATGGCCAAACGCAGAATTCCGATGAGCCTCCTGCTGTGGGCGGCATTCGTCGCCACGGGAGAGGGTCAGACTTCAGTAGATTTGCGCACGCAGTCCAAGAGCGTGGATTTTTCAGGAGCTGCGTCTACCAAGCCCATGCAGGTCGGTGGCAGCTTACCTTCTACCTGCGCGCTGGGGCAATTTTTCTTCCTGACCAGCGCTCCCGCCGGCAGTAACGTGTATGCGTGTGACGTGGTAAATGTATGGACGCTCGAAGGCAGTACCCTGGCGCCGGGTCCCACCAACGAGCTGCTTTCGAGCAGCGGAGGCAGCACGCAATGGCAGGCTCTGGGGGGAGACATCATCGGCGCGCCGAACAGCGTGACGGTAAAAGGGCTGCAAGGGCGGGCGGTAGGCACTACGGCTCCATCCAACAATCAAGTCCTGGAGTGGAACGCCGCCACGAATCAATGGCTGCCGGCGGCCGGCGAAACCGGTAACGCCGCGTATGTATTCGTGTCCCAGACCAGCCTGACCATTCCGGGGACCGTACACCTGTTCGGAACGGCCAATCTGATTGTGGATTGCTTCGACAGCGAAACGCCGCCCCAGCGGGTGGAGGCCGACAAGATCCAGATCAGCCCGACGACGTTTAACGTCACCATCGATTTCGCCACGGCGCAGTCCGGCTACTGCGTGGTGAACGGCGCGGGCACGGCCAGCGTATCCGGCGGAGGCGGGATTCCACCGGTGGGCGGAGACCTCTCGGGCAATGCGGCGGCCGCCACAGTCACCGGTCTTCAAAATCGTCCGGTGGCGAATACGGCCCCGTCTAGCGGACAAGCGCTGCTGTGGAACTCTACATCCTCTACGTGGCAACCGGGCACGGTGACCAGCGGTGGCGCAATAGCCAGCGTCTTTGGCAGGACCGGGGCGGTCACTGCCCTGACTGGCGACTACACTTTCGGACAGATCGCCGGCACGGTCGGTAACACTCAGCTACCTGGCGCGGGCGGCGATCTAAGCGGCACTCTGACAGCCGCCACAGTGAGCGGCATCCAAAGCCGGGCGGTAGGTAATACGGCTCCGTCCAATGGTCAAGTCCTGGAGTGGAACGCCGCTACGAATCAGTGGCTGCCGGCGGCCGGCGAAACCGGTAACGCCGCGTATGTATTCGTGTCTCAGACCAGCCTGACTATTCCGGGGACCGTACATTTGTTCGGGACGGCCAACCTGATTGTGGATTGCTTCGACAGCGAATCGCCGCCCCAGCGGGTGGAGGCGGACAAGATCCAGATCAGTCCGACGACGTTCAACGTCACCATCGATTTCGCCACGGCGCAGTCCGGCTACTGCGTGGTGAACGGCGCGGGCACGGCCAGCGTATCCGGCGGAGGCGGGATTCCGCCGGTGGGGGGAGACCTCTCGGGCAATGCGGCGGCCGCCACGGTCACCGGTCTTCAAAATCGTCCGGTGGCCAATACGGCTCCCACCAGCGGACAGGCGCTGGTGTGGAACTCTACGTCCTCTAACTGGCAACCGGGCACAGTGGCCGGCGGTGGTAGCGGCGGCGCAATCACCAGCGTGTTTGGGAGGACCGGAGTGGTCACTTCCCTGGCTGGTGATTACACTTTCGGACAGATCGCCGGCACGGTCGGTAACACTCAATTACCTGGCGCGAGCGGCGACCTTAGCGGCACTCTGACAGCCGCCACGGTCACCGGCATCCAAAGCCGGGCCGTGGCGAATACCGCTCCGTTGAGCGGCCAGGCGCTCCTTTGGAATGGATCCCAGTGGGCGCCAGGCGCAGTACCCGGCGGCGGCGGTGGCGGCGTGACCATGGCATACCAACTCGGGGACCTGGCCGTGGTCCTCACATCCCCTAACGTGCTGACTATCGGAGCCGGCTGCGTGTCTGGTTCACCCTGCAACGTCCGCTTCGGGTACCAGGTGTTTACCATCACCAACAGCGCCACGGCTACCATCAGCGGCAACGCGACCGGGGCGGCATATATTTACATCAGCGGTTCCGGAACACTGGTGGTGGGGCACAACCTTACCGTAGCGTGCTCGGCAAGCTGTACCCAGCAGACGGGAGTTACCTCATTCCCGGCGAACGTCATCCCCATTTACACCTGGACGGCGACTAACGGCGCCTGGAACGCCTCCGGCGGTCTTGACCAGCGCTCGTTCTTGAGTTCGAAGGTGCTTGCGGGCGGGCAAGGAATCATCATTACAGAGACTCCCGGGCAGAGTACTCTCGCGGTGGATAACGGCGTGATTCCGACGTATCTGACAAATTCAGCGACGCTGACCTTTTCCAGCATTTCCAACAACGCCTGCGCTCCGGACCAGTCTTTGACGGTAACTGGCGCGAATCCGGGGGACGCCGTGGCGCCTGCCTGGCCATCGAACCTGCCCTCCGGCGTTCTGGGCGTCATGTTCGTAAGTTCCACCAACACCGTGAACGTGCGGCTCTGCAATCTGTCGGGAGCCGCCGTCACACCGCCCAGCAACGCTTTTCGGGCGACCATCGTGAGGAATTACTAACACCATGAAGACATTCGCTATCAGTACCCAGCTTTGCATTCTTGCACTGGGCATCGAGTCTCTCCTTCCGGGGCAGACCACCATCAACGGGAGCCGCGTGATGATGGGCTCCTGGAACGCGGCGGGCGCCACGCACACGCTACCCTCTAAGACCGGGCTGACCGCTCTGCTGCCGTCCACCTGCACCCAAGGGGAGGAGTACTTCGCGACGGACGCCGCTGCCGGACAGAACCAATATTACTGCGCGTCCGCCAACACCTGGACCCAGGGGAACGCGCTTCTACTGACCTCGACGTTTGCCAATCTGGCAACCCCCGTCAACGGGAGCATCCTGTATTGCTCGAATTGCGCCCAGACGACTCCTTGCACGTCGGGCGGCGCCGGAGCGGTGGCTACGGCCCTGAACGCCGCCTGGTCCTGTGGCGGAGGAGGCGGAGGCGCCACTTATACATTTCGCGACGATCTGACCAATACGTCGAATACGGTGGACTTCAATCCCTTCGACACCGGATTCTTTCTGATAGACGAATTCATGCCCAATCAACGAGACGGCGCGGGAACTTTTGGGATTGGCGCTCTTGGTTGGGCAATCAGTTGTATCGGGGGGACCTCCTGTTATTCGGGTTCCGTTGCCGATCCTGGAGGCCATCCCGGAATTTACCATATCAGTGGCGCCAGTACAGCGGCTGGCATGGGGTCCTCTTTGAACCTGGCGGACACCTACGACTACCCGGCTGGAATTATGCCTATCGCGAACATGGGCACCGGTGGATCTTTCACTTACTGGGAAGCGCAGTCCATCGTAGAGTCGGATCCGAACACCGTGGCCTCTTCGAAGTATCTGGTGGGATTTACAGACAACCCTACTACTTATCACCCCACGGGCGGAAACGAGATCGCCGTGCGATATGACTCAGCCGGAGGCGGATGTACTTCCGGAGAGAGTACGGTGGATTGGGTTTATGAAATTATCGTGGCGGGCACACAGTATTGTGTAGACAGTACTCTGCCGGTAGTTTTGGGTACCTGGTATAAGATTCGGATTTATAGTTCGACACCGGGAACTATCAACTTTCAAATCGGCGTCTCGGGAGGCGCCTTCGCCTATAGTCAGACAATCGTACACGCTCCTACGGTCAATCTTGCACCCAACTTCATGGCTATTAACACAACTGCGGGAGCCTACCACTATCTATCGATAGATCGGTGGGCGATCAAGATCAGGGGGATAAACCGGTGAAAGCGCTTTTATCGCTTTGCCTGGCGGTGGGCTGCTGCATGGCGCAATCCAATGTGCGCGTGCTGGGCACGACCGCCACACAGGCCGCTATTGCGTACACGGCGCCGAACGGGTCAGCCTGCTCCATCGCCGTGAGCACCAGTTCCAGCTACTCTCCGCTGATCAACGATTTAATCACCGACAGTACCTCGGACCTGGCGCGCATCAGCACCGTGACGGCCGGCAACGCGCGCACGGTGGTCATCGGCGCGCGCAACGCGCCGCTGAGCGGCGTCAACGGCCTCGTCACGCAGCGGATCAGCAACGCGCTCCAAGCCAACACCCCCTACTTCTACCAGATCGCCTGCGGGGCGTCCGTCGCCAACGGCCAATTCACTACGGCCAACATCCCGCTCGGCGTCGGCTACGGCGACCCCTGGCCATCCGATCCGTCGGTCCCCGGCGCGTGGGCGGCTCCGTCGTCTCCCGGCGCAATCGCCAACGAGCAGTTTACGGACCCGCAGACCGGTATCCTCGTGCAGCGCGCCACCTACCCTGGCATGGGCTATTCGACTGGCACGCAGGCCATGAGCACAGCCTACGATCAGGGGCAGACTCCCTGCGACACCGCCGGGCCTTGGGTGACGCCGTGTAACGCGCCGGGAAGTTCGGGCTACGCTTCGGTCAGCAATTCGACATTGCCGATCGTGCTGCGTCCGGACACTATTACCACCAATTGGGGGGACGGGCTGCCGTGCGAAACCAACGCGACTTGCGGCGGGTATATCCAGCAACTCCAGGTCAACATCACGGGATACTGCACCTCCAGCACGTCCAGCAAGTGCCAGATCGGCGTGGCACTCAGCATGAACGCAGGCGCGTCTGCGGCAAGCACGGTCAAGACCGCCACGCTGCCGCTTACCACACCGGCGACGGTAACGGTCGGCGCCCACAACCCAGGCGTTACCGGCATCGACCCGTGGGTCTACGACAGCACCCCAAAGATCACTTTGTACGATTCGTATCAATACATCGGGAATGTTACGACCAGCGGATCGACGGTTACCTTTGTCAGCGGCAACACTTTCGACTCGACATGGACGACAGGCGGAAGCGGCCGGATGCGGCTCTCCAATGTCTCTACTGCGGATGCCTGTACGTCAAGCAGCAGTACCTCCCACGAAGAGACTATCAGTAGCGGCTTCGGAAACTCCGTGACGCTCTCCGCGGCGCCGGGATCATACACCTACTATTGCGCGCAGGACTTCTCGGTGATGATCAATCGTGTGGTCGCCGATCCGAGCACGTCGATCTACATCCAGAACGTGACTGTCTCTTACGTCTCGGACGACCCTGGTGAGTGGATAGATAGCGGCGATCCTACTATTTTCGCCCACAACGTCATCAACGGCGGCTATCTTGGCGAGATTCCAACGGGTGGAGGATACGCTCAATTATCGTGGTTTTCATCCACGGGGTACGTGCAGGTTATTGGCGGCATGATAGTACCGGCCAAGTCCACTGGCGCGAATACCTGGTCGTCTCAAGCGTGCCCGCTCATGTCGCCGGAGATCTTCATAGGCATCGACGACACACAGTCAACACCTACGTGGTATTGCCTGATCCACGACGGCGTTGGAAAGATGGCTATACTGCAAGTAGTCTATACCGGCGCATGCTGCACAACGTCAGCGCCCAGCAGCTTCTTCGCCAATGGCGCGTCGATCGCCAGTGGCTCTCCCATTACGACCACGGACTACGCTGTCACCTACTCTAATGCCACGATCACGGATCTTACTCCAAGTTCGCTTAGTCTTGATCTTGGCACACTCATAACGAATTATATTAGGGGGCCCATTGACATACCAGCAGCGCAGCCTACCACCACGTGCTCGGGTGGCCCCGTGCAGCGTGGCAATTTGGCCGTGTATTGCAACCTAGGGCAAAACACAATGGCCTGGCTATTTGCCATCTCACCGGGTAACTTCAATCCGTTAGATGCTGGCGGAACCGGCCTTCACGTTATTGGGTCGCTCAACACGTGGCAGTCCGGCGCCTCGCGCTTCAACGGCTGGCACGTCATTCAAGACTATGGACAAAACAACCCGTACTTCGGCTACGCCGGTGAGTCGATCGCTCCAGGCTATGAAAGTGCCGGATCTACCGCCAGCAACATAACCTCCAATACCCCGTTCCCAGCAGCGGGGGTCAGTTGCGCCACATGGGGGAACCCGCTCGGAATCACGGGGAACAATTGCATTGACATCACAGTCAATGCTAATGCGGGATCATACGAGCCTTATTACTGGACCTCGGTCGGGCTCCAAGGAACCACCCCAGGCGTTCCGGCCGGGGTACAGGCCGGCGATTTTATCTGCGCTTCCGAATCCCAAACGGTTTGCAGTTGGCCTAACCTCGCCCAAGAGTACCTTGAAGTCCTATCCGTTGGAAGCCCTACGGCGTCTGATCTAATCGCGCGCCGCGGGCCATTTGCGGACCCGTTGGCTTCAATCACTTCCGGCACCATGACTTCAGCCGCCGCAGGGGCATCCCTCGCAGGTACTGGAACCTGTACTCTGACAAACTGGAATGTAGGGACCCGTTGGACCGGCACAGCCGCTACCGCGACAGTGCAGATAACTGGAGGGGTTATTACGTTTCCAGCGGCTCTGACATTCACCTCTGTCGGGAGCGGGTATGGAGCCACTCCCTCCCAAGCTACGCTGGGGAACGGCACTGGGGGCACGTGTTCTGGGTTAGCCAATATATCCATTGTGCTTACCCCTGACACCGGGCTGAAATATCTGACAATGCTTCCATCAAGCTTCTCTAATCAAGCCGGCGTTCCTGGCTGGGGCGGTATGTACGCGTTCGACCCAACTGCGATTCCATCGCCGATCTATGGGCTTAACGTACTTTGGAATTACGCCGGGGACCCCAATGGACTGGCTTCCTTTATTGATCCCTTGTCAGCGGGCGGCCACTCCTTTCAGCGACCTAATCAGGCGGTTGCAGCCTCGAACCAACCTTATTCTCCCTATGCGTCTGACTACAATGTTCGCTTTAACTCGGGCGGATTTACCGCTCTGGTAACAACGCCTGTCAGCACCGTAAATGCCGACCCAAGCTTTCATGGGATGGCCGGAGCGACACAATCAAATGTGTATCAATCCCATCCGGGCATGAGCGGGGAGAATGCGGTGCCATACGAACAGCAGGCGGCCTTCGACGTGCGGCCGCTAGTAGGCCAAGCGACAAGCGCACCTGGGGTCGGAGCCTATCAACCTTTTACGCTCGTCACGGGCAATATCTGGGTGAGCACCTGGACCGGGGCAAGTTACACGGACGTGGACGACTTCGGCGCGGTCAATCGCAAAATCTACGCCACGGCGGCTAATGTCGGCCCGCACCCATTGATCGATATCAGCGGCCCTGGCTCGAACATCGCCACCGCGGTGCTATACACGTACTGCGCCACGCGAGCGGCTGGCGAGTGCTATGCCGGCAGTTCGGTCGGGCAGATCTACGTGAATGCGCCTGGCATTGTTTATCCGTGGTGCTATGGCAACCCGACGAACGGTGTATCAAATCCCCAGGTCAACGATATTTGCATAACTAATTCGACGCCTCTCGGGCAGGCCGGCATTCAATTTAGTACTTTGGGAAACGATCCGCTGGGAACCTTCCAGCGCGTTTTGACTCGCACCATGAACGGCGCCCCGCACGAGACCGATGGCTTTGCCAGCATCCACATGCTGCCCGATAACTCCTGGGCGATGTTCCAGGGCAACTACGTGGATGGCATCAGCAGGAACGATTACATGGCCATGATGCCTCCTTTTCCTCCGGTCGATTCGGTGGCGCGCGGCGTTTTCGTGACTGTGCCGATCGCTGTCAAACCGCCGGCTGGAGCCGGCGTGAATAACGCCATCGTGCAGTTCGGCTATCAGGAGTACGGGACCAACTGCACCACCCGGGCCGATGCCTGCATAGCCAATGCCGCCACCATAGGCGCCGTACCGTTCTTCTATGCCAGCGAGGCGCCGGCGGGGCTGCCCTGCTCCGCCGGATGCACGATCAGTGTTCCGGCAATCTCGCAGCGGGCCCTCTATTACAAAGTGGAATACCGCAACGCCTCTAATAATGTTCTATCCGCGACGCCCAATCAGGTACTGCTCGTGCCTTGAAGGGTGATGGGTTCTGGCATACTAGAAACGTGCCGGCTCCGGAAATCGGTATCCGTCCTCGACCGCCCCATGCTACACATGCTACACAGGCCGGCAGGCTAGGGCTTCCCTTATGTGCACTGGCGCTTCTGGCCCTGCGCCTCGTTTTGCTTCCGTTCAGCACGGATCTTGCGCCGGCCTTCAGCCACGACAGCGGCTATATCGCCATCGTAGCCCGCAACCTGCTGAATGGGAAAGGATGGGTCAATGATGCCAGTTGGCTGGTTTTCCTGCAACCAGCCCACTTACCGATGCCCTATCACAATGCCAATCCGCTTTATCCCCTGCTGACCGCGGCGGCGGCCAAAATTTTCGGCATCCAAGTGGTGCCCGCCGGCCTGCTGGTATCGGCGCTGGCAAACGTCGCACTGCTGCTCGCCGCGTTTTTTCTGGTTTCTTACTGGCTCAAGAGTACCTGGACCGCCCTGGTCATCGCAGTGGCAGTGGCGACGTTTCCTCCACTGTGGAAATTCTCCCTGCAGATGCTGCCGGATTCTCTCACTCTGACCCTGCTGATCGCAGGTTTGGCTTGTTTTGTCCGAGCTGAGAACCGGCTGTTTGCGGCCGCCGCTGGGATTCTATTCGGCGCCGCTTGGCTCACCCGATCCACCGCCAGTCTGATGGGACCCGCGCTGGTGGTCTACGCGTTTGCGGTGTGGCGATGGCCCGCGGCTCTGTTCCGCCTGAGTTTGGCGGCGGCGGTAGCCCTGCTGGTGGCCCTTCCGTGGTTGATTTACACAGCGCACGTTTGGGGGTCTCCTTTTCGCAGTGATGCGCCATACTATGTATTCCAGGATTTTTTTGCCCGCAGCCACGGTGGCTCCATCCATCGTTATTGGCGCAGCCCCACCCCACCACCGACTCCGGCTGAGCTACTGCGGACCGATGGCGCGGCCGTGCTCACCGGTGCGGTTACCGGCATACCGAAGGTGCTGAGAGCCTGGCTGCAGGCGGGCTGGGAGGATCAATATTACCCGCGTATCGTGTTTGTGATTTTGCTGGTTTCCGTGGCTCTGATATCGAGACGCCACCTGACCGAGCCGCCTCTTCTAGCTGCCGCGGTCTATGTAGCGATGCAGATCGGTGTGCTGAGCTTGCGCGCCAACTCAATGGAACCTCGCTATCTGGCGCCTTTGACTGCATTCGCCGTGCTTTGCGTGGGGTGCGGGATAGCCGCTCTCCCCGCCCGATGGCGCCCTCCCAGAGCCGCCGGATACGCCTTGTACCTGGGTTGCGCGTTCTTCGCCGTTTACACACCGTTACAGGATGCGCGCCTGACCTGGCATACTTTGCTACAGGAAGATCCGGCCACCGCGAACCGGCGGCGGATCCGGCGCTCGATCGCCGCCACCATTACGCACCAGGATCCTGTGATCGTATTCGATCCTTACTTCTTTACCTATGATACGGGCGCGCAGGCTCTGTCCATTCCGGATTCCAACGACGCCTATCTCATGCGCTACATGGATCGATACCATAGCCGTTGGATTATCCTGTCGGATGACGAGGTGCGGTTTTGGAAGCCGGATTGGCAGGCACAGCTTCCGTCCTGGCTGCGCATACGCGCCGTATCCGGAGGGAACACCCTGTTTGAACGGGTCGCTCCGTCATGAGCATATAGAGTACGGCATGCCATACTAAGGGCGTGAACACCTCTCCTGGTCACGATCGCGTGGCCGTACTCGGTCTGGGGTATGTTGGTTCCGTAACAGCCGCTGGGCTGGCGCATCTCGGTCATCGTGTCATCGGAGTAGATCGCGATAAATATAAAGTCGAGAGTATCCAGGCGGGGCGGACCCCGTTTTACGAGCCTGGTCTCGAGGATCTGATCCGCGAGGGATCGGCCAACGGCAGGCTGTCCGCTACCGGCGCGCTCGAGCAGGCCCTGGACGAGTCCGACATTGCCCTGATCTGCGTAGGAACGCCTTCGGAGCGCAACGGTAATCTGGGCCTCGATCAGTTGCGCAGAGTCTCAACCGAGATTGGCCGGTATTTGACGGGGCGTTCCCGCCATCTGATTGTGGTGGTGCGGAGCACGGTCTTCCCGGGCACCTGCGAAGAGCTCGCCGGCGAGTGTCTGGGGGACACCGCGCGGTACGCCGTGGTAGCGAATCCGGAATTTTTGCGGGAAGGCAATGCGGTGCGGGATTTCCTGGAGCCCTCGCTGCTGGTGGCCGGCGGCGAAGACCGCTCCGCGGCGGAGCGGGTTGCCGCTCTGTATCAGACCCTGGCGGTCGAGCCGTGTCTGGTTTCCCTGCGCACCGCGGAGATGATCAAGTATGCCTGCAACACATTCCACGCACTGAAGGTAGCCTTCGCCAATGAGGTGGGCGCGCTCTCGACGGCGCTCCGCATTCCGGCCGAAGAGGTGATGGACACGCTATGCCGGGACGTGAAGCTCAACGTCTCGACGGCATATCTCCGGCCCGGCTTCGCATTCGGCGGCTCCTGCCTGCCGAAAGACCTGCGCGCCCTGGTGTATCGGGCGGGCCGGCTGGATCTGCAGCTCCCGCTGCTCGGGACCGTCCTGCCGAGCAACGAACAACATCTGCGCCGGGGCGTCGAGAGGGTGCTGGATCTGCCTGTCGAGCGCATTGGGATCTTTGGACTGGCCTTCAAGGAGAACACCGACGATCTCAGGGAAAGCCCGGTGGTCAGCCTGCTCGAACAGTTGATCGGAAAAGGCCGCCACCTGCGCGTCTTCGATCCGCATATCCGGTTGGAGGGTATCTACGGCAGCAACCAGCGTTTCCTGCTGGACGCCATTCCGCACATCGGCAACCTGCTCGATTCCGACCTGGCAACCACGCTGGCCTGGGCGCAGTATCTGGTAGTCACACAGCCGCCGTCGGCCGCCTATGCGGAGATCATCGGGCGCAGCGGCCTGCCCGTGCTGAACCTCGCGGGTGCAAACTGGTAGATGCGCTCCAGCATCTCACTGGCGTAAGATGCGCTCCAGCATCTCACTGGCATAAGATGCGCTCCAGCATCTCACTGGCATATTTGCTCAGCCAATATCCGGCCATCAATCACCCGTTCATGCTGCGGGAAGTGCGGCGCCTGCGCGAATTGGGATTTGAAATCCAGGTAGCTTCCATACGCCCGCCGGACAGGCCCTTCGCCAAACTGACGCCGGTGGAGCAGGAGGAAGCGCGCTCCGCCTTCTACATTAAAACATCCGGTTTGGGAGGCCTGTTGCGGGCGCACCTGGCGACACTGTTCGCGCGCCCTGCCGGCTATGCCCGCGGCCTGTTCCGCGCGCTCCGGACCGGGCGCTCCGGCATTTTCTACTTCGCCGAAGCGGTAATGGCCGGCGATTGGATGATGCGCCACCGGCTATCCCATGTCCACATACACTACTGCTCGACAGTGGGGTGGATTGCCGCGCGCATTTTCCCGATCACTATGTCGGTTACCTTCCACGGCCAGGCAGAGTTTGTCGATCCGGTCGGGTTTCAATTGCGCGAGAAGATCCGGGCAGCGCTGTTCTGCCGCGCCATCAGCCTTCACGGGCGCAGCCAGATGCTCAAGGTTATCGACTACCGCGAGTGGCCCAAGATCGAAGTCGCTTTCCTGGGGGTGGACCCGCGGGAATTTGCGCCGCGTCCGTTCCGCGCCGATCCCGATCCGTTTCAAATCGCCTGCGTAGGGCAGTTGGCCCCCGTAAAGGGCCAGCACATGCTGTTGGCCGCCATGGAGCTGCTGGCGCGCGAGGGCCGCCGTATCCTTTTGCGGATCGCCGGCGATGGCCCGGACCGCGCGGCCCTGGAGCAGGATATCGTCAGCCGTAACCTGGCGCGACACGTGATCATGGAAGGCTTTCTCAACCAGGACAAACTGCGCGAGCTATACGCGGAGTGCGACGCGCTGGCGCTGCCAAGCTTCGCCGAGGGCATTCCGGTAGTGCTGATGGAAGCCATGGCCATGGAGATCCCTTGCGTGGCTACCTGGATCACCGGAATTCCGGAAATCATCCGGCATGAAACCGACGGGCTGCTGGCGCCGCCGGGCGACGCGGAGGCCCTGGCCCGCGCCATCGCCAGATTGATGGACGACCCCGCGCTGCGGCGCAGCCTGGGACAGCAGGCCCGTCTCAGAATTCAGCAGAAATTCGATCTGCATCGGAACACCGAACACCTGGCGGAGATTTTTCGGCGCAGGATCGCCGCCGGCTAAAAAACTATTGAAGCTCGCGTAATACAGTGACAATCAGAAGGTGGGGTGGGCGCCCTCGCCCGCGTCGGACCCCCGGTCCGACAGCCGAGCCAGGGGGCTCGGCGCGGGTCAGGGGACCCGCCCCACATTTAGCTTTGACCAGGACTTGTCACCGTATTGTGCGAGCCTCACCAATTCCGTGAAGACCGCTCTCCCTGACGGTCGCGGCTTAGATCCGAGCCGCGCGCGTCAGCAAGCGCTTTCCGACTCCTGACTCCTGTCTCCGGTCTCCTGACTCCCATATCCCGCGGGGATATGGCTAGTCAGCGGCACTGGTAAGCCAGCACGAGTGACTGATCGAACCCTTCCCGATGAGTTTCATAGCAGGATTGACGCTGCATCAAGCCTGGGGTGGCCGCCAGCTTCCAGAGAAGGAAATCGGAGTGTCCGCGCTGTCCCGAAGGTAGAAACATCCACAACTGTCCCGGACGCTCGATTAGCGCGGCCGCCTCGCGGAGATCCTGGTCATAGCTTTGGATGTCGGGATTGATGAAAACCGCAGATCCATTCCGCGGACAGCAAGGCCAATCCGTGTTCCCCACATAGACGCGCCGCGCAGCCCAGCCCTGCAGCCGGGAGTAGTAATCATACTGCTCCAGCATGCGTCTGTGTACCAGCAGCACATCGGACGGGCCCATGGACTGGTGTAGCAGGCGCATGGCTTCGCTATTTTGCTCGGTGGGCCGGGGATAGCGCCTCACGCCAAGGTCGAGGACCAGCACCAAAAACAAACACACCACCGCCGTACTATAGAAAATCGGAGCTTCGTTCCCCCGTGCAATGCGCTGCCGGACGGCATCAAACAACGGGTCCAGAGCGGCGGCCAACAGGACGGCGCAGCAAGGCAACGCCCACAGCAACATACGCGGAAAGCGGAGCAGCGGATATTGGCCCAGCAGACTGGACACTATGGCAACGGCAACAGGCAGCGGCCCCAACAGCAGGATCACCACTGCCTTTTTCGACCCACGAGCGCAACCGATCAGCGCCATCACAGCTCCGGCGGCAACCACGAGGACCATCGCGGCGCCCAGATAGAGCGTCATCGGAAACGCTTGCGGCACCAGCAGATCGCCGAAGCTGCTGAAAAGGTCTCGCGCGGACGTAAGAGGATGCCTTGGATTCAGGCAACTGTCGGCCCAGCTCTCGACCAGAGTCGGGCCGCGATTGGGACGTATGAACACCAGGTAATTGAGCGCGCCGCACAGGACTAAAGACGCGATTGCAATTTTGAGCCGCCCCGCGCGACGATACGATAGCGGTGGCCATAACGGCCCCAGGGCGACCGCCGCAATAACGGATGGCCCCATGAAGAGCGCTGTGTTCGCAAGAAAAGAAACGGCGAAAAAGCCTCCCACCAACAGTGCGAAATTACGCCGATCGGGACGTTGACAATACCTGGTAATGAGGAAACATAGCAGGGCGCCGGCAAACAGGTCCGAGCCATATTGCTTCACCTGCTGCGGGTACTTGGCGGCCCAGACGTTTACTATGACGAGGCTGGTTCCGCAGAGCGCGCACGCGGGACTGAAGAGCTTCCGAAGAGCGATGGCCAAAACCGGAATAGCCAGGAGACCGGCGCACAGGGGCAGCAAGCGCAGAGCAGGCTCCGAAGGACCGAAGACCTTCGTCAGCAGCCGTTCTAATGCCAGGAACAGCGCGGGCGAGGACTGCAGCCACCCAGGGTAATAAAACATCTCCTTCCAGGAAGGAGAAAGAATAGAATTCGCCACCCAGGCTTCATCGGTCCAGATACTCGCCCGCATGATACCCAGCCGGGCCGGCCAGCTCGCCAGGATCAGTACTGCATACACCGCCAGTTCTCCACGCAACGGTCTCGCGCGCATGCGGCTTCCAACTCCCATCAATGACCTAGCATATCGCCACCCGCGACCCTGGTATACTTGGCGTTCACCGCCCCTCCAAGAATGGCTAAGGACCTCCCTGCTGGACTTTAGGCGGAGATTGGATTCGCGGCGCTAGCAACCGCTCTCCTCTATTTTCTGTCTCGGCGGTATCCGGCGCTTTCAGCCACTGGTTGTACGACTGGCTGTACTGTCGTGGCTTCCGCCGCCGGAGCCATGGGTTCCCGACGAGTTCGGCCACCTGCTGGTAGCGGACACGCTGCTGGCCGGCCGTTTGATGCTGCGGCGCAGCCTGGGACAGCAGGCCCGTCTCAGAATTTTGGAGAAATTCGACTTGCATCGGAACACCGCATACCTGGCGGAGATTTTTCGGCGCAAGATTGACTGACTGCGGCTAAAACGCGGCTAAAACATCAGCGGCACCGGACCGCATTAGCTTTCGCTCAAGCGCGCTCGGATCAACATCTGTTTGGCGGCAGGCTTCCAGGGCAATGCCAGATACAAACGAATCAGCGCCGGATGAACAGGGAGCCGCGACTTGAGCGAGAACGGCAGAAACCCGGGCTGTGCTTCGATGACTTCAAAACCGTTGGCAGCCATGAAGTCGCACAGGCTCACGTCCGAGTAGACCGTCACGTGGGTATAGTCGTCGAAATATTCTTTGTAGGCTCGCCGGTAGTTCGGCTGGAGCACGTTCAGTGTGCCGCCTCTCTTTAAGATTCTGCGTGCTTCTGCCAGGGTGGCGATGCAATCCGCCTGAGTCAGATGCTCCAGAACGTTGCTGGCAAAGATAAAATCCACTGACTCGTCCCGGAGAAAACCGAGGTTCGTGATGTTGCCGACGAAGGCCTCGACCGGGGGGTGCACATATTCGCGCAGCAGCGGCCAGCTATCCACGGCCGTCCTCCGTCGGCAGCGTACGTTGTTGATGAAGTGCCCATAGCCCGCGCCCAGGTCCAGAACATGAAAATCCGGCTCAATCAGCTTGTTGAAATAATACTTGCACAGCGCTTTCCAAACCAGTTCGCGCCGGCTGTCGAAGACGAAGCGGGTCTGGTGATATTGCAGTTGGGTCTTTACCGGCGTTTCCATGAGAACAGAATCCCCCTTATCATGCGCAGACCGACCGTCAGGGCTCTGAGATTGCTGATGTTGCCGCCTTTGCTTTGGCCTATTCTGCCATGGAACGTAATAGGACATTCCACCATGGAGATGCCCGCGGTTAACGCGGTGTCCATGAAATGGGCGTTGAACTCCAAGTTAACGTCCGAGTTCAGCTCTGGAAGCAATTGGCTAAGGGCTGAGTTACGACAGAGCTTATAAGTCGTTCCAACGTCGGTGAAAGTCCCCTTCCCGACGTGTTTCGCCTCGAGCAGTTTGCCGACAAAGAAGTTCCCATAAAACATAAACGTTGTCAGTTGGGTATACCTGCTTCGTAATTGCTCGACAATCCGGGTCCCGTTTACGATATCGGCGTGGGGAATATAAGCCATGAATTTGTCCAGATCGAATGCGCGGAAGGTCATGTCCCCTTCGCAGAGCAGCGTCAAATCCGTATCTTTACAGGACACGGCCTCGCAGAGGGCGCGGTAAACGCACTTACCATATCCACGGGCAGGCTCGATCGCCACTTCGGCGCCGGCCTCCCGCGCTACGGCCGCGGTACGGTCCGAGCTGTTATTGTCCACCACGACGACCCGCTGCGCTAATGGATGCGCGAGGAAGTCGCGCACTGCGTCACCAATGCTTAGCTCGTCATTATAGGCGGTCAGCACTACGGTGACCTGCCGGTTGGGAACGGAGTCGAAATGCAGCAGACGCCGCCCCCGTTTGAAAGGCAGCAGGATAAAGAGATCGATGGCACTGAGCACCACTCCGGCCAACAGCAGAGGGCCGCCTACCGCCAAGCCTACCCAGGCCACCTTCACCAGGTCCCGTGTTCCACCCACCACAAGAGCAGGGATTAAGATCAGGGTACTCAGGAGGAAAAAAAAACCGGCGGCGGCGATAAGCAGCACGCCATGGAGCAGGTACGGAATTCGGCGTAGGCGTGGCCAGCGTTCCCGCTTTTCCGGCGGGGTGTCGGCCGTCAACTCCTGTATAGGATCGTCTTTGCCGGAAATAGGCACAGAACCCCGACCTCGCTATATTAGCATTAGCGCGGGGTAGCCGTGCATCAACCCGGCGACTTAGGGGGATCGCCGAGCTTACACTGAAAGAACAGTCCAAATGAGCCAACTGACCGGAGGAGTCATCGACAGCCGACGCCGGCCGAAACCGGGGACGCCCGACGGCGACCACGCAGCATTGCTGGCCGTGTGCTGTTTTTCCCTGTTCTATTTCATCGACATCGGCCTGCGCGCTTCGGCGAAATACTTCTGGCTTGATGAACTTTGCACCGTTTATCTCTGCCGCCTGCCGGACCTCGGCTTAGTTCATCAAGCGGTTCTGCACGGAACAGACTTCAACCCGCCGCTCTTCTACATCCTGACGCGGTTAGCAAACGCCGCTTTTGGCGATGGGCTGGTGATTAGCCGCCTGCCTGCCATCGTCGGCGTTTGGCTGCTGTGCGTGTCCCTTTTCGCGATGGTGCGGCGGCGCTCAGGTTGGGCTCCCGGGGTGGTGGCGATGTTGTTTCCGCTGTTATCGCAAGCGAGGTTTTACGCCTATGAGGCGCGGCCGCACGGAATCGTGCTTGGGCTGGCAGGCCTGGCAGCTCTGGCCTGGCAGAGATTGCGCGAACCTTATCATCGGCGGCTATGGCTGGCGGTCTTCGGTGCGAGCCTTTGGGCGTCGTTCTTAACGCATTGCTATGCGATCGCGCTGCTATTTCCCTTCGGGGCCGCCGAGTTGTACCGTGCGTGGCGCCTGCGTAGGTTGGACCGGGCGGTGCTGGCCGTAATGGCTGCAGGAGCCGCCGTTGCCGTAGCGCTTTACATACCTTTGTTGCGTGCTTATCGCCAGCATGTCGGGGCCGGCTTCTTTCTCCCCAGTATCGGCTCGCTGCAGCAGTTCTACATTAGTCTGCTGGCTCCCGCGACCCTGGCGGTCCTGGCCTGCCTTGTCGTCTCGGTCCTGGGCCAGTTTTTCCACAAGGCCCGCTACAACGAGCTTTCTCCTGATGCGGAATGGCCGGATGGAGAGATCGCGCTGGCACTGGGATTCCTGGCCCTGCCGCTGGCGGGTTTCATGTTGGCAGTGGTACTAAGGGGTCCTTTCATCCCGCGTTATTTCGAGTCGGCTATCCTGGGCGTCTCTCTGCTGGGCGGCTATGCCGCGCGAACGCGCAGCCCGGCGAGGTGGTTGCCGGTCTCCTTGGCAGCGGCTTTCTCGCTGCTGCTCCTGTTCAATTTCGGCCATATGGTAGGCTTGCAGCGGACAGGCCAGGGGGAACTGCTCATCGAATCCAGTTCCAAGCTCGTCCTGGCCACCACTCCAGGCAAGCCGCTCGCGGACCATCAGCTGCTGCTGTCAGCCACGGCGAACGATCTGCCCATCCTGGTGGTGTACCCGATGGAATTTGCATTTCTCGAAAATTACGCACCGCCGCATATCCGGGCGCGGTTGTACTGCTCTAGTCCGGACCCCGGCGAAACGATGGGGCAGCTATTACGGGCCGTGCGTGATTGGTGCCACATCCCATATAAATTGGCCTACGATGCAGATTTTCTAGCCGCTCACCAGAGCTTCTATGTGTACGGCCCTTTGGCGCAGGAGTACAACAATGCGCGTACTTCCCAGTTCCTCGGAGCCGCCTGCCGTTCGATACGCATGGACAGCCATCATTTCCTGGCGGAAGTGGTCCGTTAACCCAAATTGAACGATTTCTCCAGCGCGATGGCTCCCGACCAAAAAGCTTCCGCGCCCGATGGCCAATACCGGACAGTCAGCCGAGCCGGCAAGCTCCCCCGACGGCCTCTCACTCATATGACTTGCGTTGCTGTACCGCACCTTTTACTCTCTAGCTCTGGCGCGCATAGATCGTGTAGCCCCCCGCGTCGTATACTGGCTGGTAGCGTTCGGCGAGTGACTTACGGATATAGAGGTAGCACTTGGGATCGTCGCCTTCAAGATACGTAATCGCGGCGGCATAGCCCAACTTATCGATAACGATGTAATCCGCCTGCTTTCCACTAAGACATCCCAGACGAGTGTCATCCACCAGGTTATTGCCAAAGCCTAACTGAAAAGCCAGCTCCGAAGGGCCCATGATCAGTTTGTCTTTTCCGGCATGCGCCGCCAGGAATGTGGTGACGGGGAGATAGCGGCGGTCGTAATCGTCATGTAACACGCGCGACCAGGTCGTGGCGCACTGTACGGCAAGGAACACCACGCACGCGGCCGCCAGCAGGCTCCTGGGCAGGAGCCGCTCGCGCCAGCAGTTTACCGCGAATACGGCTAGCAGGGTAGCAAACATCGGCACAATATAGAGCAGGTAAGTCCAGACTTTCTTGCCGTCAAAAGCCGTCAGCAGGAAACAGTGCGAAGCCGTGATGAACAGCAGAAATCCGTAGCCCGGATGCCGGCGGAGCTTCCGGACGAGCAGTATTCCGATAATTGCCGCCAGATAAGTAACTAGAATAAGTAGTTTCAACCGACTCAATCCAGTGGAGTACGCGGCCGCGCCATAGTAACCGAGATATCGATTGGTAATTTCGCGGCGGATGACGGTCCAGGGCGCCTTGAAAAGCAACAGGCCATCGTAACGCGAGGCTGCGTTTCCGCCGAACTGCGCGCGGAAGCTGGAGGGATCCCGCATGATGTACAGGCCCCAGGCCGCCATTCCGGCCAGATAAGGCGCGGCCGCCGCCGCAAGCGAGCGAATCTTCAGCACGCGGCGGGCATCGAAGAGCAGCAACAGGATCGCGAGGTCCACGAATAGGAGGATGGCGTAAGGATGCGTGAACAGGGCCGCGGCCATGAAACAGTTGCTGGCCAGAACAGCCCGCAGGAAATGCTTCTCGCGCCAGTGCAAATAGACTGCCAGGGCCGCGGATCCCAAGGCGAGGGCCATAATGTCCATGCGTCCGGCGGTGGAAGCCCAGATGAAGTGAAAGTCCAGAGCGATGAAAACCACCGCGGCCGTGGCAATAGCCCGATCGCGCAGAAGAGCGCACAGCGCAAAGTACCATGCCACCAAGGCGGCCAGACCCCAAACGAGTGACAGCGTCCGCATGGAGAACAAATCGAATCCGATCAGCCGGTACCAGGCGGATTGCGCCAGGATGTATAACGGCATGATCCAATAAGTGTGGCGGTCGATGCCGGTAACCCGCACCGCGCCGAACTCGAAAGTCGGATCGAGCGTCGAGTTGGCCATGACGCCGCGGGCGAGCAGGTTATAGGCGGGGTCGGCAAACCAGCCTTCGTCGCACCAAGGGAGAGTCGTGCGGATACTGCCGGCGCAACTGGCCACATAGACGATCAGGACCGCCAGCATCACGGCGCGATGCAGTCTGCTGGCGGCCGGCGGTTCCGTGATGCGCGCATCCATCGAGAAACTTGATTATGACATGCCCGCCTGCCCGTCGGCGGGCATGTCATAATCGGAGTTTCCCGATGCATCGACCCACGCCAACTCTGGTATTTTTCATTACGCTCGCTTATTTAGGTCTCGCCGGCGGCTGTTTTGCGGCTATCACCGGTGTGCGGGTGTCCGGTACCACCGCCACGCAAGCGGTGGTCGCCTACACGGCTCCCAATACATCCGCGTGTTCGCTCGCCGTCAGTGAGACAGTGGACGCCAACGGCAATCCCCAAACCCCGCTGATCCATGACGTGGATGCAACTCTGTTCCCGGGCGCGAACCAGGACACCCGGCCCGGCAATACCGGCAGCGGCGCTCTGCGCACTTTCGTGATCGGCAAGCGGGCTGCCGCCATGGGCGCCGACGGCCGATACTACTCCCGCGCCCTGGAGACCAACACCACTTACGCCGGTAAGATCGTGTGCGGCGCCGATACGGCGCTGTTCGACTTCAAGACCGCCAACATTCCGCTCGGTATAGGCTACACGGACCCCTGGCCTTCCGACCCCGCCGCACCGGGCGCATGGATGACTCCTTCATCGCCTGGCGGCGTAGTGAACGAGCAGTTTATCGAGCCGCAAACCGGCCTGCGCTTACAGCGGGTCACCTATCCCGGCAGCGGATATACGGCCAGCGCCAACGTGGCATTTGGCAGCGCCTACAATCAAGGACAGGATCCGTGCGATAGCCATGGCCCGTGGTCGAATCCCTGCCATCCGATCGCCGGCGGCGGCTCGGCTGCCGCAGTGGGCAACTCCACCGGGTGGCTGGTGCTGCGGCCCAGCAATCAGTCTTTCGGCTGGGGCGGGACTTCCAGCGCTTTTGGCTTCTCGCTCAATCAATTTCAAGTGGCTTTGACGGGCCGTGGAGACTCGCGCGACGCGAACCTCCGCACGGTGGACGTTTGCATCAGCATGAACGCCGGCGCAGCCTGTGCCAGCAGGATTCAAACCGTGACCTTCACCGCGAAGAACGGTGTAGTCACCGCTGGCGTCTACCAACCCGGCGCCATGGGCATCGATCCGTGGCTCTTCGACAGCACGCCGCGCATCAATCGCCAGGAAGCTTCCACTCACCAGGGCGCAGTCACGGTTTACGCAGCCGCGGTCAACCAGAAAAGCGGAGACTCCTTCAGCGATTACTGGACGGCCGGCGGCCAAGGGCGTATGCGCTTCTCGAACGTGTCCGCGGCCGACGCCTGCGCGGCGCCCCCCGCCGCCAACCGCTCGGTCGAAGCCACCATTGCCAACGGCTTTGGACAACTCCTCACTCTCACCACCGCTCCAGGCTCCTTCAGTTTCTATTGCGCGCCGGACTTTGCGGTGATGATCCGGCGGCACACGCCGGACGCCGCCAGCTCCATTTTCATTCAATCGGCCACTTTCTCTTATGTCTCGGGACATTCGGGCGAATGGGTGGATGAAGGCTACAATAGCTTGTGCTCGAACGCCAAAGTAAGTAATGGCTATGTGTGCATGATCCCGTCCGGTGGAGGAGCAGGCGCAGTCGTATGGATCGATCCGGTCTCTGGAACGTCCAACATGATCGGGCCGGCCAAGGCCAATGGGGATCCCGATGGGCGAGACCCATGGCCCGATTCTCAATGCCCGCTGCTGGTGCCGGAAGCCTTTCAAACCTTCGACGATACTAAGTCCGTGCCCACCTGGTACTGCATCGCGCCGTCCGGCAATACGTCCGTCATCCTACAGATCACTTATACGGGAGCCTATGACTCGAGCAGACCGTTTTCCGACTCCGACTCCATCGGCGCGGGCAAGCCCAGCGGGCACGATAACTACTCAGTCACATTCCCTAACGCCGTGATCACCAATCTCACTCCGGCCTCGCGAGGCAAAGACCTCAAGAGCCTGCTTTCGGCCTTTGAGCCATCGTTCGATCAAACCATGAACTGCTTCACCGGCCCGGTCCAGCAAGGCAACCTGCTGATCTACTGCTATCGCGTGCAGAATACGCTGGGGTGGTTTGCCGTCTTCAGTCCGGGGGATGGGAACCCCGCTCACGCCGGTCAGCCGGGTGGGCCCAATATCATCGCCGCCATGAACAGCTGGAGTCACGGAGCCGCCCGTTGGAGCACCAACCACTCGGCCCAGGATTTCGGCTATAGCGGCTACTTCGGCTATGCGGCGAATACCATTGGCGCCGGCTCCGCATCCCCGGGAGGCACCGCGGTCATGGTCACCACTCACTCCGCCATCCCCGGCCCCGGTTCGGATTGCTCGCAGTGGGGCAATCCCGCGAATGTCACGGGCAACAACTGCACGCTGCTGCAGATCGACGCGAACAACGGATCCTATGAGCCGTATTACTGGAAGCTGGTGCCGCCGCAAGGCCAGACCCCCGGAGAGCTGAGCACCGCGCAAGTGGGCGACATCTGGTGTCTTGGCGCCAGCCTGACTTCCTGTAACTTTGCCAACGCCTCCAACGAGGTCCTGCTGCTGATCCAGAAAGGCGTCGACGGACAATGGGTTTTCGAGCGCAATGCCGGACATTGGCTGGTGCCTTTCAAGGATCTCCCGGGAACCGGACCTAAGTATTTATTTGCCATGTCCGGCGCCACTAATCTAAATATTTACGATCCGAAGTATCCTAAGTTTTATTCGATAGGATGGGGGGGCGTAGTCTTCTGGGATTATGTGAACGATCCGCGCGCCCTGCACCCTACCATCGACCCGGAATACTTCGATGCCCATGCGGTGCAGCGGCCCCGCATCGCGGTGGAAAGCGGTCAATACCCATATGCCCCGTGGGGAGGCGCTTACCGGGTCAGGCATGCGGAGAACTTCCCGCAATTGTTTGCGGCTCCCGTATCCTATGTGGCAGCCAACCCATCCTTCGCGGGAGCTTACCCGGCGGCGGCCATTAACGTCTTTCAGTCACACTGTTCCGTCAGCGGAGAATCGGCCAGCCCCTCCGAGGGACAAGCGGCGTTCGACGTCCGGCCCCTGGTGGGTAAGTATACCAGCCCTCCTCAGCCGCCGGGTCTGTGGACGCTGGTAAGCGGCCAGCTCTGGAAAACCACTTACCCGGTGAAAGACCCCGATGATATCGGCAATCTGAATCGCAAGCTGCTGCCCACGGCGGCCAGCTCGGGATCTCATCCGCTCATCGACGTCAGCGGGCCTTCATCGTCTCTGATCGACAGCTCCGCCGACTCTTATCAGTACTGCATTCCGCGCGCGAGCGGAGAGTGCCGGGCGGGCAGTGTAGTGGGAGAGGTATACGTCAATGCGCCTTCGGTGACTTACCCATACTGCTATGGCGCGGGCGCCACTGGACAAACCAGTCCCGCTAATGATATCTGCATGGATAACATGCCGGCGGTCGGGCAGGGCCTGGTGCAGTTCTCCACGCTGCAGGCGGATCCGTCCGGACAGTTCCAGCGCATCCTGGTCAAGCCCATGAGTGGCAAGCTGAAGCTCACCAGCGGATTCGCCAATGCCAGGCCGTTACCGGACAATTCGTGGATCTTTTTCCAGGCTAACTACCTGGATTCGGCGCGGCGGGAGGTGTACATGGCCAAGCTGCCCCCGTGGCCCGCCCCTGACGGCGTAGATCGCAGCACCTTTGTGCCGCTGCCCCTCCAGTTAACCGCGCCGGCCGGGTTAGGCGTGGCTAACGCCATCGTAGAATTCGGATACCAGGAATTCAACGGGAACTGTACCACGCGGAAGGAGGCCTGCATCGCCAATGCGCCAGCCATCGGCGCCGTGCCCTTTCAGTTCGCGGGAGAGAATCCGTCGGGAGCGCCGTGCTCGACCACCTGCGCCATCGCTATTCCAGCCGTTTCGCAGCGCATCCTGTATTACACGGTTCAATATCGCGACGCTTCCAACAAGGTCCTGGCGACGACACCGCTGCAAGCGCTCGCCACACCGTGAGCTACACCGGTCAAAGTCCGCTCCCCGCCCGTAGCCGCCGGCTGCCGCACTTAGTATTACAGATCGTATCCGCCACTATTGTCTTCGCGCTGGTGCTGCTTTTCACCGAGCCGGCTTATCTTGGCGACACGGGGCGTTACATGGCTGAGATCATGAACCATCGCGCCCACCTCTTCCCTTCCAGCCAGGATCCCTTCTGGGATTTCGGTCATCCCGTATGGCGCCCGCTGGTTAACTTGCTTTTTGACGGCGCCGGCCGCACCATTCAGAACGTCAGGGGCGGCAACGCCGGCCAGGCGTTGGTCTGGCTCATGATTGCCATCAACATTGTCGCGACGCTGGCCGCCGTCTTCTTCTTGTGGTTATTCCTTAAAAGGCATGCGGGTTCCCTGGCTGCCTGGATCGCATCGGCTGCCTTTTTGTGCACCAACGCACTGCTGGATTTCAGCCGCTCCGGATCGTCCTATGTGCCTGGGCTTGCCTGCGTGATAGTGGCTCTCTGGCTCACTCAGTTGGCTGTGGCTCGCCAGTCCGAAGGGGCTTTCGTGTTGGCGGCTTTCGCGGGCCTCGGCCTGGGCGCCGCGGTGGTGCTGTGGGTCCCTTTCATATTTTCTATTCCAACGGTCATTCTTTATGCCGTGTTCGGATCAAAGTACCCGGCGCGGCGTGAGCGCCTGAAACTTGCCGCCCTGATCGTAACCTTCTGCGGGCTCGCGATAGCGGTCACTTACGCCTTCGTCATCCAACAGCGGCAGATCCGGTCATTTGCCAGTCTGAAGAGCTGGATAGTTTCCGCCAATAATGAAGCGTCACAGACGGACAGGCTAAAGCGCGCTGTAAGCGGTGTTCCGCGGTCGTTCCTGGACCTGGGCGATGATACACTGCTTTTGAAACGCTATGTGTTCCACGATCCGTACACACGCGTCGGTTTGGTCCAGATTCTGTTCGCCGCGGGCACCATCAAACTGCTCCTGTTCTACTTGTATGCCGGCGCTATCGTGTGGGTGCTCTGGAGGCGGCCGGATGAACGCGGAATTCTGCTCCTGCTGGCGGTCGCCGCCCTATCCGTCCTGGTTTTTGCTGTAATCCTGTTCGAGCCCGGCGGCCCGGAGAAGTACATGCCGGCCTATCCGTTCTTCTTTTTGGCGGCGGCTGTCGCTCTCCAGGCGGGCGGCGGGACTTATCGCACGATGCGCTGGTTGATGGCCGTTTTTTTGGTTGTCGTGCTTTGCGCAGGCAATATCTACGCCAAGGCGGGCAGCCGCCGGACAGAGGCGTATCGCGCATTTTTGGAGCGCAAGCAGAGCCTGGATGCGCAGGCGCGTCGCGGGGACATGGTGGCCGTGATCAGCTTCTGGGATCCTCTCTATCGCCTCCCGGCTTTGCGGCTGCTCGACAGCCAGGCACAGCCCGATTTTTGGGTCTACGATGTCATTGAGGTTGCCAGCACGCGCGTGTTCCACTGGCGCCAGGAATTCGCCGCGCAGGCCCTGGCCAGGTGGTCGCAGGGCAAGCAGGTGTGGCTTTCTACTCGCCTCTTAGCGGATACACCGCTGCCGGAATGGAAATGGGTAGAGGGTGACACGGGACGAGTCAAATGGAGCGAAGTCCGGGATTTCTTCCGCTCGATCGAGGTGCAGCCGCGCGTGGGCGGCGCTGACGGATTCGTGCTTGTGACTGACGGGCCTCGCAACGCAGAGAGCCTGCGGGCCACCGAACCTTGATGAAGTGGGATAAAGTGGGGGCTTGGCGTCTGTAGTCTTGTCACAGCGGCAGAAGTTAGCGCTCCTGCTCATAGCGCTCGTATTTCTGACAGCCACGGTTTCGGTGGCGCTAACTCGTATCCCCTGGTGTGACGAGGCTTGGTTTGCCTGTGCCGGATTCAACCTGGCCGCGCATGGCAGACTCACGACACCGGTGATTGCACCCGCCCCGGACGATCCTAAAACCATGGGCCTGGCCCGGCATACCTATTGGGTCATGCCTCTCGATCTCCTGTTTCAAGCCGGTTGGTACAAACTTTTTGGCTTCAGCCTGTTCGCTCTTCGCAGCGTGTCCATCCTGTGGGGACTGGTGGCGCTGTTCTCGTGGTTTTGGATTATGCAGATGCTGGCCGGAGATGTACGGATCGCGGTCCTGACCGTTGGCCTGCTTGGGACTGACTACGTCTTCATTCTACGGGCCGCGGATGGACGCATGGATATGATGAGCGCGGCGCTGGGTTATGCCGCGCTGGCGGTCTATCTGGTTTTGCGAAACCGCAACCTGAATCTAGCGGTGTTGTGCGCCCACAGCCTGGTGGTCCTCAGCGGGCTCACGCATCCCAACGGGGGCTTGTTGAGCCTGGCCGGCGTGCTGTTCCTCACGTTCTACTATGACCGTGAGTCGATCCACTGGCGTCACGCCTGGCTCGCGGCGATTCCGTACCTGCTGGGCGCCGCCGGCTGGAGTCTCTATATTCTCGAAGATCCCAGGCTCTTCCTGGCGCAGTTCGGCGGTAACGCCTCCGGCCGGCTCGGCTCACTGAATCCCTGGCGCGCGGTGCGGCGCGAAATTATGGAGCGCTATCTCCCGGCTTTCGGTTTTCAGCCCGGCTCCCCGGCGGCGGCCAAAATCAAGTTACTGTTATTACTCGGCTATGTGGCTGGCTTGGTGGGAACGCTGTCGGTCCCGGAGTTGCGCCGGCGCCGCGGCGTGCGCGCATTATTGATCCTATCCATAATTCATCTGCTGTTTCTGACAATACAATCGGTCAAGCATCCGGCCTATCTGGTTTATAGCATTCCCTTTTTCAGCGCGTTTCTGGCGGTCTGGATGCTGTGGTGCTGGAGCCGCCCCGCGCTGCCATCGATGGCGGTGGGGCTGGCCCTGGCGGCTTTCATCTGTCTGCAGCTGGGCGCCGTGGCCAATGTGGTGGCGCATAACAAGTACGGAGGATCTTATCGGGAAACAGTCGTGTTTCTAAAATCGCACGCCGCAGCAATGGACCCAGTAATAGGTGAACCGGAACTGGGTTTTGCGCTGGGCTTCGACAGTGCGTTCCTGGATGACCGAAGGCTGGGCTACTACTCTCATAGGATGCCGCGCTTTATCGTGGTGGGGGAGGATTACCGGCAAAGCCTGCTGCAGTTTCGCCGGGACCGGCCTGAGATTGCACAGTACATCACGGGGGTCCTGGCATCGCTATACCGGCCGGTATTCGAAAACGGTACTTACACGGTTTATGCGCGGCAGTGAGCCGCCGGGGTTGCGCCTCATGTTATTCTGCAATCATGTAGGCTCGCAGCCACGCGATCAATCGCGTCCTCCTGCTTAACCGCACGATGTCCACTTCTATCGAGAAGAGCGGCTCTTTAACTTCTCACGTGTCCTGGCTGATGTTTGCCAAGACTCTCTCCTTCGCGTTTACCCTGGCGCTGCCGATGGTCCTGGTGCGGCGTTTGAATCAAGCCGAATTCGGCCTTTATAAACAGCTCTTTCTGATCATTCAGACTTCGGTAGTGGTCCTGCCGCTGGGCTTCGGGATGAGCGCCTACTACTTTCTGCCGCGCGAGCCGGACCGGCAGCGCGAAACCATCGTCAACGTGGTTCTCTTCAACCTGATGATGGGAACGCTGGCCGGGCTGGCATTGTTCTTCTGTCCCTGGCTGCTGGACTCTCTGTTCAACCAGACCGGGCTGACTGCCTACGGACACCTGGTTGGCCTCGTGATGCTGCTTTGGATCGTCTCTTCGTTCCTCGAAATCGTGCCCATCGCCAACCAGGAAATCAAGCTAGCCAGCGTCGCCATCGTCTGTGTGCAATTGACCCGCACGGTTTTTTACCTGGCGGCCGTGCTGTGGTTCGGAACGGTGCGCGCGCTGATCTATGCCGCGGTGCTCCAGGGCGTGCTGCAAGCGGTCATCCTGGCGTGGTATCTGCAATCCCGCTTCCCGGGTTTCTTGCGCTGCTTCGATCTCGCCGGGATGCGGCGGCAGCTCTCCTACGCCCTGCCAATCGGTTTCGGCGCGCTGCTGGTCAGCGTGGAGACCGACCTGCACAACTACCTCGTCTCGAGGTGGTTCGGCCCGGTGACCTACGCTCTCTATGCCATCGGCACGGTACAGCTGCCCTTCGTGAATCTGCTGCAGGAGGCCACCAGCGCGGTGATGATCCTGCGCGTCACCGTGCTCCAGCAACGCGGTGAAACCGCTGAAATCCTGCGGCTCACCGCCCGCGCGATGCGCAAACTCGCGGCGGTGTACTTCCCGGGCTATTTTTTCTTTCTGGTCTTCCGGCGGGAGTTTATTACTTTCCTGTTCACCGCCCGCTACGCAGGCAGCGCGGATATTTTCGCGATCAATGTGACCCTGCTGCCCATGGCGGTGTTCCTATACGATCCGCTGTTCCGGGCTTATATCAAGGAGCGCTTTTTTCTGCTGCGGCTGCGGCTGGTGTTGTGCTCGATGCTGGTGGTAGCGCTGTGGTTCGCTATCCGGCATTTCGGGCTGATCGGGGCTATTTCGGTGGTGGTGATGGTCAGCGCCGCCGAGCGGGCCGTCACGCTGGCGCGCATCTGCCGCATTCTCGGCGCGCGCTGGAGCGATATCAAGCTGCTGAAAGACGTGGGCAAAGTGGCGGTGGCGGCAGCCCTGGCCGGCGGCGTGGCAGCCCTGGCGCGCGCGCTGATCGGTCCGCTGAAACCGTTCTGGGTATTGGCCGCCGGCGGCGCGGTTTTCGTGTTGGTGTATGCCGCCGCGGTGTTTGCGCTGCGCATCGTGACAGCGCAAGAAAAGGCCATCATCCGCGCCAAGTTCGCGGTGATGTGGCGGCACTCGGCGCCGGAGGCCGCGCGCTGACTGGGCAGAGTGTCAGCGAGCGTATCGGGTAACGAGGAGAGCTTCAAATCTCGCCACCACGCTGCGCTATGGCTCGCTCTCTCCTCTCGTCCATGATCAGTACGTCTGCCTTCTGTTCCGTGGTCAGCTGAAGGGATCGAGGGCGGCCATCAGTTCGGCGTCTTTGCTTGAGGAACTCCGCTGCGCGAGTTCGACTTCGTCATGGTGAAGAACGGTCAGAAGCCCAGCGCACGGCTGGACATCGAGGACACCCGCCGCGACTACAGTGAGGAACGGCGGCTCACCCTCGGCAAGATTGAGGGGCGGCTTTTCGCGGTTGCCTATACACCGCGCGGCACAGTCATCCGGCTGATTTCCGCGCGGAAGGCGAACGAACGCGAGCAGAGGAAGTACGATGAAACGCTATCGACTTGACCCGAAGAAACCCCGGCAACTGACACCCGCAGAGGCGCGCCGCCTGGATGCGACACCGATTGACTATTCGGACATTCCGCCCCTTGGGGACGACTTCTTTACGAAGGCCACGGTGGCATGGCCCCCGGCTAAACGCCAATTGACCATTCGCCTTGACGCGGACGTGCTGAATTGGCTGAAGGCCAACGGCAGAGGTTATCAGACGCGCATCAATCGCATTTTGCGTGCCGCTATGGAGAGCAAGCCTCCGCGCCATTCGCGTTCCACAGGGTGAGAACTGGGCCACGGGAAATCATTTCTGTTTTTGCCACTCCGGAAAGAGCAGTGCGCGCACGTCGGGCTTGTTGAGGTCGGCCTTCACGATCGCGCGGGCGGGTAGGTCGAGGCGCTTGGCCGGCGTGCGACCGCCGAGCTTCGCGGCAAGCGACTTTACCGCTTCGTAGCCGATACGGAAAGGGTCTTGCACCAGCATCACGTCGATAGTGCCATCCTGCAACGCTTGCACGTGGTCCTCGCTCGAATCGAAGGTGATCAGCTTGATCTTTCCGGACAGATTCCGGCTTCTGATGGCGTGTATCGTCCCGATCGAGCTTGCTTCGCTGGAGGCAAAAATGCCGGCCAAAGCCGGGTGACCGGTAAGGATATTTTCGGCCGCCGCCCTGGATCTGGCGGGGTCCGCCATGCCGAACTGGCGCGCGGCGATCCGAATACCCGGAAACTCTTTGGCGGTGGTGTCGGCAAATCCCTGCTCGCGCAATACGGTGGAAGTGCCGCCCGGCTTTTGCATCACCATGGCTACCTCGCCCTTGCCGCCGATGAGCGCGCCCAGCATCCGCGCCGCCATCGAACCCGCCTGGTAATTGTCCGTGGCGATGAAGCTGACATAGTCTTCAATCTTGACTCCGGAGTCGAAGATGGTGACCGGAATGCCCGCCCTGACCGCACGTTCGAGCGGAGCTACCAGGGCGCGTTCGTCGGTCGCGGAGATGGCCAGCCCGTCCACCTGACGGGCAATCATGGCATCCACGATCTGGATCTGTCGATTGTAGTCAGTTTCGTCGTAGGGCCCATTCCACAGGACGCGCACGTGCAAATCGTGCGCGGCTTGTTGGACTCCGGCATGTACCGAGACAAAAAACAGATGCGAGGTGGCCTTGGGAACTACACCGATGACTCTCTCGTGCGAGCGCCGGCAGGCGGCTAACAGGGAAACCCAGCTACCCAGGAGCAGACGCCGCCGCGCGTACATCTGCACATGATAAAACGGGTGCTGGGTGCTATGGATTCCGCGGCTGAGTTTCTCAAGGCGCGCGACTTTCTGCTGGCTCATCGCGCCGATTTCGATTTGGCCGGGCGCGGCTTCCACTGGCCCGTACTGGACGAATTTAACTGGGCGCTGGATTACTTTGACGCCATGGCCGCGGGCAACACGAGGATGGCGCTGTGGGTACTACGCGAAGACGGCGCCGAGATCCAGCGGAGTTTCGCCGAACTGTCCGCGCGCTCCAATCAGGTCGCCAATTTCCTGCGAGGGTTCGGCGTGCGGCGCGGCGACCACATGCTCGTGATGCTGGGCAACGAGGCGGAGCTTTGGGAGATCCTGTTAGCGGCATTCAAGCTCGGCGCCGTGGTCATTCCGGCAGCCACCCTGCTGCGCCCCGAGGATTTAGCGGATCGCCTGGATCGAGGCGCGGTGCGGCACGTCGTGGCGGGAGCCGCCCACACCGGCCACTTCACCGCGTCAGGCCGCGGCTTTACACGCATCAGCGTGGGCGGGGTGGTCCCCGGATGGCGCGGCATGGAAGATGCCTGCCAACACTCCGATTCGTTCACCGCGGACGGCGTCACACACGCTGGAGATCCGCTGCTCCTTTACTTTACGTCGGGAACTACCGCAAAGCCGAAGCTGGTCGCGCATTCGCACCAGAGCTATCCGGCCGGGCACCTGTCTACCATGTACTGGATCGGTCTTCAGCCGGGCGACATACATTGGAACATCAGCTCGCCGGGCTGGGCGAAGCACGCCTGGAGCTGTTTCTTTGCGCCATGGAACGCAGGGGCGACGGTATTCGCGTACAACTATTCGCGATTCAACGCCAAAGACGTGCTTACGGTTTTGGCCGGCAAAGGGATTACCACGTTATGCGCTCCGCCGACGGTGTGGCGCATGCTCATCCAGGAATCGCTGGAGAATTATGCGGTGAAGCTGCGCGAGGCCGTCAGTGCCGGGGAACCTCTGAACCCGGAGGTGATTGAGCGGGTACAGGCGGCCTGGGGCATTACCATTCGCGACGGGTTCGGCCAAACGGAAACGACGGCGATGATCGGCAACCCGCCGGGGCAGGTTATCAAACCAGGCTCGATGGGCAGGCCTTTGCCTGGCTACACGGTGCACCTCCTGGACGCCGGCGGCCGGCCCGCCGAGGAAGGAGAAGTGTGTCTGGATCTCTCGGCGCCGCCTCTGGGGCTGATGCTGGGTTATGCCGGTGAGCAGAGCAAGGTGACCGGACGCCAGCGAGAAAGCTACTATCGCACAGGCGACCTGGCATGCCGTGACGAGGATGGCTACATCACCTATATCGGGCGCGCCGACGATGTCTTCAAGGCCTCCGATTATCGCATCAGCCCGTTCGAGTTAGAGAGCATGTTGCTGCAGCACCCGGCCATAGCGGAGGCGGCGGTAGTTCCCTGCCCCGACCCGGTGCGTTTTACGGTTCCCAAAGCGTTCGTCATGGTGGCTAATGGTTACAGTCCCGATCGAGATCTGGCGCGCGGTATTTTCGAGTTTGTGCGGCGGACGGTGGCGCCCTACAAGCGCATTCGCCGCTTGGAATTTTCCGATCTGCCAAAAACCATTTCCGGCAAAATACGGCGGGTCGAGCTGCGGAATATGGAGAAGGCGCGGTTAGTCACGGAAGAGCGCAGGAAGCTGGAGTTTTTCGAGGAAGATTTCCACGACCTGAGGTGACTGGACCCGGCCGGCGCAGACTGCGCGGGGACGTCTGTGCCGGCCAGAATCGGCGATCCAGTCTGATTTACTTCGATTTTCCCAGCACGCCCGCCGAGAACGCGTCGCAGCCGAACCCGCCGCAAGCCCCTAGGCCGCCATTGGCGGGATCGAAGCTCAGGCCAAAGGCAGGAGAGTCGAAGAACGAAGCATCAATCGGCTCGACCGGACCGAAAGCGTTCGTGGGCGTAGTGTTAAGGTATTCGACGTCAGACTCAAAAAACACGCCTTCACAGTAAGGGTCGGCCGTATTCGTGCATATGGGAACCACGATCATCCAGTATGTACCAGACGTCAGCGTGACGCGCAGTCCGTTCACTTGGATCGTGTATTCGGACTGTCCAAAAGCGGCGCGACCCGTCGGGGTGCTGGTGGCCGGTGAAGTACCGGAATCGACCACGGTTCCACCGTTACCCGCGAACAATCCTTCATTGATCGACCAGTAGGCCACAGAGGTGGGTTCGGCTCCCTGGTCGAGGACGCCATACGTCGCCAGATTGTTACTGAAGAGTCCCGTCACGAACCACGTCTCGCCCGCCGGGACGATGAACGGAACCCAGGTTGCGGCTCCGTACGGGACTCCGGGTACCGCCGTCGTGGTCTCGTTGGCCAAGGCATTGGGAATGTCCGGCGGGTAAAGGGGATTATAGAGAAAGTCGCCGCCATAGAATAAGCAGGCGCCAGCCGGATTGCCGCATTCCCCGCTAGCAACTTTTGTGGGGGTGTTCTTATACTGGACTTTTCCAAACGGCCCATAATCCTGGACCGTGGGCTTAGGTGTTCCCGTGATGTTCTGTGCTGCCGCCGGCTGGGCGAAAGGAATCACGGCAGCCGCCAGCGCTATCAACCAAAATCCGCTTTTTACCATCTTGTCCTCCTTGTGAATTCCCCCCAAGGGGGGTCGTCCGGGTTTCAATCCGACGGGTTTCGAGTGACACAGCCGTCGGACAGTATCATGCGTTCGTTTCCATGTCAAGCACCGCAACAATCCGAGTTCACTCTTACCTACTTGAGGACGTCGAGTGTGACCTGAACGGTACGTGGCAGTCCTCCGCCTTTGGCGTTTATAGTGATCGGGTGGTTTCCGAGCGCGACTCCCTTACCCACTGTGACTGTCATGGTCGAGGTCCCCGAGCCCGGCCGTGGTATGGTTCGAGGGCTGAAGCTTACGGTCACGCCAATCGGGTAGCCAGTGGCCGACAAGGAAATGGCCGAGTCAAAGCTGCCAGAAACAGCTGTGGTGATGGTGGACGTGCCGGAGCTACCCCTGGCAATGCTAATCGATGTGGGCGATGCGCTGATGGTGTAGTTAGGAGGCGGTGGAGGCGGTATGGCCACCATCAAGGAGACCGTAACGATTTCGGTGATGCTGCCGGAGATTCCCATGACCTTAATATTGTACGTACCGATGGCTGTAGATGGGCTTGTGGTGATCGTCATGGTTGAAGTTCCAGCCCCGGTAATCGAGGTTGGGCTGAAGGTTACGGTCACGCCCGTGGGCTGGCCCGTCGCGGACAAGGAAATGCCTGAGTCAAAGCCGTTGAGCACCGTGCTGGTAATCACGGACGTTCCCGAGCCGCCGCCCGGCGCCACTGAGACCGTAGGGGGCGAGGCTGTAAGTCCGTAGCCAGGAATGTTAATCGTGTCGATCAACCCAGTGATCAGGCCGCTTGCATTCGGACTGCCCCAGCCGCTCGCCAAATCGTAGCCGGGGGTGGCCGAATAACCGTTGCTGCCACTGGTGATGTCGTGGAAATCAGTGCCATAGCTCGAGCCTAAACCAATGTCATAAAGGGCCGGGTTGATGAAGCCGAGCGTGGGCATACCGTCAGCCACCGCCTGTTGATTGACCAGAGCCAGGTAGCCGGCCCACATGGGCGCCGCAAAGCTGGTCCCGCCATACTCGTTAGCCGTGCAGGTGGTTTGATCGGCGCAGACGTAAAAGGTGAAATTCGCATTGGCCGAAACGTCCGGGCCATTGCGATAGGTGTTGGAGCAATTGGAGCAGCCGCTGGCTGTAGTGGTCTGCCAGAAGGGAATCGCAAACTTGTCAGGCGAAATGCCGCCGCCGCCGTCAACCCAAACCGTTTCCGAACTCCAGGGGCCGGCGGGGCCGGTGGTCTCTAAGTCCGTCCCGCCGACCGACGTAAGATACGGGTCATCCGCCGGGTAAATGTCGGCAGTCGACGTCCACGAACCGCCGTCGCCGGCCGCCTGAAACAGATTCTGACCCTGCGCCGCGAACTCCTGAAAGTACGGATCGTCGGTGTCCGGATCCGCCGGGAACCAGGTCCACGAAGAGCTCAATTGCGCGTTCAGCGGACTGGCAGTGGCCATGGCGTTAAAGATCGCGGAATCGGTGGACCCCACGTACATCACCAGGCTGGACAGACCCGGGGCCATGCCCAACGCCTGGGTCATGTCGATAGTCTGTTCGGTGTCATCACAGTCCGGGATGGTGCAGCTCGTGCTGGTACCGTCCGTGGACAGGACCGTTATAGGGACGTTGTTCGTTTGACCCGCGTTGGTATAGTAAGTCTCCAGGTCAGCCAAATCGGTGCCGAGATACTCCAGCAACCCGAGCGACTGGCCGCTGCCGGTGAGAGCGGTTCCCTCGTAATAGGCGGCTCTCATGTCACTGCCGCAGAAGGACTGCTCAGGGCAGGAGCCGGTAGTGGCATTGGGCTGCGCACCCGGAGGTCTACGCACGAGGGCGGGCCGCGGGATGGAATAGTTGTCCAGGCCCGCGATGCGCCAGAGTTGGAAAGGCAGGTCTACCGTGGGCTCGCGGTCCGGAGCATAGAAGGTGCGGTTTTCGGTGGGGTGCTGGTAGAGATCCATGTTCACATGGAAGGCTGTCTCGATGGCGGCCACCGGCCCCGTCACATCCAAGTTCATGCGATTGCGGGAAGTGCCAACCACCGTGAAGCCATTGGTTTCCGCCCAACGACGGACAGCGTCATAATCCTGCTGGGTGGGACCAAACATCGTGGTGAACTGCTCCACCGTGAGGTAATGGCGGTAAGACGGGCTGGCCGGATTGTAGAGTTCCTTCAAAAATTGGTCTAAGGCTGCCTGATTGCGGAGCGGCAGGACCAGCACCAGTCGCATGCTCTGCCCCTCGGGAAGGCGTCCGACAGATCGCGCCTGCCCATTGAGAGTCGCTTCACGCACATGGTGGGTTAACAGGGGCCGTGACTGCGCATGGCAAACGATATTCACGACCGATACAAGCGCCAAGACTCTCAGCAGAGACGCACCTAATCTTCGAATCATAATCTTTCTCTTTCTCCGGTATTGGAAGTCTTCTTTCGTGAGATGTCGAGTTATTCTACTCAGGTTTATGTTTCCTGTCAAGAACTTTCTGCTTTCTTTATTTTTTCTTTGTCTTCTTTGTTGGAGACACCCGGACAGCATTCTGCGAAATAACCGGCCGATTTTGTTTATTGAGGACGAGAGTATAAGAACTCGTGGGCGACTTTACGCCGGGTCCGGTCCGTTGTTTTGGCATCATCAGGCCGGAATCCTGGAAACCAAGCGCGCGCCGATCGTCTTCACTTCGCGACGACGCTGCCCATAGTCCGGCAAAACAGCCCATATGGTATAACAGCTATACCGGTTTGGATGCGCTTTCGGTACAGCAAGGCAAAGAGCGAGAAGCTGCAAAAGAACCCGAACCGAGGGATCGGCTTCGAAGAGCCTCAAGAGATCTTTGCTCATCCCTACTATCTCGACAAGCGTTTGGACGATCCTGAACAGCACCGCGCGATTGGATGGGCGAAGGGTCGATTGTATACGCTCATCCTCGAAGTGCGCGAAGACTATATGATGCAGACGAGTAAAACCAAGAAGCACGTTTCGGCTGAGTCCATCGCCCAAATGGCGGACCGCGGGAAGGATGTTTCTGGTTTCTTCACCAACCGTGGCAAGATGATGCAGCCGATTCAGCGGGTCAATGTCGATTTCACAGCCGCGATGCTGCAAGAACTCGACCATACCGCCGCCGAGCTGAACGTGAGTCGCCAAGCGGTAATTAAGGCCTTTGTCCGACAGGCGCTCGATCAGCACCATCTCGCCCAGAAGGCGCGTAAGGCGCGGCTCGGTTAGCAGATAATAATTGAGGTCGACAGGAGAGTGAATGTAATGCCACGTTTGGTGCCACAAGCGTTGAGCGGCCCGTACCTAAGTGCTATTTACTGTGTTGCGGTCAGCGACACATTATCGATATCAACCTGTCCAATCCCGATACTTTTCACAAGGATTTGCAAAGCTTGCCCCAATTGAAGCGGATTCGCGCCAGCCTTGTACACGATAACATCTGGTAGGAAGGCGCCCGCCGCCGGAGTCAGGGTGTCGTCGAAAGCCAGTGTCACATTTCCAGCCATTAGCGCCGCGGTGTAACCGGTGAATGCGAAATCCGTACGCGCCCCCACGCTCAGCCTTAGAGTGTATATCGTATTGGCCTGAACGACGGCGGGAGTCACCTGCAAGATAGAGCTGGTCGATCCATTATTCCCAACGGCAGCAACATTAACCCCTCCGGGCACTCCACCAGGGAATTGCACGGTTGATGGCTTAAAAATTTGCGTCTGTGGACCAGCTAGCCATCCGCTGACGCCAGGGTAAAAGCAATAATAGCCCGGCGCGCACGCCAGTACGTCTTGTTCGAAACCGGGATTCAGGAGCGGGATTGGGATGGTGGTTTCTTGAGCAAATGCTATCCACGAGACCGCCACGGTAAGCGTTACGATTCGCAAGTATGGTTTCATCGGCCCTCAACTTGAGCCCGAATTTCTATTGCCTCGCGTTTCCGTTTTGGCCTTCCGGGACACCTCGATTTTACTTCAAAAGCATATGTCTCTGAGATTATGGCGGCGGTTTGATTCCTGTGTTCGATCCGGTGACCGAACGCTGGCTCAAATCGCGGGCTTCCAGCAGGCACTCGCTAACACGGAACAGGAGAAGCCAGGCAAGCGCGCCGCGGCTATCCGGGGTAGCTATCGGGGCATGATCCGGCAGCTCGAAGAGGAACTGCGGGAATACGATCAGTTGAAGTCCGGTGAGTTGGAGCTTCCTGACATCGAACGCCTCGATCAGATCGCTCCCCTCATTACGAAGATACGCATTTGCGAAGGGGATCTCGCAGACCAAACTGGCGAAACGGCTTGGCGTCAGCAAGCAGGTGATCAGCCGGTATGAGGAGGCGGACTACCAGACCGTCGGGATTGGGAGGCTGCAGGAGATCCTGGATGCGATAGGCATTAAAACGGTGGTGACTCTTAGCCCCTAGTGCCTAGGTATGCAGCCGATTCAGCGTGGTCACAGGCAGGGCCACGTTGCTTCGACAGCGCCCGCAGCCGCACAATAATGAGATCGACAGGAGAGTGCATGTAATGCCACGTCTGGTTCGCTGTTCTCTCATACAGGCGCACAGCGACGCCTCCCCGGATCTGCCTCTGCAACAGTTGAAGCGGGTCATGGTAGACAAGCATTTGGATTATATACGACGGGCCGCCGAGGCCGGGGCGCAGATCGTGTGCCTGCAGGAGCTGTTCTATGGCCCGTATTTCTGCGCCGAGCAGCAGGTCCGCTGGTATGACTTCACCGAGCCGGTGCCGGGCGGCGCTACCACTGCGCGCATGCAGGAGGCCGCCCGCCAGCACAACCTCGCATTGATCGTGCCGGTTTACGAGAGGGAACAGGAAGGCGTTTATTACAATACCGCCGCGGTCATCGCCGCCGACGGAAGCTATCTGGGGAAGTACCGCAAGACGCATATTCCGCACGTGGCGCCCGGTTTTTGGGAGAAGTTTTATTTCCGGCCGGGCAACTTGGGCTATCCCGTTTTCGACCTGGGCGTGGCGCGCATCGGCGTTTACATCTGCTATGACCGGCACTTTCCGGAAGGCGCGCGGGCGCTGGGGCTGAACGGCGCTGAGATCGTATTCAATCCCTCGGCTACGGTGGCGGGATTGAGCGAACACTTATGGAAGCTGGAGCAGCCCGCGCATGCGGTGGCCAACGGATATTACATCGGGGCCATCAACCGGGTGGGCGTGGAGGCCCCCTGGAACATCGGCGAGTTTTATGGCTCGAGTTACTTCTGCGACCCTCGCGGCCGGATTATGGCGCAGGCGTCCCGCGACCAGGATGAGGTGCTGACCGCCGACCTGGATCTGGACATGATCGCCGAGGTACGCAGGACATGGCAGTTCTACAGAGACAGGCGGCCCGATATGTACGGCGCATTGGTGACGGCTTAATTCCATGATCACGGAGCATAAATTCGCCGATAATTTCGCCGAGATTCACCCACCGTTAGGCGGCCGGGAAGCGCTGGTGGAGTCCAGCCGCTGCCTCTTCTGTTTCGATGCGCCGTGCGCCAACGCGTGTCCGACTCACATCGACGTCCCCGGCTTCATCAAGAAGATCTTCAGCGGGAACCTGCGCGGCTCGGCGCTGACTATCCTGAACGCGAACATCCTGGGCCTGAGCTGCGCGCGCGTGTGCCCGGTGGATGTGTTATGCGAGGGCGCTTGCGTGATGCACCGGTACAACCAACGCCCCATCGAGATCGGACGGCTGCAACGCCACGCGATGGACCACTTCTACGACGCCGGTCCGCGCCTGCCGGCCGCCGCCGCAGCCAAGCCCGGGCGAGTGGCCTGCATCGGCGCGGGGCCAGCGTCGCTGGCTTGCGCGGCGAAGCTCCGGCAGCAGGGCTTCTCGGTTACGATCTTCGACAACCGGCCGCTGGCGGGCGGATTGAACACTTACGGCGTAGCCGAATATAAGCTGCGGCCCGCTGACAGCCAGAAGGAAGTCGAGTTAGTGCGCTCGCTGGGCGTGGAGTTCCGGCTGAGCGTGGAGATCGGCAGTGAGCTGCGCGTCAGAGAGCTGGAGGAACAGTTCGACATACTCTTTCTGGGCGTGGGCCTCGGCCCGACCGAGCCGCTGCGGATACCGGGCGAGAACCTGCCGGGAGTGATGGACGCGCTCCATTTCATCGCGGGTTACAAGACCCACAGGGGCGCGGGCGTGGGCCGGCGCGTGGTGGTAATCGGCGGAGGCAACACGGCCATCGATGCGGCCACGGCGGCCCTACGGCTGGGAGCCGAGCAGGTACATATGCTGTATCGCCGCAGCGAAACGGAAATGCCGGCTTATCAATTTGAATACGATCTGGCCAGAAGGGAGGGAGTTCAATTTCATTGGCTGACACAGCCGGTGGCCATTCACGGGAAGGACGCCGTCGAGTATGTGGAATGCGTGCGTATGGAGCTCGGCCCCGCGGACCGCAAGGGGCGCCGCCAGCCCCGGCCGGTTCGAGACTCGAATTACCGATTGGACTGCGATATGGTCATACCCTCCATCGGGCAATCCCGGCTGTTCGACTTCCTGTCGCAGTTCCGCGGCGTCCAACTGGAGGCCGGCCGCGTGGTGGTGAACGCCTTCACCGGCCAAACCAGCAATCCCCGGTATTTTGCCGGCGGCGACTGCGTGAACGGCGGCCGCGAAGTGGTGGACGCGGTGGCGGAGGGGCAGCGCGCCGCCTTGGGAATCGCCCGGCGGCTGGAGGAAATCCATGGCTGAACTGGCCGCGACGTTTGCCGGTATACGGTCGCCCAACCCTTTTTGGCTCGCCTCGGGACCGCCGACTAATTGCGGCGACCAGGTGAAGCGGGCTTTCGACGCGGGCTGGGGCGGCGCGGTCTGGAAGACTATCGGCGAGCCCATCGTCAATGTATCTTCGCGTTACTCCTCGGTAGATTGGAACGGCCAGCGGATGATGGGTCTCAATAACATCGAACTCATCACCGACCGGCCAGTCGAGACAAATTTCCGGGAGCTCGCGGAGGTCAAGAAGAGCTATCCGCATCACGCGGTGATTGCCTCGCTGATGGTGGAGTCGCGGCGCGACGCCTGGCATGAGATCGTGCGCCGCGCCGAGGATGCCGGCGCCAACGGCCTGGAGCTGAATTTCGGCTGCCCGCACGGCATGAGTGAGCGGGGCATGGGCAGCGCCGTGGGCCAGGTACCCGACTACACTACCATGATCACGGAGTGGGTTAAGGAAGTGGCGCGCACGCCCGTGCTGGTCAAGCTGACTCCTAACGTGGGAGACATACGCGCCATCGCGCGCGCCGCCAAGAGAGGCGGCGCCGACGGACTCTCGGCTATCAACACGCTGAATTCCATCACGGGGATCGATCTGGATACTTTCACTCCCCGGCCGGATGTGGGCGGGCACTCGAGCCATGGCGGTTATTGCGGCCCCGCGGTCAAGCCTATCGCGCTACACATGGTGCAGCAGCTCACGAGCGACCCGGAAGCTGGCCTGCCAGTCTCCGGCATTGGCGGTATCTCGGGATGGCGCGAAGCAGCCGAGTTCCTGCTGCTGGGCTGTCACAACCTGCAAGTGTGCACGGCGGTGATGCATTACGGTTATAGGATCGTCGAAGACATGATCGAGGGTCTGAGTAACTGGATGGATGAGAAAGGCTTTCGCAGCTTGGACGACTTCCGCGGGATCAGCTTGCCGCGAGTGACTGAGTGGAAGCATCTGGACCTGAACTATAAGATTGTGGCGCGCATACATGCGGATCTCTGCATCGGGTGCGAGCTATGTTACATAGCGTGCTGGGACGGGGCGCATCAGTGCATCCACCTGGATGGCTCGGGCACGCCGGAACAGGTATTGGCCGAGGCCCGGGCGCGCTTCACGCAAACACCCGCGGTGGTCGCCGTCGATACGGCCCATACGCCGCCGGAACGCATTCCCAGAGTGGATGAAGAGGCCTGCGTCGGTTGTAATCTCTGCTGGCTGGTCTGTCCGGTGGACGGGTGTATCACGATGGACCGGGTAGATACGGGCCTCGTGCCGGAGAGTTGGGAGCAACGCAGCGCTGGATGATTCGACAAATCGGTGATTTCCGTAAAATGTGTCGGATTCTGTCGAATTATGTAGAACGGACGATCAAAAGTTTTCGCGTCTGGAAGTCTTTCCCCACTAAGAACACAGTAACACACACGGCTGCGGGCGAAAGGGCGTTGGGGTTTGTTTAAGGTGTGTTTTCAGTGGGATGTGCGGAAGCGAAGAGTTGTGAACGCAGCTCGGGTCCATTGTAAGCCGGGCTTGGGTGTCGCTATAATACGGGAAGCATGAGCGAAGACCTGACCAAACAGGACTTGCAGGCCTCCGAGGAGCGGATCGTTAAGCTTATTGGGGACATCGCGGCGAGGTCAGATGAGCGTTTCGCCGAGGTGATCGCCAAATCGGATGAGCGTTTCGCGGCCATGGAACGTCGTTTCGCGGCCTCGGATGAGCGTTTCGCTGCTTCGGATGAGCGTTTCGCGGCCATGGAACGGCGTTTCGCGGCCTCGGATGAGCGTTTCGCTGCTTCGGATGAGCGTTTCGCGGCCATGGAACGGAAGCTGCGCCGTATCTTAGTAATTGGCGTGCGAGAAGCGCGCCGCGAACGCCGGTTGCGCCGGGAACTCGATGAGAACATCACGCGGCTTAGCGCCGCCCAGCTCGTGACCGAAGAAAAGTTTCAAGGGCTTCTCGACGCTTTGCGCCGCGGCGAGAACGGCCATAAGTGACTCGGGGTGGATGGGTAATTCGTGTCCAGCCCGTCACTGCTACTGCCTTGCCGGCGTATACTGGAATCAGGAGAGTATCCGTGACCGCTGTCTTCGCCACGCGGATTGAACTCGACGGCCAAGGGGTAGCCTGGATCGGCGGCACGAAAGTCAAGGTCACCGAGATCGTTTTGGACAAGATTGCCTACGGATGGAGCCCGGAGGAGATTCATTTTCAACATCCGCATTTGTCGTTGGCTCAAATCCACGGTGCACTAACCTACTACTACGAGAACCAAAGCGATCTCGACGCCCAGATCCGGCAAGGACTGGAAGAGGCCGACAAGCTTGCGACTGAGGTTTCTGATGCCGGCTTCCGGCGGAAGCTGAGTGACCTGAAGCGGTCTCTTTGAGCGTGGCCCTGTACATGGACGTGCATGTGCCACGCGCTGTCACGATGGCTTCGCGCCTGCGAATGATTGACGTCCTGACGGCCCAGGAAGACGGGGCGGCGCAATTGGACGACGACCGCCTTTTGCAGAGAGCGTCAGAACTCGGCCGCATACTCGTTTCGCAAGACAAGGACCTTTGGGCGAGGAATGCGGCGATTAAAGCAGGACAGGCCCTTCCCCGGCATCGTTTACGCGCACCAGCTTCGGGTCACGATCGGCCAGATGGTAGAGGATCTTGAACTAATCGCTCAGGCAACGTCTCCGGAAGAGTGGCGGGGAAGGATCGAATACTTGCCTATCTAGCCTCCTGTCTTGTGTAAGAGTTGACTATGGTCCGAGGAGTGCGACCAGGGGGTCGCACGCGGACGAGGGCGTCCGCCCCACATTGGCTGGATCGAGTATTGTCAAGAATTAAGCGGGACAATGATAATGGCTTGGAGGCAGGGACGCGTTGACTACACTCATCCGCAACGGCACGGTAGTGACTTCGGAAAGATCCTTTCCGTCCGACATTCTCATCGACGGCGAAAGGATTCGTGACATTGCCGCGGGTATTCCCGTAGCTGCCGTTGACCGGGTGATCGACGCGTCCGGCATGCTTGTCCTGCCCGGCGGCATCGACGTGCACACGCATCTTGACATGCCGTTCGGCGGCACCACCTCGAGCGACGATTTCGAAACCGGCACACGCGCGGCAGCTTTCGGGGGCACCACCACGCTGATCGATTTCGCCATACAGGCGCGCGGAATGAAGATGCGCGAGGCCCTGGATATCTGGTGGAAGAAAGCGGAAAACCGGGCATCCATCGACTATGGCCTGCACATGATCGTGACGGATCTCTACGAAGCCGGCCTCGAAGACATGGACGCCATGGTGGCCGAAGGAGTGGCCAGTTTCAAGCTGTTCATGGCCTATCCGGGCGTGTTGATGGTGGACGATGCCACTATCTTCAAGGCCCTGTCGCAGTCCGCCAGGAACGGCGCGCTCATCTGCATGCATGCGGAAAACGGCGGGGTGATCGACGTGATCGTGCGCCGCGCCCTGGCCGACGGCAAGACCGCGCCGATCTATCACGCGCTCACGCGCCCCGTTACGGCCGAGGCGGAAGCTGTGCACCGGGCCATCGCCCTGGCGGAAATGGCCGGCGCGCCGATTTACATCGTACACCTCTCGTCGGAAGAGGCCTTGAACCAGGTGCGCGAGGCCCGCGATCGCGGCCTGCCGGCGTTCGCGGAGACCTGCCCGCAGTATCTGCTGCTCTCGGTCGAAGACCTGGCCCGCCCCGGATTCGAGGGCGCCAAGTATGTGTTCACGCCTCCGTTGCGCGACAAACACCATCAACCGAAGCTCTGGGACGGACTCAAGAACGATCACTTGCAGGTAGTCTCGACGGACCACTGTCCGTTCTGTTTCGCCGATCAGAAGATTTTGGGCAAAGATGACTTCACCAAGATTCCCAATGGCGGTCCGGGGATCGAGAATCGCCTGCAGCTTCTGTATCATTACGGGGTGAACCAGGGGCGACTGAGCTTGAGCCGGTTTGTCGAGCTGGTATCGACGACACCCGCCAGACTTTTCGGCCTCTATCCACGCAAGGGAGAGCTGGCGCCCGGGAGCGATGCCGACATCGTCCTGTGGGACCCTGAGAAGGAGCACGCCATCAGCGCCGGGACACACCACATGCGCGTGGATTACTCCATGTTCGAAGGCTTTCAAGTGAGGGGCAACGCGCGCATGGTGCTTTCGCGGGGCGAGGTGATCGTGGATGGCGAGCGATACCTCGGCAGTCCGGGCCGGGGGCGTTTTCTAAAGCGCGCGGCTCGCGGCGGGGCCTGGAAATAGAATGTAATAGAACAGCGCCGCGATGATCGATATCCGCCAGAGCTCGCTCTACAACGAAGACCTGGCGCCCGTTCCGCAATCCCGCCGCGACTGGGGAGTCTACAATTACGCTTCCTTGTGGGTGGGCATGAGTGTGTGCATTCCCACTTACATGCTGGCCTCGGGACTGATTGCCGGAGGCATGAACTGGCGTCAGGCCATCGGCACCATCCTGCTGGGCAATCTGATCGTGCTGGTCCCCATGCTGCTGAATGCGCATGCGGGGACCAAATACGGCATCCCGTTTCCGGTGCTGGTGCGCGCTCCCTTCGGAGTGCTGGGCTCCAATGTGCCGGCCTGCCTGCGGGCATTGGTAGCCTGCGGCTGGTTCGGGATACAGACCTGGATCGGCGGGCAGGCCATTCACGCCATGCTGCGGATTGCGTGGCCCACCTGGAGCCATTTCGCGGCCGGGCCGGCGGTCTGCTTCCTGTTTTTCTGGTTACTCAACATGGCGGTGATCTGGCGAGGTATTGAGACTATCAAGTTTCTGGAAGGCATTGGCGCGCCTTTCATGCTGGCGGTGGGGGTGCTGCTGCTGTGGTGGGTCACGCGCAAAGCCGGCGGTTTCGGCCCCGTGCTGAGCGCGCCCAGCCGGTTTCACGACAACGCCGGGTTCTTTCGCTTTTTCGTCCCGGCGCTCACCGGCATGGTGGGCTTCTGGGCCACGGTGGCGCTGAACATTCCCGACTTTTCACGCTATGCCCGATCGCAGAAGGCGCAGGTGTTAGGCCAGGCCCTGGGGCTGCCCACGGCCATGACGCTATACTCCTTCATTGGCGTGGCGGTGACTTCGGCTTCGGTGGTTCTTTTCGGAGAGGCCATCTGGGACCCTGTGGTGCTGCTCGGCCGCTTCAACCAGCCCGTGGTAGCGTTGGTGGCGCTGATCGCCTTGCTGCTGGCTACCTTGAATACCAATGTGGCGGCCAATGTGGTCTCTCCCTCCAATGATTTTTCCAATCTTAATCCGCGGCGCATCTCTTTCCGTACGGGCGGACTGATCACAGGGTGCCTTGGGCTGGTGATGATGCCCTGGAAGCTGTTAGGCGATTATAGCGCTTACATCTTCGGCTGGCTGGTGGGCTATTCCGGCTTGCTCGGACCTATCGCGGGAGTCATGATCGTAGACTACTTTGTGGTGCGCCGGCGGGAACTGGTGGTCGAGGATCTGTATTTGCGCCATCGGAGCTATGAGTACTCCGGAGGGTTCAACTATCGCGCGCTGCTGGCTTTGGCATGTGGGATCGTGGTGGCGCTGCTGGGCCTGGTGATCCCTGCCCTGCGATGGTTGTACGACTATGCCTGGTTCGTGGGATTTCTAACCGCCGGGGCGCTCCACTTAGCGCTGCTGCAGAGCGCGCCCGGCGGCGATGGGGGAGACCGGTAGGGACCAATGTCGCCAGGTATGCCGCCTGCGATACAATGTATCTCAGGGGTTAGATGCTATGGCGACGACAATGGTTCATGTCCGAGTGGACGAGAAGGTGAAGGAAGATGCTGCAAAGACACTGGCCGCAATGGGCATGTCCGTGTCCGATGCGGTACGCCTGTTGCTTGTCCGCGTGGTAGCAGAAAAGGCCCTGCCCTTCGAGGTAAGGGTTCCCAACGCAAACACTGTGAAGGCGATGGCGGCGGCGGATCGAGGCGAGGGCAAGCGCTTCAAGACTGCCGACGCGCTGTTTAAGGATTTGGGAATCTGAACGTTGAAAAACCTGATTCGCGGCGCGCAATTCAGGCGTGACGTAAAACTGGCGGAGCGGCGCGGAAAGAATATGTCGAAGCTGCGCGAGCTAATCCTGCTACTGATGGAAGGCAACCCCTTGCCGCCGCGATATAGAGACCACCCTCTTAGCGGCGACTGGAAACATCATCGGGATTGCCACATCGAACCGGATTGGCTCCTGCTCTACAAAATCGACGGCGGTGACCTTTACCTAATTCGCACAGGATTGTTCTAGAGATCGAGTCGATTCGTGGGGTTTCTCACCGCCGGGGCGCTCCACTTAGCGCTGATGCAGCGCCCGGCGATGGGGGACTAGCCGAGCCGATCCTTACCAGAACAGGTAGTTTACCGAACCATCCGGAAACGGCGAAAAGCCGCAGGAGGGGCCGCCGTAATTGTACACCGCTCCGTACCAACTGGCTGGATCGTTGGTGAAGGACGGGTAGCCATGGTAAACCGCGTTGTTCTCAAAGAAGGTATAACCGCTGGCAGGGAACTCGGAGCACGAGGTTATATAATACGCTTCGAGTACACCGGAAAAAGCCCAGTTCCACTGATACCCCGAGGACCAGGCGCCGATCCAGGAGTAAGCGCCGCTGGTGGTGTCCTGGGCCCAGGATTCCCAATTCAATGTGCCGCCCGATACGCTGGTGATATAGGTGGTGCCGAGTATGGTATCGCCCGCGTTAACTCTTTCGTCGGGGCTATAGTAGGCGTTGCTGCCGACCAGCCAGCTCGCGATAACCCAGTAATTGCCCCCGAAGTAGCCGTTAGCTCCCCATTGGAGCACGGGCTGCAAGATCAAATTCTCAGTAGTTGGTTCGATCCCATTGAAAAGATAGATCAGGCCGCCATTTTCAGATGGATTCGCGGGCACGACCCACTTCCCCGTTAACTCGTCGATGTTGTCGCCGCTTTTAAGAGGCACCTCCCATTGCACCGCTTCGACCCAGCCGTTTCCGGTACCCGGTGTATCGAATTTGGGAGTGACGCCGCCCTGCGGACGCGTGATAATGGCCTGCTCCGGGCACGCATCGTAATGGGCCACTACCGACCCTGCTAAACTGACATCCCCGTTAGCTCCGACTTTCGCGCCCATGGGGACTTCATGCACGCAATCCGGGCGGATCAACGCCCCCGGAACCTGCACCCAGCCGGGGTGCGCCTGCAAAGACACTGTGTTCGCACCGGAGGCGCTTTGCTGCGCCTGCGCGGCCGATGAAAGACCAAATGCGATAGCCAGGGCGACGATCGAGAATCCCGCCCGGCGAGACGATTTTCCGGGCGCGCCACCGATGGTCGAGCCCTTACCTGTTTGTTGAGTGAGTGACATTCGTTCCATTCCTTAGGCAAATCTGCCTCTTGCACCCCAGTAGTGCAGCCGGCCCGTCGAGCGTTACAACAAAAAATCGCGAGACAGACCGATCGGGTAGAACGACTCGGGTGAAACGACAGGAAGAACATGTGAGGCAAGCAACGAGTGGAGCGGGGCACACATGGAGCGACGGAACTCCGCCACCGCTCCGGCTGCCTGTTCTTAATGGTGAGTGGTAGCCGTCCCTATACGGCGGCTGTCGCTGCCATACCTTCCGGCGCAGCAGGTTTCTTTGCGGCGGCTCGGGGTTTAGCCTTCGCTTTCGCCGCTTGCTTGCGCGCCTTGTGATACTCCGCCCACCTCTTTTTGGTAGCCAGTTGGATGGCTCGGCGCCCCGCGGCAGAGAGCCTGCGTTTTTTCGGCTTCTCCGCCTTGGCCGGCTCCGGTTCGGCTTTGGCCTTCTTGTAAGCCTGCCAACGCGCTCTCTGTGCAGCGGCGATCCTGGCTCTGGCGGATGCACTCATGGTGCGTTTTTTAGGAGCCTTGTGATCGGCGCCGGTTGCCGCTGTTATAGTCCGACCTGGACCGTGTTGACCAAGCTGCGTGCGAATTTCGGCCATCGCAGCACTGATTCTATCCCGCTCCGCTTCATAACCGCGTACGGCCATTTCCAGAATGGTGTGGTCTAGCTTTGGCTGTGCATGTCTTGGCATCTTTCCATACTCTCCCTTTTCGAACGTTCCAAACTACCTGATTATCCAATTCTATGTGTCTTGATTCTAGCACCGTGCCTGGCAACTCACAATCATTATCCCGCTACTATATTACTTGAAGCTTATGTACGCAAGGATCGTGTTGGCTCTTGCCGCTGCACTCGCTTACAGCGTCCTGCACGCGGCTCAACCATTGGTCAGCATCACCGCCGAGCGAGTGAACGCCGAGCCGCTGCTGAGGCCGGCCGCGCCCCCGTGGACCGAAGCAGGCGTTTTCAACCCGGCCGCGGTCATAGTGGATGGAAGGACCGTGCTGTTGTTCCGCGCGCGCGACGCTGGCGGCACATCGCGTATCGGCTATGCGGATTCGGCGGACAGTGTGCACTTCAAAATCGATCCCCACCCGGTGCTCGAACCGGAAGCGCCTTACGAGTTGGGAGGCGGCGTGGAAGATCCACGCGTGCTGCGCATCGGCACGACCTATTACATGACTTATACCGGCTATAACCGGCACGACGCGCAACTGTGCCTGGCGACATCGCGAGACCTACGGCACTGGCAACGGCAAGGCGTGATTCTGCCGGCGTACAAGGGCGCCTGGAACACCGGATGGACGAAGTCCGGGGCCATCGTGCCACAGCAGATTAACGGCCGATGGTGGATGTACTATCTGGGCACGCGCCACGACGCCGACGGGAAAGACCGCGATTACATGGGCCTGGCCAGTTCAGACGACCTGGCGCACTGGTCCGACGCCAGCAGCCAGCCGGTCCTCGAGCGCCGGCCGGGCGCCTTCGATTCGCGCGTGATGGAGCCTGGGCCGCCGCCTCTGATGACCAGCGCGGGCATTCTGCTGCTCTACAATGGGGCGGACGATCGGTTAGTTTATGGGCCCGGCTGGGTGTTGTTCGACAAAGCCGATCCGGGGCGCGTGCTGGCGCGTGGCGATAAGGCATTCCTTGTTCCGAGGCTGAACTGGGAACGCATCGGAACCGTGCCGAATGTCATCTTCCTCGAAGGCGTGACGATGCGGTCTACCCCGCTGGAGTTGACCGGATATTATGGCGGCGCGGACCAGTATGTCGGGAGCATGCGCATCCACATCTTACTGCGGCACGAACTTGTAGACCATCCAGGACGATAGTGCGCCGCTGGCTGAACCAAACGATACTACCTTCTGCCAAGCAAGCGGATAGTGACTCAGCATCTGGTCCATGTAACGGATGTGCACCTTGCGCGGGGTGCGCGACTGGAGGCGCCAGACGATCAAATCAACCGGGTTCAGGCGAAGATATGCCATCATCTCGTCGGACGATTGGAAATGAGACATGTACCCCTCGCCAAACCAGCCTTGCTCGGCAAATAGCTTGCTGGGGCGCAATAGCTGGTAGCCGGGACGATGGCGATCCTCGATGGCGAATTCGGCAATCATCGGCCCTTCCAGATCCGGCGCCACGATAATCCGCTTGTCCGCCCATGCCGGATCCCGGACGATGGCTTCGACCACCGACCGTATCTGGTACTCCGGCGGCCGCTCGTAGTTCCGCAGGTACGCGGCGGCTATACAAAGGGTCAAAATCGCCGCTAACGCCGGAACGGCCCTCGCGCCCATCGGGCCGCGCCTGGTCAATGGTTCGAGCGCCGCTACCCATCCGGCGAAGGAGAGCGCCAGCAGCCCGGCGCAGGGAACCAGCAGATAGCGGGATTCCGGGGCGACCGGAGCGAGAATAACAAATACGAGACAGCCGGCGCACAGAAGGCTAATGACGACCAGATCCTCGCGCCACGCTCTTGGCATGATGATCAGGGCGAGTAAACCGAGAATCACAATAGCCACCAGGACCGGCGGGAAGATTCTGAAGAGATCCATCAGGTAACGTCCAACGCGTCTGCCGATCGGGGGCGGCATGCGCGGAAGACCGACGGCTTCGAGTTTCGCGGTCCATAACGCCCAAGGCCCGACGAGTAACACCATCACAAGATACTGCGCCAGGAAACTCGGCTTGCGCAACAGGCTAAACCGGCGCAGGCAGATGCATGCCGCGAGCGGCAATACGCACACGTAAGCGCCGCTGTATTTTGTGAGCGTGGCGAACGCACAGCACAACCCACAGTAGATCGCATTACGAAAATTCGGCTCATCGAGATAGCGCAACAGGAGCACGGCCGCGGCAAGGCAAAAGAACCCGACCATCTCATCCACCATCACGGCGCACACCCAGCGCTGGACCTCCGGAAGGCTCAGAAACAGAATGCCCGCGCAAAAGCCGGCTACCGCTCCCGCCCGCTTTCGTACCAGGCCATACAGCATCCATGCCATGCCCGCCGCCGCTGCTGCGGAGACGAGCAAAGCCTGAAACCGCCCTACGCCCACCGCTAAAAACCATAATCCTGTCAGGATGTAAAACAGAGGCGGCCAATATCCGATGGCGAAAAACGGGTAATGATTGTAGTACTGCCGAGCGAAGTGACTCGGGTTCGACGAGAGGCCGGATGCGAGATAGTCGTGCACCATCACGGCGCCGACGAAGTGGCCAGCCTCGTCCGGATACGAGTCGAAGCTTGCAACCCACGCGCCGGTGGAGCCTTGCACGTAGAGACAGAGCAGCAGAAAGGCGACAGCCACCAGTACGGAAGACAGAGCCTTCCTGCCGGCGAATGCCTTCTGCATCCATGGAACCGGAAAATGCCGATCTTCTTTTACGGCCTGGTCCATCGGATTAAAGCTCTTCGCCCCGTATTACCGGCGACAGGGAGCATGGGTGGTCCTGGTTATTGTAGCGGTGCATCCCGTTGCGGCCTACCAGGAAGAGGTTTTCATAACGGACTGCGAAGAAGAATTGTGACTTCCAATTGTAGTCCATGGCGGAAGGCACCCGCAATACTCCGCCAAGCTCTATCCCCGTCGGCGCAAAGTAGAAATGTTCCTATTGACACATCGAGCACCGGCTAAGCGGCGCGCGGGCAAGGGTCCGTCGCACCGCGGCAGAGTTTGTATGGAAGTACAATGGCAGTACAATGGATTCGGGAGCGTTTATATGGCAATCGTCACCCGCAGACAACCCCGAGACCGCCGGTTCCAACTACGCACGACGGCCTCTGAAGAAACTCTGATCAAGGTTGCGGCAGAGCGTCAAGGCGTGAACGTAACGGACTTCATTATCCGAAGCGCGTGCGACAAGGCCGAACAGGCCCTCTCGGATCAGACGCGGTTCGCCCTCGATGACAAACAGTGGAAGCTGTTTATGGAAGCGCTCGACGGGCCGCCTCGCGAGAAACTTCGATTGCGGCGATTGTTTTCTGAAAAGCACGTGGCCAAGCGGCGCTCATGAGCGGTGGTCCAAAACACAAATTCGAAATCGAAAAACTGCGTCGCGAACACGATCTGTCGCTCTTCGATTGCGGCAATCCGACACTTACAAACTGGCTTAGAAAGTTTGCTTGGACCAATCAGCAGGCCGACTCCGCAAAGACTTATGTAGCTCTTGCCGAGGACCGGGTTGTAGGCTATTACGCTCTCACCACCGGTTCGGTGCACAAGCACGAGAGTCCGGAACGAATTGCGAAAGGACTTGCGAATCACCCCGTCGGCGTCATACTGCTGGCGCGACTGGCTGTTGACCATACGCAGCAAGGGAAGGGATTGGGAAAGGCACTGCTCTTCGACGCGCTGGAGAGGACAGAAGAGGCAGCCGATATCATAGGGGTTCGCGCGGTCCTGGTCCACGCGATTGACGACGCTGCTCGCAGGTTCTATGAGCATTTCAATTTCGATGCTTCCCCGATCGATCCGTTTCAATTGATGCTCCTACTCAAGGACCTACGAAAGGCGCTGAAGTAATCAGGCCGCTGCATCGGCTATTCTCCCGATAGCGCGTGCTTCACCTGCGCCTCGGCCCCGCGAATCCAGTCGAAGATATCGGTGAGCGTGGCGCGCGCGTCGCGGCGGGGGCGCCAACCGTTTACCGCCGACAACCGCCGGTGATCGGTAAGATAGATGCGCACGTCGGCCGGCCGGGTTTGGGCCACCGGCGCGATCGACAGGCGGGCGCCGGTGATCTCCTCGCACAGCCGCGTGGTTTCGACGAGCGAGAGGCTGAACTCCGACCCGCCGCCCACGTTGAACAGGCGGCCCTGGTAAGTTTCGAAATCGCCGATCTGTTCGAGCAGCAGCTCGCAGAAGTCGTCTATGTGCAGGAAATCGCGCACCTGCCTGCCGCTGCCGTCGAATCCGATATAGGAAAGATCGCGGCGGAAGTAATGCGCGGCCACCCATAGCGCCAGCACGCCCTGGTCGGATTTGGCCATCTGCCAGGGCCCCGTGAGGAGGCCGCAGCGGTCGATCACGCAGCGGATTCCATATGCATCCGCGTATTCGGCGACCATTAATTCGCCGGCCAGCTTGGTCATCCCATAGAGCGAGCGCGGGCCATCCAGCGGGAAGTCTTCGCTGACGCCCAATGCGGAGGCGCCCGTCACAGTCTGCTCGGCGGAAAGCTCGAAACGCGTCTCGCCTTCTTCGAACGCCAGCGCATTCAAGCTGCGGTACGGATAAACGCGGCTGGTGGAGATAAAGACAAAATCAGCTTTGACGCGGCGCGCCAATTCCAGGCAGTGATAACAGCCGACCAGGTTGGTATCGATCAGGTATTCCGGCGATCCGCCGTAGCCGGCCTGCGCGGAGGGCTCGGCCGAACACTCGACGATCAGATCCGGGGGCTCCGGCAAAGTGGTGAGATCGGCCAGCGACCGTATATCGCCATGGGTAAAGCCAACGCCGCCTTCGCGCAGCCGACCGAGGTTCAGCTCTGAGCCGCGCCGGTGGAGACTGTCGAAAGCGATCACCCGCGCCGACGGGTTATTCTTTTTCAGCGCCAGGGCGACACTCGAGCCGACGAACCCGGCTCCTCCGGTCACCAGCACACGGTTGTGGCGGCTAGACATTACGCGTGCCGCGGCGCGGTGCGATCTTCCGCCTCTTCCCGCCGGCGCACATAGTCGCCACGCGAAAGGTTGTGCTCGAGCCAAAGATACAGCACGATGAAGAGATACCGGCTGCCCATCTCCTTAAGCTTCAGCTTCGACATACCGGTCTTACGATTCGTCCAGGAAATGGGCACGATGGCATAGGAATAACCGCGCACGATGGCCTTTAGCGGCATCTCTACAGTCAGATTGAAGTGCGGCGAGATCAGCGGTTGCATCCCGTCAATGGCTTGCCGCCGATAACATTTGAAGGCGTTGGTAATGTCGTTAAATCGTAGCCGGAACAAAGTCTTGATAAACCAGTTGGCCATGCGGTTAATGGTGAGCTTGTGGATGGGGTAATCGATGACTTTGCTGCCTTGAATAAACCGCGAGCCAAAGGCGCAATCGTACCCCTCTTGTAACTTGCGATAGTATCGAACCAGGTCCGCGGGGCTGTCGGAGGCGTCCGCCATCATCACCGCAATGGCTTCGCCGGTAGCTTGCGCGAGGCCGGCGCGCACGGCCAGCCCGAAACCGTGCGTGCCGGTATTGCTCACCAGGCGCACGCCCGCATAGCGCTCGGTCACGCGCCGGACCAGCGCCGGAGTTTGATCGGTGCTGCCATCGTCCACCACCAGTATTTCGTAAGGAATCTGCTCTTGCTGCAGCGTTGCGGCTACATCGACGAGGGTCTGCTCGATGCAGCCTTCTTCATCCCGAGCGGGAATGACGACTGATAGCTTCATAGTCAGGCTAACTCCGCGCGGCGCCCACAGGAGCGTCTTTCCCGCGCCAGTGCCGCTCCACGAGCTGGTCCAGAATGCGCGGCAGACCGTACTCCATCTTCCAGTTCGGGAAATGACCATGCAGCTTACTGAGATCCGAGATATAACAGATATGATCGCCGATGCGGTTGACGTCCTGATAGCTGTAGCGGAGGCGCAGGCCCATGCCCGCCAGCGCGTCGATGGTCTCCAGAATGGACAGGCTGTTACGCCTTCCGCCGCCCAGGTTGTATACTTCGCCGTAACGCGGGGAAGCGAAGAACTCCATGAACAGGTGGGCTACATCGGAACTATGAATTTGATCTCTTACCTGCTTCCCTTTGTAACCATTGATGACGTACTCTTTTTCCGTCGCGGCGCAGTACACGATGTAAGCCAGGTAGCCGTGTAACTCGACGGCGGCATGCTGCGGACCGGTCAGGCAGCCGCCGCGAAAAACGCCCACGGGCATCTGAAAGTATCGCCCGAATTCCTGGCACATGACGTCGGCCGCCACCTTCGAGGCGCCAAAAACGGAGTGCAGGCACTGGTCGATGGACATGCTCTCGTCCACGCCATCGAGGCCATCGGCGTAGTCGTAGCGCTTTTCGAGTTCATTGAGCGGCAGGAAATTGGGCCGGTCGCCGTAGACTTTGTTGGTGCTGGTAAAGCAGAAGGGCGAGTCCTTGCAGAAATCGCGGGCGGCCACCAGCATGTTCATGGTGCCCAGCGCATTGACGTCGAAATCGTCATAGGGGATGGAGGCGGCTTTGTCGTGCGAAGGCTGCGCGGCGGTGTGAATAATGAATTGCGGCCGTTCGCTTTCAAACAACTGGCGGATGGCCTGGCGGTCCCGTATATCGATGGCCAGGTGCCGGTAGCGCGGCAACGTGGCTTGGAGCTCTTGCACCACGGCGCGAGTAGTGCCTTGCTCGCCAAAGAACTGCCGGCGCATGTCGTTGTCGATACCGATAACGTCCCAGCCGGCGGCGGAGAGCTGTCGGACGCATTCCGAGCCAATCAGTCCGCCCGATCCAGTGATAAGAGCCTTCATGGTCTACACTTAATCTACTGTTTCCGCGGATGCCCGCGCAAATACAAACTCATTGCAACCGAGCGATCCACCACAAGTGACCAGGCGCGTGAGCGAAAACCCGCGCCGCAAATAGAATTCGAAAATGGCCTCCGGCCTGGCGACTTCAAAAGGATAGCCGCCCACCCAGTCGATCAGGTCCCGCCAGGCGGACATGCCGCGCTCCCGGCCGGCGCTCCGCCAGGTATGGAAGGGCCTCAGCTTCACTAAGTCCTTGCACGCCGCGCGCCAGTTCAGGTGTACCAGGACGGGAATGGTCACCAGGAAGCGCAGACCCACTGGCAAGCGGTTGTATGTGCGCTTGATGGCGCGCCAGCGATCGCTGATTTTGCCCTGGTCGTTGTAAATCGCGATGAACAGTTTCCCCTGAGGGGCCACCAGCGTAGCGGCATTGCCAAGCGCCTGCCACATCGCGCCGGTATGATGCAGCACGCCCCACGAGTACACCACGTCGAAGCGGCCCAGCCTCGAAAGGTAAGCGGTATCGAGTGCCGAGCCCTCCGCGATGCTCCACTGTGTGTCTCCCGGAAAGTAGCGCCGGCACAGTTCCCGGGCGCAGGCGACCGATTGCGGATCGTAATCGAAGGACACGACACGCGCTCCCAACCGGCGCGCCGCCAGGCTGAACAGACCGCTGCCGCAGCCGATATCGAGGAAACTCTTACCGGTCAGGTTATCGACCTGCAGCATCTGCCGCAGAGAATCTTCCGCCTCGCGGATACGGTTGTCGTCCAGGACGAAAAGGAAGCGCTGCCAGTTCTCTCCGAAGGCGAAGCGTTCACCGGCGGCGATCTCCTGCTGGGTAGTCGCGGCCATCAAGCTCACTGTAACAGTGGCGCGGATCAGGCGATGTTCTCCATGCTGGAGAGGCCGGAGAACGGCAGCACCGCCTGGCCTGCGCGCTTGCGCAAAAGCCATTTGCCGTAGGGCGGCACTTCCGTCCTGGCCAGGTCCTGCAGGACCAGATCGGTCAACTCGCGGTCGCGCAGGTCCGGCGCCATGCGCTCCAGCCGGCCTTCGCGGCGCAGCAACTCGGCTTTCTCCTTCCACAGCGCCTGCTTGGAGGAGTCGCTGAGTTGCTCGAACAAGCTTTGCGCCATGGCCTGGCGGAACTGCTCGTATTCGAGGATCACGGCGCGTTCCTCGGCTTCCTGATTCTGCCGCTGGATGGCTCGCTCGCGCTGCCGGTAGCGCTCCTTCGCGGCGGCTTCCATTTCCTCGTCTAATACGCGGCGCCGCGTGGCCGGATCTTTTACGATCTTGACCAGCAGGCCGGCGGCGTTTTTGAGATTCTGTCCGGTACGCTTCTTATGCCGGCAGATCTCGACCGCCATCTCGCACCAGTCGAGCAGTTCCCTGCCCTCACCGGACGCCGCGCCCAGGTCTAGAGCGCGTGACACATAACTGGCGGCCACGTGCGGCAGCACGCCATCCTGCTTCATGGCCTGCACTAGCTGCGCGGCGCGCTCGAGGGCGTACAACTGTTCCGGCGTTTGGGCCGCTTCGCTCCATGCCATGGACGCTTTGTATGCAAAGCCTGCTTTTTCGAGCACCGTCTGGCAGTGCGCCCGACTTAATTCAGGACACACCGCGCTTTGGAGCATGAGACTTTTACGCTCAGGCACGTAGGAAGGATGCCGGTGTAGCGCGATGCGCCAGTCTTCCGCGGAAATGATGTGATACGATCCCAGCACCTGAATGCGCATCAACTGATCGAAGGCGGGCTCGAGCGTTTGCATGAGCCGTGAGAAATAATGCGGTGGATTTAAAATGCCTACGTGCTCCATCGCCAATTTGCGGGCGTCCATTACGATCAGGTCCGTCTTCTCGAAGGCCACGGCGAAAAAGCGGTACAGGTGCTTGGCGGTAATTCCATCGAGGTCCATGTAGCGGCCGGCGTCCAGCACACGGAAGAAGCCGTTGTTGATGGACTGGATCAGTTTATCGGTCCAGGTGACGCTTCCAGTACAGCGGCCGGTCTCGCGATCCAGCAGGAAACTGGCCTCCTGGAAGACATTGCTCCATTTGACTTCTTCCTGCTGGTCGGTGGCGGTGAGAGCGCGGAAACGTAATGGGATAAAGCGGTCCATGGCCAGTTTCAGGCGCTGATAGAATTTGCCGTGTACGGAATTGATGTTGAGCATGCGGGCGATTTCACGCCCACTAAAAGTCACGGTCTTGGCAAAGTTGTTACGAAAGGTGAGCACTCCCAGAGCGACGAAGATGTCCAGATCCTGTTCGGTTGGCAGGCCCAGTTCGTTGTTGCCCTGGATCTGCCAGACTACTTCCATCTCGCTGCCGTTGGGAAGAATCTTGGTGCCTTTGATTTCAATCTTGCCGATACGCTTGCCAACTCTCCGCTCCAGCACGGCGAAGGGAATGGCCGCGAGGTTTTCTTCCTCGACGGACAGGTTGACCAGCGAAGGTTTGAGGTTGTGTTTATTCACGTGCAGATCTCAAGAACAAAAGTTCCACCCTCTGTTTTTGTAACATTGCTTCGACAATTTGTTCTAGCGATTTACGATGAACCCCATGGTTCGGGGCTATTTTTATTGGCAGGCACATGCCAACCACCCCAAATCCATTTCATAAGCACGATTATGGCATCTGGGGTAGGAGCCCTTCCAGGTTTACCAAACCATAAACCATTCCATATAACACTTTGGATTCAGGAGGAGATATACTTGCAAGTTGTTGTCTTTACAGGCTTTTGTTGCTGAAGATGGCGTCGTGCAAGCCATGAGGTTGAGCGTAAATGGCATGTGCCTGATCGTAAATCCTGTGTGCCGGAGCGTAAGGCATTTGTAACTCATTCAAAACAGAGGAGATCTGAGGACGGGCTTGAGCGTAACTGAGCAAGTACTGCCTTTTCATAAACTTGCCAAGTACAAGCAGTGCTTCACCGGTAGTTGTTTACGATGAAGCACACAATCAGCGCTGGCTGGTTACGATCAAGCACGCGTCTGAACACACCCGTTTACGATGGAACACGCAAGAGCAGGGTGATTCTTACGGTGAAGCTCATATTGATCGGCGTGTATTGTGGGTTTGATCGTAAGCTTGGCGGGTGGCTAGAGACCGGCCCAGATGTCGGCCAATTCGAGGACAAAACCGGCAACAGGTCCCTCACCGACGAGGCGCTCCGGGTTGATGATTTGCTCCGGTTCGCCGACTGAGCGATAAATGTAGACGGTACGATGATCGGGGTCGAGCAGCCAACCGAGTTGGACGCCGTTGGCAATCCATTCCTGCATTTTTGCTTTCGCTTTGGAGAGTCGATCGGAAGGGGACATCAGCTCTACGATGAAATCCGGGCAGAGTGGCGGAAATTTGCGCTTCTGCTCCCGTGTTAGTACGGTAACGCGTGAGCCCAGAACCCAGGAGGCATTCGGCGAGTATGCGGCACCGTTGGGGAGAAGATATTCAACGCTAGAACCGAACGCCAAACCGCGTGCGTCTTTTCGCGCCCAGTTCGCCAATTGCGCACTAAGCTCGCTGTTGCGGAAGCTGGTCTCAGCTCCCGGTAACGGCATAATCAGGATGTCCCCTTGTGCGGTGCGTTCAATGCGCAGGTCCTGGTTGATTTGGCAGAACTGGAAGTATTCGTCGTCGGTCATCTGGTGTTCCCACTGGATGGCCAAAGGGCGATCTAACGCAACATCCTCGAGGAGCATTTGCATACACTAGAGACCGGCCCAGACCTTGGCCAATTCGAGGACAAAGCCGGCTACGGGTCCCTCGCCGGTGAGGCGCTCAGGGTTAATGACCTGCTCCGGCTCGCAGCCCGGGCGATAAATGTAGGCAGTACGATGATCGGGGTCGAGCAGCCAACCGAGTTGGACGCCATTAGCGATCCAGTCCTGCATCTTCGCTTTCGCTTTACGGAGCCGATCGGAGGGGGACATCAGCTCGACGACGAAATCCGGGCAGAGCGGTGGAAACTTACGCTTCTGTTCCTTTGTTAATGCGTTGACCCGTGACTGGTGAACCCACGAGGCGTCTGGCGAGTATGCGGCACCTTTAGGCAGCATGTATTCAGTATTGGAATCACATGACAAACCCCGTCCGTCTTCCAGAGCCCAGTTCGCTAGTTGCCGACTCAGCTCGTTATTGCGGTATCCGCTCTCAAAACCCGCTGGTGGCATGATCAGGATGTCTCCTTGCGCGGTGCGCTCAATGCGCAGGTCCTGGTTGATTTGGCAGAACTGGAAGTATTCGTCATCGGTCATCTGGTGTTCCCACTGAATGACCAGAGGACGATCTAACTCAACATCCTCGACGAGTAGCTGCATGTTTCCAGAATACCCGCTTTCGCTTCCAGCTCGCGGAACCACAACTCCAGCACCAGCAGCGACCACAGCCAGTGGGAGTTGTCGCGGCGCCCGGAATCGTGCTCGGCCAGCATCTGCCGCACGAACGCAGGCGAGACGATGCCCCGATTTAGGAACGATCCGCTGCCCAGGTGGTCCCACAGAAACGGGCGCAGCGCGCCGCGAAACCACAACGCCAGCGGCACGCCGAATCCCATCTTGGCGCGGTTCAGCAACGGCGCCGGCAAGCGGTCCCCCAGCGCGCGGATGAAGATGTATTTGCCCTTGCCTTCGCGAATCTTCCAGGCGTGCGGGATGCCAGCCGCCAGCTCGGCCAGTTCGTGGTCGAGGATAGGGCAGCGCACCTCCAGAGAGTTCGCCATGGACATGCGGTCTACCTTGGTGAGCAGGTCTCCGGTGAGGTTCTGCGTAGTTTCGAAATAGAGCGCCTGCGAGAGCAGATCGGCGTCGCCCGGGAGCAGGAAGTCCGCCAATGCGCGGGTGATGAAGGCGCTATCGGCAGGCAGCATCCACTCCGGCTGGAGCAGCGCCTGGCGCAGAAACCAGGGCGTAAAATTGCTTTCAAAATAACGCTCGAGCGCGGTCGGTCGGCTGAACATGTGCAGATAATTCTTGCCATAGGCCGCGTAGGGCAGGCGATCGGCTATCCAGGAAATGAACGATCGCAGCGCTTGTGGAACGCGATCGAATTTGCGCAATCTTTCGAGCGCCTGAAAACGGTCGTAGCCGGCGAACAACTCGTCGCCGCCATCGCCGCTCAGTGCCACTTTCACGTGGCGGGCGGCGAACTCCGAAACGATAAAAGTGGGGATGGCGGAGGAATCGCCGAAGGGCTCGTCGAAGTGCCGCACCAGGCGCGAGACCAGGTCCACGGCATCCGGCCGGACCACGATTTCATGATGCTCGGTGTGGTATGCGCGCGCCACCATGGCCGCATATTCCAACTCGTTGAAGGCGCTTTCTTCGAAGCCGATGGAAAAGGTGCGCACTGGCTCGGAAGAGGCGCGCGCCATGGAGGCCACTACGGAACTGGAATCGATGCCGCCGCTCAGAAACGCGCCCAGCGGCACATCGGCGATGAGCCGAATGCGCACGGATTCATCGAACTTTTCCCGCAAACGGTCGCAGGCTTGAACTTCGTCGAAGTCCGCGGGCGTTTCAGCTACCGGCCTGGGAAACTGCCAGTAGCGCCCATGGCGGACTGTCCCATCGGCGTCGTACGTAAGCCAGGAGCCCGCCGGAAGCTTGCGCACCGCGCGAAAACAGCTCAGCGGCTCGGGGATGTAGGTGAACTGAAAGAACAGGCGCAGCGCGTCGGCATCGATGTCAGCCGGCACACCGGCCACCCGCAGGCACTTGAGCTCGCTGCCAAAGTACAGACCTTGCGGCAGCACCGCGTAGTAAAGCGGCTTCTTGCCGAAGCGATCCCGCGCCAGGAACATGCGGCGTCGGCGCGCATCCCAGATAGCGTAGGCGAACATGCCGCGCAAGCGCTGCAAGCCCGCGGCGCCTTCTTCCTCATACAAGTGAACGACCGTTTCGGTGTCGCTGTTGGTCGAGAAACGGTGGCCGCGGACGATCAGATCGGCGCGCAGCTCCTGATAATTGTAGATCTCGCCGTTGAAGACCACCCAGACGGATTGGTCCTCGTTGGCCATGGGCTGATGGCCGGTGCTGAGGTCGATGATGCTGAGGCGCCGCATGCCAATGGCGCAGCCGCCGGCGACATGGAAGCCTTCGTCGTCCGGCCCACGATGGCGAATCTGGTGGCACATCGCGCGCACCACGGGCAGCTCCGCCTTGCCGTCCCGTAAGTAGAATCCGGCGATGCCGCACATGGCATTGAGACTAACTGCCCTTACTGTAGCATTGTGTAGCGTGCCCGGACTTCGGCCACATCATTGGTGAGAAGGTTCCAGCCGCCACAATTGGGACAGTCAAACGCCCGCATCCACAGGATGCGCCGGTGGACCGCGTGTTTGAGCTTCAGCCATGCGGCCGAGTGGCCCGCCCCACAATGCACGCAGACGTTGGTCCAGCCGCCGGCATCGATTTCCGGTGGCGGGATTCCAAAATACAAGCTCCAGCCATAGACGCTCGCGCGGGTGCCCAGCAGGCGGTCGAGGCCCCTCAGCGCATAGCTCAAGATGGCAATGAAATAGGCGTTCCCATTGCCGAACAACCAGAGCCTGCGAGGCGGTAGGGGGTGGAAATGGGAGCGGTGCAAATAAATAAACGATGCGTACAGAACCCTTACGGCAACAGGCTGCAGACCGGTCAGTTGGGCGATGCGCCGGCTTAAGTCAGCGGGCGAGTCAAAGGGGTTGATGTGGCCGCCGCCATGGTATATCCAGCGATACAGCTTATCGCTAAAGGTGGAGGCATCCGGCACGGTCACATAAAGGCTGGCGCGGCGCCGTGCTACCCGGCCAACCTCTCTCAGCGCGGGGCCGAGCTCCTCGATATGCTCGAGGCTGTGGTTGGCGATCACCGCATCGAAGCAGCCGTCACGGAAAGGCAGGTGAGATGCGACGGCCCGCACAAATCCGGCGGGCGCGCCGGCTGGAGGACGTTCCGGGTCAAGCCGAATGATAATCGCATGCGGACAGTGCTCCGCTCCGAAACTTCCGGCTCCGGAACCGAGATCGAGGACGCGGGCGCCCGAGGGCAGGTTGCGTAAGATATCGTGCATCAGAACGCGATCCTAAAGACTAAGGGTAGCTCCGTCCTGTTGGCCTCTGCGCCAGGAGATTGTCACGCGTTCGCCTGGTTTGCCACAATGATGATAGGAACCATGGGCCAATTCAGCTGTAAAGTAGACAACCAGGAGTGGCCGTTCTTGTGACCGAAGACAGTCTCGATGTCCAGACCACCGCTCAATCCCTCCAAGATGCCCGGCGTCTAGTGGCCGAGTACCGAAGCCGGAAGTCAGCGGTAGATCTGTTGCTGTCGGAGCGGCGCCGTGAGGCGGAAATCGAACGGAAGGAAGCGGCCCGGTATGGCAATAGTATTCGATAGCTCCGCGGTTCCGGCGTTCTTGTTTGAGGAGCCTGGAAGGGAAAGGACCGTGCCAGATCTGCCGGGCGGACTGGCCTTGGCGGAAGTTGAAAGATAGTCGATTTCTCGATGGACTGCGCGGCCAAAACGGCCGAGCTTGTAGCCCCGCGGGATCTCCCTTGGTGATCGCGCTTGCATGGCGACCGCTTTGTTGATGGCGCTGCCGGCAGCGCGCGTTCCTCGTTAGTGACTGGCGCGGGCGGGAAAGTAATCAACGCCCGCGCTTACTCGATGACGATTTCGACGGGGGACACGGGCGGCTCCAGTATTCGCGCAGGCAACAAACTTCCGTCTTCGACCGGCGGCTCGGGACCGGGATCGTTGACGTACATAGATGTTGGCGTGAATATCGACTGCCGTGCGGCCAAAGAGATACAGGACCAGTTGGCCCTCAATGTTGCCGCGGAGATCAGCAGCGTGGCCGCGGATCCGTCTTCGTCGACCCTGCCATTGGTCCGTCAGACCAAGTGGAGCTCCAATGTCATCGTACCCGTCCGAAAACCAACGACGATCTTTTCGTCCGACGACCCCACCACCAAACGCCAGACGCAGTTGGAGCTTACAGCGATCCCGATAAAATAGGGTGCATGCCCGCGCCCATCCCTGTCCTGCTCATGGTGCGGGAGCTCAACCTGGGCGGCAGTGAGCGGCAAATGGCGGAAATCGCCAAGGCGCTCGACCGCTCACGGTTCGATCCGCGGGCAGGCTGCTTCCGTCCGGCGGGGCTGCGCGGTGAGGAGCTGCGGGCGGCGGGCGTTCCCATCGTGCGATTTCCCGTGCCGTCGCTGGCCAGCGTCAAGGGCGCGCTACGCATCGCGGCTTACGTTCGGGAACAGGGCATCGGCCTGGTGCATACCTTCGACACGCCGGCAAATCTGTACGGCGTACCGGCGGCGCGCATGGCGGGCTCAGCGGTGGTGGTCTCCAGCCAGCGGGCGGACCGCGGCCTGATGCCGCCGCTCTACCACCACGGCCTGCGCGTTACGGACCATCTGGTGGATGGCATCGTGGTCAATTGCGAGTTCATGCGCCGCCACCTGCGCGAAGACGAGAGAGTGCCCGCAGGACTGATCCATCTTTGTTATAACGGCATCGACACGCGCGCGTTCGGTCCTGTGCGCGGCCCCCGGCCGGAGGCTTTGCGGGACGCCTCGCTGGTAGTGGGGGTGGTTTGCGTTCTACGGCCCGAAAAGGGACTGGAAACGCTGCTGGACGCGTTCGCCGAAGTGCGCGGCGACGAGGCGGGCATGATGCTGGCGCTGGTGGGCAGCGGACCTTGCCTGGCGGACTTGCAGGAGCGCGCACGGGCGCTCGGCATCATAGAGCAGTGCGTCTTCGAACCGGCTACGCCGCGCGTCGCCGACTGGCTGGGGGGCATCGACATATTCGTGCTGCCGTCCGTTTCCGAGGCGCTTTCCAATTCCCTCATGGAGGCGATGGCCCGCGGCTGCACGGTGGCGGCATCGCGTGTGGGCGGGAATCCGGAACTGGTGGCGCATGGAGAAACCGGCATGCTCTTCGAGCCGCGCGACGCGGCGGCGCTGGCTCAAACCCTGCGCCTGCTGATCCGCGAGCCCGCTCTGCGGCGCGAACTGGGGTGCAACGCGGCGCGCGCCATCGCTACGCGATTCTCACTGGCGGCGGCCGCGCGCAGGATGGGCGAAATTTATGCGGCGCTTCTTTAGAATTGAGATAAGGCAGACTTGAGACAAGGCCGGGCCGCTTACCATAACGCCAGCGGCACGTCGCCCGGGCTGAAGCTCAGCCCGAGCATGGCCCGGAAGTCGGTATGGCGGAACTCTTTGCCGGCGACGTCGTAGCGGCGCGCATCCAGGCGCACCACCGCGTGCAGTCCTTTCTTCAGGTCCCGGGTAACGCCACCGCCCACGCCGTAGGAAGAGTAGGCGCCCAACGTCTGGACCAGCGCGCTCAGCTTGGTATAACTGGCGTCCGCGCCAAAATTCCAGTGGCGCACGCCGGTGTAGCTATAGGAAGCAAACGCGGACTCCATTTTGGAGGTGAGGTATATTCCATTGCCCGGATTCACGCCGTCGGTAAACGTCAGGGCGAATTGCGACCGCCGGAGGGATTCCGTCAGCCGAACCGTCAGATCCGGCACGTAGTGCAACTGATGGGTGGCCTGCACGCCTACCGACACCCCCAGCAGAGCCGCAATGGCCGGGTCGAGGATCACCTCCTCCAGGCTCAAGCTCTCTACGCGCGCGCCGCCAATGCGGGCGGCAAGCTGCAAGCGGTGGGTGAGCTGCGTGGCGTAATTGATGCCCACCGAGTGAATATCGCTGTTGCCGAATCCCTTGGTGTATTGGAAGAACGTGAAACGATAGTCTACTCCAATGGTGGTATGCCGGCGCAGGCGGTACTGCAGATCGCCGTGCGCGTCGTAGCCCGTCAGACCATACAGCGCGCTCGACTCGCGGCGCACTATGTAGGCCTCTCCGCCGATATCGAACGACAGCCGCGGCGTCATGCGGTAAATCATATCTGCCGCGGTGGTCAGGAAGATGACCCGGTTGTCATATATGTCGTTTTGTGGAGTCTGCAGGTAGTTAGAATCCAGAATGCCAATCGTGCTCGTAAGAAAGTAATCCCGGGAATAAGTACCGGCGGTATTTCGTAAAGTGAAACTGACCCGCTTGGTCGGTTGATGGGTGAGGATGAGAGACAGAAACTGATCGGAGCCGTCATAGGCACTGTGTCCACCGTAATGCCGGAAATCACCCTTGTAATCGAGCGCCAGGGTGGTGTGCTTCCAGGTATGATAACCGTACAGGCCCAGGGCCAACTGGACGCCGAATAGATCGGCGATGGGGATGCGGCCGCCGGAGTTCACCGAGACAGGCACGAGGCCGTCATCATAGATTGCGCTCAGGCCGACATAGGGGCGGAAGGCGATGGGCGCCGTGGAGGGCGAGCCGGGCATTTCACCGCGGGACAAAATGGCGGGTCCGCCATATTCCTCGGCGGATGACACCGCGGTGTCGGACTGGGCATTGTCGGACTGCGCCACGAGCGACAGCGCACAGGCGAAAAGCAGGGTTGTGCGAATCAAGAGCAAACGGGGCCTCCGAGACTTCGGGGTTCGAACAGCGCGTAGTGAGACGCCAGGCACAAACCTTCACTCTGACGCGCCGGAAGGAGCGGTGTCAAGCAGAAGAAGGGTGCTGGGTTCTGGGTCCTGGGGTTCTGGCAAACTCTTAAACCGTCTACGGTGAGTACGCCAGAACCCAGCACCGCGAGCGCAGCGAGCACACACCCATCCCCCTTCTTAGTCTTGACACGAAGCGGCGGCCTGCGTCACCATCAGAGTGAGTAGGCGGAGGCTGGTTTGCATTCCTTGCTCTGGCTGGGCTTCAGAGCATTTCTTATTTCTCTGGTACTGACTCCTATTTGCCGGGATGTTTTCCGGTCTTACGGGGTGGTCGATGAGCCGGATCAGGCGCGCAAGGTACACCGCTACCCCATTCCGCGCGTGGGCGGACTGGCTATCGCCATATCGTATCTGGCCGCCTATCTGGTGGTGCGTCCGGAAGAAGGCAGCCCGCTTGCGCAACAACTCTCGCTGGTCTGGAAATTACTTCCAGGCGGCGCGCTGGTGCTGGCGCTTGGGCTACTGGACGACCTGTTCAACTTGCGGGCCTGGCAGAAACTGATCGGTCAACTGGGAGCCGCGGGCCTGGCATGCTGGGGCGGCGTGCACATTGTATATATCGCGCACACGTTTACCGACGCCTGGTGGACCGTGCCGCTCACCATCCTTTGGCTGCTGGCCTGCATGAACGCCTTCAACCTGGTGGATGGGCTGGACGGCCTGGCCGCGGGGGTGGGGCTCTTTGCGACACTGACCGTTTTCATCGCGGCCATGATGCAACACAGCATGGTGCTGGCGGTGGCCACGTTGCCGCTGGCGGGCGCCCTGCTGGGCTTCCTGTGTTATAACTTCAACCCAGCGACCATCTTTCTGGGTGATTCCGGCGCCCTGCTGATCGGTTACCTGCTGGGCTGCTACGCAGTGATCTGGCAGAATAAATCGGCTACGCTGCTGGGCATGACCGCGCCGCTGATGGCGCTGTCGATTCCGCTGCTGGATGTCGCCCTGGCCATTGTGCGGCGGTTTTTGCGGAAGCAGCCCATCTTCACCGCCGACCGCGGGCATATCCATCACCAGTTGCTCGATCGCGGCCTTACGCCCCGCCGCGTGGTGCTGGTGCTCTACGGGCTGTGCGGGCTGGCGGCGGCGTTTTCGCTTTTGCAAGGCGTGGTACACAGCTTCGCCGGCGCGCTGCTGGTGCTGTTCGGCATATTTGTGCTGTTGGGCATCCAGTATCTGGGCTATGCGGAGTTCGACCTGGCGGGGCGGCTGCTGTTCAGCGGCGAGTTCCAGCGCACGGTAAGCGCTCAACTGGATCTGCGGAAATTCCGTGCCGCGCTGGCCGCCGCCGGAACGCCGGCCGCATGCTGGGAGGTGATCCGGGTGGGCTGTGTCAAGTTCGGATTCCAGCAGGTGCGGCTGTGCCTGGCGGGCGAAGTCTACGAGTACTCCATTGAGGAGGCCGAAGCGGCCGGCTGGACCTTGCGCGTGCCGCTCTCGAACGGGGACTATGCGGTGCTGTCCCGCCCGTTCGCGTCCACTCTGCTGCCCATGGTAGTAGCTCCCTTCGTGGACCTGCTGCGCCAGACCCTGGTGGAAAAATTCCCCGAAATCGCCGCGGTAGAGGCGGCCGGACCGGCGGTATCTTTGGCCGGCGAGTAAGTCACAAGCGAGCAGGTGATGGGTGTTAGGTGCTGGGTGCTGGCAAATTCACCGCAGACGGTTTAAAATAAGGAGCTTCCCGAGTATAATCGCGGGGTAACGTCAGGGACCCCAAAACCGGAAAATCCTGGCTCAAGGAGGCCCACGATGCTTTCTGTTCCGACGCAGTCCAAAACGATGCTGTGTAAGTCGATTTTGAGAATCCATGTGCCAGGGCATTCTCTGACCAGAGTAATGAACGTCCTCTCACGCAATTCGACGGGATATCTGAAGGTGTTAATAGCCCCCGCCCTAGCCCTGATGTTACTGGCTCAGCTACATGCTCAGCAAGAAACCTTCGTAGCCGCGGGCATGGACCTTTATATGGCCGGCGGATATAACGATCGCAGCGGTGCCCATCCGCCGGCGCTCTACGCCTTCTCCGCGGAAGCCCATCGCACCATGACGTTCTCGGTGGCCGGGATGTGGACATGTGCCAATGGCTCCAATCCCGGTTATGGCCCGGACGGTGAAAACACCGGCGACGCCTGCTACCCCAGGGCATCCATAACCGATCCGATAGGCCCGTTCTCTGGATACGAGCTCACGGACTTCACGGGAGCTTTGGCAGGCATTTTCCTGGAGGATACGTTGCCGGTATCCGCGCCCCCAGCACTGAGATTCTACATCAGCGATAGTTCCCAGGGTGGCATTCCGACGGATTTTAAGGTGCTCAGCCCTTTGATTGGCCAAGTCTTCTTCATTGGCGATGGTTTAACCGGCACGGGCACGGGAACTCGTCAAGAATTTGTAGTGCCTCCAACGGCCACGCGCTTATACTTGGGATACGTGGACTCTTGCAGTTCCAGTGGTTACACATCCCCTGGCTGCTATGGCGACAATGCCGGGACGCTCGTGGTGTTTATTCGGATCCACGATTTAAACTAGCCGCTATAACTAAGACGACTCTCTTTGGGGGTGAAACATCTCATCCCCCCGGTTGAAAAGTCGCTCATCGGTACGTGCCTTTGGATTTTACGAGGATGGCCGAGATCCCCACGACACCGCGATCAGGGTCCTTCCGGAAAATGATCCGGTACGGGCCGACGCGTTTACACAGCCGACCTTTCCACTCCGGCCCCTGCAGCGCCTTGATGTTGCTCCACTGGGAATCGTCCGTGGCTTCCAATTCGTCAATGGCGCGCGAGATGCGGTCCCGCACGTTGCGCGGGAACCGTTCGAGCTGCGCTTGGGCATCGTTGGACAGTTCAGCGCGCCAGCGCATGTTTTATAGCACGCCAGGATTTCGACTGGCCGCGTTTGAGCTGCGCTTCCCCGCGCCGCACGACTTCCGCCTCGGCGGGTGTTAGGGTGTCATCGGAATCAACCAGGCGTTTGGCTTTTATAAGCACGCCATTCTTCTGTTCGGCGAATGCCACAAAATCCCCTTCCCGGATGTTCAGGGTTTCGAGCATCTCCCGGGGAATGACCACTTGACGCCGCTGGCCTACGCGGCCGATCCGCTCCTGCGTTGTTGTTGGTTTTGCTGCCATACCCTTTCAGATTATCTGACTGTCAGAATATGTCAAGGGACCGGCTCCAGCCTCTTTCTACTTCCGGCAACCGCCTCCCCATTGCGCCACGGGGTTTTTTCGCGCTGCGGGTCGCTAATTTTAGCAGGCGGTCAAGCGCGCTCCAGCCTCAATCCGCGCCGGGCTGGACGTGGTATGCCACGGAAGGCTCGCCGGACGGGAACGACTTCGTGTTCTTCGGGTACGTCCAGGGCATCGAAGCCGAGTGGGGCATGGTCAGCCTCTCCGAGCTTCAGAGCATCCGCGGAGCCTTGGGGCTGCCGGTCGAGCGGACGCGGCCCGTCGTCGCGATAGTGTTGATGAATAATCTTCCCTCGCGCATGGCAATCCCCCAGGGCGGCGCTTTTGCTGTGGGGTAGTGTAAAGCAAAGGGGCAGAAAATTCAATGGCTTTCGTCAGGTCAAAGGCTCGGCGAACGAGCGCCGACAAGGTCATTACGGCCTGGAACTGTCGCACAATGGAGACATGGTCACCTTGGACACATTGCGCGCGGAACGGCGGGAAGAGATCCTCCGGCTCGCCGCGCGGCATGGCGCCCACAATCTGCGTGTATTCGGCTCCGTTGCCCGAGGCGAGGCCAACGAGAGCAGCGACCTCGATCTGCTGGTAGCGTGGGAGCCAGGCAGGAGTCTGCTGGATCATGCCGGGCTGGTTCAAGACCTGCAGCAGTTGCTCGGGGTCAAGGTCCATGTCGGGACCGGGAAGTCGCTGCATGGGTATGTGCGCGACCGAATCCTTCGCGAGGCAACGGGGCTGTGAACGTTGCCGCCGAATCACCCGCTTCGTCATGAAGCGGGGGGCCGGGCAGAGCGGCATTCATGGCGTCGGAGGAATTGCAGGACGCCGTCATCCGGAACGTGGAGGTGATATCCAGATTCACGGAATTGACCTCGACGAGGTTTGGAACGTCGCCTCTTCCCGGATACCGAACTCCTGGCGGTATTAGACAGTTTCTTGCCGGTGAAGATCCTGGTTCCGCGCCGGTTCCATGATATTGCGATGGGTCGGGAAGCGAACGGCACGGTGCGGTAGGGCCTAGTTGCGGCAGCTCATCCAGAGTGTCGAGGGCTCCACTCTGGCGGAGATGAGATGAGCCGATATCGCAAGGGTTGCCGAGCCGCGCGCGATAGCGACCGGGCGCATTCCCGAAGACTGGTTAAGCACCCGATGAACCGACCGAGCTTGACACGAACATTTGCAGCCCCTACCCTGAAGGCGAGTAAAACGCTTGAGGTATTGCATGAGCAGGACAAATGGCTGATGGCAAACCGGCAGGGCATTGATGCGAAGATTCGCAAGGGTATCGAAGAACTGGAACGTGGCGAGGGTATTCCCGAAGATGAGCTGGACGCCTACCTTGAAAGGCTGAAAGCCCAGCCGGAATGAAGCGCCGGTACATGCTTGCCCCGAAGCCGCCCGCGACCTGGTCCAAATCTGGCGTTATCTGAAGAAGGAAAGCAATCAGGGAACCGCCGACCGCGTGGAATCCGTCATCCGTAGCAAGATTGTCTATCCGCGATTCTGCACGCCCATCGGAATGTTGCAAAGCTTTTGACCAAGCGCCTTTGAGACACGCTGAGAAGCGCATAAGATCGGGCGCTACCCCTCGCGGAACAGCACTTCCGTTGAGCTATGCAGGATGATGTGCGCGTCCAGGGCCGGGGACACGTGCTTGATGTAATAGAGGTCGTACTCGAGGACCTCCCGCGCGTCGCGCATGCGGCCGTAGTCGCAATTGAGCTGGCTCCATCCCATAATTCCGGGACGCACGGCGTGGCGCAGGCCGTAGTAAGGCATTTGCTCCATGAGCACTGGGATGAATTCGGGGCGGTGCGGCCGTGGGCCCACCAGCGCCATCTCGCCGCGGATGACGTTCAGCAGTTGCGGCAGGGCATCCAGATGGAGGCGGCGCAGCCAGCGGCCCGGCAGTGTGAGCCGGCCGTCCGCGCGATGGCAGCGGAACCGGTAGAGCATGAACGGCACCATGTTCAGGCCCAGGCGCTGGTGCGACTCCATGACCGGCCCGCGCGAAGTGAGCACAATGGCCAGCGCGACCGGCGGCAGCAACACCGCCAGCAGCAGCAGGCCGGCCAGAGCCAGAATATTGGAATAGATGGCCTGCAACGCGATGGCGCCGCGGCGGGCCCCCAGTTCGCCGGAGAAGATCAGTTGCGAAGGCAGCAGCTCGGTCACGCATACGCGCTCGCAGGCCAGCTCGTAGAGTTCGCCCACCTGCTGGATTTCAATGCCGCGGAACTGCAGATCCAGCAGTTTCCGAAACGGCAATCCGCTGCGGCGTTCGGCGACCCCCACCACGATGCGATCCGGAAGGACTTCGGAGACTACCCGTTCGAGGTCCGCGGTGGAACCGAGCACCGCCGCTCCGTTGAGCGGCGTGCCGGCGGGGCGCCCGTCGTCGATGTAGCCGACGATGGAAAAACCCAGCTCCGGGTGTGCGGCCAGGCTCCGGCTGGCTTCCACCACGGCCGCATTGGTTCCGTAGAAAAGCACCCGTTTGGCGCCGAAGCCCTTCCCGAACATGGCGCTGTAGAACATGCGCCAGAACAACAGCGCCAGCAGCGCCAGGCCGCTGCCCGCCACCATGATCATGGGAGGCAGGACCAGGTCCGAAATGTGCAGATAGCTCAGCAGCGATTCCAACAGGAAGGTCACCCCGAAGGTGAGGCAGAGCTGCTGCAGGAGCAGAATTTTCGAGCGCACGCCCACTTGCGCGTAGAGTTTGTTGAGCTGCAGGCCGGCCAGCAGACCCGCCACCACCAGCGCGATCTGCAGCAGCCCGTTGTCGTACCACAGAAACACGGAAGGATCCGCGCCGCCCGACCAGTAGGCCGCCAGGATGTAGCAGGAAAAAATCAGAAGGGCTTCCGGAACCAGGAGGCTGAGGATACGGGTGGAGAAGAGGCTCCTGAGAAAAGAAAACATCGTCCTGTACGCATAGTACACTGGCACGGAAGGGCATGCGCGAGCTGAACTGGAAGCCGGAGCAATCCGTTGCATTGAGCGTGCTGGGGGATGGAGCGTGCGCGGGAGCGGCGCGCATTCTGGAGGTTTCGGGCAAACGCATGCGCCTGGGCGCGGGATTGACGGTGAAGACCGGCGCCGCGGTGCGCCTGGAATGGGACGGGCAAATGGTGCTGGGCGAAGTGCTGCAAACCGAGCTGTCCGGGTTTTGGATCGAGATCCACCACATGCTGCTGGACACCGCCGCATTGAGCTGGCAGCAACAGGGCTGGCAGCGCTGATGGACGCGCGAGATGCCCGCTAAGGCGCAGTGGCTGCTTCGCGTGCCGGAGATTCTGGAGGAATTGCGCGCGCTGGACGTGCCGGTGGTGGACCGCGCCGTTTGCGAGGGCCTGTTCCGTCTGCGGCGGCGGCGCGCCATCGATCTGATGCGATGCTTCGGCGGCTACCAGGCCGGCCGCACGTTTTTAATCGATCGGCCCAAGCTGGTGGCGCAGCTCGAGCAGATCCGCGACAGTGCGGATTTCAAGATGGAGTGGCGGCGGAAGGAGCGCCTGGCCGAGCGGCTGGAAGCTATGCGGCGGCTGCAGGCAGGGGCGCGCGTGGCTATTCCAGTGGAGCCGGAAGTGATGAGCCAGCGATGGCCGGACCTGCCGGCGGGGGTGGGGCTGAGTCCGGGCGCGTTGCACATTCAGTTCCAGTCTTCCGAGGAACTGCTGAGTAAGTTGTTTGCGCTGGCGCAGGCGATTGCGAATGATTATGAGGGGTTTGAGAAGCGCACCGGGGGGGAGTGAGGTATCAAGCCCGCAGCGACGGATGGTCGGAACTGAAGCTGGTCCAGCCCTAAGGGTCTTTGAAGATGTTCTTCGGCAAGTGGTGTAATCGCCGTGCCGCGCGAGTACGCGACGGCCAAGGCGTTCCGCATCGCGCCGGAAGACCGTCTCAACAAGACGACGAAGCGGACTGATCCGGCTCCCATCATTTCGGGTGCGGCGTAATGTCCACGAGGTGATACTTACTGCCAATGATCTTGAAATAGAACCGCCAATCACGGTTCACGCGTCCCTGCCAGACGTTATCGGCGCCTTCGTACTTCTTGCCCGCAGCGACGGATGGTTCAAGTTCGATAAGAGGAAGCCCGCCTGTTTCCACAAGGCTCGTTGCACCGCCGCTGGCGCCTGACGGAGGCTTCGGTCAAGCCGCTCGGTAAGAATAAGATCCATCAATTAGGAGGCCGCGCGCCTGGGACGCTTAGAGAGCTTGGCGGTCCGTTCCCGGAACGCCTTCATTGCTTCTGGGACCGAGCGGTAGGGTCCATGTACACGCCCTTTCGGATGTCTTCGAGCCCTTCGGCAATCCCACGGTCCACAATGGACTTCGGCTCGAGGACGATCTTGCCTTTTACTGCCTTGGCTTCCAGTACGTCGCCAATGGCGACGCCGATCTGTTCCCGGACACGCAGCGGGATGACCACCTGATATTTGTTTTTGACCGTAACGATAGCCATAGGTTTATGGGGGACAACAGTTGAAAGGTTCAACTCCGGGTAGCTTGCAGTGCGGCGAGTGGGCCGTGGCGTGCCCCGGCTGAAGGCGGCGCTGACCTCGGCGGAGACACGCGCATCCGCTGGCCGGAGTGACCGAGATTCTGGGGCCGGACGGCAGGGCGGCGGGCGAAGTGGTGCTGACCGGCCTGGTCAACGACGCCATGCCGCTTGCTGGATGAGCGGCAGGTGGTGTGGAACTGTGATGATGATGATGTTTCGGCTCGACTTTGGGCCTGCTGATTCACTGGATGCCGAGGGTGTTGCCCGGTTGCGGTGGGAGTGTTCGGAGTGTATTTGGCGAGGTTGCCGGGGTATTCGCTGATGGGGTGCGCCGGGGCTTGGATTGAGCGGCGGGTGACGCGCGGGTGAGGTGGTGGGGATGTCATCGTTGCCCGGAAAGGGCCACGTGGTGGGCGGCGAAAGATCGAGTTGAAAGGAACGCGCATTAACGAACATGAAAAAAACGATTTTGATTTTCGGAATGGCCGCCTTTGTAGGGCTGATCGTTCACCCGGTAGAGGCTCAATCCAGAACGGAAAAGGAAGCTGCGGTTCTGAAGTACAAAGGTAAGTTTCTTATTGTTAAGAATGACGGTATCTCCGTAGGGCTCGCTGGGGAGGGCATGTGCAGTCTGGGCGATTCCTCGGGCGCGATAAATGTCCTTAGCGCCGCGGGCGGCATCGAAGTCCGTGATAGATTTCATTGTGGTACGGAACCGATACACAAGGGTGAATGTCTCAAGATTCGCTCCGTCCGTCTAGGCAAAGACTATTTGGACCTTGCAGTTCAGAGCATCACACCGCATTCGATCACGCGAGGAATTGGGGCTTTTGCGCACCCGAGTATGGAACAAGGGAGAGCGTACATTGTGATGGACTTCGATACTTCCGATGCGTTGGTCGCTCAACGGTTTACGCTCCTGGATGGCACGGATTCTGTGGATGGCGCGCAGCTCGGAAATACCGCGGCCGGCGTATTCGTGAATCAGGTAAAAGCCGGCATGTCGTTTGCCGAGGTTGAGAGCGCTTTGGGAGTTCCGCAAACGCGCATAGATCTTGGCGAAAAGGTTCTCTACAAGTACAAAGACATGACCGTTGAGTTCCATGACGGTAAGGTTGCCGATGTTCGTTGAGTACTTTAATTGCCCTGGCGTCTTGCGGAGGCTGAAGCTCCCGCTAAAGGGCGTCGGCGCGCAGGATGCTGCATCACTGCCCCGGGCGGAGCGCGAGTGAGGTGCAAAGCGTAGTCGAACATGGAGGGTTGTACGGTGTACTATCGGGATAGATAGGACGAGGTGGACGACCCATGACCATTGAACTCAAGCCCGAACATCAGCGCATGATCGATTTGGCTATCCAGTCCGGCGCATACCAGAACTCCGATGAAATGCTGGACCAAGCCTTCGAGATCATCCGCGAACAGCTCCATCTTGAAGATTGGATGAAGGAGCAGCGCGAAGCGCTTGCTTCCCAAATCGCCGTAGGCTTCGCCCAGGCAGAGCGCGGCGAACTGATGGATGGTGAGGAGGCGGTACAGATGCTGCGTCAACGCCGCGCCGAGCGGCTGAAGACGCCAGGATGAGGGCGCCGTTTCAATTCACTCCGCAAGCGACTGAAGACCTTGATGGCATTTGGTGGTTCATTGCGATGGACAGCAACGAAGCCGCGGACCGGGTGGAAACCGAGATCATAACCACATGTCATCGGCTCGCTCGCTATCCTTTAATTGGAAGTAAGCGGCGGGATGTCACACCCCTTCCGGTACGTTTCTGGACCCTGCCCAGATACCCGAATTACGTCATCGTCTACCGGCCGGGAGCCAAGCCTCTGCAAGTGATAGCCATTCTGCACGGCAAGCGAAACCTGAAGGAGATTCTAAGAGCTAGACTGCAAGAAAGGCCATGAGGCGCGCGTACCGCCAGGAGCATTATGGAACGAGACGATCGCGGCGCAGAAGTTCGTTTGCGGCGCAGCAAGCTTGGCATTCGTAAAGAGGATCTCTGATGTTCACTGCAACATATCCCGCGACATTCCTACCGGAGGCGCCCGTGGTGACGAGATTCCCCCGCCGTCGAAGCCCAAGCGCGGGCAACGCCTCATCAGCGTTCCTCTCTACCTTGCGCCGAAGCTGGCGTTGTATCTCGCCATGCGCGAACGCGGCATGCCGAACACTAAGCTTGCCAAGCGGCTCGGTGTGAGTGAAACCATTGTGCGCCGGATGTTGAATCCGGGGCACCACACCAAACCCGAGAAGATACAGGCCGCGCTGGCGGCACTCGGCAAGCGCATCGTCGTAACGTTCGAGGATGACGCATGAGAAGTGCACATAATCGTTATATTTGTTCAGCTAAGTTGCGAGGGTAGCCCCGATACGTAACCGCACAGATGGGCAGACAGGGGCATTCCGGTGGCTGGATCGACAAATTCGACTCCCCTGCTCCGTACTACCCATTCAAGTCCCGCAGCGCGGCGGCGGCACAGGATGGCTTCGCTCGGAAAAATGCGGTAGGTGGTGCCGATGGACTCTGGAGTGTTGTAGGGCGACAGGACCTCCAGGGCCAACTTGCGCATCAGGCGTTGGGTATTGATTTTACAGTTCTTGGGGGTCATACGGCAAAGCTGCGACATGCCCCGCCAGCCGATCACGATGATGCGCGCGCCGGCGGATTCGGCGGCGGCGGCCTTCCAGAGAGCTTGATAGAGGACTTCCTCGCCTAGCGAGTGGCCATCGTGGGCGGCGGCGCATTTGCGGATGCGCGGGCGGCGGGTGGTTGGTGCGACTACAGGGGTTGGTGCGAGTGAGGGGGCGAGGGGGCGAAGGGGCGAGGGGGCGACCGCTGGGATCGGGTTGAGGACTGGGGCTGATGCGACCACAGGGGGTGTTGGAGGTGAGGGGGGGAGGGGGCGAGAGGGCGAG